>Ga0315338_1001110_pt1 | contig 38936 bp, 37 predicted proteins | sample ASW8metaG_FD_204518 | JGI IMG/M metagenome (GOLD analysis project Ga0315338, IMG submission 204518) | Ammonia-oxidizing marine archaeal communities from Monterey Bay, California, United States - ASW #8 | ecosystem: Environmental > Aquatic > Marine > Coastal | place: USA: California | collected... | reverse complement strand
ACGGTGACCTGCCGTTCCCGGACCAGGTGCGCGCGCTGACCGACGACGGAGGCGCGGCGATAGTGGTCGATACGGTCGGTGGTCGGCTCATGGATGCTGGCGTCCGCGCTCTGGGACCGGGCGGCCGGCTTGTGCTGCTGGGTCAGGTATCGGGAGACGCGGCCCCGCTGTCGGGTGCGGAGGTACTGTTTCGCCAGGCGCATATCGTCGGGAGCTTGGGCGCGGGGCGAGCGCAGGTGGAGCGTGCGCTGGAGCTGATGGCAGGCGGCGACGTGGATGCGGTTGCTGACCGCGAGCTGCCGCTGACCGCTGCGAGTGTGCGCGAGGCCTACGGCCTCGCCCGAGGCTCGCGGCTAATCGGGCGCGTAGTGCTGCGGACCTAGGCCTCCGCGCGACGGCCGAAGGGCCGGAGGCGCCGGAAGAATCTCCCAATCTCGCCGGATTCCCAAGCGACGAGCGTGAGGCTCGCGATGAAGATGGAGCTGTACGTCCCCACTACGACCCCGGTGCCCAGGACGTACAGCAGCGGGCGGATCGACGTGCCTGCGAACAGCAACAGCGAGAGCACTACGACGAGCAACGTAATGGACGTGTTGAGCGAGCGGCCGACTGTCTCGCGGACGCTGAGGTTCACGATCTCCGAGATCGATACTCCGTTGTAGCGTCCGATGTTCTCGCGCACGCGATCGAACACCACGATGGTGTCGTTGACGCTATAGCCGATCGTCGTGAGCACGCCGGTGATGAACATGGCGTTGACTTCGAGATCTATCGTCTTTCCCAGGACGGAGAACAGACCCAGCACGATGACGACGTCATGCACGAGGGCGATGATGGCACTGACGCCGTATCGGAAGGGGCTCGGTACCCGGCGGAAGGCCCAGGTGATGTAGAACAGGATCAGTACCGAGGCGCTGACCACGGCGATGAGCGCGTTGCGCACGTTCTCGGCCCCAATGACGCCGGAGACGATGTCGGACCCGCGTATCTCCATCAGCCCAAGGACGCCGAGTGCGTCCTCCACGGCTACGCGGTCACTCTCGACGATCTTGCCTTCCCTGTCGAGGACGTCCGGCTCGATGCCGCCGACCCGGATGAAGAAGGAGCCTTCGCCGGTCTCCTGCACCACGACCTCCCGGTGGCCGAGCGCGGCGATTGCCGAGTGGATGCGACTGCTGGCGACGTCGCCGTTGTATTGCACCGTGACGGCGAGCCCGCCGCTGAAGTCGATGCCCGGCTTGAGCGCAGGCGGGATGAACAACGCCACGATCGAGGCGATCACGAGCACACCAGAGAGGAGGAAGAACCAGCGGCGCAGTGCGACAACGTTCATCTAAACATCTCGCTCTGCCGTTGATCCGGCGCTGGTATGGCGGCCCTCGGGACTGAACGAGTTGGGGAAGCGCCGAAGTCCGGTGCCACCCACTATCGCCAGCAGGTTCTTGCTGATGAAGATGGCGGTGAACATGCTCGTGAGCACGCCGACGAGCAGTGCCACGGCGAAGCCGGTTACCGCCGAGTTGGCCGTGCCGCTGCCAAAGAAGAAGAGTACCAGCGCGATGATGACCGTGGAGATGTTGCCGTCCCGGATGGACGTCCACGCACGGTTGAAGCCGATCTGCATGGCGAATTGAAGGTTACGCCCGATGCGCAGCTCCTCTTTCATGCGTTCGAAGATCAGGATATTTGCATCCACCGCCATGCCGAGAGAGAGGACGAACCCCGCTAGCCCCGCCAGGGTGAGGGTGATGGGGAACAGCTTGAATATGGCGAGCACGATGGCGATGTAGCAGACCAGGGCAACCGCTGCGACCACACCGGACAGCCGGTAGTAGGCGGCCATGAAGAACACGACGAGCACCAGGCCGATGAGCCCAGCCACCAGAGCATTCTCGAAGGATTCGGCGCCGAGCGAAGCGTTCACGAAGGTGGACGAGAGCTCGTGGATCTCGATGGGGAGGCGTCCGGATTCCACTTGGATGGCAAGGCGCCGCACGCTCTCTGGCGTGAAGTCCCTGCCGCGGATCTGGCCGTTGCCGGCGAGGATGGGAGAGCTGACGCCCGCCGAGACGAGCACTCGGCCGTCGAGGACGAACGCCATCTGGTCAGGTGTGAGCCCGCCGTTTTGGTCGGGCACGGTGTTGGTCTCGAAAATGCGCTGTGTGAGTATGGCGAATGCGCGCGCGTCCCCAGATTTCAGCTCGAACAGAAGAACGGGCTCGTTGGTGAGTTGATCCTGGCCCGCGAAGGCCCTCGCCATGTTGGCGCCGGTGAGTCCAGTCTTGACGTCCCTGTAGCTCTCGGCGACGTTCTCGGCACAGGCGGCATCGAAGCAGAGGCGCTCGATGATCTCGAGCTGTGCGGTCGCGCCGATGAGCTCCTTGGCCTCTTCCACGTCCTCGATGCCGGGGAGCTGAATCACGAGGCGGTCGTCGCCAAGCTTCTGGATGCTGGGCTCGGCCACGCCGAGGCTGTCCACGCGCCTCGTGATGTTGTCGATGAGTCCCTCCATCTGGGCCGATGTGGGCTCGAAGGTCTCATCCCCGGCCTGATAGACCAGGTGAGTGCCGCCGGCCAGATCCAGGCCTAGCTCGAGGCCGAGGGCGTGGTCGGTGCCGCGCTGGAAGTTGATACCCGGGGTGTCGATCTTCTGAATCGCGATGGCCGTGATGGCCAACCCCACGACAACGATGATCGTCGTGAGCGATTTCCATCGGAGTCTTCGTAACACGTGGGGTCCTTCGAGCGCGGTGCACGTCGGCGGCCGCGGGAGTGTATCTGTGGGTTGGGCGGTAGGGCCAGGCGAGGAGGAATTGTATCACGCGGTCCGGTCTATCGGAACGAGCACGGGCTGCTAAGGCAGTCTAGCTTTCGGGCGCTATGTCGAACGATGGCAGTAGGCGCGCCGCGATGCCACCGGCATAGTGGCCCTGCTTCCGGCACGGTGTGGTGTCGGTGCCTGGCGGGTAGACCTCGCCGCAGTCGTAGCACGCGTGGCCGATGGGGACGGTCTGCTCCGGGGTCGGGTCGGTCATGATTCTTGGTGCGCACCCGCGGGAGTGGCCTCCTCCTCTGGGACGGCGCTTCCGGTGTCCGGCTCTTCCTCTTCCTTGCCCTCTTCGACCTCGTACAGGTCGTCCTTGTCGCGGATGTAGTCGATGAAGAGCTTACCGTCAAGGTGATCCGTTTCGTGCTCAATCGCCTGCGCGAGCAGGTCCTCGACGCCCTTGTAGCGAATCGGTTTGCCGTCGAGATTGACGCCTCGCGCCCAGACCTTTTCGGCGCGAAGGATCCGCCCCTGCCAGCCGGGCAGGCTGAGGCAGCCCTCGGTGACTTCGCGCTCGCCTTCCTTGCGAGTGATTTCGAGGTTGACGAGCACCGTCGGCTCTTCGTCCTCGGGCATCTGGATGACACAGATGCGCCGAAGCGACCCGACCTGGTTAGCGGCAAGTCCCACGCCCCTGTAGTAGTCCATCGACTCGATCAGGTCGGAGGCGAGCTGGTGGAGTGCCGGATCCGCGAGGTTGCGTACTTTGCGCGCCCTCTCGCGAAGCACGGGATTTGGAATGTAGTGCATGGGTAGGATGGCCATGACGGGATTATACGCGGAGGCTGGTTTGACCGTGCGCCCTGCGCTTCGCTCCGGCTTCGGACTAAAGGTCGCGGCTATTGCCGCTCTAGGCTTGCGAGCCCTCGGGTGCAGGGCGCGACCCTGCCTAGCTGACTTGGGCGGGGTCGATGTCGACGGCCCACGCTGGCGGGATGCTGATTTTGTCGAGCAGCGCCGCGGGGTCCGGGGCGCGGATGACCAAGTGCCATCGCCAGGCGCCACGGAGCCGCGGAGGGTAGGCGGGCACGGGACCCACGATCTCCACCCGCGGCATGTCCCATTCGCGGATCGCATGGCGCAGGAGGCTCGCCAGCCGCTGCGCCTCGTGGCGGGCTCCCTCCTCTTGGGAGTGGCCGAGCATGAGACGGGCGAGGCGCCGGGCGGGCGGGTTACCGTGGGCGATACGATGGCGCATCTCCTGCTCGTAGAACGCGTCGTAGTCCTGCATGGCGGCAGCCTGCACCGCGTAGTGTGACGGATCATAGGTCTGGATTACCGCTTCGCCCGGTGTAGCGCCACGCCCTGCTCGTCCGGCGACCTGGGTCAATAGCTGGAACGTGCGCTCCGGCGCGCGGAAGTCGGGGACGTAGAGAGCAAGGTCCGCCAGCACGACGCCGACGAGCGTCACCGACGGTATGTCGAGTCCCTTAGCGATCATCTGCGTTCCGATGAGCACGTTGGCCTCGCCGCTTTCGAAATGCCGGAGCAACTCCGCGTGGGCCGCCGCGGTCGACGCGGAGTCGCGGTCCCATCGCAGCACACGGGCATTCGGCAGCAGGGCGTGGACCTCGTCCACCAGCCGCTGTGTGCCGAGGCCGAGGTAGCGGATGCGGTCGCTGCGGCAGTTGGGGCAGTGTTGGGGCATGCGGCGGCGGCGATTGCAGTGGTGGCAGACGAGCGTGCCCCCCGTGTTGCTTGCAGTGCCGCCATGGAACGTGTAGGGCGTGGTGCAGCTCCAGCAGCGCATGACATGGCCGCAGTTGCGGCAGGCCACGATGCCCCCGCCGCCCCTGCGGTTGAGGAACAACAAAGCCTGCTCGCCCGCCGCCGCGCAGCGTTGCAGCCCTTCCTGCAATCGGCGGCTGAACACGCTGCGGTTGCCGTTCTTGAGCTCCTGCCGCATGTCCACAACGTACACGTCGGCGCGGTCGGCGGTCGCTCCCGAGCGCTCGATACGCTCCGGCAGCCGTAGGTGGCCGTATGCGCCCGTCCTCGCGGCGTGGCCGGTGGCTAGGTCGGGCGTGGCGCTTCCTAGGACGACCACGGCACCCTCGATCCAGGCGCGATGGATGGCGACGTCGCGGGCGTGGTAGCGGGGGGAGGCGTCGATCTGCTTGTAGGTCCACTCGTGCTCTTCGTCAAGGATCACCAGCCCAATGTCCGGCAGGGGTGCGAACACGGCACTGCGCGAGCCGACCACGATATCGACCTCGCCGCCGTGGGCGGCCCACCACTCGCGCCAGTGCCGCGAGTGGGTTAGTCCGCTGTGGAGCTCGGCTACGCGTCCGGGGAATCGAGCGGTGAAGCGGGCCATCGTCTGCGGGGTCAGCGCTAGCTCCGGTACGAGCACGATGGCGCGCTTGGCGAGGCCGATGCAGTGGGCGATGGCCTGAAGGTAGACCTCGGTCTTGCCGCTGCCGGTCACGCCCTCGAGGAGCCAGGTTCGGGGCGCCTTCGAGGCATCGTCGAGGGCGGCGCGGATGGCAGCGAGGGCGTCTACCTGCGGGCCGGTGGGCAGCAGCGGCGGAACGGGAGGCCCCACTTGCCGCTGCTCGTAGGCGGCGCGCGGCTCGGCTGCGATGCGGGCGAGGCCTTTTGTAACGAGTGCCGCGACGGCTGAGGCGCCGAACTCGGCACGCGCCTCAGCCGCGGTCATGGGCGCCCCGTGGCCGACGAGGGAGGCGGCCAGCGCGGCCTGCCGTGGTGAGCGAGTGGCTTCCCTGGCGAATGCCGCGAGCTCGACCGGGCCAAGCGCGGGACGCAGGACGTTCACGTCGGCCTGTCCGGCGCGCGGCGCCGGCGCTTGGGTCTCCTCGTTGACCAGGCCCGCTTCGACGAGAGCACGGACCGCATTGGGAACCCACGGGCCGAGCGTGCGCGCCAACGTCCGCACCTGCAGCGGCCTGCCGTACGATCGCAGGTGCGCCAGCAGCCTCGTGGCGCCCGGCGGGAGGTGGGAGGGGGTCAGCACACCCTCACGGAGCGCGATGCTTTGCTGAGTGCGCGCCCGGAATCCCGGTGGGAGCATGGCGGCGACGGCGTCGAAGAGCGGTGCTCGGTAGTAGGTGCTGACCCATCGGGCGAGCTCGAGTTGGGCAGGCGTGACGAGCGGCTGTGAGTGGACTAAGCCGCTGACGGGCTTGGTGTAGTCGACGTTGGCTTTTTGGATGAGCCGCACGACGAGGCCATGGATGATTCTCGGCCCGAAGGGCACGCGCACGAGATGGCCCGGCCGCAAGCGTAGTTCCGGCGGTGCGGAGTATGTGAACGTGTCGGATGGGACCGTGGTTGGTGCGTCCACCACGACCTGCGCGTATGGCGCGGTGTCGTGAGCCGCACTGTCTCGCGTTTGGGGATGCAAGAAAAAACCCTCCGCACCGAGTATAGAGCGCGGAGGCTTTTGGATCAGGTATTGGTTGTCGCTAAGCGGGTTTAAATGTGCGCCGCGCTTCGCTGTGGCTCCGGACTAAAGCCGCCGGGGGCGATATTGCTAAGCGGCAGCGAGTGGGTGCAGGTTCGCACCCTGCCTAGCGTTTGCCGGACTGGGTGCGCTCCTTGATGCGGGCGGCGCGGCCGGAGAGGCCGCGGAGGTAGTAGAGCTTGGCGCGGCGGACGATGCCGCGGCGGACCACTTCGACGCTCTCGACGTTGGGCGAGTGGGTGAAGAAGCTGCGCTCGACGCCGATGCCCGATGCTACCCTGCGGATCGTGAACGAAGCGGACGGGCCACCCTGGCGGCGGCGGATGCAGACGCCCTGGAAATTCTGTTGGCGCTGGCGATCGCCTTCCCGGATCCAGACGCTTACCTTCACGGTATCGCCCGGCTGGAACGCGGCGATCTTGGGGTTCTCTTCGAGTGCGACGACGTCTCGGGCTTCCATGCTGCTACTCCGGTTACCGCTTGGCGGACAACCCGTTGATTATAAGGGAAGCACGGTGCTGGGGCAACGCGCCCGCCCCCAAGGGGGGCTAGGTGAAGGTGATGCGGTGGACGTGGCCAAGCGTCTCGCCCGAGGGGTCCGCCGGCGGATCAAGCTGCGCCCCGTCGGCGACCTGGACGCGATTGTGGCGCCAAACCACCAGCACATTCGAGGCATCTTCTAGCAATGCATCGACGGTGGCGATGCCCATGCGTGTGGCGAGGATTCGGGCGAAGCGGCTCGGCGTACCGCCGCGCTGGATGTAGGCAAGCACAGACGGACGGGTGAGGTACGTGTCGCCATCGACCAAGGTACCGCGAGCCGCGTTGATGTGGCGGCTCAGCCCCTCGGCCGACCACTTCGCGTCCTCGGCGCGGATCGCGATTCTGCGAATGGAGGAATCTCAACGGACCGGAGTGCGCAGAATTCACCAGGGCCAGGCCGTGATGACCTTGGCGGGAAAACGGGCGGTTGACCATGTCGGACGCGGTTGCTATACTCGTAGCGCTTGCTTTTGGTGGTTAGAGCGGAGTGGAACCACCCGTACCCATCCCGAACACGGAAGTGAAACGCTCCAGCGCCGACGATACTGGTGGAGCAATCCGCTGGGAAAATAGGCCACCGCCAGGGGCTAAGTAAAGAAAGCCTGGGTCTTCTACCCGGGCTTTTTGTTGTCTCCAGCAAAGTCATATCGGAATCCGATGCGCGTGCATCTGAACAAGCGGGGGATATGGCGACTAGGGCGTCAACAGTCCTCATATTTCTCATTACATCTTTGGTGATAGGCGAGTGACTGGTGATAACCCGTCCGGCTCATCATGAGCTAGAAAACGCCACATTCGCGGGGTTTACAGTGAAACGGCCACCCAGCTACAATCGTGGCTAGGTCTCGAAGGCCGTTAGAGCGGAGTCAACGTGGCTGAAAAGCCGGACGCCGGCAGTACAGGCCAGCCCTCCATGGCCGAGCTCCTCGAGGAGTCAACTCCTTTCCGCGAGCTTAGGCGTGGTGAGGTCGTCGAGGGCCAGGTGATGCGCGTGGACCATGATGGGATCCTGGTTTCCGTGGGCCACAAATCGGAGGGTGTCGTCCCCCTCAGGGAGATGCGTACCCTGACTCCAGAGGCCGCTGCCCGTTACCAAGTTGGCGATACGATCCGCGTCCTCGTCCTCGACGCGGCGAGCGGAGACGGGCAGCTAATCCTCTCCATCGACAAGGCCCGGGGCGAGGAATCCTGGATCGTGCTTGAGCAGCTCGCCGAGGAAGGCGGAACGGTTCAAGGCAAGATTACAGGGTACAACCGTGGCGGCGCCGTGGTTGACGTGGACGGTGTCCAAGGGTTCGTGCCACTCTCGCAGTCGGTGCTTCCTCCAGGAGCGGACCACGAAGAGGCTCTGGCTAAGCGAGTCGGCGAAGAAGTCACGCTCAAGGTGCTGGAAGTGAACCGGCGCCGTAACCGCGCGGTGTTCTCGGAGCGCTCGGCTTTGCGCGACCAGCGCGAGGGTGCCAAGGATCAGTTGCTGGACTCGCTGCAAGAAGGAGAGACGCGTCACGGTATGGTAACTGGGGTTTCGAGCTTCGGTGCCTTCGTGGACATCGGCGGAGCGGACGGCCTCGTGCACATCTCGGAGCTGTCGTGGGCACCGGTCGCCTCGGTCGAGGACGTGCTCCAGGTGGGGCAAGAGACGGATGTGTTCGTGCTCCGGGTAGATCGAGAGACGCGGCGCATCGCATTGAGCTTGCGGCGGCTGCAACAGACTCCGTGGGCGCACGCGGCGGACACATATCAAATTAACCAGCTGGTTAATGGCACAATCACCAAGCTAACTGACTTTGGCGCGTTCGCCCGGATAGACGATACTTTAGAGGGTTTGATTCACATTTCCGAACTAACCGAATCCCAAATACGACACCCCCGAGAAGTGGTGAATATTGGGGATACAATGGAGTTGCGGATCGTCAGCATGGACGTTGAGCGGCACCGGCTGGGGCTGAGCATTCGGCAAGTCGAAGACTCCCCGACCGAGTATCGCGACCCTGATCCCGTCGTCCCGTTCGATGAGGATTCATCGGATGATGCGATGGGCATGTAGACCTTTCGGTCAAAGATCGACTTTGGGAGCCGTACAACATGGCAAGCAGATTCGAAAAATTCTCAGAACGCGCCCGGAGAGTGCTGTCGCTCGCCCAAGAGGAAGCGCAGCACTTCAACCACAACTACATAGGCACCGAGCACATCCTGCTGGGTCTCGTCCGAGAGACCGACGGGGTCGCCGCCCGCGTTCTGGGCAGCCTTGGCGTCGAGCTATCCAAGGTGCGCTCGGCAGTCGAGTTCATCATCGGCCGCGGCGAGCGTCCGTCGCCAGGTGACATCGGCCTGACGCCTCGTGCCAAGAAGGTGATTGAGCTTGCTGTGGACGAGGCTCGCCGCCTAAGCCACCACTACATCGGGACGGAGCACCTGCTAATCGGCATCATGCGCGAGGGCGAAGGCGTTGCCGCCGGCGTGCTCGAGAGCCTTGGCGTGTCGCTTGACAAGGTCCGGGCGGAGACCACACGTATCCTCAACCAGAGCGTCTCGCAGGGCCATGGCCAGAGCCGCACGGCGACCCGCACAACACCCACGCTGGATCAGCTCGGAATCGACCTCACTGAAGCATCGCGAGCGGGCAAGCTAGACCCGGTGATCGGGCGCACCAAGGAGATCGCACGCGTTGTGCAGATCCTGAGCCGCCGCACGAAAAACAACCCGGTACTGATTGGTCCCCCGGGCGTTGGCAAGACCGCGATCGTGGAAGCGCTGGCACAGCAGGTGGTGTCCGGCGACGTGCCGGAGAGCCTGAGCAACCGCCGCGTGGTCACGTTGGACATGGGCGCCCTTGTCGCCGGCACCAAGTACCGAGGTGAGTTCGAAGAGCGCCTAAAGAAGGTGATCGGAGAGATCAAGACGGCCGGGAACTGCATTCTGTTCATCGACGAGATGCACACAATGGTCGGGGCCGGAGCGGCCGAGGGCGCGGTGGACGCGGCGAACATCCTGAAGCCGTCGCTGGCACGGGGTGAGCTCCAGTGCATCGGCGCGACCACGCTAGACGACTACAAGAAATACGTGGAGCGGGATCCGGCGCTGGAACGCCGCTTCCAACCCGTGAACGTGGAGGAGCCGACCACCGAAGAGACGGTGGAGATCCTGCGCGGCATCAAGAGCAAGTTCGAGGAGCACCACCGTGTGGTGATCGAGGACGAGGCGCTGCAGGCGGCCTCTACGCTGGCGTCTCGGTTCATCTCGGACCGTTTCCTACCGGACAAGGCGATCGACCTGATGGACGAGGCGGGCTCACGGGTGCGCATCCGCACCAGCGGCATGCCGCTGTCGGTGAAGGAGTCGCAGAAGGTGCTGGAGACGGTACGCCGCGAGAAGGACGAGGCCATTGCCCAGCAGCAGTACGAATACGCCGCCGAGCTGCGCGACCGCGAGCTGAAGCTTGCGGAAAAACTGCAGGCGTTGCAGTCGGAGTGGCAGACCACCAACAGCGATGAGCAGCCGGTGGTGTCTGCTGAGGAGATCGCCGAGGTGGTGAACATGTGGACCGGTGTGCCGGTCACGCGGATGGCGGTCGAGGAGACCGAGCGTTTGCTGCACATGGAGGAGAACCTGCACCGGCGGATTGTCGGTCAGGAAGAGGCGATCATCAGCATATCCAAGGCGGTGCGTCGGGCACGTGCCGGGTTGAAGGACCCGCGCAGGCCCATCGGCAGCTTCCTGTTCCTAGGCCCAACGGGTGTGGGCAAGACGGAGCTGGTGCGGGCACTCGCCGAGTTCATGTTCGGCGCCGACGACGCAATGATTCGCCTTGACATGTCGGAGTTCATGGAGCGGCACACCGTCGCCCGCCTGGTTGGAGCACCTCCGGGGTACGTTGGCTACGACGAGGGTGGGCAGTTGACCGATGCGGTACGCCGACGCGGCTACTCCTGCATCCTGCTGGACGAGATTGAGAAGGCGCATCCAGACGTGTTCAACATCCTGCTACAGATCTTCGACGACGGTCACCTGACCGACGCGAAGGGCCGCAAGGTGGACTTCAGGAACACCATCATCGTCATGACGTCGAACATCGGGTCTGACCTGATCAAGCGCGACTCGAACCTCGGTTTCACCCTGGCGGACAAGGCACACCTCGCCGAAGACGCGTACGACAAGATGAAGGTTAAGGTGGAGGACGAGGTCAAGCGGTTCTTCCGACCCGAGTTCATGAACCGCATCGATGGCCAGATCGTGTTCCACTCGCTCACCCGGGAGCACATCGTCGACATCGTCGACCTGATGCTCAACGAAGTGCGGAAGCAGCTGCTGGAGAAGGGTCTGAGCATCGAGGTGACCGAGGCCGCCAAGGCGTGGCTCGGAGAGAAGGGCTACGATCCGACATTCGGAGCCCGGCCCTTGCGCCGGGTCATCGAGCAGAAGATCGAGGACCCGCTGTCGGACGAAGTGTTGGCAGGAAAGTACAATCCGGGCGACACGATCTTCGTCGACGTCAACACCGACGACGATGAACTGGCCATCAGCCAGCAGGTCGAAGCCACGGCCAGCAGTTAACGGCAAGCCGCAACACGAGGTTCGAGAGGGGGAGGCTGGATGGCCTCCCCCTCTCTCTTTGCCTCGGCAACCCGCGTGAAATCGGCCTCTCTCCCCTTGCGGGCTCGCGCCCCGGTGCGCGACGATTCGACCCGTGCCAACCGCTCCGCGTTCCAAGATCCATTTCCTGTGTGACCAGTGCGGCCACACGAGCCCCAAGTGGGAGGGCCGGTGTTCTGCGTGCGGCTTGTGGGGGACGTACGTTGAGTTCAGCGAACCCAAGGCCGTGTCCTCGAGCCCACGGCGCCGTACAGCGCCGTGGGCCCCACTCAGCGCGACGCCGCTGTCCGAGCAGCCGCTGGCCGAAGGCCACAGGCTCAGCCTGGGCATGCCCGAAGTAGACCGCCTGCTGGGCGGGGGCGTGGTTTCGGGCTCCGTGATGCTGATCGCGGGCGACCCGGGGGTCGGCAAGTCGACGCTGCTGCTGCAAGCGGCCGGCCGGCTCGCGGCGTCGGGCACCAGCGTGCTGTATGTCTCAGGCGAGGAGTCCGGCGCGCAGGTGCGGCTGCGGGCGCAGCGACTGGGCATGGAGGCGAGCGGTGTGTTGTTCGCCGGCGAGACGAGCGCCGAGGCGGTGCTGGGGCTGTTGGAGCGCACCGAGCCGGGCCTGTTGATTGTGGATTCGATCCAGACGCTGGCGGCCGAAGGCGTGGCATCGACCGCGGGCAGCGTCGCGCAGGTCCGCGAATGCGCTCAGCTGCTGTTGGCGTGGGCGAAGTCGGTGGGCACGCCGGTGTTCCTGGCGGGCCATGTGACGAAGGATGGAAACGTCGCGGGGCCTCGCGTGCTCGAGCATATGGTGGATGTGGTGCTGTACCTGGAAGGCGAGGAGCTTGGCAGCTACCGGGTGCTGCGGTCGACGAAGAACCGGTACGGATCGACGAACGACGTAGCCCTGCTGGAGATGGCGCAGGATGGCCTGCATGAGGTGAGCGACCCGTCCGCGGCGCTGATCGGCGAGCGGCGGGGCGGCGTGCCAGGCTCGGCGGTAATCGTGACGCTGGAAGGGAGCCGCCCGTTACTGCTGGAGGTGCAGGCGCTGACGACCACCAGCGCATTCACTCTGCCTAGGCGAACGGCCAACGGCGTCGATTTCAACCGCATGATCATGCTCTCCGCTGTGCTCACCCGGCGCGGTGGCATGCCACTGAGCAACCAGGACATCATGGTCAATGTGCCTGGCGGCTTGCGTGTGAGCGAGCCGGCGGCCGACCTGGGCGCTGCCCTGGCGATCGCGTCGAGCCTCCGTGACGTTCCGCTGGACCCAGCCTCCGTATACCTCGGCGAGGTTGGGTTGAACGGTGAGGTGCGTCGCGTGCCTCAGGTGGAGCGGCGCCTCGCAGAGGCTACAAGGCATGGCTTCAAGAGGGCGCTGGTGCCAAAGGGCGACATGGCGGGCCTGCTCGTGCCGGAGGGTATCGAGACCACCCCAGTGGAGCACCTTCGCGAGGCGATCCATGAGGCGCTGAGCGCCGCGGCGTCCGCCTGACATCGTGCGACCGCCGGCCAACCCGGCAGGACAAGGAGCAACGATGAGCTGGCTCAGCGCCTGATCTTGCGAATGCTGTCATCGTCCTTGCGCGAGGGGGGCGGCTGCGCGCACATGACAGAGGCCGCGGCCCAGATGCACTTTGGGGCGACGGGCCATCCCGTGGCGCGATTGATCGAGCCGGGCGAGGGTTGGGTGTGGTGCTGGGAGGACCAAATGGAGGTCGGCCAAGCGGCGGTTATCGAGCGTGAATAACTACCTGCGTGTATGACCATGTAACTAAGCAGTTATCTACCGGGCATGAGTTGGCCTCTGCCCCCTGGCCTGCTACCATCGAGCCTCCTCATCCCCGCACTAACCCGGAGCGCCCATGCCCGATCCTCTGCAATTCCTTGAACGGGCCCCGCGGGGGCGCCTTCCCGAGTGGCTGAAGGTCCGCATGCCCGGCAGTCCGGCCTATCTGGACGTTCGCAGCCGCCTGCATACGGCGGAGTTGCACACGGTTTGCGAAGAGGCGCACTGCCCCAACATCGGAGAGTGCTGGGATCGCAAGAGCGCCACGTTCATGATCCTGGGCGACGTATGCACACGCGCTTGCCGCTACTGCGCGGTGACCAGCGGCAAGCCGCAGGCGCTGGTCACGGAGGAGCCGGCTCGGCTCGCCCGCACAGTGGAACATCTTGGCCTGCGCTACGTAGTAATCACGTCAGTTGATCGCGATGACCTTCCCGACGGTGGCGCGTCTGTATTCGCCGAGTGTATCGAGCTGATTCACGAGTGCATTCCGGGCTGCGAGGTGGAGGTTCTGATCCCGGACTTTCAGGGTAACGAGGCAGCGCTTGCCACGGTGCTGGAGGCGGGACCGGCGGTGCTGAACCACAACATCGAGACGGTGCGGCGCGTGTTCAAGAGCGTTCGCGCAAAGGGTGGCTACGATCTATCCATTGAGCTGCTCCGGCGCTCGGGCGAGGTGCAGCCAGAGATTCCCACGAAAAGCGGTATCATGGTCGGCCTGGGCGAGACACCGGACGAGGTGGTCGAGACCCTGCGCGATCTTCGTGGTGTTGGCGTCGATCTCGTCACGATCGGCCAGTACCTGCGGCCCTCGCGAGCACACACCCCGATGGATCGCTTCTACCATCCCCGAGAGTTCCGTGAGCTGGCGGATGCCGGGTACGCCATGGGCTTCCGGCACGTGGCCTCGGGCCCATTGGTGCGCTCGTCGTACCACGCGGACGAGCAGTATGCTGCCGCAAGCGACGTCACCGCGTAGGTGAGGATCGTCGAAGTCCGCGAGCAGACCGCCAGCATGCGGTCGAACCTGCGCAACGCCTTCATCGACTTCAGTCAGATGACCGCGTCTGTCGTCGCATTGATCACTGACGTGGTCCGCGACGGCAAGCCGGTGATCGGCTACGGATTCAATTCCAACGGACGCTATGCGGTAGGTGGCCTGCTGCGCGACCGGTTCGTCCCGCGGCTCATGGCCGCGGACCCCGCTTCGCTCACCGACCTCGGCGGCGAGAATCTCAATCCGCACCGCATCTGGGACGTGCTGATGACCGGCGAGAAGCCCGGCGGGCACGGCGAGCGGTCGGTGGCGGTCGGGGTGCTGGACATGGCGCTGTGGGACGCAGTCGCGAAGATCGAGGGCGTGCCGCTCTACCGGCTGCTATCGGAGCGCTACGGCGACGGTAGGCCGCCCGACGACGTATTCGTGTACGCGGCTGGCGGCTACTATCAGCCGGACAAGGGGCTCGACGCTCTCCAGGACGAGATGCGGAGCTATCTGGACCTGGGCTACGACGTGGTGAAGATTAAGATCGGCGGCGCGCCGCTCGAAGAGGACCTGCGGCGCATCGAGGCGACGCTCGAGGTCACGGGAACGGGCTCGTCGCTGGCGGTGGATGCCAACGGCCGGTTCGGGCTGGAGGAGGCTACGGCCTACGCGGACGCCATGGCGCCCTATGGTCTGCGGTGGTACGAGGAGGCCGGCGACCCGCTGGACTACGACCTACAGGCGGAGCTTGGACGCCGTTACGAGCCGCCGCTGGCCACGGGTGAGAATCTGTTCTCCGTCCACGACGCACGCAACCTGATCCGCTATGGCGGCATGCGGCCGGACCGCGACATCCTGCAATTCGACCCGGCGCTGAGCTACGGGCTCGTCGAGTATCTGCGAACGTTGGAGATGCTGGAGGCGAGCGGCTGGTCGCGGCGCCAATGCATCCCGCACGGCGGGCACCTGTTCGCAGTGCACATCGCGGCTGGGCTCGGCACGGGCGGCAACGAGTCGTACCCCGGAGTGTTCCAACCCTTCGGAGGCTTTCCCGACGGCACTCGCGTAGACTCGGGGCGCGTGCCGCTGCCCCAGGCGCCAGGCATCGGCTACGAGGGCAAGTCGGATCTGTACGCGGTGCTGAGCTCCCTAACAGACTGACAGATGCGCACGTGGCAGGGGCGCATGAGAGGCTGACCATGGTGAAGATAGCGATCCTCGACGACTACGCGAACGTGGCCGAGAGCCTCGCCGACTGGTCGCAGATACCGGATGCGGAGGTGGTCACGTTCACGGATCACCTGAGCGATCCCGACGGCCTGGTGGAGCGGTTATGGGATTTCGACGTGGTGCAGATGATGCGCGAGCGCACGCGCCTGCCTGCCGAGGTGATCGACCGCCTGCCGAAGCTCAGGATGATTTCCAGCACCGGCCGGCGCCATCCGCACATCGACATGGACGCCGCCAATCGCAGGGGCATCCCGGTGACCGGAACGGATGGCGGGCCGGCGGGCAGCGGCGATTCCACGCCGGAGCTGGCGTGGGGCCTGATGATTGCGGTGATGCGTAACATACCGTGGGAGGACCGCGAGATGCGCCAGGGGCGCTGGCAGACGCGGCTGGGCTCCGCGCTCGGCGGCAAGACGCTGGGGATCCAGGGCATGGGGCGCATCGGCACGCGCATGGTGGGCATCGCCAAGGCGTTTGCCATGGAGGTGATTGCTTGGGGCCCGACGCTCACTCCGGAGCGCGCTGCTGGGAGCGGAGTCACCTACGTGAGCTGGGACGGTCTCTTCGAGCAGTCGGATGTGCTGACGATCCACGTGCCGCTTACGGATATGAGCCGCGGGTGGATCACCGCGCGTGAGCTGGGGTTGATGAAGCCGACCGCGTACCTGATTAACACCTCGCGTGGACCCATTGTGCGTCAGGATGCGCTGGTCGCCGCGTTGCGCGAGCACAAGATCGCGGGCGCGGCGCTGGACGTGTACGACGAGGAACCGCTGCCCAAGGATCATCCGCTGAATGCGCTGGACAACGTGGTGCTGGCGCCGCACCTGGGGTATGCGAGCCGTGAGGGGTTGCAGAACTTCTACGAGCGGTCGGTGGAGAACATCAAGGCGTTCCTGGCGGGCGATCCCATCAACCTGGCGAACCCCGACGCGCTGGGCGGCCAGCACACGTAGCCGGTGCCTAGCCTGCGCGAGATACGTTCGGGTGCGGGCACCATGGCCCCCAGCCCCTTGGATTGCAGTATCCATGAGCTATGGGTCTGTTTGCGGCTACCGTGCTGATGCTCATCCCTGGCAGTGCGCACGACCGTCCAGTTGGGCCCGCAGATCGATGACGATCGTCGCGTGCGTGGATAGCTATCATCGATAGAGATGACCGGGCACTGTAACCAGCACAACGACGACTGTCCCACTCGTTTCGGTCAAGTATTTGTGCAGTCGTGATATCGATGCCATACGCGATCGCGCATCGGCAACGGCTCACTCTAGGAAAGACGCGAACATCGCCTCCAGATCAGCGTCATCCCAGGATACATAGCCCGGCATGCGAGTGGCCCTGGGTAGAATCCATGGCTCCTTAGCGGCCTCCGTTATCTCTGCCACGCTCGGTAGGTCATCCTGTAATCGCCCGGCTTGCCCCAACAGGAATCCCCGCCAGTTACTTGCCAGCGGCATGCCGAACATTTCACGGTAGATCCTGTGACGTAGGAGACCCTGATCGCCTTCAAATTGGGCTAGACCCTTCGCCGCGAAACATAGTCCGTCAGCGCCTCGAGCGATTGGCGCTCGTGCGTGTTGGGGAGCTTGCTCAGCGAGGCGAGCGCACGGTCGCGGTAGCCGTTCATGACCGCGATGGCCTCGTCGATGATGGCCGAGCCGCGGATCAGGTCCACCAGCGCCTGGAGGTCGTCAGTCTCGCGCGATCCGTCTCGCAGGCGGACCACGGCCGTTTCATCGGGATGGCGGTCGGCGTAGAGCAATGCGGGCAGCGTCAGCGTGCCTTGGAGCAGGTCTCCACCGACGGGCTTGCCGAGCTCCTCCTCCGTCCCCTGGAAATCGAGCACATCATCCATAATCTGGAAGGCCATCCCCAGGTTGTAGCCGTATCGGTAGAGCGCCTTGCACTCCTCCTCCGGGGCGCCGGAGAGCACGCCGCCGGACTCCGCCGCGGTGCAGAAGAGCGATGCGGTTTTGTCGTAGATCCGCAGGTTGTAGTCGTCGACGGTCTGGTGCCAGTCGTGGGCGCTAAAGCGCTCGGCGAGCTCCCCCTTGGCCAGTTCCATGATGGTTTCAGAGAAGCGGCGCACGACCCGTATGTTGCCTGTGTCGCAGACGAAGGTGGCTGAGGTAGCGAAGACGTAGTCGCCGAGGAGCACCGCCACGTCGTTGCCCCAAAGCCGGCTGATGGTGGCTCGGCCGCGGCGCGTGTCGGCTTTGTCGACGGTGTCGTCGTGGATCAGCGATGCGATGTGCAGCAGTTCGACGGCGGTCGCCATGGTTACGAGGGCCTCGTCGTGCCCCGGATGGAACGTGCCCGTGAGCAGCGTGACCGCCGGGCGAACTTTCTTGCCGCCGCTCACCACGGCGTGCTCGATCAGGTCTCCGTCGCCTGAGATCTGCGCCTGTCCGGCAAGGCCACGTAGGTTCTCGACGACCTGCTCCAGCAGGCCGGAGATCGGCTCGTAGATGGAGTCGATGCTGCCGTCGAGGGCGCTGCCGCTTGCCGTCTCGGTCATGCGTTCGAGTCTTTCGTGCGATGCTCCGGTACTAGTTTTCGCGGCTAGCCCAAGAGCCCGACCATCAATTCGACCACGGAGTCGTCGAGCTTGGCGAACAGAGGTGCGGGCTGGGGGATCGGCGTGCCCGCGACGGGCTTGGTGATGGCCCAACCGGCCTCCTCCACCCTACCAGACCCCCCAAGTGCCTCGTGCAGGCTCTGGGTGCTGAAGGGCAGGAAGGGGTGCAGCATGACACTCAGCGCCGAGATGGCGTGCAGCGACGTGTACAGACTGCGGGCGGCAGCGGGACGATCCTCTTTCACCTGCTTCCACGGGGCCTGCGAGTCGATGTAGCGGTTCGCCTCGCGAGCGAGTCCCATGGCACCGTTCAGCGCTTCGCGGATGCGGACGGCGTCCAAGCTAGCGCCGACCGAAACGAGTACGGCGTCCGCCTTGGCGATCAGGTCGTTGGCCGGCTCGTCCAGATCCCCGGGGTCCGGCACGGCCTGGTCGAAGTTGCGATAGACCTGGGTGAGCACACGATGGACAAGGTTGCCGAAGGTCGCGACGAGCTCGTCGTTGTTGCGCCTCACGTATTCTGCCCACGAGAAATCGGCGTCGCTGGTCTCGGGCATGCTCGCGGCGAGGTGGTAGCGCAAGGGGTCGGGCGGAAAGCGATCCAGGTAGTCGGGCACCCATACGGCCCAGTTGCGGCTGGTGGAGAGCTGCTTGCCCTCGAGTGTCAGGAACTCGTTGGCCGGTACGTCATACGGTAGGTTGAGCCCGCCGCGGCCGAGCAACAGCGCCGGCCAGATGACGGTATGGAAGGGTATGTTGTCCTTACCGATGAAGTAGTAGGCGCGGGTAGTTGGGTCCTCCCAATAGGGGCGCCATGCTTCCAGGTCGCCGGTGCCTGCGGCCCACTCCTTGCTCGCGGACAGATAGCCGGTGACTGCTTCGATCCAGACGTAGATGCGCTTCTGCTCGTAGCCGGGGATCGGCACGGGGATGCCCCAGTCGATGTCCCGGCTGACAGCGCGGTCCCTCAGGCCTTCCTCGAGGAAGCCGCGCGTGAAGTTGCGAACATTGGGGCGCCAGTGCGCCTGCGGCCGCACCCACTCCAGCAGTCGCTGCTCGAAGTCGCTGAGCTTGAAGAAGAGGTGCTCGGTGTCCTTGATCTCGACTGCGTAGTGCTGGCCCTCGTGACGATAAGCCGGCTCGATCAGGTCGATTGGGTCGAGGATGCGCCCACAATTGTCGCACTGGTCCCCACGAGCGTCGGGGAACTGGCAATGGGGGCAGGTGCCCTGCACGTAGCGGTCGGGCAGGAAGCGGCTGAAGTCGGGCGAGTACGCCACTTTCATGGTGCCCGGGTAGATTAGACCCTTGGCGTGCAGATCGAGCAGCAACTCGTGCACGACCTCCCGGTGGTTGTCGGTCATGGTAGTGGTGAACTGGTCGAAGGTGATGCCGAGGCGCTCCCACGAGTCGAGGAAGGTGGCGTGGTATTTCTCGACGATCTCGCGGGGGCTGACGCCCTCGGCTTCTGCGGTGCGCATGATGGGCGTGCCGTGGGAGTCGCTGCCGGAAACCATGAGCACGTCGTTGCCGCGCATGCGGTGGTAGCGCGCGAATATATCGGCCGGCAGGTAGCAGCCGGCGAGGTGGCCGAGGTGCAGCGGGCCGTTGGCGTAGGGCCACGCCACGCCGATAAATATGCGGTCTGTCATGAGGAAATCACTCGCGAGCCGACGGTAGAGCCATTCTACCACCAGGGCAAGGCGGGATCTGCACTAACTCGCTGGCGCCCAGCGATAGTCGCCTTGAGCCAAAACACCGCCCGACGGCTTGGGCCGGGAGCCGTCAGGCGCACAGTCAAACTCACTGTCAACCGAGTCGTATGTGCCAAGCCTTTGCATCGCCCTACGTTTGCAGCCACACCCTATAGGCGTCGCGACGGGAGATGCCATAGGCGTCGACGACCTGCTCGGTGGTGTCGCGCCGTGTCGCGCCGGCCGCCTTCAGGCGCGCGATCGCCTCACCGGCTGCCGTCGCGTCGGCCTCCCGGCCACGGCCCGCCTCGGCTCCCGCGACGACGATGACGATCTCGCCGCGCGGGGCGTCGAAATGGTCGAGCGCCTCGGACGGTGTGCCGTAGAACAGCTCCTCGTGCAGCTTCGTAAGCTCGCGACACACGGCGATGGGACGGTCGCCCAACACAACGCGCAGATCCTCGAGCGTTGCGCGCAGGCGGTGGGGAGCCTCGAAGAGGATCAGCGTCTCGGGGGCGTGCTCGTAATGGGTGATGAGCGCGGTGCGGGCTCCGCGAGCGCGGGGTGGGAAGCCGAGGAAATGGAAGGCGTCGGCGGGCATGCCTGCTGCAGCCAGCGCCGCGGTGACGGCTGACGGCCCAGGGATGGGCAAGACAACAGTTCCCTGCTCGGCGGCGGCGCGCACCAGGCCGGCCCCTGGGTCGCTGACAATCGGCACGCCGGCGTCCGACACGAGCGCGACGTCGTCCTTGAGCACGGCTCGGAGGATGCGAGGTGTACGCTGGGCCGCGTTGTGCTCGTTGTAGCTGAGCATCCGCGTGTGCAGACCGAGGTGCGTGAGCAGCTTGCGGGTCTGGCGGGTGTCCTCCGCGGCGATCAAGCTCACCTCACCGAGTACGCGGGCTGCGCGCAGGGTAATGTCCTCCAGGTTGCCGATGGGCGTGGCCACGACGTAGAGGGTTCCGGGCATGATGGGCTCCAGCGCCAGGGCGAGGTGTGCGGCGCGCGGTACGCATATAATCCGCCCACGCCCCGGGCCATTATAGGCATGGGGTCCAGCGAGGCACGGTACTGGGGCCGCGGGCGTGAGGAGGTCGCATGGACACGCTCTACAGTGAAGAGGAGCGTCTGCTCTACTCGACGATGCGGGAGTTCGCCGACCGCGAGCTGGCTCCGCTGGCCGCGCGCTGGGACGAGAACGAGGAGTTTCCCTGGGCCAGCATAGATACGCTGAAGGCCATGGGCCTGATGGGCATGACCGTGCCCGCTGAATACGGCGGCGCCGGAGCGTCGTACTCGGAGCTGTGCATCGCGAGCGAGGAGATCGCGCGGGCCTGCATGACCACGAGCACGACGCACCTGACACATGTCTCGCTGGGCAGCGCGACCATCATTGGATTCGGGTCGCCCGCGCAGAGGCAGCGCTTCTTACCCGCGCTCGCATCCGGGGAGAAGCTCGCAGCCTTCGGACTCACTGAGCCGAGCTCGGGGAGCGATGCGTCGGACATGCAGACCATGGCCACGCGGAAGGGCGACGACTACGTGCTCAACGGCTCCAAGATATTCATCACGAACGGTCACGAGGCCGACCTGATGGTTGTGTTCACATCGACGGACCGAAACCTCGGCGCCAAGGGGACCGCGGTGTTCGTGGTAGAGCGGGGCACCAAAGGGTTCGAGACGCGGCCCATGCACGGGAAGATGGGCATCCGTGGGTCTGGAACCGCGGAGGTGCTGTTCAACGACTGTGCGGTTCCGGCGGCGAACCGGCTCGGCGAAGAGGGCGATGGCTTCAGGATTGCGATGACGATCATCGACTCCAGCCGCATATCGCTGGCGACGCAGTCCGTGGGCCTGGCGCAGGCTGCGTTCGACGCGGCGGTGCGCTACGTGCAGCAGAGGGAAACGTTTGGGAAGCCGCTCAAGGAGCGTCAGGCGATCCAGTTCATGCTGGCCGACATGGCGACGCAGATCGACGCTGCGAGGTTGCTCACGCGCCGCTCGGCGCAGCTGAAGGATGCGGGCCTGGGTCACAACCGGGAGTCGGCGATGGCGAAGCTGTACGCATCGGAGGCGGCGCACTTCTGCGTGGACCGGGCGGTGCAAATCTTCGGGGGCTACGGGTACTTCAGAGAGAATCCGGTGGAGCGCTTCTATCGGGACCAGCGGGTCACGGAGATTTACGAGGGCACGAGTGAGGTGCAGCGGATCGTGATTGCGCGCAGCCTGCTGCAGGAGTTCGCCATCGAGTAGCGCCTTGTGCCGAAGGCGGGTGCCGCTGCCACGCTTCACCACGTGCCAACTCCCAGCGCATGACCCTACCAGCGCTGGGGATGGTGTGTGGACTGCCCGCGCCATAGGGAACGAGCTGGATGACGCTCTTCTGCAGGATGTGAGCGGTGGCGACCTCCTTCAGCACACCGGGGCTGCGGTACGTGCTCGAACTGCGTGATCCTGCCTGTGGCCGTTGAGATTCACATGGGGTCCATCTCTTCGTAGAGCTCGGACGTGAACGAGACGTGCCACGTCGCATGATGCTATCCGAATGCTTCCGACCCTACCGGTAGAAGAAAACGCGGGACGGGAGGTCGCGCTCGACGTCGAAGCTGACAAAAACGCGCCGTTTGCTCCCGACTATTGTCCGATACCCCAAAGCGCACGCCTCGCGCTTGGCATGGCTCGGCCTCACGCTGCCCGCAACATAGTCGGGCCCGCATGGCTAGGCACCCGCGCATCGGGTCGTTCCGGCTAGTACTTCCGCACAGTGGCCAGTGTCGCCTTGCGGCGGGAGCGTGCGCGGCAGCGGGTGGCTGGGCGCGTGTTCGTGCGATAGGATGCCGCTGCGCGAGCGCGGACGGAAGGAGACAAGCACCATGACGCTGTTCACACCGAACACCAAAGTAGGGGCGCTCAATCACGTGGGCATCGCGGTGCTCAGTATTGAGGAGTCACTTCAGCAGTATCAGGCGCTGTTCGACTCGCCGGAGACGCGCATCATCGAGAGCGCGCAGCACGGCCTGCGTGCGGCGTTCATCGAGCAGGGCGAGACGCACATCGAGCTACTGCAGGCCATGCGTGACGACACCGTAATCGGCAAGTTCATCGCCAGTCGTGGCGAGGGAATCCACCACATGGCCTTCACCGTTGCCGACGTGGATGCGAAGGCCGAGCAGATCTCCTCTTTCGGCGTACCAATCATCGACGGTCCACGGGAGGGCCTGCGAGGCCGCGTGGCTTTCTTCAGCCCATCCGCGACGCACGGAGTGCTGATCGAGCTGATCCGCCCGCCGGAGGCCGAGTAGGCGGCCCGCGTTGACCAGTCCCAACCGCGTGCGGATCCTGATTGCGAAGCCTGGGCTGGATGGCCACGACCGGGGTGCGCGGATGGTGGTTCGAGCGCTTCGGGAGGCGGGATTCGATGTGGGGTACACGGGTATCCGCCGCACGCCCGAAGAGATTGCGGAGCACGCCGTCCGCCATGAGGCAGGATTGGTGGGCCTCAGCATCCTGTCGGGCGCGCACCTGGAGTTGGTGCCCCGCGTGTTGGACGCGCTACAGCGCCACGGGCTGGAGACGGTCCCCGTGGTCGTCGGGGGCATAATCCCCGAGCGGGACCGCGCGGTGCTCCTGGAGATGGGCGTGGCCGCCATCTTCGGACCGGGGACGACCACCAAGCAGATCGTGAGTACGCTGCGCGAGACGTTGGGCGGCGCACCCCAGTCATAGCGTGACCTCCGGCCTGCTATAATCGGCGGGTCAGCATGAGGCGGTGTCGATGGATATGCGGATCAACGTCGCCGGGTTGCTCAAGGAGCAGGTCGGCTCGACCCGATCGATGGACCTGGAAGGCGAGGTACTGGAGATTGAGGGCGAACCGCCTTCGATCGTGAGCAGCAGGCTTCTCCTGACGAGGACGGATTTGGGGATTTGGGTCTCCGGTGCGCTGGGCATCTCGCTGGAGCATGTGTGCAGCCGCTGCCTTGCCCCCTTCACATCCTGGGTGAAGGTCCGGATGGACGACGTGTTCCTTCCGGAGATTGACGTGGACACGGGGCAGCGGGTCCGGCATCAGGACGACGGTGAGGCGGATGCCTCCAGCATCGACGGGCAGCACGTGCTGGATCTGGCGGACGCGGTGAGCCAGTATCGGTCGGCGGCGATGCCGCTGGCGCCGGTATGCCGGGAGGACTGCGTGGGCATCTGCTCGGAGTGCGGGATAGATAGGAACGAAGCGACTTGCGATTGCGAGCCCGCGCCAGACCCGCGCTGGGACAAACTAAGAGAGTTGTTGAGATAGAGACATGGCACCACTACCGAAGCGCAAGCGATCCAAGTCCAGTGTGGGCACGCACCGTGCTCACCAGCACATTTCGTTGCCGCACCTCACGGAGTGCCCGCACTGCCACCGCATGATGCGGACGCACCACGTGTGCCCATCGTGTGGGTACTACCGGGGCCGCGACGTGCTCGGCGTCGAGAACGACCTAGCCTAGGCGGATCGTCGGGATCTACAAGCCCCGGTCTGCTGTGTGAGGAAGACGAGCCCGGGGCTTTTTCGCGCCTGCTTCCCGCGGTGCCCATCACGAGGTGCAAGCATGCCAGCCACGGCCTTCCTGTTTCCTGGTCAAGGTGCCCAGCGCGTCGGTATGGGCCGCGACGCCTACGACGCATCCGCGGCGGCGCGGGCGGTGTTCGACGAGGTCGACGCCGTTCTCGGCGTCGAGCTCAGCAAGATAGTGCTGGAGGGCCCCGAGGACGAGCTGGTGCGCTCGCACAATGCGCAACCGGCCATCCTGACCGTGAGCATCGCGCTCTTGGAGACCATGCGCGAGCGGCTCGGGGAGCGCATGCCCGTGCCGTCCCATGCGGCGGGCCATAGCCTTGGCGAATACACCGCCCTGGTGGCAGCGGGTGCGCTGGACGTGGCTGCTGCGGCCAAGCTGGTGCGCAGGCGGGGCGAGCTGATGCAGCGCGCCGCCGATGCGACCCCAAGCGGCATGGCCGCCCTGCTAGGTCTCACCTTGGACAAGGCTGAAGAAGCCTGCGCCGGAACCGGCGCTCAGGTCGCGAACGCCAACAGCGCGGAGCAGGTGGTCATCGCCGGCGAACGGGCGGTACTGGAACGTGCGATCGACCGCGCGAAAGAGGCCGGTGCGCGCAGGGCGATCCCCCTGGAGGTTGCTGGGGCGTTCCACACCGAAGTAATGCGCTCAGCGCAGGATGAGCTGAACGAGGCGCTGGCCGAGCTCAACCTGCGGGCGCCGGCGATACCGGTAATCGCGAACACGTCAGGCCTGCCGCTGACGACCGTCGAGGGCATACGCGAGGAGCTTGGGCGCCAGCTCTGCGGCTGCGTGTACTGGCAACGGTCGGTGGAGTATATGGCGGCTCAGGGCGTGGATCGTTTCGTGGAGATCGGCCCTGGGAACGTGCTGACGGGGCTCGTGAAACGGATCGCGCGGGACGCCGCCGCGGTTAGCGTTGCAGACCTAGACGGCCTCTCGACGCTGACGTAAGCTACGAGTTGCCCCATGAACGATCTCGAGGCACCAACTGCCCCGCCACGGAACCGCCAACGGCCACTTGGCCCGCAGCGGCGAGGGCGCGTGCTCGCGCTCCAGGTGCTGTACGAGGTGGACCTGACCAGCCACGACTGGCGGGAGTCGCTCCAGGCACATGCGGAGGCGGTCCACGCTTCGCCGCAAGTGATAGCATTCGCCGAAGCGTGCCTGAGCGGCGTGTTGGACGACGACCTCGAGCTAGACGAATCGATTGCAACCCACGCCCCGGCGTGGCCCCTGGCGCAGCTCGCGGTGGTGGACCGCAACGTGCTGCGCGTGGCACTCTACGAGCTGCGGGCGGGCTCCAACGTGCCCCCCAAGGTCGCGATCAACGAAGCGGTAGAGCTGGCGAAGGAGTTCGGCGGTGAGACGTCCGGGCGATTCGTCAACGGAGTACTGGGATCCGCTCTCGAAGCACGAGAGGCGTGACCCTTGACGCATAGGAGAGCACATGGCCACGATTTATGACCGAGTGAAGGCTGTGGTGGTGGACCGGCTCGGCGCCGAAGAGGACGCCGTCACCATGGAGGCCTCGTTCACCGACGACCTCAATGCAGACTCTCTGGACCTCGTCGAGCTCATCATGGGCTTTGAGGAGGCGTTCACCGACGGCGCGGAGCCGCTGAAGATCTCCGACGAGGACGCCGAAGGGATCCGCACCATCGGTGATGCGGTGACGTTCATCCAGAGTAAGGGATACTCGGACTAGGCGGCCGCTTCGATGGTGGACCACCAAGCCCCGGGGGCCGACCTCCAAGCCACGCACCAGGCCATCAGCAGCTGCCAGGCCTGCGCGTTGCATGAGGGACGTACCAACGCCGTTCCCGGTGCGGGCTCGTCACACGCCGACCTGATGTTCATCGGCGAAGGCCCCGGCTTCAACGAGGACCGCCAGGGCATCCCATTCATCGGTGCGGCCGGCCAGTTCCTGAACGAGCTGCTCGCATCCATCGGCCTACGCCGCGAGGATGTGTTCATCACCAACATGGTGAAGTGCCGTCCGCCCAACAACCGCGATCCGTTCCCCGGGGAGATAGAGGCCTGCTCGAAGTACCTCGACGCGCAGATCGAGGCGATCCGCCCGAAGGTGATCGTGCCGTTGGGGCGCCATGCGTTGGCGAGGTGGTTCCCAAACGAGTCGATCGGCAAGCTGCGCGCTCACCCGCGCCGGTTCGACGGCATCACCCTGTTTCCGCTGTACCATCCGGCCGCAGCGCTGCACAACGGTGGATTGCGCGCGACGATCGAAGATGATTTCGCCAAGCTGGGCGAGCTCCTGCGCCAAGCCCCGGCGCGAACGGAGCAGCAGCCGCAGCCGGTGACGGCATCGCTCCTCGACCCTGCGCCCCCCATGCCCGCTGCCGCTGCCCCGCTCGCCGCGCCGGTGCAGGAAGCGGCGACGTTGGACGAGCCATCCGTCAGCATCGAGCCACCCTCGAGCGTTGAGCAACTCGCGCAGGCCGCGGAGGAGCCGCACAACGAACAGCTGAGCATGTTCTAGGGTCCATGACATCTCCCATCCGAATCGTTCCCCTGGGCGGCCTCGGTGAGGTCGGTAAGAACATGATGGCCATCGAGCACGGCGATGACATCGTGGTGATCGATGCCGGAGTCATGTTTCCGAAGCAGGATATGCACGGCGTGGACCTGGTGCTGCCCGATACGACGTACCTCGTGGAGCGCCGCGACAGGGTGCGCGCGATCCTGATCACGCACGGCCACGAGGACCACACGGGCGCGCTGCCCTACGTGCTGCGCGATCTGCACGTGCCGGTGTACGCCCCGCCCCTGGCCCACGACTTGATCAACGTGAAGCTGAACCAGCATCCCGCCGTCGGTCATTACGACCTGCGCGAGGTCAACCCGGGAGACCGCATCGAGCTCGGCAGCATCGAGGCCGAGTATTTCCGCGTCTGCCATAGCATCCCGGACGCGTGCGGGATCGCGCTGCACACGCCCTCGGGCCTTGTGGTGCATAGCGGCGACTTCAAGATCGACCACACGCCCGTGGACGGAAAGCCGACCGAGCTCCAGCGGCTGGCGGAGCTCGGCCGCGAAAACGTGCTGCTCCTTCTGTCCGATTCCACCTACGCGGAGGTGCCGGGGCATACGCCGTCGGAGCAGGTGGTGAGCGTGGCGCTCGATCATGCGTTGGGCGATGCGCCAGCGCGGGTACTGGTGGCCACGTTCGCATCGTTGATCGCGCGGGTTCAGCAGATCTTGGACGCCGCCGTCAAGCATGGTCGCAAGGTGGGGCTTGCTGGTCGCAGCATGGTAAACAACGTCAACATGGCGATTGAGAAGGGCTATATCCACGTCCCACCGGGAACGATCGTAGATCTGCCGACGTTGGCGAGCCTCCCGCCGGAGCAGCAGGTGATTGTGCTGACAGGAGCGCAGGGTGAGCCGCTGGCAGTGTTAGCGCGCGTTGCCAACCGGACGAATCACGAGATAGCGATCCAGGACGGTGATACCGTGGTGTTCTCGGCGTCGACCATCCCAGGCAACGAGACCGTGGTTTCCACGGTGATCGACAACCTCGTTCGCCAAGGGGCGAAGGTGATCACCCGGCGGACCGCACAAGTACACGTGCAGGGCCACGGGAGCCAGGAGGAGCTCAAGCTGATGCTGAGCCTCATCAAGCCACGATACTTCGTTCCCGTACACGGCGAGTACCGGATGCTCGCCGCCCATGCCGAGCTGGCCATGGCGGTGGGCGTGGAGCCGGAGAACACGTTCTTGCTCGAGGACGGCGACGTGCTGGAGATCGACGATGGACGGGCGTCGTTCGGGGAACGGGTGCCCGCGGGCCACGTCTTCGTCGACGGTCTGCGGCTGTGGGATGGGCGCAGCGCTGTGCTCCGCGACCGCCGCTCGCTCTCCCGCGACGGCATCGTGGTGGTCGTAATCCCGTTTGAGCAGGCGACCGGAGAGTTATTCGGATCGCCGGAGATCGTCTCCAGCGGATTCGTAGACATGGAGGCCGCCGTGGAGATGGTCGACCGTGCGTCGGCGTTGGTGAAAGATGTGCTCTCGGCGCCGACCCGCCATGTGCTAGACGACGCGTACGTGAGCATCCGAGTGCGCCAGGAGCTGGGCAGCTTCCTGCACAAGGAGACGGGGCGGCGACCGATGATCGTGCCGCTGCGCATCGAGGTGTAGCTCCCCGTTCAATCGCACTGTCTTTTGCGCGCCTATGCGGTATCGTGGTGCGATGGCGTTCCTTCGTTTCCTTCTGCAGCCGTATGCGTACGGTCCGCTCCTCCTGATCGGCGGGTTCGTGGCGTATGGCGTCGTGGTGCAGCCGGAATGGCTGGTGGACCCTGCTGAGCAGGCCGCGACCTATGTACTGGAGGCGATCGGCGCCGGTGTTCAGCTCGTGTTGTGGGTCGTGGTGTTCGCCTTCCTGTTCCTGAACCGCATCACGAGACTCATCCGGCGCTGGCGGCTGGTGCTTGCCTCCGGGATGCTGGCCATGGCCGTCCAGGGCACGCTCGCATACTTTGAGTCGGACCTGCCGGTGATCGGCGTCGCCTCGCTGGGCGGCATGCTGGGCGGTCAGATCCAAGGTGGCGAAGGCTTCGTCGGCATGCTGCGCGTGTCGGGCCTGTGGCTCGTTGGGCTCATCGTGTTGGCGCCGCGGCTCGCCCGCAAGGGTGCGGCAGGAACGGCGCGTGGCTACCGGCAGGCGCCCGCCCACCGAGGGGTCGCCTGGCTGGCGAGGGGCGCCGCCATTGGTGCTGGCGTCGCTGTGGGTGGCGTGGTCTCGGTAGTCCGGAAGGGGGCTGAGCAGAGCCGCGCCCGACAGAGCGAAGGGCTCGCCCGCGATCTGGGAAGCTTCCTGAGCCGCTCAACGCCCCACAAGGCCGATTCAGGCGGGTTCGCGCCGATCGATACTGGTGGTTCCAAGCCTTTGGACACCGGCGCTCCTCCGCCGTTCCTCGCGCGCCGTCTCGAGGCGCCACCGACGACCCCCGAAGAGCCCCAGGTGTACGACGAGCCCGACGGGATGGGGGGCATGGATGAATCGGCGACCGCTTCGGCGCCGCGCCCGCGCCCAAGGAAGCCTGCCGCCGGTGCGATGACGCTGCCAAGCGAATCGTTGCTTGCCGCAGCGACCGCTGCCTCAGCAGTCACGGACGAGCACAACGAGACCGCATCGCTGATTGAGAAAGCGCTTGGTCAGCATGGCGTCGAGGTCCGCGTGGCCGAGATTCGCCCCGGTCCAAGCGTCACGATGTTCGGCCTGGTGCCGGGGTGGAATCGGCGGCCTCGATCGAGCCGCTCCGTGCGGGTCGGCGAATCCGAGGTGCTGATTCCGCCCGACCTGTCCGGCCCGCCCGACGACGCGCGAAACCGCGTGAAGGTGGACAGCATCCTGGCGCGAGAGAAGGATCTAGCGCTGGCATTGGCGGCCCCGAGCCTGCGCATCGAAGCGCCAGTCCCCGGCGAATCGGTCGTCGGCGTGGAGGTTCCGAACAAGTCGTCCACGATGGTCTCGATCCGCTCGGTGATGGACTCGGAAGAGTACCGGGCGCTGGCCTCCGGCGATCGACTGCCGGTGGCGCTCGGGCTCGCCACGGCGGGGGAGCCGGTGGCGATCGACCTGCTGAAGATGCCGCACCTGCTTATCGCGGGCGCGACGGGCAGCGGGAAGAGCGTCTGCATCAACACCATCATCTCCTCGCTCATCATGCACCAGCAGCCTTCGAACCTACGCCTGATGCTGGTGGATCCCAAGCGGGTGGAGCTGACGCCGTACAACGGGATACCGCACCTGGTGACGCCGGTGGTGGTGGATCCGGACCGGGTGGTCCGGCTGCTCCGTGGGGCGATTCAAGAGATGCTGCGGCGCTATCGCCTGCTGGAAGAGGCAGGGGTGCGCAACCTGCAGTCGTACAACCGCAGCTCGAGGGCGATGGAGCACCTGCCGTACTTCGTAATCTGCATCGACGAGCTGGCCGACCTGATGATGACGGCGTCGTTCGAGGTGGAGCAGGCGATCTGCCGACTGGCACAGCTCGGCCGGGCGACGGGCATCCATATGGTCGTGGCCACGCAGCGTCCATCCGTGGACGTGGTCACGGGGCTGATCAAGGCGAATTTCCCGAGCCGAGTCTCCTTCGCGGTGGCGTCGCAGGTGGATTCACGCACGATCCTGGACAGCGTCGGCGCTGAGCGTCTGCTCGGCAAGGGCGACATGCTGTTCCTTTCGTCCGACGCGCCGAAGCCGAAGCGGGTGCAGGGAGTGTTCATCTCCGAGGAAGAGACGGAGGCACTGGCGGATCACTGGCGGCGCCAGCCCGTGGGCGGCCTCCCGGAGATCGACCTAGAGGGCCTCGCCTACGCGGCGGAGCGGGCGGACGCGGTACGGCAAGAGGCGGAGGTGGAGCTCGACGAGTCGGACTCGCTGTACGACAAGGCGGTGCAGCTTGCCGTCTCCGGCGGGCAGATGTCCATCTCGCTGTTGCAGCGGCGCCTGCGCATCGGGTATCCCCGCGCGGCCCGGCTGATGGATCAGCTCGTCGACGATGGGATCGTGGGTGGGGTCGGTGAGCCTGGCAAGCCCCGCGATGTGATCTACCGGCCGGAGTAGGAGGGGCCTAGTCGGCTGTCTCTGCGGAGCCGTCCTCTGTTTGTGGCGCGGCTGCTATCTGCTCGGGCATGGCCTGGAGCTCGGTAAGCCGCGAGCGCACGCCCGCCCAGATCGTGTCGTACTCAGTCCCGACGTCGGCGCTGGCCAGCACGGTGGGTTGCGTGTCGTCGCGGTAGTCGGGCCGCAGCGCGAGGTGGCCGAGGAAGGCGAGGTTCATGTCCGTTGCGAGCTGCTCGCCGGCTCCCGTGCCGAACATCACGCCGGAGAGGTTCTCGACCACGCCGAGCACTTCAACGTTCAGCTTCTTAATCATGTTGATGGAGCGCTTCGCATCGAGCGCGGCAAGGCTCTGCGGCGTAGTGACGACGACGAAGCCGTCCATGGACAGCACCTGCATGACGGTGAGTGGGGCGTCGGATGTGCCCGGAGGCATGTCAACGACGAGGAAGTCCAGGTCACCCCAGTCGGTCGCCTGGAGGAATTGGTTGAGCGCGTTGTGGATCATCGGGCCGCGCCAGATGATGGCCTCCTCCTCGTTCTCCTGGAAGAAGGACATGGAGACGACCTTCACCCCGAATACCTCGGCTGGCTGGATGCGTCCCTGGTCGACGTTCGGCTGCGGATCGCCGCCGAAAACCTTGGGCGCGTTGGGCGTGTCGATGTCGGCGTCGAGCAGGCCAACCGCGTAGCCTTGCTTCGCGATGTGGGTCGCCAGGTTGACGGCCACGGTGGTCTTCCCGACGCCGCCCTTGGCGCTGTAGACGCCGATCTTGGTCTTGATGCGTCCCAGGGTGCGGCTGATGGCGCGGCGCTGCTCCCATTGGCGCTTGATCTGCGCCAGGCGAGCCTGCTGCTGCTCTTTGCTCATGTTCATCGGCGCGCGCACTCCTGCGGTGGGGGCTGCTTCGCCTCACCGCTCGTCTGATGGTGCTCCGGGGGATTGTCTAGTCGTCGAGTCCGAGGAGCTTGCGGCCATCCTCGGTGATTAGATCGGGGGTCCAGGGGGGCTCGAACGTAATCTCGACGTCCACGTCCTTGACCCCGTCGATATCGGCGATGGCCCACTCAGCCTGCTGCGCGATGAAAGGGCCCATGCCGCAGCCGGCGGCGGTGAGCGTCATGTCGACGTGCACATGATTGTTGTCGTCCACGTTGACGCTGTAGATCAGGCCGAGGTCGACGACGTTGACCGGTATCTCCGGGTCGTAGACGTCCTTCAACGCCAGGGTAACTTCCTCTGTCGTAACGTCCGCCATCGCACCCCACTTCTGAACGGGTTTCATCGTCTGCGCCTGGATTCTAGGGAAAGTCTACTTATGGTGTCAACAATTGACTAGCGGGCCGCCTGGCTGGCGGTCACCGAGCGGAGCAACTCTTCGACGCCCTCGCGGGAGGGCGAGAGAGCGATGAAGATGGTGGGGCCGTAATGCTTGAGTAGCAGGTGTAGATCGTGGACCGTGCGGTGGTGGGCAAGCACGCCGCCCACGTCGATCTTTGCGAGGCCGGATTGCTCCACGAAATTGGGGAACATCATGTCGACGATGAAACCAGGATAGCCTGACTGGGCTGCGGCGAGAACACCCGCGTCGAGCTCGCGCAACGCTCCGCGGCTGGGCGCCTCCGGCAGCGTGCTCACCTCATCGGCATAGACCACGTATGCAACGGAGTCCACGCGCACGAGGCTGAGACCGTCGGCCAGCCCCGGCAAGCCTACGCCGGTGGAATCGAGGAGATGGTCCATCAGGTCGGCGACGTTCCGCACGAAGCCGGCGGCCACGGGCGCCGCCGTGGGCTTTTCGGGGAACAGACGTAGCGCCTCCCACGCGCCCGAGTCCTGCTTCTCGATCGCTGCGCCGGCACCAGAGGACCATGCGTCGATGACCCCATCGCCCCACTCGCCCTTCGAACGGCCGAGCGCGACGGAGCTGCCGATGACGTGCACCCAGTGGTTGGGTTTCCCTGCGATGTCGGCGGCGGCGATGACGGCGGCGCGCTCGGCGGTGGCCTCGTCCGCGAATGCGGTGAGCGTGGCGTAGTCACTGGCGGGATCGTTCACCAGGCTTACGATGCGCAACGCGGTGAGGCAATCCGAGCCGCCGCCGGGATCGCTGAAAGCGCTCACCGGAACGCACACCGGAGCACCCGCGTCGGCGTAACCGTAGGCATTGATACGCACGGAAGGGATGCCGCTTTCGACGAACCCAGGTGGTAGGGCTGGATCGCCCAGTTTGGCGTTGCCGCCGCATGCGGCGATCAGGCTCAGTGCCGCCGCCGCTGCCGCCAGGGCCGCACCGTTCCGTGCCCATATGCCCCTGGGTCTACCGGCCACGCCTTCCTCGCCGGCGGCCCGTGCCTCGCTCGTCGCGATAGGAGGCGGTTCTCTCGCCGTGCTCGCCGTGCTCCACGACTTCCTGCGCCACGAGTATCTTCTTAAGGTCACTCATCTCGTCGCGGAGCATGGCGGCCTTCTCGAACTCCAGCCCTTTGGCGGCCTTCTTCATCTCGCTTTCGAGGTCCTTGATTACCCTGGCGAGCTCGTCCTTGGGCATGACCTGGCGCACCGTGTATGCGGCACGGGGCTCGGCGACCTCGCGGATGGAGTCGGTGATGTCGCGGATGGCCTTGGTGATGCCCTCGGGCTTGATGCCGTTGCGCTGGTTGTGGGCGTGCTGCAGATCCCGCCTGCGCGCTGTTTCGTCTATGGCCTGGCGCATGGAGTCGGTGATGCGGTCGGCGTACATGATGACGTGGCCTGCTATGTGGCGTGCCGCGCGGCCCATGGTTTGGACCAGCGACGGGGTGGAGCGAAGATAGCCCTCTTTGTCCGCATCAAGGATGGCGACCAGGCTCACTTCGGGCAGGTCGAGCCCCTCGCGCAGAAGGTTGATGCCGACGACCACGTCGTAGACGCCGAGCCGGAGGTCCCGCAAGATCTCGGTGCGTTGCAGCGTGTCCACTTCGGAGTGCAGGTAGTGAACCTTCACGTTCATCTCTGCGAGGTAGTCGGTGAGCTCTTCGGCCATGCGTTTGGTCAGCGTGGTGACGAGGGCGCGCTCGCCCCTGCCGACGCGGGAGTTGAGCTGTTCGAGGAGGTCGTCGATCTGACCCTTGGTGGGCTTGACCTCGATTGTCGGGTCCAGCAGGCCGGTGGGACGTATCACCTGCTCGACGACGCGCGAACTGTGCTCCATCTCGTAGCGAGCCGGCGTAGCGGAGACGTACACGGCTTGGTTGACGCGGTCCTCGAACTCCTCGAAGTTCAGCGGCCGGTTGTCGCGGGCCGAAGGGAGCCTGAAGCCGTAGTCGATTAGCGAGTCCTTGCGGGCCATCTCCCCGTGGAACATGCCGTGCAGCTGCGGGATCGTGAGGTGTGACTCGTCGAGAATCAACAGATAGTCGTCGGGCAGGTAGTCCATGAGCGTCCACGGGGTGCTGCCGCGAGGTCGCCGGCCCAGGGGTTGGGAGTAGTTCTCGACACCGGAGCAGTAGCCGGTCTCACGGAGCATCTCCAGGTCGTAGCGGGTGCGGTGCTCGAGCCGTTGTCCCTCCAGGTCCTTGCCGATGTCGCGTAGGTGAGCGACGCGTTCTTCTAGCTCCTGCTCGATCTCGACGACGCCCTCATCGAGCTTGTCCTGCGAGGTGACGAAGTGCTTGGCGGGATAGATGTCGATGGTCTTGCGGTCCGAGACGATCTCGCCGGTGAGCGGATCGAGCTCCACGATGCGCTCGACGTCGTCGCCGAAGAATTCGACACGCACGGCGATGTCCTCGTAGGAGGGCATGATCTCGAGGGTATCGCCACGGATACGAAAGCGTGCCCTGGCTAGGTCGTAGTCGTTGCGGTTGTACTGCATCTCGATGAGCCGGCGAGCAAGCTTCTGCCGATTCTTGCGCTCGCCCACCTTGATCGTCTCGACGAAGGCGTAGTACTCCGACGGCGAGCCGAGGCCGTAGATGCAGGAGACCGAGGCCACGATGAGCACGTCGCGCCGCGTCATGAGCGAGTGGGTGGCGGAGTGCCGGAGCTTGTCGATCTCGTCGTTGATATCGGCTTCCTTCTCGATGTAGGTGTCTGAGCTCGCCACGTACGCTTCCGGCTGGTAGTAGTCGTAGTACGAGACGAAATAGCCGACGGCGTTGTCGGGTAAAAAGTCGCGGAACTCTTGCGCGAGCTGCGCCGCCAGGGTCTTGTTTGGCGCGATGACGAGCGTGGGCTTCTGCACGAGCTCGACGACCTTGGCCATGGTGTAGGTCTTGCCGGAGCCGGTGACGCCGAGGAGCGTCTGATGCTTGTCGCCCGCGATGATGCCGTCGGCCAGCTTGCGGACGGCATCAGGCTGGTCGCCACGTAAAGCGAAGTCGGCAACCACCTTGAACGGGACCTCGCTGCCGGTGCTATCGCGGCCCTTGCTGTCATAGATGGTGGTCATCTGCTCAATCGTATCGCTTCTGGCTGGGTGCGAACACGCACCCAGGCGACCATGAAATCTGGAGTAACGCGCTCTCGCTCAGCAGCCGGCGATGCGCCGCAAGAGCGCTTGGATGCGCGGCGAATCCTGCACCGAGGCGGCGAGGCCGTCCAGGAACGCTTCGCCGATCATCATAGGTCCTCGGCCGAACCGCGGGCCGTTGTAGTAGCAGAACCGAAGGGTGAGAGAGCCGTCGTCGAACTCCAAGAGTTGGACTGTGGGCTCGTGGTAGGGCGTATCAGCGCTTGCTTCTTCCACGACCTGCCCACCACCCCAGTGCATCTCGAACGGACGTGGTAGCGCTCGCACGGGTCCGAATCCTTGGCTGGCCACTTCGGAGCCTCCTAGTCGCCGCTGGGCCCTGGCTCGGCCGGTGAGAGGGATAGGGTGAAGGGCCGGGGCCCGGCTCGGTGTGAGTATGGCGCTGCGATGGTGGGGCAGCGTTTTCTGGTTGCGAGCCCCCGCCCCTTCACCAGAGGAAACGATAGAGTTAGGTCGTCGGCCTATGGCGCACTGTGGCCTGGTTTGAGCATAGCACGATGGCGGGGTCAAACGCCTATTGTGCAATCATTCACAAAGCGTTCACGACTGCGCTCGGCGACCGCTCGGGCCACTGGCGATGGGGTCTGATGGTGAACGGGCGGGCGCTCAACAGCGTAGTGCCTAGGGTGCTGGAGTGGGTTGCCGCGAGGGTTCCCCCCTTCAGGGAACCCCGGTTTCCCTGCATCGTCCGGTGCCAAGAACGGCGCCGTTGCCTAGCAGAGCGGCGTCGGTCGGCCTAGCGAGTGGGTGCAGGGTGCAACCCTGTCTACCGTTTTCGGGCGAGCCAGACCATGTCGTCACTGTGTTCGGTGATCGGGCCGCCTTCGAAATCGCCGTAGAGCGCCTCCACGACGAAGCCGCAGAGATCGAGCAGGTGCTGCATCTCGTACCGGAAGGTGTAACGCAGGTCGAAATCGCGGTAGAGGCGCTGAGTGACGGCACCCGCCGGGCTCACGTCCTCGATGATGAGCCGGGCGCTGTTGACCTGGTCGACGCCGTCCCAGAGGTTCTGTCCCCACACCACGATGCGGCCACCGTCGGGCTGCTCGACGTCTCGCACGTGGAAGGCGACCGCCTCGTCGCGTGCGTTGCCGAGCTGCTCAATGTCTGGGGCGAAGACGTCAAGTGCCAGCATGCCGCCCTGGGCCAGATGCGCGGAAGCGTTGGCAAGCGCCCGCTTCTGGTCCTCAACGGTCAGCATGGACTGGAACGACCGGAACGGGAATAGCACGAGCGAGAACGGCCCCGCTGCCTGCACGTCCAGCATGTCGCCGGCCTGAAAGCTAGCTTTCGTGGAGAGGCCCGCGTCCATGGCCTTGCGGTCCGCCTCCTCGACCATGCGAGGGGAGATGTCGACGCCGACCGTCTGGATGCCGGCCTCCGCTATCGCCAGCGACACGCGGCCTGTGCCGCACCCCATCTCCAGGACGGGACCGCCGCTGGCGGTGGCCTGCTGCACGTAGAAGGGCAGATCGTAGTCGAGGTACGCGTAGACACGGTCGTAGATATCGGCCCAGTCGTCGTAGGGTTGCTCGTTCACGCTTGACATGCCTAGTGCCCCATACGCTGGAGCGCCTGCCGCACGCGCTCATCGCTGGTGAGGCCGTGGTCGGGCTCAGAGGAGAGCGCCTGGCGCGCCTCGAGCGCCGAAAAACCCAGGCTCACGAGGGCGGCCAGCGCGGGGTCGGACGCCGAGGTGGCAGGCCCTCCGGCGGGGACCATCACGAGCCCGCCCATCTCCTCCTCTAGCTTGCTCTGAAGGTCGACGATGATCCGCTCTGCGGTGCGCTTGCCGACATTGTGGGCGCGACTGAGGGCGGTGCTGTCGCCGGCGACGATGGCGCTCGCGAGGTCCTGCGGCGAGAGGACCGACAGCACGGAGAGCGCTGCCTTGGGGCCCACGCCGCTTACCCCGAGGAGCGACTCGAAGAGTCTGCGGCCCCACTCACTGGCGAAGCCGTATAGCTGGAGGTCGTCTTCGCGGACGATGAGATGTGTGAGGAGCCGGACCGTCTCGCCGGCCGGAAGGTTCGCGAGGTCGTGGCCGGGCATGTACACGCGGAGCGTGACGCCACCACCCACGCGCACCAGCGCGGCATCGGCTTGCTTGGATTCAACGATACCCTCAATGGCGGCGAGCAGGCTCATAGGGGGCGGACCCGTTCGGCGGCCCGGCTGTGCTGGAGGTGGCACAGAGCGACCGCCAGCGCGTCGGAGGCGTCCTCGGACATGCGGTCATCGCCGAGCTTGAGCAGGAGCTGGACGGTGCGCTGGACCTGCGCCTTGCTGCCGGCGCCGTAGTTGGCCACGGAGCTCTTGACTTGCGATGGGCTGTATCGGTGGACCGAGAGACCGCCTGCTGCCGCGAGCAGCAGGGCAACGGCCTGCGCCTGTCCGACAGCAACGGCGGACTTTGCGCCGCGCGCGGGCGCCACGAACGGCTCCTCGATGGCGAGCTGGTCTGGGCGCCAGCGCTCAACCACGTCGGCGAGCGCCTGATGAAGCGAGAAGAGGCGTTGGTGGATCTCGCGGCTGGGCCCGCCTTCGAGCGTACCCCAGGCCACGCAGGAGGTGCGGTCGCCCTCGGCGTCGAGCACGCCGTAGCCGAGGTGATGGGTGCCGGGGTCCACTCCTAGGATGCGCATGTCGCGGCTATTGTAGCCACGGGGGCTATTCGTTGCCGTACTTCTCAAGCGCCTCTTCGGTGAAGTCGGCGTTCGTGTACACCTGCTGGACGTCGTCGAGCTCTTCGATGCGGTCGAGGAGCCGCAGCGTCTGACCCGCGGTCGAGGTGTCGAGCACCTGCTGCGTCTTGGGCACCATGGAGACGGTTGCCTGAGCGGCCTCCTTGCCAAGGTCTCTTACGATCTGCGTCATCGGCTGCAGCGAGGCGGGTTCGCCGGTAATCTCCAACGTGCCGCCCTCGACCTTGAAATCGTCGGCGCCCGCGTCGATGGCAGCCAGCGCGATCTCCTCGGCCTCCTCCTCGCCAATCTCCTCCAGCGTGATGATGGCCTTGCTCTCGAAGATCCACGCGACGGAGCCGGATTCGCCGAGGTTGCCGCCGCCCCGGGAGAACGCGGCGCGAATCTCGGACGCGGAGCGATTGCGGTTGTCGGTAAGCACCTTGAGCATGATGGCGGCACCGCCGGGCCCGTACCCCTCGTAGATGATCTCCTCGTAGGTGACGCCGTCGTTGCCGGTGCCCAGGCCCTTTTTGATGGCGCGATCGACGTTGTCCGCGGGCATGTTCGCCGCCCTCGCCTTGTCCATGGTAAGGCGTAGGCGGAAGTTCATCGCGGGGTCGCCGCTGCCGCCCTCGCGGGCCGCTATGGTGATCTCACGGGCGAGCTTGGTGAAGGCGACGCCCTTCTTGGCATCGATCGCAGCCTTCTTGTGCTTGATCGTCGACCATTTCGAGTGACCTGACATGGACTGCTCCGTTCGCCGGCATTATCTCTTCGGTGTTGGTGATTGCCGTGCGCTCCACTATAGCAAAGCGGGAAATGGCGCCTAGGACGTCTGGCGTGGCTTCTTCCAGGGCCTTCCGCGCCGCCGGGGCGGCCGTTTTGGCTCGTCCTTGCTCTTTAGCGGGCGTGGCTCGATGCCCT
>Ga0315338_1001107_pt1 | contig 39018 bp, 39 predicted proteins | sample ASW8metaG_FD_204518 | JGI IMG/M metagenome (GOLD analysis project Ga0315338, IMG submission 204518) | Ammonia-oxidizing marine archaeal communities from Monterey Bay, California, United States - ASW #8 | ecosystem: Environmental > Aquatic > Marine > Coastal | place: USA: California | collected... | reverse complement strand
GCATCGACGGTGTGTTCGGGATACTCGCCGGTCTCGTCGATCAGAACGGAGTCGACGTCGTTCGTGAGAACGTCGCTCAGCTTGCGGTAAAACTCAGCAAACTCGGGGCTGTCGGCGTCGCGCCTGGGGAAGGGATGCACGAGCGGCAACGCAAAGTTGCCGAGAAAGAGCTCGCGTATAAACGTTCGGCCGGCCCATTCCGTCTCGCGCGCCTCTTCGGCGACACGACGGGCTTCTTCTTCTGTGGACTGCTCGGGCGTTGCTTCACTCATGATGAAAACTCCTCACCTAGGCGTAGTTGTTCATTATGTGCGCTCTGTCACAAGTTCGCGGGGGTGAGGCCGCCACGACCCGGCGAAGCGCCGCTAATTGTTATCGTTCTTTTGCGCTATGCCGGTCATCGGTACGAAGGCGACGGCAAGAACAGCCTCGCGAGCCAAACCCTTCTCGGTCTTGGTAAACACGAGGAGTTGCTGGTGCCGAAATGGACCCGCGGCGCCCCCCACGGGAATTACCAACCGACCGCCGATCGCCAGTTGGTCCTTGAGCGGCTGCGGAACCACTTCCGGCGCCGCGGTGACGATGATGGCATCGAATGGCGCGGCTTCGGACCAGCCGTGGTAGCCGTCACCGGTGCGCGCATGGAAGTTTTTATCGTAGCCGGCAGACCGTAGATTCGATTGGGCCCGCACGGCTAACTTATCGACGATTTCGATCGAATACACCGTCGCGCCAAGCTCCAATAGAACGGCCGCCTGGTACCCCGAGCCGGTACCGACTTCGAGCACCTTTTCACCTTCTGCGATCCGCGCGAGTTCGGTCATCTTCGCGACGATATAGGGTTGGGATATTGTTTGGCCTTCGCCAATCGATAGCGGGCGGTCTCGATACGCGTCGGCGCGCGAGCGCTCCGAAACGAATAGATGGCGCGGAACACTCCGCAGAGCCTGTAACAGTTTCGTATCGCGAACATCGCGACCCCGAATCTGAACGTCGACCATTTCTTCTCGCATGGCGCGATACGGATCCTTTTCATCCGCTTGCACCGACGCTACGCCGGCGGACAACAAAAGTACATGGACAGCAATGAGTAGGTAGCCGATGCCAACCTATGTTACCGACGCGCCGTTGCGACGCTAGGCGTGAAATAAAGAAACCCCGGTAGTACTTCCGGCATTTGCGCCGGCTCACCGGTGACAGCGAGACTACCGGGGTTCGGTGATGTCTGGGCCCCCTAAGGGGTCGACCCAGCGATAAAGCTGAGGGTCCTCCTAGGAGGACATCACCTCACAAGTCACCTCAAATTTATAGATCACTGGATCACCTCCTTTGTTTGCGGCGGGGGCGTTATGAGTGGTCCCGAAACCACCACCGAGATAGCGACCGCCGGTGTCGCCACCTGGCCTCGGTCACCAACACTATGTCAGCGGGGAAGCCTGTGTGAGCCTCGACCGAGCCTTCACTTTGAAGCCTACGCTCCATTGCGCTTATTGTCGATGATTATTTTGCTTCTCGCGCGCCCCGCTCGCGTATGTGCTGCTTGCAGCACAGTCTTTGATGCAATGGTACGGAGAGAAAATGTTTAGCCACGTAACGATAGGGTCAAGTGATCCGAACAAGGTCGCCGCCGAGTTCTACGGCCCGATGTTCGAAGTGTTGGGGATCCCGCTCATGTTTGAGGTCGATGGCATCGTCGCATACGGCGATCCGGCCGGGCCTAAAACGTTTGTGCTGCGACCGTTCGACGGAGGAGCGCCTGTACCCGGCAACGGTGGGCACGTCGCGTACCTTGCCAAGTCGCGTGCGCAGGTCGATGCCTTTTATGCGGCAGCGATCGCTGCCGGGGGCACTGATGAGGGGCCGCCGGGCTTACGTCCGCACTTTCATGCGAACTACTACGGTGCGTATGTGCGTGATCCCGAAGGCAACAAGATTCAAGCTGTGTGTCACAGCAAGAACGGCTAGGCCGAAGCCTGTTCGATCTTTTCGCGTTCCAGCCCACAGGCCACTGCGACGCCGTCACGATAGACTAGCCACGCTTCAAGCGCCTCGTGCATACCGTTGAGTACGCGCATGCGGGCGTCGGCGCCGACGTGATCGAGAATGATGTGCCACGCTGCCGAGCGGTGCGATCCTTCGACGGCGCGGTGTGCTTTCGTAAGCGTGAGCCGATCGAGCGGTAGGCCGTAGTGCTTCACCAGCGGATGTTCTTCCAGGGGAGGGGCGGGGCGCTTGGGCGAGTCCTTGTCGATCTCACCTCGGTCCCACTTCGTGCCTTCCAGAAATATCGTCGTCACAGCTGCCGCTACTTCCCAGCCACACTCCAGCGTCAGCTCATCGAGCGTCTCGCGATAGGCTCGCGACTGCGAGAGAAGCTCGATTGATTCGAATCGCGACAGATCCATGAGAAGACCGCGCGGGTAGTCTAGGAAAAGCTCTGCGTGTGGCCGCCCGGCGACCAGGCCGCCCGTCTCTTCTTCGAACAGGTTCTCGGCGAGTTCGGCGCGCACCGCATCGACCGGACACTGGATGTAGGCGCGGCCGACGAGCACCGCAAAATCACGCACGTACGTGGCGTATTCCTGCTCTAGATGAATGTGGAGACGCTCGGGCGCGACGAAGCCGTTGTTGAACAGCGGCCAGGCCCAGTGTTCTTTGGCTTCGATGACGCGAAGCATCTCTTCGCGGAAGGTTTCGCCGGTCATGATTTCAAGTCTAGCAACGCTCACTCGATGTTCAGCCGCATTCCGGGGCTTTCGACAACTAGTTGTCGGCGAGCGTGCGGCCTCGCATGGCGTTTGCTCGATCTGGCCCCCTTATGCGGTGGTGCGGCGCGCCGAGGCCGCTTGCCGGTGGGGTGCACGTTCGGGGGTTAGCGTCGCCCGGGCGAACCTGCTGGTATTTGCCGATGGATGATTCTGTCTCGCTCCCGCTGTCAATGTCACTGGAAGACGCGATGCGCACCCAGCGTGCCATTCGCCGGCTGAAGACCGATCCGGTCGACGATTCGTTGATGCTTCACCTCATCGAACTCGCTCTGAAGGCACCGACGGGATCGAATGCCCAGAACTGGGAATTCATCGTCGTGAAGGATCGCGCGATCAAAGCAAAGATCGGCAAGCTCAACATGCGTGTGTGGAAGCTGTACGGCGGACTCGGCAAATGGTTGGCCGAACGCAACGACGATGAGCCGATGCGCAAGATCCTACGCGCCGTTCAATGGCAGGCCGATCACTTTGAAGAGACGCCTGTCGTGGTCGTTGCGTGTCTGAACGCGGTGATTCCGCCGTGGCCATCGCTGATGGCGTCGAGCCAGTACGGCTCGATCTATCCGTCGGTGCAGAACCTCTTGTTGGCGGCGCGTGCCGCGAATCTCGGCGCCGCGCTCATCACACTTCCGCTCTGGAGCCGTTTCCTCGCGCGCCGCGTGCTAGGCATTCCGTGGAATATTACGCCGGTCGCCGTTATTCCCATGGGCTGGCCGAAAGGAAAGTACGGTCCAACGACGCGCCGTCCGGTAGGCGAGGTCGTATCGCTGGATCGCTACGGCAACCGGCCGTTTGCCTAACCGTCGCTCTCGAGAAGCCGTCAGAGTTTCGTGATCACGTTCTTGCTGAACTCTTCGATCAGTTCGCGCGCCCGTCCCGGTACCGCTTGAAGCGCCAAGTTGTCGACGCCCGCGTCGCGTAGTTCACGAACGCGCTCGAGTACTTCGTCGCCGTGTCCGGTTAGCGTCGTCAGCGAGACCATCCATTCAGGGACGAACTGTTCCTCGCCTTTCTTGAGGTACATCATGTGTCCCTCGTGTACGTCTAGGTAGCGACGGTCGGAGGGCGAATTGCGGCGTGCGGCGTGGGCTTCGATATAGTCGCCGTACGACTGCGCACTATCGGGGTCGTCTACGCCCAATCCGGCGCCGTCGTGGGCGGTTTCCCAGGCTGCGTGTGCGGCGACTACGACGACTGCGCCGACGCGGTCAAGGACGCGTTTGCTTGTAACGGCTTCGCCGTCTTCGAGGATACAACCGGTAGTGAGATAGGTGGTGTACGGTTTGCCGCCGGGGCCATCGAATGTGCGGCCGGCATCGTTCGCCGATGCCATCACCGCTTCGCGGCCGCGCTCGAGCCCCGCTGCATCCTGAGCAACGGTGATCCAGCCCTCGCCGACCTTGCCCGTTGCCGCCATTGCTTTCGGGCCGTTCGCCGCAATGTGGATAGGGATATGGTCGTCTATGTTGATGCATCCGTGTGCGCGATCGGTGGTCAGGAGTCGGATCCAGCGCTCGTACTTGCCGTCTTTGAGCAGCACGTCTTCGCCGGCCAGCAGGCCGCGCACCTGTTCGACGTAGCGCGACATGGCGGCGACCGGTAGAGCGGGCATTCCCATTGTGTTGCGGCCGGTAAAACCCGTGCCGAGTCCAAGAATGATGCGGCCGGGCGCCAGTGCGTTCAGTGTAGCTACAGCGCTGGCCGTGACGGGGGCGATGCGGTTACTCGGGATGGCGACCAACGTGCCCAGTTTCATCGTTGCGGTGTGCTCAGCGGCGAGCGCCATGGTTGCGTAGACGTCGGAACACAAGAGCTGCGTGTCGTAGAACCAGCCGTGGCTAAAGCCACTGGCTTCCGCGAGTTCGCAGTCTTTCCAGGCGTCTATGTACGAAGGGAAGGCGATTCCGAAGTCCATGGCGGGTCTCTCCTAGTGTACGGCCTATTGCGCCGCGCTTGGCACGAGCCGGTTTTCGATGAGGAACGCGTGGATATGCTCGGCCGCGATGTGGTTGCCCTTCTCGTTCCAGTGCGCAACGGACGGGTAGTACAGCTGTTGGGTGTCGTCACGTTCGGCGAATGCAGGTATCAAATCCAACACCGGTATGCCGATCTCTTGGCCGAATGCCTGAAGAGCACGCTGCGGTTTCGCAGGGTCTTGCAAGAAAGCTTCTACCGACGGCTCGCCTGGATAGAGCACTGCGCTGACTTCGAACAACTGCGAGATCACCTGTACGCGACTCGGAATGGCAACCAGTGCGAGTTTCGCACCGTCGGCTTCCACTGCGCGTTGCAGTTCCTCGAGCAGCGCACGCGTCAACGCCCAGCCCTCGGCGGCACGTTCTTCAGCGTACCAGCCCGATACGACGTGCGGCACGTAACCGGGATGCACATCCACTCCGACCAGGCCCAGTAGACCCACCATCGCGGCGTTGCTCGCGAGTACGCTCTTGGCCTTGCCGTAGAGCATTTGGAACAGGTTCGTTCTCTTTACCTTATAGAGGAGGTGCGGGAGCAGGCGGATCTTCTTTTTCGCCTTGCTGCCGGGTTCCTGCGGCTTCGATTTCAGAACGAGTTCGCCGCCTTCGACTGCATAGCAGGGGAAACGGGTGTGGCTGGTGAGCTGCGTGTAGTGGGTACAGAGGTTGTCCTGCACGTCGTTGCCCACGAACATGTTGAGCAAGACGAGATCCGGTTGGAACGCGCGCCCGTGGTTCTTGTAGTAGAGCAACTCCTGAGCGGTACCGTAGCTCGATACGCCGGCGTTGATCACGGTGGTTCGGCCCAGCGAGGGTGTGCCCGCAGCGGCCAGCATCTTGCCGAGTACCGCGGGGAAGGCGTCTTCGTCGCCGACCCCGTAACCGAAGGTGTAGGAATCGCCCAGAGCGAGGATTCGATACTCGCCGCTTTCCTTTGCGAGCGGCACTGCGGGACTGCGCAGGCCGAAAGAGTTGGTGCGAATCGAGCTGACGTTGTCGTGCCCGTTCCATACATGCACGAAGTCGAGATTCGGCTTGTGTCGGTGGCCCAGTTCGGGATCGAATTCGAAGATCAGCGGGCTACCGCCCTGCGGGTAGAGCACGACGAGCGCTAGTTCGAGAACGCCGAGCGTTACAAGCAAGCTGATTGAGGCAACGATCGAGCCGGCGAGTGCGCCGCGCCAGCCTGACAGGCGCGACTTGGTTGGCGCGTTAGCGCTCATGAGTGTCCTCTGATCGCGAAATGCATACGGAAGTGGCGCCGGTGAGAGCAGTTCGAACTATCCGACAGCGGGTGCTGCTTGTCAAAAACATAGCGAAGTGGTGCCGCGATCTGCGCTGTCGGCCGAGCGAAAGGAAGCGCGCTTCGGGCTCGAGTCGCAGACCCGCGATTGGTTCAAGCGTGCGATGCCGGTATCGATGTATCGAGTACTGACGTTTGTTTACCTGCGCGCTGAATCGACTGCGCGCCTTGGAGTGCAATATGGACGCAGAAAGCATCATTCGAGATTTTACCGACGCATGGGGGCGTGGCGACAAACAGTCCATCCTCGATGCCTTTACCGACGACGCCGTCTACCACAACATCCCGATGTCTCCGTGCAACGGGAAGACGGAAATTAGGACGTTTCTGGATTCGTTTCTCGGCGTCATCACGGCTTCGGTCAAGTTCGATATCAAGCATCAGTTGATCGACGGGAACATCGTCATGAACGAGCGTATCGATACGCTCGAACTCGAAGCGGGTCCTGTCGCGTTACCCGTCTGCGGAATCTTCCATTTTACCGACGACGGTAAGATCTCCGAGTGGCGCGACTACTTCGATATGGGGCACTTCACCGGCTCTTAGTGGGGCCGTGCCCGGCTGGGTCAGTCGTGTTTTGCGAGCCAAGCGATCAGCAGGCGATTGATCTCGTCCGGTTTTTCCTGATGCACGAAATGGCCGGCGCCTTCGATGCGCGCCATCTCGTAGCCGTTGAGGAATAGCGACTGATCCACGCAGTCGTAGATGCGCGTATCCATGCAGCCGTCGAGGGCACCGGTAATTGCCAATGTCGGAACCGAGTTCGGTTGGCGGATCATCTCGCTCGATCTGCGCGAGTCGGCCAGGAACGGGTTGAGCGTGGCGCGATAGTAGGCCAGCGCACTCCAAAGAACCCCGGGTTGTCGGAGCGTGTCTTTGAGCGATGTCATTTCTTCGGGCTCCCAAGCCCAACCCGGCGACCAGTCGCGCCATAGCTTCTCGATGAAGGCGTAGTCGCGCGCTGCGACCACCGCGTCGGCCAAGCCGCGAAGTTGGAAGAAAATCGTGTACCAGCTGTTGCGTAGCTGAACAGGGTAGCGGCGGATGCCGACTTCGAATGCATGTATCGGTGGTACGGCGATGGTTGTCGCCGAACGGAACAGTTCGGGCGCGAGCAAGCAGGCGTTGTAGGCAACAAGCGCGCCCCAGTCGTGTCCGATCAGATGGATCGGCTCGCCCCCACCCAATTCGCGCGCCCATTCGATGGCATCCGCCGCCAGTTGCAGTGGATGGTACTCGGGTACGTGGCGGCGTCCTTGTGAACTCGGTTCGTAGCCACGCAGCGTCGGGGACACCGCTCGGTAGCCGGCATCGGCCAAAGCGGGAAGCTGATGGCGGTAGCTACGAGCGTGATCGGGAAAGCCGTGCAGGCACAGCACGGTCTCGCCGGTGCCCGAGGAGAGCGCCGAGAATCGGTGATCGCCTACGGTCAGTTCGAGTTCCGACTTGGTCACTGGGGTGTTACGTGCGCGAGGGCAGCTCGTGCACCATCGTCAACGAGTGAAGGTTGGCGCCCGCACGTCGGTGCTCCGACAACGTCTGATACTCCGGGTCGTCGTACCAATCGCGTGCAGCTTGTTCGGAAGGAAAGCGGAAGATCACAATTCTGCCTTCGCAGGGCGACGAGCCCTCGAACGTCTGGATCGAATCGTCGAAGGTAACGAAACTACCGCCGTGCTTCTTCAAAATGGGAAAGAAGCCCTTCTCGTAGCGCAGGTACCGGTCTTGGTCGTGGACTGTAAGATTCGCAATCATATATACGCCGACATCAGCCATGGGGTCTTCTCCTTCGGTTCGGTCGCGCCGATCCTGCCACAGTCTCCCTTCCAAACTAAAGCCGATCCGTATACCTAAAGCCTGTTTTGGCGCAGTTCATTTATACGATGAAGGACCTCGGCAAGCTCAGCCCGCAAGGGAAGAAGCTGCTCGAAGGTATTTGGCTGTCTTTTTTCTACGGCGCGAAAATCGGCGTTCTCGGTGCGAACGGGTCGGGCAAGAGCACTCTGCTGCGGATTATGGCAGGGGTCGACAAGGAGTTCACCGGTGAGGCGTTCGTCGCCGAGGGCACCAAGATCGGCTACCTGCCGCAAGAACCCGAGCTCGATCCGGAGCGCAACGTCCGCGAGCACGTCGAAGAGGCAGTCGCCGAAACGCGTGCACTGCTTGAACGGTTTGAAGCCGTCTCGGCCAAGTTCGCCGAACCGATGGACGACGACGAGATGGAAAAGACGTTGGCCGAGCAGGGTCGCGTTCAGGATGAGATTGAAGCGTGCGACGGCTGGGATCTGGACCGGCACGTTGAAATCGCCATGGATGCTCTCCGACTACCGCCGGGCGACTCCGACGTCACCAAGCTTTCCGGCGGCGAGCAGCGCCGCGTAGCCTTGTGCCGCGTGCTGCTCGCCGAACCCGACATCCTTCTGCTCGACGAACCCACCAACCATCTCGACGCGGAGTCGGTCGCCTGGCTCGAACGTTATTTGCAGGAATACAAAGGTACCGTTGTCGCGGTCACCCACGATCGCTACTTCCTCGACAACGTCGCCGGCTGGATCCTCGAGTTGGATCGCGGCGCCGGTATTCCCTGGGAAGGCAATTATTCGTCATGGCTCGAGCAGAAAGAGCAACGTTTGGCGGTGGAAGAGAAGGGCGCTGAGAACCGGCGCCGTACGCTCTCACGTGAACTCGAATGGATCCGCATGAGCCCGCGCGGCCGTCAGGCCAAGGGTAAGGCACGGATAAACCAGTACCAATCACTGCTCAGTGAAAGTGAGGCCGCCGCTTCGGGGCCCGATCGCAACCGAATTACGATTCCGGCCGGAGCACGCCTCGGCGATGTGGTCATTGAGGCCGATGGTCTCCGCAAGGGCTACGATGACGTCGTGTTGTTCGAAGACCTGGCGTTCAAGCTGCCACCGGGTGGAATCGTCGGCGTTATCGGGGCGAACGGTGCGGGCAAGACCACGCTCTTTAGGCTGCTTACCGGGATGGAAGAGCCCGACTCGGGCACGCTCAAGATTGGAGAGACCGTTGAGCTGAGTTACGTGGATCAAAGCCGTGACGCGCTCGACGGCAAACGCAGCGTCTGGGAAGAGATCAGCGACGGTGGTCACGATCTCGTCATGGTCGGCAAGCGAGAAGTGAATTCGCGCGCCTACTGCTCTTGGTTCAACTTCAAAGGCTCCGATCAGCAGAAGAAGGTCGGCGTGCTCTCGGGCGGAGAGCGCAACCGATTGCACCTCGCGAAGCTCGTGAAGACCGGCGGCAATTTACTGCTGCTCGACGAACCGACCAACGATCTCGACGTCGACACGCTGCGCGCACTCGAAGAAGCGCTGCTGGAATTCGCCGGCTGTGCGGTCGTCATTAGCCACGATCGTTGGTTTCTCGACCGCATCGCGACCCACATCCTCGCCTTCGAGGGCGACAGCAAGGCTGTCTGGTTCGAGGGCAACTATCAGGACTACGAAGCCGACCGCCGCCGGCGCCTGGGCGCTGATGCCGACCGGCCGCACCGGATCAAATACCGACGCCTGACCGCATAGGGGGGTCCTTTGTGACCGGTCTAGTCGCTGGGGAAACGGTTTGTCGGGCGGGGCGTGACTTGCGAAGACCGAAAGGCTATAGAACGCGTTCTAATTTGTCGCTGAGAGCGCCCTGATGCTGGGAGGACACCCCCGGCCGGGCTACAGTTCAGCGGACATGGGCAACAGGAGGTCCTGAAATCATGCTTCGAAAATGGCTGCACGCGCAGCGAGAGGGAGAGACGCGCCTCGTCGGCGTCTTGGCTTACTCGCTAACAGCGATCCTGCTGACCCTATCGACCGGCACCGCGACAGCGGATGTTGCGCCGGGTGATCTCATCACCCGTCAGAACGTAGAGAAGATTAAGGACCTCGCTTCACCCGGAATTCTCTGGGCGGTCGAAAACGGCATGGATCTTACGATCGTACCGTACGAGAAAATCGACGAGCCACCGCACTACACGGCTGCGACCGAGAAGTACTCCTCGCAGGTGGTCCTGACTGAAGACAACGACATTGCGAACTGGGTGGCGGGCCGCCCGTTCCCTAACGTTGATTCCAGCGATCCGAAGGCAGCTACGAAGATGATGTACAACTTCGAGCGCACGCACTACTTCACCGACGATCTCAATACGCGTGTTCCAGACGCCGATACCGGCAACTTTTACGTCGACGCGAGCGGCCAGCGTAAGTACAAGGTCGAACGCCATTTCATCGTCGACTGGGTCAGGCGCATTCGTTTCAAGGGTCGCTTGGAGCACGAGCCCATTCCGGAGATCGCCGATAACAAAGACGGCGTATTTGCCAAGCAGGGTTTCTATCCGCTCATCGAGCCCTTCGACTTGAAGGGCGTCGGATCGATCAGCTATCGCTACCTCGATCCTTCGCGCCAGGATGATACCTGGCTCTACGTACCGGTCATTCGTCGCGTACGCCGTATGTCGAGCGCGCAGCGCAGCGACGCATTGTTCGGGCAGGATATCGATCTGGACAGCTTCGGTGGCTACGCCGGTCAGGTCGGCTGGTTCGACTGGAAACTGCTGGGTGAGAAACCGATGCTCGCCTCGTTTCACGGCGAGAACCTTCCGCCGGTGGTCTGCGAGAAAGACGGCGGCATGACCTACTGCGAAAATTGGGAAGTACGCCCGCACGTCTACATCATCGAGGGCGAGGCAAAAGTTCCGAACTATGCGTACTCGAAGCGGGTGATCTTCATGGACAAGGAAGTCCAGTTCATCGCCTATGCCGACATGTACGACAACGCCGGTGAGCTTTGGAAGACGGTCATTCAGAGCATCCGGACCTCGACCAAGCCCAACCCGCGGCTCGATTTCGAGTATGAGCGTGAGCGTATGTTCGTCTATGCGTTCACCGTTCTCGATATGCAGTTGCTGCACGGTACTCGCGCTGCCATTCCGGGAATGCAGTTCCCGAATGAGCCCGGCTGGTTCATTGACATCGGCTTCGATGATGAGAACTCGGTTACCGAAGACTGGTTTACGATTGCAGGCTTGCTGACCGCGAGTAAGTAGCGCAGCGCTAGAGCCTCCGAGGACGCGAAAGGGCGGTCGGCACTATTGGTCGGCCGCCCTTTTTTTGTCTTTTTTCGTTTCTTCTTTTCTTATTGCACGCCGAAGGCGGTCTTCGAGCAAGAGCGTGGTCGGGATGGCCATCTGCTTGAACCCCGTCGGCCACCCCAGCGGAAAATTGCCGGCGAGGAGGAAGGTCAGGGCAATGACGGTTACGCCGTAGTGCTCGAGCAGAGGTCTCATCGCTTCAAAGCGCCGCAACTCGGCGCAATCGATCGCGACTACGCTGATTCCGGCGCCCACCGAAAGAGCGACGGCGTGCTGAAGTACGCTCTCGGGGACCCTCGGCGTCGAATCTAGATCGGTATCAGGTTCTTGGAAAGCCTCGGCCGAGCGCATCGCCGGTGGCATGCCCGGCTGATAGAACACGTTTCACGCCAGTCGACATTGGCCTTCGAGCCGTGTAATTCTGGCCGCCGTGAAGCCTCCGTCATTCGAGTACGCCGATCCCAAATCGCTCGACGACGCCGTGCGTCTGCTCGAGGAGCACGAGTTCGAGGCCAAGATTCTCTCGGGCGGCCAGAGCCTGATGCCGCTACTGAACATGCGGCTCGCACGCCCCCAGCTTCTGATCGATCTCGCCAAGATTCCCGAACTCGATCACGTGCGCGAAGACTCCGGCACGTTGGTTGTCGGCGGTATGGCGCGACAGCGCGCGCTGGAGCTATCGCCGGTGGTGCGTGAGCGTTTCCCGCTCGTCTACGATGCGACCATGCTTATTGCGCATCCTCAAAACCGCAATCAGGGAACGGTTGGCGGTTCGATTGCGCACGCTGACCCGGCCGCCGAACTTCCGGCCTTGGTGATGGCTACCGACGCCGAAATGATCGCCGTCGGCCCGGATGGAGCGCGTACGATCTCGGCCGAAGACTTCTTTGTAACCTACCTCACGACTTCTATGGAAGCGTCGGAGATTCTTACGGAAGTACGCATTCCGGCCCTTGCCCCGAACACCGGGTACTCACTGCAAGAACTTGCGCGACGTCACGGTGACTTTGCACTCGCCGGCGTGATCGCGACCGTGACATTGGCCGGCGACGGAACGATCGAGTCGGGCAGGGTGGTCTTGTTCGGTGTCGGAGCGACACCGATTTGCGCTACCGATGCCGAACGAATGCTTGCCGGCGAACAACCTAGCGAAGCGCTGTTCGAGGCCGTCGCCGCCAAAGCTTCGGCGGATCTCGACGAGCCGTTGAGCGATGTGCACGCAAGTGCCGAGTATCGACGTGCATTGGCGGGCGTGATGGCGAAACGTGCGCTTGCCGAAGCCACCGCGCGCGCGGCGCACTAGAGAGTTGTCGATCATGGACACGAAACGCACTAAGCAAAGAGTACAAATGACGATCAACGGCACGTCCTACAGCGACGACGTCGACGTACGCACGACCTTGGTCGACTTCGTGCGGGTGAACTGTGGCCTCACCGGCACGCACGTCGGTTGCGAGCACGGGGTTTGCGGCGCGTGCACGATCCTGTGGAACGGCAACACCGTTCGCTCGTGCATCATGCTTGCGGTGCAGGCCGACGGTTCCGAGATATCCACGGTCGAAGGGTTGGCATCCGGTGCCGAGCTGCATCCGATCCAACAAGCCTTCATGGAAGAGCACGGATTGCAGTGTGGGTTTTGTACGCCGGGTTTCATGATGTCGATTTCCGAAATGCTCAACCGCAATCCGAATCCTTCCGACGAAGAGATCAAAGACATGCTCGGTGGACAGATCTGCCGGTGCACCGGCTACCAGGCGATTTTCAAAGCCGTACGCTCTGCGATCGATAAGATGGCGGCCGAGGGCTAGGGCAGGGCATCGCGATGAGCGTAAAGATCCCCAACAGCATCGGCGAGCTGCCCAACAGCAACCCGCGGTTCATTGGCCAAGAGGTCAACCGGGTGGAAGATCCTGCGCTTCTGACCGGGCGCACCGAGTTCATCGACGACCTGGTACTTCCCGGCATGCTTCACTGTGCCATTGGGCGCAGCCCGTTCTCGCACGCGAAGATCGTTTCGGTCGACACCAGTGAGGCGGAAAAATTGGAAGGTGTTGTTTCGATCGCCACCGGCAAGGACGCGAAAGAACTCACGAATCCGGCACCCACCGCACCCGAAGGGTGGGGGGTCCACTGCCTTGCCGTCGACAAGGTGCGCTTCGTCGGTGAGCCGGTTGTGGCGGTCGCCGCAGTGAGCCGCTACGTGGCCGAAGATGCGCTCGAGCTCATCGACATTGAATACGAAGAGCTAGAAGTCATCGTCGACGCCGTGAAAGCAGCTGAAGCCGGCAGCCCGCTCATCTTCGAAGAACACGGCACGAACGTGATGATGCAGCGTGTGTTCACGTGGGGGGAGGTAGATCAGGCCTTTGCCGACGCCGACCACGTTATCACCGAGAAGTATCGCTGGAACCGCCTCGGCGCGAACCCACTGGAAACCTATGGCTGCATCTCGAAGTGGGATGTTCTGCAAAACAGCCTCACGCTATGGGCCAGCGTCCAGTCACAATCGCACGTGGCTCTTGGTCGCGCCGTCGTGCTCGGTCTGCCTTCGAACAAGGTGCGCGTGATCTCTCAGGCGCACGGCGGCAGCTTCGGTGGCAAGGGCGGATTCCGCGGCCCCGACATCGCCGCGATCTTGTCGCGCAAATCCGGCGGCCGTCCGGTCAAATGGATCGAAGACCGCATGGAGTATCTCGGCGGCGGCGCGGGCCAATCCTGGGACCGCCACTACGAACTGTCGCTGGCTTTGAAGAACGACGGCACCGTGACCGGTCTGCGCGTAAAACTACTCGATGATCTCGGTGCGACCGCCGAAGCGTTCGGTACCGTGTCGGCCGCAAAGCCGCTTGCCGCGTTTGTTGGCTGCTATGCAATCCCGGTGGCCGAGTACGACCTGACGATGGTCGTGACCAACAAACTTCCCGGTGCGCCGTACCGCGGTATGGGGCCGCCGCCGCACAACTGGGCACTCGAACAGACCATGGATGTCGCGGCGCGTGCGCTCGGCATGGACCCCGGTGAGATTCGGCGTAAGAACTTCATCCAGCCGGAACAGTTCCCCTACATCATTGCGAGTGGCAACGAGTACGACAGCGGCGAATACGAAGCCGCGCTCGACGCCGCGCTCGAGATGTCCGAATACAAGGCGCTGCGCGAAGAGCAGGCTCGCGGTCGCGAGGAAGGCCGCTATCTCGGCATCGGCCTGGTCAATACGATCGAGCCCGGCGTGTTCGATTGGAATGCCTACGCCATCGTCGGCGTGCAGGGCACGGGCGTGCCTGAAGGCGTGACCATCGCCATCGACGTCATGGGCAAGATCACGTGCAAGCTAGGCTTTTCCCTAGAAGGCCAGGGCCAGTACACGCTCGTCACGCAGGTGCTCGCCGATTACTTCAACGTCGAACTCGCCGATATCGAGATCGTCTACCAAGACTCACTCAGCGCGCCGCCGCATTTCGGCCCCGGCGGCAGTCGTCTGGGTGTGGCCATCACCGGTGCCAGCTTGGGTGCCGCCGAGATTTTGGTCGACAAACTGTGCAGCGTCGCCGCCGGCCTCATGCAGACCGAGCGCGAGAACATCGAGTTCATGGATGGGTTCTGCCGGGTCAAGGGAATGCCCGAAGCAAAGATGCACTTCGCCGAGGTCACGGGCGCCATGCTGGCACGCAGCGATCTTCTGCCGCCCGGTATGGACCCGAACCCACAGGCGACCTACGCGTGGACCGCTGCCGGGCGAACGCCGGTCGACGATCAGGGGCGCGCCAAGAGCTATCTCACGGCAGCCAACTCCTGCCACGTGGTGCTGGTCGAAGTCGACATAGAGACTGGGCACACCGAGATCTTGAAGTATTTCATCGTCGACGACTGCGGCACTCGGCTCAATCCTTCCACTGTTGAAGGCATGACCCAGGGCGGTGTTGCCCAGGGCGTCGGCGCGGCGCTTCTCGAAGAGTACGTCTACGACGCCGAAGGCCAGCTACTCACGTCGACGTTCATGGATTACCTGCTGCCGTCGGTTTACGAAGTGCCGATGACGGAGAAGAAGGCCTTGGTAACTCCGTCGCCGTTCACACCGCTCGGTGCCAAGGGTGCCGGTGAGGGTGCCATGCATACGACTCCCGCGGCCGTCATGTGCGCGATCAACGACGCACTCTCGCCGCTGGGTATCAAGGCCCACGAGGTGCCCGCGTCACCGAATCGACTCTGGACGCTGATCCAGCAAGTCAAAAACTGACGAAGCGCAAGATCACTGCTACCATCTATTAGTTGCCGCTATTGAGCGGTACGACCTTCTGCCGTGAGCTTCTCGAATACGCCCCTCATTTGGACGCCGCTGGTTGGATTCCGAGCGGGCGCAGTCGCATCCGCCCTGGTGATGGTCGGGGTGTTCTATCTCGTCGATTTCTCCGGCGGCCTCGTCGATCCGTTACTGATCAGCAGCTACGCCGTGGTGCATTTCGGATTGATGGGCGCGGTTGCCGCAGTGCCGATCGGGCTTCTTGTGCGGCTGCTCGGCGGGGCCGATTCGGTCACCGAGACCACCTCGCGACTGCTCACCGGTGTCGCCGTCGTATTGGCTCTCTCGATCTACTACATCGTCGCGCGTCGTCCGACGCTGCTGCTCGAACCAGGGACGTTGCTGCCCATCGTCGCCGGTGTCGGCGCGGTGGTCGTTTGGGCGGTACGCCGAGAGAACAGGGGGCGCGACGTGACCGGGCGCAGCTTCGCACTATCGATCGTCGCGTGTTTACTGCTTCCGGCGCTTTGGGCGCAAGCGCGTCCCGTTCTGGTCGATACCCCCGCGCCCGCCGACGTTTCGCTCGAACGCAACACGTCGATCCCGACGAACCGTGTGTTGCTGCTCGGCTGGGACGCCGCGACCTGGGATCTGGTCGATCCGATGTTGCGCGACGGGCGTCTGCCCACACTCGCCAAACTCATCGAAGGCGGCGCACGCGGGACCGTTGATTCCGAGCCACAGGAAGTGCAGCCCTTCGAGGATTCTTCGAGCGCCGGTACGCGCACCCCGGCCATCTTCGAAACCATCGCGACCGGCAAGCCGCCGATCATGCACGGCATCTGGGATTTCCAAGCGAAGATGTTCTGGGGCACGAGCCAGGCGCTTCCATTTCGTGTTGGCGGCGGTTGGCTCGGGCCGCATGTGCCGACAACGAGCGACATGGCCCGCGCCGAGCGGGTGTGGCACATGGTCGACCGCGCGGGGCTAGAAACGCTTGTGGTGGGTTGGTGGAACACCTGGCCGGTACGCCACGGCCTCACCAACGGCGTGCTGGTGAGTGACCGCGCGAAGGAAGAAATCCCCGATACGATGGCGCCGGCCGATGCCGTAGATGTCGCGGTGGTTTGTGCCGAAACGCGCAGCGATGCCGATCGTGCGGTCGAAGGTCTGGTTCCGGCGCTCGACCCGAATCTGCACACACTCGGCCCGCTCAAAGAGGATCTTCGTCGTACCTTCCGCAACGACTACCAAGACGATCTTTGCCACTATCGCCTCGCTGCCGCGGTCGCTGCCGAGCGCGATCCCGAATTCATAGCGACCTACGTGAGCCTGATCGACATCGTGCAGCACAAGTTCTGGCGCTACTTTGAACCGGACGCATTCGGCGACGTCGAGAAAGTAGATGCCGAGCAGCTCGGCCATGCGATCGCGGCATCGTACGACTTCGCCGACGATCTGTTGGCGAAAATGCTTGAAGCCTTTGGTCCCGACACGACGGTCGTGTTGGTGTCCGATCACGGCGCTGGCGCCTGGGCGTTCGACGGCATGGCCGGCGCGCTCAAGGATGTATTTCAGAGCATTCATCCCGAGTACTCGGGCAATCATCGTCTCAACGGTCTCATCGTCATGAACGGACCTGGGGTGGCCGCGGGCGTAGACATCGGCGTAGTGAAACACGTCGACATCGTGCCGACCGTACTGGCTTTGCTTGGCCTGCCGTTGGCCGAAGACCTACCCGGGCGTGTGCTCAACGATGCGTTCGAAGCCCCCGAGCTGCGCGCGTCGCCGCTGCAACGCATTCGCACCTACCAAACGGCCGAGAGCGAGGGCTCGCTCGTTCCGACGGCGTCGGCCGTTGATTCCGAAGTCGAAGAAAAGCTTCGGGCGCTTGGCTATATCCAGTAGACGACGAGTGGGTGTCGGGCCCCCCCCCTTCCGCTCACGCAAGTGCAACCAGGAACACGATGAGTGCGGGCGCGTAGCTACGGCTGGCAGTAAATTGGTACTTGCTCGCAGCGTGGAGCACGAATTATGTGCTTGACCGATACCGAGGAATGGGGCCACTGTCACACCATGACCCGCAAAGTAGGTCCGGTGCTGGCGACCCTACTCCTGTTTTCGACCCTGGTTTTTATCGCCGACAGCGGCGAGACCCAGTTGGCCGGTGTTGATGCGAAGTGCCGCAGCCGAATAGGCAAGGCGGCGCGTAAGTTGGGCGTTACGGTCATCAAGGCAGGTGACAAGTGCCACAAGCAGCGACTCGGCGGCAGCTTGCTGCCGGCTGTCGACTGCAACCTGATTGCGCAAATGCCGGGCGCGGCCAAGGTGACCCGCGCCGCCGACCGGCTCGAAGCAGATGCGGCCAAACATTGCGCACTCGCTTCGCAACCCTCTGACAACGGCTACAACTCGTGCATCTCTCCTTGTACATCGATTGCGATTACCGACTACGCATCGGTGGGCCAGTGCCTGGGCTGTCTCACACAGTCGGGCGGCCAGGAATTACTGGACACGGTCCTCGGTGCGCCGTTTGCACCGGCGGCCGCAACCGCGGTTACAAAGTGCCAAAGCAACATTGCCAAGGCCCTGCGCAAGTACACAGACACCCTTATCAAGGTGCAGCAGTCGTGTCGGTACGACGAGGATCAATCCGCCGCGGGTGTCGATTGTCTCGTCGCAGATCCAAAAGGAAAAATGGCCAAGGGGCGTTTGAAGGCCGAGCGAACGGTGGACAAGTGTGCGGGGGCAGCGCTGCCGTTGCTCGACAGTTGCGCGGCAACTGTCGTCGGCGAACAGGCCTGTGTTGCCGCCGCAGCCGAGACAGCCTCCGGGCTGCTGTTTCCGCTGGTCTACCCCAACGTCAACCCCAACGCGGGGTATTACGACATCGTCGTGCCTCAGCCTGACGGTAGCAGCGATACGATGACCATCTATGCTGTCGCGCCTGATTCGGCGCTACATGGTCCAGGCCCATACCCCGTGGTTGTCTACGGCCATGGGCAGAACTACCTGGGAGTCGTGAACTGCAAGCCCGACGGTCAGGCGACCAACTCCGCCGATGAGGTGCGCATGCAGCCGCTGGCTGATGCCGGCTATCTCGCCGTCGCCGTCCAATACCGCAACCGGGGTGCAGGCGCCCCCGGCATTGGGGCTATCAGATTCCGCGACCACTGGATCTTTGACACCAGAGGTGTACTGAGTGCGGCGCAGTGGGCGCGCACCGAGCACGGTAGCGGATCGGGCGACGTTGCGTTCATCGGCACCTCGATGGGCACATGGTCCGCGATGTGGGCGGCATCGACCGACCCTGCACTGGCCGATCTGAAAACGGGTCTTACTACCCGAACAGTAATCTTGGCGGCAGAGTCGGCCAACCACCTGGTAAACGTGAAGGGCCATTGGGACGATGCGATAGCGGCTGCCAGCCCGGTGGCGAATTTCGTCGCCGTGGTCACGGCGGCGTCGTTCTTCACCGACATGGGTTCAGCTTCGCTGGGCATGACCGAAGTATCGTTGGCGGATCTTGCCGCAGGGCAGCCGCTGGGCGACGCGCTCAGGGGCTATCTAACCGAGGAGGCAATCGATCTGTTATCGGCGTTGTATTTTGAGCCGGTACCAGTCGGCGCCGACTGCGGCGCGTCGTATGGCGCCAAGCCGCCGGCCTGTGCCGAAGACTGCCTGCTGGCCAGCTACGCGTCGTCCTTCGGAGATATCAATCTGTTCGGCGCGATCACGGACTATCTGCTGCCGGCGGCCGTAAGCGCAGTTACTTACTGGGATCCAATCGGAGGGTTTACCGATCCAGGAGCCGCAGTTGCCGATCCGTTGCTGGCCGCTATGCGTGCAGGCTCACCGGCCTATTCGGCGCCGGGGCTTGAAGCGCCAAGAGCGCTGTCGCTACTGAACGAGGCCGACGGCCACTACGAAAGCGATGGGCGTCAGCTGCTCGTTGACAAACTGGTCGCTCTGGGAGCATCTCCCGTCGACGCACCGTCGAACACGTCGATCGAATGCACGCACCAGACCTACCTCGACGGCTCGCTGGACTGCGGGATCAACGAAATCATTGCTGAGTTGGACGCCGCATTTCCCTAGTCATCCCACAGCGGCCAACTACTAGGTTAGTTAGTAGGTTAGCAGGATAGCGGGTTGAGGGTCCGACCAGCCTATCTGGACCCGGCAAGACGGCCCGAGTAATACTGAGTCGAGTTTTCTCCCGTCATGCTGCCCCACCTTCGGCGACCACTGTTCGGCGTTATCGCGACACTGCCGGCCTAAGCGCTAGCCATCGAGATGGGCTTCGACGCCGGCTGGCGCGGCGGCACTTCGGTGTTGCCGGTGGTTGCGGTGATTGCATTTCACTGCGGGCTCCTGTTGTTGGGCTTCGCCGCGGCGGAGCGCAAACCGCGCTTGTGCCAGTGGCCGCCGCTCACGGTTCTGCTTCTCTACGTCGCCATGCTGGTGACGCTGACGCCGCTGGCCCTATGGGTGGGATCCCCCCCTTCCTTCCCCGCATGGCCGATTGGCTGCGTGTGTCGACGCTCTACATGGGCGCGGCTCTGCCCGCGCTAGTACTGGTGCATTTGCCGGCGCTCGTCCGCAGCCCCCTCGCTGTACTCTGACGCAAGCCGGCCCTGGGTATTCCTGGCGCTCACCGGTGTGCTCGAGGGGCGGACATCAGCCACCCCATCGTGCGCCAGCCCGTTGCCGGGCGAACCCAGGGTTACTGCATTCCCAACGACAATCCCTTTGTTGGACAGTCGAACGCTCTGGAAGAATTCTGGTCCATCGGGCTGCGCAATCCTTTCCGGCTCAGTCTCGAGCCGACCACCGGCGAGGTGTGGGTCGCCGACGTAGGCGGGCAGACCTACGAAGAGATCAACATCCTCGGCCGGGGCACCAATCATTGGTGGCGTATCAGAGAGGGGGCGCGCTGGATCCATCGGTTGGCTCAGGGCGCCGTGCTCGAGCACGGCGTGGCAACCGAGCCGTTGTACGCGTATCGGCACCTCAACCTACGTACCTGCGTCATTGGCGGCACGCACTACCAAGGGGACAAACATCCCGAGCTACGCGGCGGCTACATCTTCACCGACTGCACGTCCGGCGAGGTGTTCGTGCTTCGTCGTGAGCCCAGCGGTGAGGTGCGCGTCGAGCCGATTGCCCGCATCCAAAATGTTGGAGCACGCGGGATCGTCTCGGTGGATCAGGTGGGTGAAGACATTGTGCTGACCCGGATAGGTGACTGGTCGGTGCCGTCCGGTGAGATCCTCACATTGGAGCGTCGCAGGGTGGGCGAGCAGGAGCCGCAGCCAGAGCCCCTCACTGCGAAGGCCAGCTACGCCGCGTTGTGCGCGCGATGTCACGGTGATGCCGGCAAACCCGGTGATCTGATGGTACCGGCACCGGCGGATTTCACCTCGAAGGCTTGGCAGGCGCGTACCACCGACGAGCGAATCCTCGCTGTGATTCGCAACGGCGGTGAGGCCTCGGGTCTCAGCGCAACGATGCCCCCATGGGCGGGCGTGCTCAGTGACGAGCAGCTACGCGAGTTGGTGCCATACGTTCGTAGCATGGGACGGTGATGACGTCGGAGTCGTTGGCGACGTCCGTCGCCACAGCCTTTGGCAACGCATTGCCTCGAAGGCATGATGCCAAGAGAGCGGGGTCCAGGCCTCGCCCGTGCCCCCCTTCGGAGTTCGATTATGTTTGCGCTCAAACAGTTCATCCACAATCTCATCATCGCCATCGGTAGATTTCTTGCACCATTAGTTCCGCAAAAAGTGCCGGTGACCTTTGTTGGGACCAACTCCACCGCACAGCTCTGCCAGGCGATTGGCCAGACCGGCACGAAAAAGTTGTTACTCGTGACCGACGCAATGCTCGTAAAGCTTGGTATCGTCGAGCGCGTCACCGGTGCACTTGGTGAAGCAGGCGTCGAGTGGTGCGTGTATGACGGTGTGGAGCCCGATCCGACCTTTGCACAGGTACAGACCGGCGTAGAGCGATTCAAGAGTGAACAGTGCGACGCAGTTCTAGCAGTCGGTGGTGGATCGTCGATGGACGCGTCGAAAGCGATTGCGGCCGTCGCATCGAACGACAAACCGATCGAAAAGCTCGAAGGGATGTTCAAGTTGCGTAAGGAACTGATGCCGCTCTATGCCTTGCCAACGACGGCGGGTACCGGTTCGGAGGCGTCGATGGTCGCGGTGGTTTCGGATTCGAAAGCGAAGGCGAAAAAATTCATCATCGATCCGAAGCTGTATCCTTCGATGACGGCGCTCGATGCGTCGCTCATGACCGGCGTTCCGCCGGCGATCACCGCGGCGACCGGTATGGACGCGCTCACCCACGCTATTGAATCGTACGTGTCGGTGTCGGCGACCGATGAGACCCGCAGGCTATCGCGCGCCGCGGCGAAGATGGTGTTTGACCATCTGCCGACAGCGTTCGCGTCGGGCGAAGATGTGGAGGCGCGCGGTGCGATGGCGCTTGCTTCGTACTACGCGGGGGTGGCCTTTACGCGTGCCAGCGTGGGCTACGTGCACGCGATTGCGCATCAACTCGGCGCCTACTACAAAACGCCGCACGGTCTCGCGAATGCAATCGTGCTCCCGCGCGTACTCGAGTTCTCGAAAGGACCCGCTGCCGGCCGCCTGGCTGAGTTGGCGGATGCCATCGGAATCGAAGGCGGCAGCATTACCGAGAAGGCCGATCGCTTCATCGAGGCCGTCAAAGAGCTCGCAGCTACGGTCGATATCCCGGTCGTGCTCGATAGCCTGCAGCGCACCGACATTACGCCGATCGCTAAGCGCGCTCTCTCGGAGGCCCACGCCAACTACCCGGTGCCTCGTTACATGAGTCAGGATGATTGCGAGTCGCTGCTCGGCAGCCTGCTCGACTAGCTTAACTTGTTTTTCTCGTTCTTCGGCCAACGCAGCAGCCAGCGTGGTACGCGGACCTTGTAGTCCAAGTACGCGCGGCCGTGGACGGATTCTAGATACTGTTCCTCGACGCGGACCTGCACTTGTATCAGCACGTCGCCGACTACGGCGACGAGCAGGGACAACACGTTAGGGTTCGCCAGAAACAGACCCGCGAGAGTAATGCGCATGCCGAGAAAGATCGGGTTGCGCGAAACCGTAAACACGCCCTGCGAAACGAGAGTCGTCTTCGTGTCGGGGTCGATACCGATTCGCCACGAATCACCCATCTGTGCCTGCGCCACGGCGATCCAGACCAGGGACGTGACAAGCAGTACAACGGCCACAGCCTGCACGGCCGTCGTTTCCAAGCCGGCCATAGGCAGCAGCCAGCGGTAGGCCTGGGCGTCTAGCGCAAACAGGGTGATGTTGACGATCACCAATATTGCGAGCACCACGAGCCAACGCGCGATGTAGCCGCGCACGTCGTCGCGCCATTTCTCAGCGACGGGATTGATGCCCGTTCGCGCTCCGACCAAGTAGGTGCGCAGGACGAATACGGTCAGGGCCGAAACGATGAAATAGGCGGGCAGAAAGTAACGCATGATTAGCCTCGTAGGTGGGCGGCGTGTGCGACGCCGGCTTCCAGGAGATCACGCACGTGGCGGTCGGCCAGTGCGTAGTAAATGTGACGGCCTTCGCGGCGGCTTGTGACGAGTGCGAACTCGCGCAGGGCACGCAGTTGGTGGCTCACGGCCGACTGTTCCATGCGAACGACGGCTGTCAGTTCGTGTACGCAGAGTTCCCCGCGGCCCAGTGCTGCCAGAAGGCGCAGCCGGTTGGGGTCGGCCAAGCCTTTGAAAAACCGGGCCGCGGTCACCGCGCGTTCTGCCGATAGGGCTTCCGTAACTGTTGTCATGTACATATGAATATATGAGCATATAATCATATGTCAAGCGTAATCGACCTTGTGAAAGAAGGGCGGTTTTAACCAGCAAAACCGCATAGAACGTGTTTCGATGCGGTCGACTTAGGCGCGCGGGCGGGCTATCCCTCATCCGCTGCGCCGGAGTCCGAACGAGCATCCCGGTGCCCTATTTCCAAGGAGGAAATCCCGTGGCTGATAACAACCATTTCGTCGCTTTGTCCGAGTGTCATTTCATGAATCCCGAGTCGATGGAGGAGATGAGCTACTACCCCGGCTATGAACGTTGGTGGAAGAGCATCGACGGTGTGATGCGTGCCTGGGGTGGTGACCGTGATCTCTCCGGCGGCGACTCCATGCCCGAGCCGCGCGCGCACGCGCTCATCGAGTGGATGGACAAGGCGGGCGTTGACGTCTGCTTCGCACTGCGCGAATCCATGATGGACGTTTCGGGCTATGCGACCTGCATGTCGACCAACGCGTTCATGATCAAAGAGATCGAGCCGTATCCGGAGCGCATGTACCTCGAAGCGAACTGCGGGCCGATCCTGCGCCGCGGCGTTGAGAACGCGATCTGGGAACTCGAGTTCCTTCACAAAGAACGCAACGCGAAACTCTGCAAGGTCTATGCGCCCGAAGACGGTCCGCTCAACGACAAGCGCCTGTGGCCGTTCTACGAGAAAGCGCTAGAACTGGACGTCGCGTTGACGATACACACCGGCATGTCGTACGTGTGTCCGCAGCCCAGCAAGTTCACGCACCCGTCGCTTCTCGACGACATTTGCTTGGACTTCCCTGATCTCAAAATCATCGCCTACCACATGGCGTGGCCGCATCATGAAGAACTCATGGGCCTGGCCGGCAAGCACACAAATCTCTACCTGAGTCTTTCGGGCATCATCGGCTGGCTCGCCCGTTCGCCGTATCGCGGCTACCACATGATAGGTGAGGCGCTTCAGTGGGTGAGCGACGACAAGATCGTCATGGGACTGGATCTCGCCTTCGACGATATGCCGCTGGCGGTCGATTACATCCGCAACCTCGAGATGCCTGAGGAGCTTCAAGAGAAGTGGGGCTACAAGCCGATTACTGAGGAAACCAAGGCGAAGATCCTTGGGCTCAATCTGGCGCGCTTGGCGAAGATCGACACCAACAAGCGAGTCTGAGCGAGCGGTTTCGATCCAACGATGGCAAATGAAGCCTGCATAGTCGGAATCGGTCAGACCCCGTTCTGCCGCGGCGAAGGCTCGGGTGTGACGGAACTCGCCTTGCAGCTGCAAGCGTGTACGGCGGCGCTCGACGACGCCGGTCTCAAAGCGCGTCAAGTGGACGGCATCATGCCGTTTCCGAATCTCGGTTCGGCTGAAGGGTTTGCCGCGAACCTCGGCTGCCCGAACCTTCGCTTTGCCGCGACCATTAACATGGGCGGTGCGGCACCGGTCGCTTCATTGCAGACGGCGGGTGCGGCGGTCAAGGCAGGCGCAGCCGACTACGTTTTGGTGCCAGCGGGTTGGAATGGTTATTCGGGTCGCCGCGTAGCGCAGACGCTGAACGAGCAGGTGAGTTCGATCCCGGGCGGCGCCATCGCGCGCGATTTCTATTTTCCTTACGGTCTGACCTCGCCGGCACAATGGTACGCGCTCATGGCGCGTCGTCATATGCACGAGTTCGGCACGACACCCGAGCAACTGGGTGCCATCGCTCTCGCGATGCGCAAGCATGCGCAGCTCAATCCCAACGCCGTCATGCACGGAAAAGAGATGACGCTGGAAGCGTATCTGGCCGCGCCGATGGTCACCGACCCGTATCGCTTGTTCGACTGTTGCATCGAGACCGATGGTGCCGCTGCGATGATCGTCACCACCGTCGAGCGTGCTCGCGATTTGCCCGGCAAGGCCGTGCGAATTCTCGGCGTCGCCAGCGGTCAGCCCTATCCGGCCGACGAGATCACCAACCGCAAAGACATCTTCATGACGGGGCTCACCATCGCGGCTCCGCAGGCGTTCAAGAAAGCTGGGCTTAAACCGGCTGACGTGGACTTCGCCCAGATCTATGACTGCTTTACGTTCGAGGTTCTCCAGCAGATCGAAGAAAGCGGATTCTGTGAGCGTGGCGAAGGCGGAGCGTTCGTCGAAGGTGGGCGTATCGAGCTAGGCGGCGACTTGCCGGTGAACACACACGGCGGACTGCTGTCAGAAGCGCACGTACTGGGCATGGGGCATATCGTTGAAGCCGTACGGCAGTTGCGCGGCGAGTGCGGCACGCGCCAGGTTGCCGATGCCGAGGTCGGTGTGGTGACGGGCTGGGGTGACTTTGGAGATGGCAGCATTGCCATTTTGGGCAGGGCCTAGAGCCGATCAGGGGATCAGAGATGTCGGACAACGAATACAAGAAGCCGCTACCCGCGCTGGAAGGGCTCACGCGGGAGTTCTACGGATTCTGTAAAGACGGCGAGTTGCGTTTCCAACGCTGCAATGGCTGCCGGGCGTGGCGCCACGTTCCGCGCGAAATGTGCCCGGAGTGTGGTTCGATGGACTGGGGCTGGGAGCCCTCATCCGGTCGCGGTAAGCTCTTTACGTGGACGGTCGCCGCGCGACCTCTGCACGCCGCCTTTGCCGACGAAACTCCCTATGCACCGGCAGTCGTTGAATTGGACGAAGGCGTTCGCTTGGTAACCGAGATCGTCGACTGCCGGCCCGATAATCTCGAGATCGATACGCCGGTCGAAGTCGTTTTTGAAGAAGTTACGCCCGGGATTACGCTGCCGAAGTTTCGGCGCTCGGGGCACTAGCGCGGACTACGAGAGTCCGCGCTAAGGAGTCAGTTTCGTGAGCGATACGCCCGCAATGCCAGACACATTCAAGTACGAGAAGCAGGGAAGGATCGCCATCATGACGATCAACCGGCCCGAGGCGATGAACGCCTTCATGCCGGACATGCTTCATGCGATGAACGCCGCCTTCAAAGACTTCAACGACGATGATGATCTGTGGGTGGCCATTTTTACCGGTGTCGGCGAGAAAGCCTTTTGTGCGGGTATGGACCTCAAGGGCGCCATCAAGGCGCTGCAGGAAGGCGACCAGATGGGCTATGAGGACCACACCAAGCGTCCGATGTCCGACGTCTTCAAGCCAATCATCTGCGCGGTCAACGGTTTCTGCATCGCCGGCGGGTTGGAGTTCATGCAAGGTACGGACATTCGCATTGCCGCTGAGCACGCGACCTTCGGGCTGGGCGAGGTGCGTTGGGGAATCATTCCGACCGGCGGGTCCCACATCCGATTGCCACGTCAGATTCCCTGGGCGGTTGCGATGGAACTACTGCTCACGGGCAAGCCGATCTCCGCTCAGCGCGCGTACGATATCGGGCTGATCAACGAGATCGTTCCCGCCGACCAACTCATGGACGCGGCGATGAAGTGGGCTGAGACGATTTGTAAGAACGGCCCCTTCGCGGTGCGCACCGCAAAAGAGATCGCCGTGCGTGCACTCAATCTTGAGCCCGGCTTCGTGCTTGAGAAAGGCCTCGGTCAGCGCGTGATCGATTCCGAAGATGCGAAAGAAGGACCTGCGGCGTTTGCAGAGAAGCGCAAGCCGCAGTTCAAAGGCCGCTAGCGTTCCACGGCGACGCGTCAAATGAGAGGCACGACATTGTGGGATCACGCGTCATGAAAACAACTCGTGTCGTCGCTGCGATCACGGTCGTGCTCGCCACGTTGGCTACGTTCGGCTGTACTTCACCCGAAAAACCGCACCGAGACATCCTCGCAACCGAAGAGAAGCTATATTCTCAGGCCAACGAGGAATTGATCATCCGCGATTTTTTCCAGGACAAAGAAGGGGGCTTCTTTGTCGACATTGGTTGCGCGTGGCCGATCCGGATCAGCACGACCTACTATCTCGAAAAGCATCTCGGTTGGACCGGAATCGCGGTGGACGCACTGGCAGAGTACGCCGAGGGCTGGGCGGAGAAACGCCCCAATTCAACATTTCTACAATACGCAGTGACCGATCGCTCCGGCGGGACGATTGCCTTTCACCGGCACGCGGTTCCGAGTGTGTCCTCTTTGTCGAAAGAACAAGCCGCGCTGTGGGGGGGCGAGGAGCACCTTACCGAGATCAAGGTTACGGCGATCACGCTGAACGATTTGCTCGATCAACAGGGCGTCAAAAAGATTGACCACCTTACCATAGACATCGAAGGGGCTGAGCCAGGTGCGCTCACTGGGTTCGACATCGAACGTTTCCAGCCGGAGTTGGTTTGCATCGAAGGTGGTCGCGTCAACGGAGACTTCTATCTCGAGTACTTCGGTGAACACGGCTACGAGCGCATCGAGAAGTACGCAGAGCATGACAAGATCAACTGGTACTTCCGCCGGGTGAAGTGAGTGTGTTCGGGGCGAGCGCGGCGGACGCCGTCGAGTCGCCGCTTACTGACGCGACCACCGGCGCGTGTCTAAACGGCACACTGAGCGCTTCGTCGTTCACTACCGACCCGACCGCGGTGTCGCTTGCCGTAAACCCCGTGGCCGGTTGGTCCTACGTTGGCAACTTTAACGGCAGCGTAGTCTTCTACGACCCCTAGAAGATGATCTCGTCGCTGACCAACTGGTCGTAGCGGTCGGAGCTCATGCCGAGCACTTCCTTAAAGACGCGCTCGTTGTCCTGGCCCATCCAGGGACCGGGCGCGACGCTCGCTTTGGTACGCGACGTCTTCACGTACGCGCCATAGATGGTCTCTTTGAAACCGAGAGGGTGGTCGACCTCGACGAAAGTCTCGCGCTCGCAGAAATGTGGGTCTTCGAGTAAATCGCCGACGTTGAGTGCCGGCGCGGCAGCAACACCGGCCGCCTGTAGCTTCTCGGCGAGCGCTCGGTCGTCGACGGCGGCTGTCCACTCGCTGATCTTCTCATGAAGCGAGTCGATATTCGCGATGCGAGAGGCGCGGTCGCTGTATGCCGACTCGGATGCCCAAGCAGGCGAGTCCATCGCAGAGACCAGGTCCGCCCATTCGTCGTCGGTGGTAACGGCGATGCTGATCCAACGATCGTCGCCTGCGCATCGGAACACGCCGTGCGGCGCGTTGACCGCCAGTGGATGGCGGTTGCCGAGCGGTCCCGCAACGCGGCCGTTGATCTCGTAGTCCATGAACGCGGGCCCTGCCATCTGCATCACTGCTTCCTGTTGCGAGTGATCGATGTGCTGCCCCTTGCCGGTCCGGTCGCGGTAGTTGAGCGCGGTCAGGACGGCGAACGCGCCGAGAATGCCGTTGTACGGATCGGCGAATGCATTCTCGAACGGAACCGGGTCGCCGCCGGGGTAGCCGGTCAAGCTGTCGACGCCCGTGAGGCTCGTGAGGCTCATGCCGTAGGTGCGTACGCTTTTCAGTGCGCCGTACTGACCCGCGGCCGGCATCGAGAACAACACGATGTCGGACTTCACTTTCACGAGTTCTTCATAGCCGAGGCCCATTCTCTCCATCACTCCGGGGCCGAAGTTCTCGACCACCGCGTCGCAGGTAGCGATGAACTCTTTCGCAAGTTCGATGGCTTCCGGTTTTTTGAGGTTGAGCGTAACCGATCCGTTGCCGGCCCAGCAGGCATGGTTCGATAGGCTGCGGTTCGGACCGCCTTCGCCTTCGGCAAAAGGAGGTAGCGTGCGTGTCAGGTCGATACGGGTTTGCGATTCGATCTTTACAACATCGGCGCCGAGAAAGCCTAGCGTTTGCCCGGTGACCGGCCCGGCCCACACCCAACCGAAGTTGGCGATGCGAAGGTTAGACAGCGGTAGTGCGTGTGACATCACGAGGATCCCTAAATCGTACCGTCGGCCGTGAGCGCGCCGACGTCCAGGCCGAGTGCGCCGTAGACTTCCGTGTTGTGCTGTCCGAGTAGCGGGGCCGGGGTTGCGGGGCCGCCGGGGCACTCGGGGAGCTGAAATGGTGCACCCAACGTGCGGATCGAGCCGAGCGCTTCGTGCTCGAGACTAACCAGCCCGCCGCGGTCCTTTATGTGCTGGTGCTCGGCGGCTTCTTGTACCGTGAAGACAGCGGTCACCGGGCAACCCTCGGCCTGACAAGCGTCCATGATCTCCATCTTGGTATGTTGGGAGGTCCATTCTTCGATCAATGGATAGATCATGTCGCGGTTCTCGGCGCGGCTGAGCATGTTCTGAAAGATGTCGACCGACATCCAATCGGGGTTGCCCATCGCGCGCGCGAGTCCATCCCATTGCGCGGCTTCCAAGGCGAGCACCCAGACGTGGCCGTCTTTGCATGGCAAGATCGTCGCCGGTGCGCCGAGTGACATGCCGACGCCGGTTCGCTTGTCGAAACGCCCGTCTTGCGCGGCACCGCCGATGTTCTGTCCGCCGGTGAAGGTCGCGGCGATGGCCTCGGCGCAAGAAACATCGACTTGTTGCCCACAGCCGACGAGGTCGCGACCGTACACCGCGGCCAGCCCCCAGGTTGCCGCCGTCGTGGCGCCGTAGAAATCGGCCGCGAACGTTCCTTGTTCCAACGGCGCTTCATCTGGGCGCCCGCAGTAGCGGTTCGATGCACCCGAGAGATGGAACGCGTTGAGGTCGTGGCCGTTCCACTCGGCGTATGGGCCGGTCTGACCGAACGGGGTGACCGAAATCACGACCAGGTCTGGGTGCTTGGCCGCAATGCTCGCATAGTCCAGCCCCAACTCGCGTAGATGCGGCGGCAGGTAGTTCTCGATGAGGACGTCGGCGCCGTCGAGCAGTTGATCGAGGACTTCGCGGCCCGCAGCGCTGCGGACATCACAGGTGACGCTCTTCTTGTTGGTGTTCAAGAAGAAGTAGAGACCGCTCTTCTCGAGGTCGGGCGTGTCGTTGGGGAACGGGCCCCAGCTGCGTGCCCTGTCGCCCCGGGTGGGGGGTTCGACTTTTATGACTTCGGCACCGTAATCCGCGAACAGTTTCGCACAGTAGGGGGCCGAGACCATTTCGCCGAGTTCGATGACCCGGATTCCGGCTAGTGCGCCGTCGCTCATAGTGCGGGGTCTTCTAGAAAAGCTACATAAAACATCAATTTACCTCGTGCGACGCCGGAATGCGGGGCCGCGTCGGAACGGCCGGAATATATTAGGCTCGGCCGCTCCAGACAAGAGAATAGAACTTGTTCTAGTCGCCTGCCCGCGATACTGTCCGCGCATTCTAGGCCGCTAAGCGGCACTTTGCGGAGGTAGAGGCCCCTATGGCCAAGGATCCACTTCGAACACCGTTTTGCGACACGATGGACATCGAGTTCCCCATCATCGCCTTCACCCATTGTAAGGATGTCGTGGCCGCCGTCGTCAACGCCGGCGGGTTCGCCGTACTCGGCGAGGCCATGCACACCCCAGAGGAGATCGAAGCCGATATCAACTGGATCCGATCGCGCGTAGGCGACAAGCCCTTCGGCATCGATCTCGTGCTTCCCGCTTCCGCGCCCGGCGCCGAAACCGTCGAGGATATTCTCGCTAAGATCCCGGCGGAGCAGCAGGCCTTCGCCGATCAGATCAAAGCGAAGTACGACGTTCCGGATCCGAAATCGGCAGAGGCACTGCACCAGTGGGGCGGGCTGAACCAAGAGATCGCACGCGCGCAGATCGACGTTATTCTCGATACGAAAGTTCCCGTATTCGTGTCCGGACTCGGTAGCCCGGCTTTCATGATTCCTGCAGCACACGAGCGCGGCATGAAGGTATTCGGCCTGGTCGGCAAGGCGCGTCAGGCCGAGCGCGAGATCGCCTCGGGTGTCGATGTGATCATCGCCCAAGGCTACGACGCTGCCGGTCATACCGGCAACATCGGAACCTTCTCTGTAGTAGGCGAAGTGTGCGCCGTTGCCGGCGACGTTCCCGTGATCGCAGCCGGTGGAATTACCACCGGCAAGCATCTCGCTGCGGCGATCTGTCTCGGCGCTCAGGGTGTTTGGACGGGCACGCAGTGGCTGGCGTGTCGCGAGTCGGACGTCGACATGATCATGAAAGAAAAGCTCACGCAGATCACCGCCGACGATACGACGTATTCGAAGTCGGTCTCTGGTTTCCCGATGCGCGTGACCAAGTGTCCGTGGACCGAGGAATGGGCCTCGAAAGAAGCACCCAAGATCTTACCGTCGCCTTATCAGATGCTGCTTAGCTCCTCGTATACACAGGCCGCCAACGACCACCGTCGTGAAGACCTGATGTACGACGCGGCGGGGCAGGGCGTGCGTTTCGTGACCGAACTGAAACCCGCCCGTCAGATTGTGTTCGATATGGTCGAAGAGGCGCTCGACACGTTCGAAGGCATCACGGGGGCCGAGGGCTGAACAACGCGGTGGTCGAGCGCCCGAAGCATCCGACCATTCGCGGCTTCGACGAGTCGATGGCGGGCAAGCGCGCCGAGTGCGACGGCGGTGGGCAGCTGCCGGGCACGAAGTTCGGAGTGCGTCACGAATTCGCCGGTGTGCTAACCGGAGACTACATCGACCATGGAGATCCGCCCTGGCGCTGGTATCTCATGAGGGATCTCTATCTGAAGCCCGACGCTTGGGGTGACGAAGAGGTTTGGTGCGAATCACAGATGCTCTGGCTGGTGGAAGAATAGGGCGCGGGCCCTTTGGGAAGAACATGCGAATCGTTGTCTGTGCAAAAGAAGTATTCGATCCCGACGCGGTCAATAACTACGCGCTCGAAGGTCGGTTGGCCATAGGGGATGACGGCAAGACGTTCACCCAGACGTCTATTCCCCGTCTGATGAACGCGTACGACGAGCAGGCTGTCGAAGCCGTGCTTCGTTTGCGCGACGCGGGCCAAGACGTGACCCTCTCAGTCGTGTCGGTCGGCTCGCAAAATACCGATCATCTCAAACACGCACTGAGCCTCGGAGCCAACGAGGTGGTCGAGATCGAGACCGGCGATACCACGCTCGACTATCACGCGGTCGCGCAGGTGCTTGCGGCCTATATCAAGAACAGCGGCGGTGCCGAGCTGGTGCTCTGCGGCCGCCAAGCATCTGACGATGATCAAGGCATTGTACCTGCGCTGATCGGCGAGCATCTCGATATGCCGGTGGTGACCATCGCGCGCGACGTGCAGCCGGCCGACGGCAAGGTGAAGGTGATCCGAGTAACGCCCGACGGCGACGAGGTGGTTGAAGCCGCATTGCCGGCCGTGGTGACCATCAGCAACGAACTGGGTGAGCCGCGCTATCCGACGATGCAAGCCAAGATGAAGGCGCGCAAACAGAAGCCTACGGTCGTTGCGCTCGGCGATCTGCCGCTCGATGCAGCCGCGTTGGCCCCGAAGGTCGAACTTACCAAGCAATTCGTTCCTGAAGTGCACGGTGCGTGCCAGATGATCGAAGGTGACGCGGCGACGGCCGCCGCTTCGTTGATCGTAAAGCTCAAGCAGGACGCCGTCATCTAGTGACGCGTACGACGCACAGGAATTAGGAATCATGAGCACATCAGTCGCTGTATGCATTTGGGGCGCCGTCTCCGGGGAGCTTGGAGCCGAAGCGCAAGAGGCGCTTACGCTGACGCGCGACCTTGTTGCCGCACTCGGCACCGACATCAAGGTGGTATCGGTCGGCGCGATCTCGGAACAAGCCGCCGCCGATGCGATCTCCTACGGTGCGAGCGCCGTCGATTCGATCGCGATTGAATCGGCCACATGCCAAGCCGACGTATTCGTCGGCGCTCTCACGGCCTATTTCAAAGCCAATCCGGCGACCACGATTGTTTTCCCGCAGACTTTTGAGAGCCGGCTGGTGTCGGCTCGCTTGGCCGGGCGTTTGGGCGCGGGTGCGGTGATGAACTGTGTGGGTTTTTCGGTGGATGAAGGTGCGATCGATGCGACCGTTTCGGCGTTCGGTGGCGACACGCGTGCGGTGTATCGCTGTGCGAACGGTGGGACGTACATCTTTTCGATCAATCCGAACGCGGTGGTCCCCGAGCCGTCAAACGCCGGGGCTACCGCGCCCTCCGTCAACCGAGTATCGGTCGATGTCGACGGTGACGGCGAACGCATTACGATTCTCGAACGCCCCGAAGAGGCGGCCGGTCCGCGCCTCGAGCATGCACAGGTCGTCGTCGCCGGCGGCCGTGGACTCGGCGAGAAAGAAAACTTTCAATTGGTCGAAGACTTGGCGGTCGCTCTGGACGGCATGGCCGGCGCGTCGCGCCCCATCGTCGATGATGGCTGGGCGACACCGGCGCAGCAGGTCGGACTGACCGGTAAAATCACGAAGCCGTCGCTCTACATTGCGGCCGGCATCTCGGGTGCTAGCCAACACATGGTCGGTTGCGCCGCGGCGAAGACACTCGTCGCCATCAATCAAGATCCCGATGCGGCGATCTTCCGATACGCCAAGTACGGCATTGTCGGTAACTGCCTGGAAGTTCTTCCGGAACTCACGGCGGCCGCAAAGAAAGCATAGGAGGACGCGAACATGGCAGATCGTATCCCAGTGGTAGCAGACCTGTTCGCCGAGACGGCGGAGGGCCCGCGTTTGACGGGTTCGAAGTGCGCAGGCTGTGGCGCCGGCTATCTTCCGAAATCGGAAGTGTGTCACAACCCCGAATGTGACGGCGCGAAGACCGAAGACGCAGAGTTCGGCCCAAATGGCACCTTGTGGAGCTTGGCGATCCAAGACTATCCACCGCCCGCGCCGGTGAAGTTCGACCAACCCTATAAACCCTACGCGATGGGCTTCATCGATTTGGATGACGGACTTCGCGTGTTGGGCCGTATCGATGTCGAGGATCCGCATTCGGTTGAGCCGGGTGCGCGAGTCGAGTTGGTCATCGACGCGTTGGCGCACGATGAAGAAGGCAACGAAATCACCGGCTGGAAGTTCAAGCCCGTATAAGAGGGGACGAGATCATGAGAGACGTTGCAGTCGTCGGACTGGGAATGCATCCCTGGGGTAAGTTCCCCGACAAATCGGTTACAAGTTTGATGCGCGAGGCTACCGATAACGCGCTCAAGGACGCGGGAATCGGCTGGCGCGATATCGAAGCGGTGTCTGCGGCCAGCTCTCGCTTCTCGGGCGGCAAAGGTTGGGGGCTCAACGGCAACGACATCGTCGAAGAGATGGGGTCCACCGGCATCCCGGTTTACAACCTGTCGGCCGGCTGCGCAGCCGGCGCGAACGCCTTCAATGTCGGCTACATGATGGTTGCCGGCGGGATGCACGACATGGTTCTCGTCGTCGGCGGCGAGAAGATGCCCAAAGGGTTCATCCAAACCTCGGGCGTCGAAGACGAGTATGACCCCGAGTACTTGCGCCAAGTTTGCGTGGGCATCCCCGGGCCGTCGTTCTGGGGCGTAATGTGTCGTCAGCGAATGGCCCAACACGGTACGACCGAAGAGCAACTCGCCAAGATTGCCGTCAAGGCGCACAAAAACTCGGTTCACAACAAGTATGCGCGCTTCAACAAGGAATTCTCGATGGAGGATATCCTCGGCTCGGCGATGGTCAGCTACCCGCTGCGTCTGTTCGAAATTTGTCCGGTGTCCGACGGCGCTGCTGCAATTGTGATCTGCTCGGCCGAGAAGGCGAAGCAGCTCACGACCAAGCCGGTATGGGTGGGCGGCAGTTCGGTTGCGACCAATAGTTTTAACGACGGCATCACCCGCGGCTTGGCAGGGCCTGTGCCGCCGGGGGGCAAGACGTTTCACAGCGAAGCGGCGAGCGCCGTCGCGCAGGCTATGGAAGCTGCGGGTACGACACACAAAGACGTCGACTTCATCGAGCTGCAGGACAATACGGTCTATTACGAACTGTGCTTTCCCGAGGAATGGGGATTCTGGGACGCGGGTCAGGCCGAGCATGAACTCGAGGCGGGCAATACGACGCCGACCGGTTCACTGCCGATTAACCCGAGCGGAGGCTTTCTCTCCTTCGGTGAGGCGACAACTGCTCAGGGCATCTTCCAGATCGTCGAGTTGGCCACACAGCTGCGCGGGGAGGGCGGCGGGCGTCAGGTGCCCGACGCGAAGGTGGGTCTTGGGCAGACGCTCGGCTTGGGTGGCAATGCCGCTGCGGTAGTATTGAAGCGATAACGCGCAAATGCGGAGGACTGCTATGAGCACTGACACGAACGCGAACGGCTGGGATCACACGGTAGATCTTTTGATCGTCGGGACGGGGGCCGGTGCTATGGCGACCGCCATCGTCGGGCACGAGCACGGCGGCAGCACCCTGTTGCTCGAAAAGACCGACAAGTTCGGTGGTAACTCCGCCATGTCGGGCGGCAGCATTTGGATCCCGAACAACTCGATCATGCGTAAGCACGGCGTCGAGGATTCGCGCGAAGACTCACTGGCCTATCTCAAGAAGATCACCAAGGGTGAGGTGCCCGACGACAAACTCGAAACCTACGTCGACGTCTCGCCGGTGATGTTCGAGTACATCCTCGAGCAAACGCATCTGCGTATGGATTGCATGTTGACGTACATGGACTACTACGCCGAAGAGCCGGGCGGCAAGCCGGGTGGGCGCTCTTTGGAAGCCGCACATTTTGACGCCAGTTTGCTCGGCGACGAGTTCGACAATCTGCGCGAGCCAGCGCTCCAGGAACTTGTGATGGGGCGTATGTCGATGACGGCCACTGAGGCCCATCATCTGCTCGCGCGCCATCCCGGGTGGATCAAACTTACGATGCAGATCATGATGCGCTACTGGGGCGATCTGCGTTGGCGCATGAAGACGAAGCGCGACCGCACCCTTTCGCTTGGAAACGCGTTGATGGCGCCGCTTCGTCTGTCGCTCATGGATCGCGACATCCCGATCTGGACGAACACGAAGGTCGAAGGCCTTATCGAAGAAAATGGTCGCGTGGTTGGCGTGGAAGCGACGAAAGACGGTCGCAAGATTCGCGTTCGCGGCGACAAGGGCGTCGTGCTCGCGGCCGGCGGGTTCGAAAGCAATCCGGAAATGCGCGCCAAGTATCTGCCCAGCCCGACCAAAGCCGAGTGGACCACGGGCAGCACCGCGAGCACCGGCGATGCCATTCGCATGGGCATGGAGTTGGGCGCCGGAATCGATTGGATGCACGAAGCCTGGTGGGGCCCGACGACGGTTGTCCCCGGCGAAGAGCGTGCACGCATGCTGGTGGTTGAGAAGGGCTTGCCCGGTTGCATCATCGTCAACAAGAAGGGACGGCGCTTTGTGAACGAGGCCTCTCCGTATGCGAACGTCGTTCAGGTCACCTACGAAAAAAACACCGAAGAGGCGCCGACGATTCCCGCCTACATGGTGTTTGACGCGAACTATCGCGCGAAATACCCCTGCGGGCCGATGCTCGCGGGCGCCCAGCAGCCGGATTGGGTGCTGCCTAAACGCTTCCGTCAGGGGTACCTGCGAAAGGCCGACACGCTAAGCGACCTCGCAAATCAGCTCGGCGTCGATGCCGAGGGCCTCGAGGACGAAGTAAGGCGTTTCAATGAGAATGCGCTCGCCGGGCACGATCCGGATTTCCACCGCGGCGAGGGTGGATTCGACCGCTACTATGGCGATGACAAAGTGGAACCGAACCCTTGCTTGGCTCCGGTTGCCAAGGCGCCGTTCTACGGCATCGAAGCCTATCCGGGGGAACTCGGAACCAAGGGCGGTCTGACCACCGATCTGAGCGCGCGGGTAACAAAGGAATCGGGCGAGGTCATTCTGGGGCTGTATGCGATCGGGAACTGCTCGGCGTCGGTCATGGGCCCCACCTATCCGGGCGCCGGCGGCACGATCGGTCCTGCCATGACGTTTGGATATATTGCTGCGCTCGATGCTCTCGGGATCTCCAAAGCCGGCGAGAAGGCAGCTTAGCAGAGGGGACGAGATCTGATGGGACTGCGCGTCGAGACCGGGCTCATGAACCCGGACACCAACCAGTACGCCGGTCGCGGCCAAGCTGCGTTCACGATCGAGACGATCATAGGTCAGGCCCAACGGCTTGAACGGCTGGGCTTCGACGGAGGATTCGCGCCGGAAGCCGGTCACGATCCGTTCCTGCCGCTGATGACGGCGGCCCAGCACACCGAGCGCGTAACGCTCGGTACCAACGTGGCGATCGCATTCCCGCGCAGTCCGATGGTAACGGCGCAGATCGCCTGGGACTTACAGCAGTATTCGAAAGGGCGCTTCGCGCTAGGGCTGGGCACCCAGGTGAAAGGCCACAACGTGCTTCGCTATTCGGCGCCTTGGACGGCGCCGCCCGGGCCGCGTTTACGCGACTATCTGCTGGCGATGAAGGCGATGTTCAAGAGTTTCGCTGACCCTGCCAATCCCGAGACATTCGAGGGCGAGCACTACACGTTCAAACTCATTCCGCCGTTCTTCAATCCGGGACCGATCGAGTACCCCGAGCCGCCGATCTATATCGCCGCGGTGAACAAATACATGGCGCGACTCGGGGGTGAGCTGTGCGCCGGTTTGCGTCTGCATCCGGTAGGAACGTTCGAGTACACGTCGTCGCGGTTGCTACCGCTGATCGACGAGGGCGCCAAAAGGGACGGGCGAACCATTGCCGACATCGATATCGTCGGCGCGCCGTTCCTGGCTACCGGTATCGACGAAGAAGCCGTTGCGGCAGCGCGGCAGGAGCAGAAGCAACACATCGCGTTTTACGCCTCGACACGTACTTACCACGCCGTCCTCGAGCACCATGGCTGGGAAGACGTCGGGGCGAAGTTGCATCAACTGTCGAAAGAAGGGAAGTGGACCGAGCTTCCCAATCAGATCACCGACGACATGCTCGATGAATGGGCGATATCGGCGACGTACGATAATTTTGCCGACGAGGTCAGCCGCCGTTGCAAGGGCGTGTTCGATACCGTCTTGCTCGATCTACCCCCGAGTCTGCGTGACGACGACGATCGCGTCGAGGACATCGTAGCCAAGCTACACGCGGCGTGAGTCGCCTGACGGAACTTCTAGGAGCCAAGGCATGGTAGAGAGCGAACACTTTTTGTTTAGTATCGACGAAGGCGTGGGGGTGATCACCTTCAACCGCCCCGAACGTCTGAACCCGATCAACTGGGATATGGGCGACGATATGTGCGAGCTTCTGCGCAAGCTCCGCCAAAACGACGACGTGCGGGTGATCGTGATGACCGGTGCGGGGCGCGGTTTCAGCGCCGGCGGCGACGCCGACTGGCTCAGCGGGAACAGCGACCGCGGCCTTCCGGGCATCACCGATGTCGAACTCGAACGTTATCAGCGCAAGACCCCCGCGGGTCCGATTGCGGAAGCCGTACGCTGGATCTACGACGTCGATAAGCCTGTAATCGCGGCCGTGCACGGTCCGGCAATGGGCGCGGGACTCGCGTATGCGCTGGCCTGCGATCGACGTTTCGGCGATCCGACCACGCAGATGTGCGCCGCCATGGTGCGCCTCGGTTTCGCACCCGACTGTGGGATCAGTTGGTTGCTGCCGCGCATCACCAGTCTGTCGACCGCGCTGCGCATGGTCGAAACCGGCGCGATTCTCGGAGCCGAAGAGTGTCTGAAGGAAGGCCTCATCGACGAGCTCACCGAAGAGGGGAAGCACCTGGAGGCGGCGATGGCCTATGCCAAGAAGCTGGCGAAGGGACCGAGCGTTGCCGTCGATCTGGCGCGACGCTTTGTTTACAAGAGCCTCGTTTCGACGCTCGAAGAGATGCTCGACTACGAAGCCATCGCGGCCACACGTACGTCGGACACCAAGGACGCGAAAGAAGGCACCAGCGCGTTCGTCGAGAAGCGCAAGCCCAAGTTCGAGGGCCGCTAGCGGGGTCCAGGTGGCGAGAGAAGCGC
>Ga0315338_1001106_pt1 | contig 39028 bp, 36 predicted proteins | sample ASW8metaG_FD_204518 | JGI IMG/M metagenome (GOLD analysis project Ga0315338, IMG submission 204518) | Ammonia-oxidizing marine archaeal communities from Monterey Bay, California, United States - ASW #8 | ecosystem: Environmental > Aquatic > Marine > Coastal | place: USA: California | collected... | reverse complement strand
CTTTTTTCAATTCTAGAAGTTTTTCCAACACCAGTAGGGGCTCTATATTCACCATAAATCTTCCTTAATGTATCAGTCCATTCCCCGGTTGTAACACCTGCATGAGCACAATCTATCGAAGCTACAATTATATTTTTATTCTGAATTGCTACTTGTTTTAATTTTTCTAATGCTTTAATACAGTTAGATTTATTTCTTTTTTGTCGCCAACTTTTTAATTTACCAATTTGTTCTTTTTCTGCATTAGGATCTATTTTTACAAATCCATCTTTATCGCTTTCTAAAGGTGACCTGGCTGTTTCCGTAAACTTGTTTACACCAACAACTGTTTGTTCAGCACTTTCAATTGCAGCAACTCTTTGAGACATAGATTTAACTAAATTATTTTTCATATAACTATTTTCTACTGCAGCTACAGCTCCTCCCATTTTTTCAATAATTTTTAATTCCTTATTAACTGTTTCTATAAGTTTTTTTACCTTCATATTAATAACTTTAGAACCATTAAAAATATCTTGATATTCTAATAAGTCTGTTTCGTGGGCAATTATTTGTTGTAATCTAATACTCCATTGTTGATCCCATGGTCTTGGTAATCCACGAGCTTCATTCCATGCGGGTAATTGAACTGCTCTAGCTCTTGCATCTTTTGACAAAACTACTGACAACATTTCTAGCAATATTCTATATACATTGTTTTCTGGCTGTGGTTCAGTTAAACCAAGCGAATTGACTTGAACACCATATCTTAGTCTTTTAAGTTTTTCATCTTTAATTCTAAATTTTTTGCTACAAATATCATGCCATAAGCTAGTCATTGCTCTCATTTTACACATCTCCGTAATAAATCTAATCCCCGCATTCACAAAAAAACTAATCCTACCTACAACTAAAGGAAAGTCTTTTTCTGGAACTTGGCCACTTTCTTTTACTGTATTTAAAACTTCGCATGCATTTGAAAGTGCATATGAAATTTCTTGTTCAGGTGTGGCGCCTACTTCTTGTAGATGATATGAACAAATATTAATAGGATTCCATTTTGGTATTTCTTTGTAAGTAAAAGAAATGATATCGGAAGTCAATTTCATACTTTCTTTAGGTGGAAAAATATAAGTTCCTCTTGAAAGATATTCTTTGATAACATCGTTTTGGGTAGTACCTTGAAGATCTTTTCTTTTGTAACCTCTTTTTTCAGCTGCAGCAATATATAATGAGAGTAGCCAAGCAGCTGTAGCGTTAATAGTCATCGAAGTATTCATTTTTTCTATAGGAATATCTTTAAACAATTCTAACATATCCCCAATATGACAAATAGGCACTCCTACTTTACCAACCTCCCCCTGGGCCAAAATATGATCAGAATCATATCCTGTTTGAGTAGGAAGATCAAAAGCGACTGATAGACCTGTTTGGCCCTTTTTTAAGTTTGTTCTATAAAGCTTGTTAGATTCTTTGGCTGATGAATGCCCTGAATAAGTCCTTATTAGCCATATATTATCTTTGTTGTTTTTATCTTTTTTATCCATATTTTGTTTTTAATAACAAAAAAAAAGTATATATAGTTATAAAAAAAAAATTTATTAGATTTTATATTATCTATTATATTAAAAATATCTAAATGAACGAAAAAAAAGAATTATATGAGGTAGGCGAAATCCCTCCATTAGGTCATGTTCCTAAACAAATGTATGCATGGCTGATTAGAAAAGAAAGACATGGTGACCCTACAGATGCAATGAAAATTGAAGTTGTAGATACACCAAAGGTAGGTGAAAATGACGTGCTTGTTATGGTCATGGCAGCTGGTGTTAATTATAATGGTGTTTGGGCATCGCTTGGAGTTCCTGTCTCACCTTTTGATTATCATAAATCAGAATTTCACATAGCTGGTTCTGATGCATCTGGAGTTGTCTGGGCAGTTGGCTCAAAAGTTAAAAGATGGAAAATCGGTGACGAAGTAGTTATTCATTGCAATCAAGATGACGGTGATGATGAAGAATGTAATGGGGGTGACCCAATGCTTTCAAATTCACAAAGAATTTGGGGATATGAAACTCCCGATGGATCATTTGCACAATTTACATCTGTTCAGCAACAACAAATAATGCATAGACCAAAACATTTGACATGGGAAGAAAGCGGTTGTTATGTTTTGTGTTTAGCAACAGCATATAGAATGCTTTATGGCCATGAACCTCATACTCTTAAACCTGGACAAAACGTATTGGTTTGGGGAGCAACAGGTGGTTTAGGTGTTTTTGCAACACAGTTAATTAAATTTGCTGGCGCAAATGCAATTGGTGTTGTTTCTAGTGAAGATAAAATAAAATATGTTAAATCTCTTGGAACTAAAGGGGTAATTAATAGAAAAAATTTTAATTGTTGGGGTGAACTACCAAATGTTAGTGATACTAAAGCATACGGAGAGTATTTAGAAAAAGTAAAAGAATTTGGAAAAGCAATTTGGGAATTTACAGGTAAATATGTTGCCGTCGATAGTGTCTTCGAACATCCAGGTGGTCAAACTTTTCCTGTTTCATGTTTTGTAGTAAAAAAAGGAGGTATGGTAGTTTATTGTGCTGCTACCAGTGGATACAATTTAACATTTGATGCGCGTTATGGCTGGATGCATCAAAAAAGAATACAGGGAAGTCATTTTGCTACACTAAAACAAGCTGCTGAAGCAAACAAATTAGTTATAAATAAAAATATCAAACCATGTATGTCTGAAGTGTTGAGTTGGAAAGATATACCAGAAGGACATATGAAAATGAAAAGAAACGAGCACAAACCTGGCAATATGGCAGTTTTAGTTCAGGCAAAGAAACATGGAATGAAGACTTTAAAATAGTATATTATATAATATGACGGACGCTGCAGTGAATATAAAAAAAGGTAATATTCTCTTGGATAATCTATTTCTTAAATGTGAAAACTCAATTAAGGCACTCAATAAATTAGTTAATAAAGCAGAAACCCATGTAAAAAAGAAGATTCATAATAAAGGTTCTTTAGATACAAAACTTTTAGAAAAAGAACAATTTATTTGTCACGGCTTTGCTTGGTTAAAAACATATAATATAGCATTGAGAGAAATGTTAAATTGGGTAAATGATTTAACCAGAAAAAAAAAAATTTTTGAAATTGAAAAGTTAATTTTACAATCTGCTTTTGGAGAATATTTATCACAAATAATTGGGGGAATACCTATGTGGCAAACTGAAATTGTTAGAGCTCATGACTTTGGTTTAACTAACCAAGAATTAGATTCTTTTTTAATTGATGACATTAATGATTTAATTAAAAACGGGAATACTAATGAAGTAAAAATACAAATTGCCAAATTGATTTCAGACAAAAATTACGGAAATATTGGCCTCGAAGATGAAACTTTAGAGATGATACGAGATCAATTTAAAAAGTTTTCTGAAGAACAAGTAATTCCAAATGCACATAAATGGCATTTAAAAGATGAATTAATTCCTATAGAGGTAATTAAACAAATGGCCGAACTCGGTGTTTTTGCTTTAACAATTCCTGAGGCTTACGGAGGGCTTGGAATGAAAAAAATTGCTATGTGTGTAGTTACTGAAGAATTAAGTCGTGGATATATCGGTATAGGATCAATCGGGACTAGATCAGAAATTGCTGCAGAATTAATTCGACTTGGTGGTACCGAAGAGCAGAAAAAAAAATGGTTGCCAAAAATTTCCTCTGGAGAAATTCTTCCTACAGCAGTTTTTAGTGAACCAAATACAGGGTCAGATCTAGGGAGTCTAAAAACAAGAGCTATTAAAGATGGTAAAGTATATAAAATAACAGGAAATAAAACTTGGATTACTCATGGTGCCCGTACAGATTTAATGACAATGATGGTACGAACAAATCCTAATGAAAAAGGATATAAAGGTTTAAGTATAATATTAGCAGAAAAAGATAGAGGGACAGATGAAAACCCATTTCCAACTAAAGGAATGAGTGGGGGAGAAATTGAAGTATTAGGTTATAGGGGTATGAAAGAATATGAAATAGCTTTTGATAATTTTGAAGCTAAATCAGAAAATCTTTTAGGTAGTGAAGAGGGAAAAGGTTTTAAACAATTAATGGAAACTTTTGAATCTGCAAGAGTTCAAACAGCTGCTAGAGCAGTTGGTGTTGCTCAGAATGCTTTAGATATTGGTCTTCAATATTCACAAGAAAGAGAACAGTTTGGAAAAAAAATTTTTGATTTTCCAAGAGTTTCTACTAAATTAGCTTGGATGTCAGTTGAAACTATGATTGCACGACAAATAACATATTTCTCAGCAAGAGAAAAAGATTCAGAAAAAAGGTGTGATATAGAAGCAGGAATGGCAAAATTGCTAGCTGCGAGAGTTGCTTGGTCTAATGCTGATAACGCTGTTCAAATACATGGTGGAAATGGTTATGCGTTAGAATACCCAATTAGTCGTGTATTATGTGATGCAAGAGTTTTAAATATTTTTGAAGGAACAGCTGAAATTCAAGCACATGTAATAGCTAAAGGTTTATTAAGTTAATTATTTATTAATGGAATTTTTTACAAAAATTGCTCCAATATTAATAATTATTGGTCTCATTTTAGTTTTTTTCGTACTAGTTATTGGCCTACTATCAATGCTAGTAAAAGGTGATTTTAACAAAAAATATTCAAACAAATTAATGAGACTTAGAGTAATAACCCAAGCTATAATTGTTTTAATATTTGCTTTAGTATTCTTAATTAAGTTTTTAAATTAAATTGGTTAAATTAAATAAAATATACACTAAAACTGGCGATAAAGGGTCTACTCAACTTGGAAATGGAAAAAGAGTTGAAAAAAACTCATTAAGAGTTGATGCTTATGGATCTATAGATGAAGCAAATGCAGCAATAGGATTGTCAATTCTGAGGACAAATACAAAAATAAAAAAAATACTTCAGATAATACAAAATGATTTATTTGATTTGGGAGCAGATTTATGCATACCAGATAAAAAAAGTATTCAAAAACTTAAAATAACAAATGATCGCGTGGATTATATTGAAGTAAAAATTGATAGTTTTAATAAAGAATTAGCTTCTCTTAATTCATTTGTACTTCCAGGTGGTTCAAAATCATCTACTTATTTGCATATTGCAAGGACTGTAACAAGAAGAGCTGAAAGAAAAGTCGTTGCTCTTTCAAAAAAAGAAGAGATTAATGCTGTAGCAATTATATATTTAAATAGATTATCTGATTTGCTTTTTGTTCTTGCTAGATATACAAATAACAAAGGTAAAAAAGATATTCTTTGGAAACCGGGAAAAAATTTAAAAAAGAAATAAATTTGGATAAAATAAGTTTAAAAAAAATTTCACTTTTTCTACTTATTTTACTGCCATTTGCAATTATTGTTGGGCAAGCACCTTCTGATATAATTGTAAGTACCATTTCTATTTTATTTTTAGTTAATTCTATAATCCAAAAGGATTGGTCTTGGATAAAAATAAAATGGATAAAAATAACTTTTTTTTTATGGATTTATTTAATATTCGGGAGTTTTTTTGCTTTCGATATAAAAACAGCTTTAGAACATTCAGTTTTATTTCTACGTTTTTTTATTTTTGCAGTTGCTTTGCAATATTGGGTTTTAAATGACAAAAGATTTCTAACATATATTCTTTATTCTGTTTCAGTTGCATTTATTTTTGTTTTTATTGATACATTTTATCAATTTTTACATTTTGATTTAACAAAGGGTTATGGACCAGATATTTTAGGCTATTATTCTAATGACCATTTCAGATTAACAGGCCCTTTTAGAAGCAATATACCAGGTGCTTATTTATCTAAATTTTTTTTTATAGTTTTCTTATTTACTATTGTTAAATTAAAAAAAACAAAAAATGGCAGTTTGTTATTTGTTCCTTTATCTACAGTAAGTTTTTTTTTAATATTTTTAACAGGGGAAGCAATGTCTTTTGCTAGTATTGGATTAGGTCTACTAATTCTTTTTTTATTAGAAAAAAAATTTCGAAAAAAAATAATTTTTTCTTTTATTCTTTTATTTTGCTTAATTTTTCTTGCAGTAAAATTTAATCCCATATGGAATAAAATAGAAATAATTGAAAAAAATCCCTGGCATAACGGGACCGTTTATCAGATTTACTTGCCTTGTAAGAATAATAAAAATGAAATTTGTAAGCAAAAATTTGAAACTCAACCTTTTTTTTATGAAGTACTTACTCATTTTTCAAAAAGTGCGTATGGGGAAACATATAGCCAGGCTATAGCTATATGGAAAGATCATCCTCTTTTTGGTATTGGTATAAAAAATTATACAAATGTGTGTAAATCAGAAAAATACAAAGAAAATTTAAGATATTTTTTCTGCACAACACACCCACACAATTTTTACATTCAGTGGTTATTAGAAACGGGAATGTTGGGGTTATTAGGATTTATAACTTTATTATTTATTTGGTTTAAATATTTTATTAAAGATATCAACAAAAATATTAGTCCATTAATTTATGCTCCGGTATTAACCTTATTTGTTTTATTTTGGCCTATTATGTCTACAGGTAGTTTTTTTTCTAATAGGAACGCAACTATGAATTGGTTTATTATCGCTTTATGTTTAGCTATCACAAATTTAAGAAATAAAAAAGTTTAATTTTTTTTAATTGAAATTGTGTTTTTAGAGTGTAAATATTTATGATCATGAAAATTTTAGTACCAGTAAAAAGAGTTGTAGATTATAACGTAAAAATCAAAGTAAAAGGTGATAATTCAGGAGTTGATTTAGAAAATACTAAAATGTCAATGAATCCTTTTGATGAAATTGCAGTTGAAGAAGCTGTAAGATTAAAAGAAAAAAAAATATGTGATGAAATTATAGCAATATCTATTGGATCTGCAAAATCAGAAGAAACGCTAAGAACTGCACTTGCAGTTGGGGCGGATAAAGGAATTTTAATCGAAACTGAAGAAGAGGTTCAACCCCTAGAAGTAGCAAAGATTTTAAAAGAAATTATAAAAAAAAACAATCCGGATTTAGTGTTAATGGGAAAGCAAGCAATTGATGACGACTCTAATCAAACTGGCCAAATGTTAGCTGCCTTGCTTTGTTGGCCACAAGGAACTTTTACTTCTAAATTAGAAATAAATGGAAAAAAAATAAATGTAACAAGAGAAATTGACGGAGGATTAGAAACACTTGGTATGGAATTACCAGCAATTGTTACAACAGATTTAAGATTAAATGAGCCTAGGTATGCATCGTTACCAAATATTATGAAAGCAAAGCAAAAACCTGTAGAAAAAATGACCCCTACTGATGTAAATATTGAAATTAAACAAAGACTAAAAACTTTAGAGGTTACAGAACCTTCAAAAAAAGAGGCTGGTATAAAAGTAGATAGCGTTCAACAGCTTATATATAAACTTCATGAAAAGGAAAAGGTAATTTAAAATGAGCGTACTAGTTCTTATTGAGCATGATAATCAAAATGTAAAGGGGTCTTCATTAAACACTATAACTGCAGCAAAAAAGATTGATAAATCAGTACATGCAATTGTTTTAGGTGAAAATTGTTCAAAAGTAACTGATCAAATAAGTAAATGTGAAGGAATAGAAGAAGTTTTTATTGTAGATAATAATATTTATAAAAATCATATAGCAGAAAATATTGCCCCTGTAATAGTTGAATTAGCTAGTAAATATTCTCATATACTTGCACCTTCATCAACTTTTGGAAAAAATATAATGCCAAGAATTGCTGCTCTCTTAGATGTCGCACAAATTTCAGATATTATATCCGTTGAAAGTAGTGATACTTTTATAAGACCAATCTACGCAGGAAATGCTAATTTAAAATTACAATCTACTGATAGCAAAAAAATAATTACAGTTAGAACAACAAATTTTGCAGCTACAAAAACTGATGGAGGAAATGCAAAAATTACAAAAATTGATAAAAAAAAAGATGTGGGATTATCTAAGTTTGTTAAAAATGAATTAAACAAATCTGACAGACCTGAATTAACTGCAGCAAGCATTATTATCTCAGGAGGAAGAGGAATGGAAAGTGGTAAAAATTTTAATTTGCTAGAAGAAATTGCTGATAAATTAAAAGCTGCAGTTGGAGCTTCAAGAGCAGCTGTTGATGCTGGGTTTGTACCGAATGATTATCAAGTTGGTCAAACTGGTAAAGTAGTTGCTCCCGAATTATATATCGCAGTAGGAATCTCTGGTGCAATACAACATTTAGCCGGAATGAAAGATAGCAAAATTATTGTTGCAATAAATAAAGACGAGGATGCGCCTATTTTTCAAGTAGCGGATTATGGAATTGTTGGTGACTTATTTAAAATATTACCAGAATTATCTAGGGAACTTGATAAAATCAAATCTTAGTTTAAAACTTTTTTTTTATATAAGTTACAATTTATAATTTATGGAACATTTAATAGACAACATAACTTACTTCCAAAATAAGTATTTATTAAAAGGTTTTACATTTGGAATGATACACGTTGGAATTATGTTGCTAGGATTTTATACAGGTTGGAGTATAAATAGATTCTTAAAATTAATTTCTAGTGGCCTTATTGCAGGTATTACTGGTGTCATAATTGCTCATGCATTCGCTGATTTAATTGCTGGATTAATTGATCCTAGCATAAGAAGTTCTGCTATAGGTATTTTTCTTGGAGGTTTAGTAGCTCTTCCATTTTTACCTTTTTTAGAAAAATATATCACAAAAAGCAAATATCATATTGCAATAGGTGATCATGATGATTTAAAAAAAGATTTAAAAAAGAAACACAAATAAAAAGAATTTATTAATTTTTTTATTTTATTACCAATTAATTTTTTTACTACTTTTTTTTATCTGTTTTTATATTCGGCTTTTTTACATCTACATTCTTTTTAACGACATCAGGTTTCATTTTACCTGCTACAAATTCAGTTTGAGGCTTTTTTCTTAAATTACTTTCAAGATTTGATATTAATAATTGCTCAACATTTATATTTTCACCACAAGTAGGGCATTCGATTTCTTTTTTATTCAGATCGTAAAACCTGACTCCATTACCACAAGGACATGTTCTTTTAGTTCCCCAAGATGCTTTTACCATAATTTAAAATTAATTATATAATAAAAAAAAATTAATAAATAAAAAAAAATTAGTTATTTTTAATTTAAATTTATTATTTAGTAAAGATAATAATATATTAATGAAATAAGTTAAAAAATTGAATCAATTTTGTTCAAAAATAAGCAATTCACTAAACGGAAATATTGAAGTTCCAGGAGATAAATCTATTTCTCAAAGAATTTTAATTTTAGGATCAATAGCAATAGGAACAACAAAAATTAAAGGTTTGTCTTCTTCAGATGATGTAAAAAATCTTATAAAAAATTTAAAATTGCTCGGAGTTAAAATTAAAAAAAGCAAAATTTTAACCTCTGTATCTGGGGTAGGAATAGGAGGATTAATTTCAACTAAAAAAAAACTTTATATGGGAAATTCAGGAACAGCTACAAGATTAATGTTAGGAATTTTATGTAATCAAAACTTTGAAACTAAAATTACTGGCGATAAAAGTTTAAATAAGAGAAACATGTACGAACTAATTAAACCATTAAGACAAATGGGAGCCCAGATTAATTGCAAAAACAATAATCTACCAATTATTATTCATGGTTATAATGAAACCATGCCTATTTTTTATGAACAAAAAATTCCTTCTGCACAAATAAAATCAGCTATATTGTTTGCGTCACTTAATTCACAAGGCTTAACAACAATAATTGAGAAAATAGCAACTAGAAATCATACTGAAATTTTATTAAAAAAATTAGGAGCTGAAATTAAAATCAACAAATTTAAGGAAAAAAAAATAATTAAAATAACTGGACAAAAAGAATTAAAAGCAAGGAGCATTTCTATCGGTGGTGATCTCTCAGCTGCTGCAATAGTAGGATCTGCTGCACTAATTACTCCCAAATCACAAATAAAAATAAAAAAAGTAAATATGAATAAAACAAGAATAACTTTCTTTAATGTTTTGAAAAAAATGAATGCTAATATAAAAATTTCTAACAATAAAAAAAAATCCAGTGAACAAATTGGGGATATTACATTTAAATCTAGTAATTTAAAAGGAATTCATCTAGGAAAAAAAATAGTTGCAAATATGATTGACGAAATTCCTATATTTTCTATTTTGGCTGCTTTTGCTAGCGGAAATTCATCTTTTTGTGGTGGTGAAGAACTTAAGAATAAAGAAAGTAATCGCATAAAATCCTTATATGAAGGTTTAACTTTATGTAAAATAAAAGTTACAAAAAAAAAGGATGGTCTTCAAATAATAGGAAATGGTAAAAATAATGTAATTGGAGGAACTAAAATTAAAACTTATTATGATCACAGAATAGCTATGGCATTTTTAGTGATGGGTTTAGCTTCAAAGAAAAAAATTATTATAGATAATGCAGATTGTATTAAAACAAGTTTTCCTAATTTTATAACACTAATGAGAAATTTAGGAGCAAATATTTCAAAAAGAAAATAAAAAAAAAAGCTTTTAAAATCAACAAAAACTGCATAAAGTCTATAAAATTGACTTTATGACTGAAAATACTGAAAATTTTGAAAATCTACTGGTTCAATCACTAAAAAAAATTAAAAATTTTGAAGGTAAAGTAGTAAATGGCAAAGTTATATCAATCGATCACAATCATGCATTGATAGATGTTGGTTTAAAAAGCGAAGGAAGAATTTCTATGGATGAGTTAAGATTTTGTGATAAAGAAAAAGAAATAAAGATAGGTGATGAAATTGATGTTTTTGTTGAAAGAGTTGAAGATAAAAACGGTGAAGCAGTTTTAAGTAGAGAAAAAGCAAAAAAAGAGGTGGCTTTTGACTCTTTTGAAAAAACATTGAAAAAAGATGAGATATTAGAAGGAAAAATTTATGGGAAAGTAAAAGGAGGATATACAGTTGATGTTGACGGAGTTATAACTTTCTTACCTGGTAGTCAAGTAGATATTAAGCCAATAAAAGATATTAATCATCTTATTGAACAAAAGCTATCATTTAAAGTACTCAAAATTGATAAAGAAAGAGGAAATATTGTAATTTCAAGAAAAGCAGTGCTAGAAGAAAATTTTAAAAAAAATATAAAAGATGTCAAAAAAAATTTAAAAGAAGGCAATACGGTTGAAGGAATTATTAAAAATATAACGGATTATGGTGCCTTTATAGATCTAGGCACAACGGACGGTCTCGTACATTTGACTGATATTTCATGGAAAAGAATTAATCATCCGAATGAATATTTAAAAATTGGACAAAAATTAAAAGTAAAAATTTTAAGATATAACACTGAATCAAATAAAATATCTTTAGGTATTAAACAATTAACTAAAGACCCATGGAAAAATATAGAAAAAAAATATAAAGAAGGAAAAAATTACACAGGAAAGGTTAGTAAAATTACAAATTACGGAGCTTTTATTGAGCTCGAAGAAGGTGTAGAAGGGCTTATTCATGTATCTGAAATGACATGGAGCAAAAAAAATACAAATCCAGAAGAAATTGTTTCAATAGAAGAAATGGTTAATGTAACAATACTTGAACTTGATTTAGATAAAAGAAAACTAAGTTTTAGAATGAAGAAAGAAAGTTCTAATCCATGGAAAAAATACATTAAAAAATATAAAAAAGGAAAAATTATAAAATGTGAAGTCGGAAATATAGCAGAATATGGTATTTTTGTAAATTTGGAGGAAAATTTAGATGGAATGGTTCATATCTCTGATATAGATTGGGAATGGGACATTAAATCAACAGCAAAATTTAAAACTGGAGATTCTGTGAAAGCAATAATTTTGGATGTTAATGAAAAAAAAGAAAGAATATCTTTAGGTATAAAACAATTAGATGATAAGCCTTTTAAGGAAAAAATTAAAGATATTAAAATAAAAAACATAGTAACTTGTTCTGTTATTCATATAAAGGAAAATGGTGTGAAAGTAAGATTACATAACAATCTCGATGGTTTTATTAAAAGAGAAAATTTATCTATTGATGAATCTGAACAAAATCCAAAACGTTATGCAGCAAATGAAAAACTTGATGCAATGATAAAAAAAATTGATAATGAAAATAAAATTGTTGTCTTATCAATTAAAGAAATTGAATCTAAAGAACAAAAAAAAATAAAAAAAGAATTTGGATCTTTAGACAGTGGTGCAACTCTTGGGAAGATGTTAGGGGAAAAAAAAAAAAAAAAATAATTTAGGATTATAAGAATGAATAAGTCAGATATTGTTAGATCATTACTTAAAAAAAATAATAAATATAAAATTTCAGAAATTGAAAGTATAGTTGATCTTTTTTTTAAAGAGATAGAAAAAGCTTTAAAAGAAGGAAAAAGGATTGAAATTAGAGGTTTTGGTTCATTTTTTACAAAGGTAAGAGAAAAAAGAATATGCTTAAATCCTCAAAATGGAAAAAATATTGAAATAGAAAAAAAAGTTCATCCAAAATTCAAAATGGGCAAAATTTTATTTAGAAAATTAAATACCAAGTGATCGGATATATTGTTCAAAAATAAATTTAAAAGAGTATTTTTAGCCGTAGACACTAATAACATTAAATCTGCCGAAAATTTTATTAAGTTATTAAAAAATGATCTTGCAGGTATAAAAATTGGGAAAGAGCTATTTTCTTATTATGGCCCAAATATAATTAAAAAATTTAAAAAATACAAATTACCTATATTTCTAGATTTAAAATTTCATGATATACCATCTACAGTTTACAAAGCTGTAAAGGCAATAAATTTTTTAAAAGTAAATTATTTAAGTATACATGGCTTAGGGGGGAGTAAAATGATAAAAGCCGCCACAAAAGCTGCAAGTTATACAAAAATATTAACAGTTTCACTTTTGTCTCATCATAATCAAAAAAGTATAAATGAATTAGGTATAGAAAAATCAATAAAGAATGAAATAAAAAAATTAATATTTATTGCAATAAAAAACAATACTGCAGGCTTAATTCTTGCTCCAAAAGATTTAGGAATAGCAAAAAAAATTAACAAAAATATTGTTATTTTTGCTCCAGGTATTAGAGAAAAAAAAAATAGAAAACATGAGCACAAAAGATCGATGGGTCCTTTAAATGCCATAAAAAAAGGTGCAACATATATTGTTATTGGAAGACCAATAACAAAGTCACAAAATCCTAAAAGAACACTTAAATTAATTAATGAAGAAATAAAAAATTATTTAAAAAAAATTAATGGTACTTAAAGTAAAGATATGTGGTGTTAAATCTATTAATCATGTAAAAGCATGTATTAAGGGAAAAGCAAAAATGATAGGACTTATGTTTTATAAAAAATCTCCTAGATTTGTCAATTTACAAACAGCAAAAAAAATTTCAAACTTTGCTAAAAAAAAAATTAAAAGAGTAGGAATTTTTGCAAATACAAATATTATAGAAATAAAAAAAATTACAGAAAATGTGGAACTTGATTATTTACAATTCCATGGCAATGAAAGTCCTAATTTTTTAAAAGATGTAAAAAAAAAACTAAAAATTAAAATAATTAAGGCATTAAAAATATCAAATAAAAATGATTTGAAAAAAATTTCTAGTTTCAAAAAAGTTTCAGATTATATTTTAATAGATACAAAAATAGTAAATAAAAATAATTTAAATTTTAAAAAAGCAAGTAAGGAATTGAACTGGAATTTATTCAAAAAAATTAAAGATAAACGTGCACTGATTTTATCTGGTGGCCTAAATATAAATAATATTGAAGAAGCAATTAGAAAAACAAATATTAGATTTATAGATATTTCTTCTAATCTTGAAACTATACCTGGGGAAAAAAAAATTAAAAAAATAAATAAATTTTTAGAATTAACAATTAAATTATAATTATGAAAAGAAATACTTATAAATCAATGCCAGATTCTTCAGGATATTTTGGTAAATATGGAGGAAGGTTTGTTGCAGAAACACTTATTCCATTAATTTTAGAAGTGGAAAATGCTTACAAAAAAATTAAAAAGAAAAAAAAATTTATTGATGAATTCAAGAAATATTTAAAAGATTATGTTGGAAGACCATCGCCTTTATATTTTGCAGAAAATCTATCGAAAAAACTCAATGGTCCAAAGATTTATTTTAAAAGAGATGAATTAAACCACACAGGGGCCCATAAGATTAATAATACGTTAGGGCAAATACTTCTTGCAAAAAATATGGGCAAAAAAAGAATAATAGCAGAAACTGGTGCTGGGCAACATGGTGTTGCAACCGCTACTGTTTGTGCATTATTTAATCTTCCATGTACTATATATATGGGCGAAGTTGATTATGAAAGACAAATGCCGAATGTTTTTAGAATGAGACTTTTAGGAGCAAAAGTGGAAAAAGTTAAAAGTGGATCCAAAACTTTGAAAGATGCTATGAACGAAGCACTAAGAGATTGGGTAACAAATGTAAATAATACTTTTTACATAATTGGGAGTGTAGCTGGGCCTCATCCTTATCCAGAAATGGTTAGGGATTTCCAATCAGTAATTGGATATGAAGCAAAAGATCAAATAAAAAAAGCTGAAGGCAAGTTACCACATTTTTTAATAGCATGTGTAGGAGGTGGTTCTAATGCAATAGGACTTTTTTATCCATTTTTAAGTGATAGAAAAGTAAAAATGATTGCTGTCGAAGCTGCAGGAGAAGGGCTTAATAAAAAGCATGCTGCATCAATTGCAAAAGGTAAATTAGGAGTTCTCCATGGAAGTAAAACTTATATTTTACAAGACGAAGATGGGCAAATTACAGAGCCACATTCAATATCTGCAGGTTTAGATTATCCTGGCGTAGGACCTGAACACGCATGGTTAAAAGATAATAAAAGAGTTAAATATGTTAGTGTTACAGATAATGAGGCTTTAGATGCATTTAAAATTTGCTCAAAGATTGAAGGTATTATTCCTGCATTAGAGCCGTGCCATGCTCTTGCTTATTTGATTAAAATAGCTCCTAATATGCAAAAAAATAATATTGTTATAATGAACATGTGTGGAAGAGGCGATAAAGATATTTTTACTGTTGCAAAAAAATTAAAAATTAATATCTAAATTCAATGTTTCAACAAGATTTATTAAAAAAAAAATTTGATGAATTAAAAAAAAAAAATAAATGTGGGTTTATATCTTTTATAACTGCTGGCGATCCTGATTTTAACACATCATATAAAATTTTAGAAAAACTTCCAGATGTTGGAGTAGACATAATTGAGTTAGGTATGCCTTTCTCTGATCCAATGGCTGATGGACCAGTTATACAAAAAGCAAATGAAAGAGCATTAAAAAGCAAAATGAATTTAAAAAAAACTTTTGAATTAGTAAAAAAATTTAGAAAAAAAAACATAATAACACCAATTGTTCTAATGGGTTATTACAACCCTATTCATAGATTTGGTATAAATAATTTTATAAAAGAAATAAAAAAAAATAAAATAAACGGAGTAATTATTGTTGATTTACCACCTGAAGAAGATAATGAATTATGCATACCTATTATAAAAAAAAAAATACATTTTATAAAATTAGCAACTCCAACGACAAACAATTCTAGATTTAAAAAAATTCTTAAAAACGCTTCTGGTTTTATATATTATATTTCCATAACTGGTATCACAGGTGCAAATTATAAATCTAATACAAAACTTGAGGCAGAAATAAAAAATTTAAAAAAACTTACTGAATTACCTATTGCCGTTGGTTTTGGAATAAAAAATAGAGAAGATGTTAAAAAATTATCTAAAAATGCCGATGCTATAGTTGTGGGGTCTTCTATTATTAAAAAAGTAGAAGAAGCTTTAAAAAAAAAATATAATAAATTAAAATTAATTGATTATGTATTAAGTTATATTAAAAATTTGTCATCAACTCTATAAATGATATGAATTGGCTAACAAATTATATAAAGCCCAAATTACAATCTTTAGTTAAAAAAAGAGATGTACCTAGAAATCTTTGGATTAAATGCCCTTGTGAAAAGCAAACAATGATTTATTACAAAGATTTTGAAAAATCACTAGGAGTTTGCAATGAATGTGGAACTCATATGAGATTACATTCAGAGACAAGAATTAAATTTCTTTTAGATGATAAAAAATATGAAATAATTAAAGTACCACCTTGTAAAATTGACCCTCTATCATTTAAAGACAAAAAAAAATATAAAGATAGAATTAAACAAGCTAAAAGAAAAACCAAGCAAGATGATGCCGTAGTTTTAGCTGAAGGAAAAATTGAAGGTATAAATGTTTTATTAGTTGTTTTTGATTTTAATTTTATGGGTGGGTCAATGGGAATAAATGTTGGTAATTCTATTGTAAAGGCTACTGAAATTTCAGTAAAAAAAAATCTACCTTTAATTATAATTCCCTCATCTGGTGGTGCAAGAATGCAAGAGGGAATCTTATCTCTAATGCAAATGCCAAGAACTATAGCAGCAATTCAAAAAGTAAAGGACAATAAAATTCCATATATTGTTATTTTATCCGACCCAACAACTGGAGGGGTTTGTGCCTCTTTTGCAATGCTTGGAGATATACTAATAGCTGAAAAAGGAGCTACAATTGGTTTTGCTGGTAGAAGAGTTATTGAACAAACCATTAAAGAAAGCATACCAGACAATTTTCAAACAGCTGATTATCTTTTAGAACATGGAATGATAGATATGGTTGTACATAGAAAAGATCTTAAAAGTAAAATATATAAAATTTTAAAATTTATAAAAAAAGAAAATTAAATAATAATTTTTTCAAATGTTTAGCCAAATAAAATCTAGATATATAGCAGAAAAAAATTCAAGAATTGAAAATCTTGAAATTAGTCTTGAAAAAAAATTACAGCAATTACATCCAAAAAAAATTGATTTGTCACTTAATCGAATAAATAAGCTTTTATATAAATTAGAAAATCCTCAAAAAAAAATCAAAAATATAATACATATAGCTGGAACAAATGGCAAGGGCTCAGTACTTGCTTTTTTAAAATCATTTTTTCAAAACTCTGGATTTAGTGTAAATACATATACATCACCTCATTTAATTAATTTTAATGAAAGAATTAATTTAAATGGTAGAAATATATCTAATGAATTTCTAGAAGTTCTGCTTGATGTATGTAATAAAAAAAATAATGGAAAACCAATAACTTTTTTTGAAATGACAACGGCTGCAGCTTTTCTAGCATTTAAAATAAAACCGGCTGATTTCACAATACTTGAAACCGGTCTTGGGGGTAGGCTAGATGCAACTAATGTTATAAAAAAACCAATTATTACAATTATTAACGAAATATCAATTGATCATAAAAATTTTTTAGGCTCAAATATAAAACAAATAGCTAAAGAAAAAGCTGGAATAATTAAAAAAAATTCACCAGTTATTGTTGGAAAACAAACAAAAGAAACTATAAAAATTATAAAAAAAATAGCAAATGATTTTAATGTAAAAACATTTTTTTATAAAAAAGATTGGTTTATAAAAAAAAATGAAAAAAAAAAGAATATTATTTTTTTTAATAATTTAAATAAAAATAAAAAAAAAGATGAATATCCTCAACCAAACTTAATGGGAGAACATCAAATTATTAATGCAGGTATAGCTTTAAAAACTTTTAGTTTAATTATGAAAAAGAAAATGAATAAGAATTTTGTAAAAAAAGGTTTAAAAACTGTTAAATGGTCAGGAAGACTACAAAAAATATATTTAAATAAAGAATTATTTTCAAAAAAAATAAATGATAAAAAATGGGAATTTTGGTTTGACGGAGGACATAATAAGAGTGCAAGTAAAGCTTTAGCAAAAACATTTAAAAAATGGGGTGGAAAAAAATTATATTTAATTTTTGGTATGCTAAATTCAAAAAATCCGAAAGATTTTTTAAATTCTTTTAAAAATATTGCTACAAAGTTAATAACAGTAGCAATAAAAAGTGACTCCCCTTATTATCCAAATAAAAAACTTTATGAAATAGCTAAGTTAAATGAATTTAATGTGGAAACAGCTCAAAATATAAGTCATGCAATAAATAAAATATTATTAAATGAAATTCCAGGTCAAATACTTATATGTGGATCTTTTTATATGTATAAGGAAGTATCTAAATTATTAAAAAAATAATTTTTTTATATTGATGTTTCAATCCAAGTTTTTAATTCAGATTTAATCACTAAACCAACTTTGGTTGCTATTGGCTTACCTTTTTTAAAAATTATTAATGTAGGTATACTTTGAATTCCATATTCGTTAGGTATATTTGGGTTTTCATCAATATTTATTTTTACAATTTTTATCTTATCTTTCATTTCATCAACAATTTCTTCCAAAATTATGGCAATTTCTTTACATGGGCCACACCATTCAGCCCAAAAGTCTATTAAAACTGGTATAGGAGATTTGAGAATCTCATTTTTAAATTCATCTTCTTTTATTGATTGTATGCTCATAGTAAAAAAAATTATTTTAACATTTTTCTATATTCTTTCAAACTTTCTAATGTGCCAATATGAAACCATTTTCCATCGTAAACTAAACCAAAAAGTCTTTTCTTTTCAATCAATTGCTCGTAAATTGAAAATAAAGGGAAAATTTTTTCCTTTTTTTTTAAAAAAACTTTCGATTTTAGAATCTGTATACCTGTAAAAATATATTTAAAATTATTTTTGTCAGTAATAATCCTATTTGATTTATTTATATTATAATCACCTGTTTCTTTTTTTTTTGGATATAACAATAGAAGAGCATCCATTTTATCTTTATCCCAAAACTTATTTAATTGATCAAAAGGACTGTTTGTCTTTTCCTCCCAAATAATATCACTATTAATGACAAAAAATTCTTTTGCCTTTAGTATTTTTATAGCATTTTTGATTCCACCACCTGTATTTAACAAAATTTTTTCCTCAGAATAATAAATTTTTACTTTAAATTTATTATTTAATTCTTTTTTTATTTTATTTTTTAAATAAAAAATATTTATTACCACTTTTTTAAAACCTTTAATTTCTAATTTTTTTATCATTTTTTCAATTAAAGTTTCACTTCCAATTTTTATTAATGGTTTTGGAACTTTATTTGTATATACTTTCATTCTTTTACCAAGACCTGCTGCAAGAATCATAATTGTTGAGATACTCATATTAAATCCTTGGTTTAATCCTAAATTTCTTTGGAAAAAAATTATCAATCCATTTATTTAACTCATTCAATGAATTAAAACTTAAATTCTGTTCTATTAATTTCCACAACCTTGGAATATGTTTTAAATAAGATTTTTTTCTATCTCGTATATACAACCTAGAAAAAATACCAATAACTTTTAAATGACGATTAACTGCTAAAATTTTATATTCTTTAGTAAAATTTTTCTCTTCTTTTTTTGATAATTTTTTTATAAATTTAGTATACATGTTAGCACTAATATTTGCATCTACATCTCTTCGAGCATCTTCTAAAAGAGAGACTAAATCGTATGATGATGGCCCAATAACAGCATCTTGAAAATCAATTAAACCACAGGCTTTAAGATTTTGTCTATTCTTAAGCAAAAAAAGATTATCGATATGAAAATCCCTATGTACCAATACTTTTTTTGTCTTTAGATTATTATTTAATAAATTTTCCCAAATTTTAATAAATTCATTAATAATATTTTTTTTTGGTGCTTTTTTATAAATTGCTGGCCAATACCATTTTAAAAATAATAAAACTTCGTTAATTAATTTTTTATTTGTATATATTGGTAATTGTTTTACTAAATTACTTGAATGTTTATTTATGTGCAGCAAAATATCCGTAGCTAAATTATAAAGTTTAAATTCACTTTCCCCATTTTTTAATGAATTCGTATATTTATTTATACCAAAATCTTCAATCAAAAAAAAACCTTTAGAAATATCAAAATTAAAAATTTTAGGAATTGATAAATTCATTTTTTCTAGAATACTTGAAACTTTTAAATATCCTAAATTGTTTTCTGTTTTCTTTGGAGAATTAACTAATAATAATGTTTTTTTTTGATTTTTAATATGGACTCGAAAATATTTTCTGAATGATGCATCAGATTTAATTGCTTTTAATTGAAAATCGTTGATGCCACTTTTTTTTAAAATAGAAGTATCCATAAAATTTTTTACTTATTTTTTTCTAATAAATGAAATATCTATTCTTTTTTTCAATATTTTTTCAATTTTTTCAGGCCATTCTATTAAAACTATTTTATTTTCTATCTCTTCAAAAAAACCTATTTTTTCAATTTCTTTAATAGTGTTTATTCTATAAAGATCTACATGGCAAATATTAATATTATTACCACAGTTATAATTATTAATTAAATTATATGTTGGGCTGGTTATTGGTTCTTTAATTCTCTTTTTATTTAGTCTAGCAACCTCACGAATAAAGAAACGTGCAAATGTTGTTTTTCCAGTTCCTAATTCTCCTCGTAAAAAATAAATATCATTTATTTTTGATTTAGCTGCAAATTGGTTAGCTAACTTTTCAGTCTTTTTCAGAGATGTGATTAAAATTTTAATAATTTACAATATATTCTAATATCTATAGTAATCTGGTTTGAAAGGACCATTAGCTTTTACGTCAATATATTTAGCTTGTTTTTTTGTTAATTTGGTTAACTTAGAACCTAATTTATTTAAATGTAATTCTGCTACTTTTTCGTCAAGTTCTTTAGGTAAGACATATACTTTTTTCTTATAAGATTTAGATTTTTTCCATAATTCTATTTGTGCTAAAACTTGATTTGTAAAAGAAGCGCTCATAACAAAACTTGGATGCCCCGTCGCATTACCTAAATTTACCAATCTACCTTTTGATAAAACTATTAATTTTTTCCCATCAGGAAACTGGACTTCATCTACTTGTGGTTTAATTTCATCCCATTTATAATTTTTTAGAGCGTCAATTTGTATTTCACTATCAAAATGTCCAATATTACACACAATTGCCCTATCTTTCATTTTTCTCATATGTTCTAATGTAATTACATCTACATTTCCTGTTGCTGTACAAAAAATATCTCCTTTTGTTAATACATCTTCAATTTTAACAACTTCATAACCTTCCATAGAAGCTTGTAAAGCACAAATTGGATCAATTTCAGTTACCATTACTCTTGCACCTCCGTTTCTCAAACTAGCAGCAGATCCTTTCCCTACATCTCCATATCCACATACAACTGCTACCTTACCAGAAAGCATAATATCTGTAGCTCTTCTAATACCATCTACCAAACTTTCTCTACATCCATACAAATTATCGAATTTTGATTTTGTAACGCTATCATTAACATTAATTGCTGGTACTAATAGTTTATTTTTTTTTTCCATATCATACAACCTGTGAACTCCTGTTGTAGTTTCTTCGGATAAACCTTTTACAAATTTAAGAATATTTTTATATTTCTCGTGCATTACTTTAGTCAAATCACCGCCATCATCTAAAAGTAAATTTGGATTCCAATTTTTTTTCCCAATTATTGTTTGATCTATACACCACCAAAATTCTTTTTCTGTCATACCTTTCCAAGCAAAAACAGGTATGCCTTTTTTTGCAATAGCAGCAGCTGCATGATCTTGCGTTGAAAAAATATTACATGAGCTCCATCTAACTTCAGCTCCCAATTCTATCAAAGTTTCAATTAAAACTGCGGTTTGAATTGTCATATGTAAACACCCTAGAATTTTTGCACCTTCTAAGGGTTTTTTATTCTTATATTCTTTTCTTAATGACATAAGACCAGGCATCTCAGTTTCAGCAATGCTTATTTCTTTCCTACCCCAAGCAGCAAGTTTTAAATCTTTTACTTTATAATCTGCCATGATTAATTGAATTTAATAAGAAAAATTTCATAATCAATCTAATTTTATAATTATATTAAATAACTTTTTCAAAAATTATTGTAAATTTAGCGCCATCAATTTTTTTATTTTTTTCAGTTCTATTTTCTACCTTAATCACTCCTTTATGAACATCTAATATTTGTTTAACTATACTTAGACCTAAACCTGAATGTTGTCCAAATTTTTCATTGGACGGACGTTCTGTATAAAATCTTTCAAAAATCTTATTAAAATTATTTATATGTATACCAGGCCCATAATCATTAATTTCAACAATTACATTTTTTTTATTACTTTTTAAAAAAATTTCAATTTTTATATTCTTTTTATTAAAAGACAATGCGTTATCAATTAAATTATTAAAAACCTGAGACAATCTTTCTTCATTTCCATAAACTAAATAATTAGAATTTTTTTGAAAAATAAATAGGATTTTTTTTTTTTCTCTGTTATAAAAATTAACAGTTTCTACTAGTATTTTCTTAATATTAATTTTTTTCATTCCTTCTCTTGATAATTCTGCATCTAATCTAGAAGCATTGGATATATCTGTTACTAACCGATCTAATCTTTGAATATCTTGATTAATAACTTTTGAAAGTTTATTTATTTTTTTTCTTTCTTTAGTATTATTAAGAACTTCAACTGCACTTTTTAATGATGTTAGTGGGTTTTTGATTTCATGAGCAACGTCTGCAGCAAAATTCTCTATTGCATCCATTCTATTCCATATTGAGTTTAACATTTCTTTCATTGAAATTGCTAATTCATTTATTTCGTCATTCCTATCTGTAAATTGTGGCACTGATATTTTTCTTCCATCAGATGGATTTATATTCCTAGTTGCGCTTGCTAATTTTCTTATCGGTTTTACTATATTTGTAGATAAATATATTGATACACATACAGTTAAAAATAAAGCTAGAAAAAAAATTTTAAAAACCTCAAAACGAAAATCTTTAAGTTTATTCTCAATGTTTGTACTATCAAAAGTTAACAAAATAGCTCCTGTTATCTTTTTGTATGATTGAACTGGCATTGCGACGCCAAATAATTTTTTTCCATTTTCTAGTTGCCTTAAAAGTCTAGTTTCATCACCATATAATGCCTTTAAAACTTCTTTATAATCTTCAGCTTGCTGCAATGTATTTTCCTGATAAATACTTAAATTACTTGTTTTGAGAAGAAGTAGAGATATATAAGAATAAATTTTTTCAAAAAAAATTCTAAAAAAATTTTTCTCTTGCAAAGATGGTAATTCTGTAGATTTAATTCTAGCTTGAAATCCAAAAGATCTCTCGGAATCAGCTAATAAGTCTCCTTGATAGGAAAATAATCTAATTCGTACTCTGCTTTTACTAAGCAAAAAAGCAATTGTTTTTTGGGCTTCTCTAGTAATAATTACTTGAGATTTATACCCCTCAGTTGGAAGAATACTTTTTCCTATTGCTTGTGATAGAATTCTTCCTTCATCTTCTAACTTTTTAAATTCATTTTCTTGTAAAGTTTGTTGATATCTGTCAATAGAAAATAATCCCCCTAATAAAAAGAAAAGAGCTAGGATATTTAATGTTAACAGTCTTAATAATAATGGTGATATAGTTATTTTTTTTCTGAACATTGCTACAAATTTTTATTCAGAAAATTTATACCCACCGCCGTAAATTGTGACTATTGAATTAAAATTTTTGTCAATAATTTTAAACTTTTTTCTTATTCTTTTAAAATGATGATCAATTGCTCTATCATCGATATTTTCTTTATTCTCTCCAAATGCTGAAATGATTAATTGATCTCTTGATTTAACTATTCCAATATTTTTTACTAAAGATTTTATTAACAAAAATTCTGTTACAGTTAAATCTACAGTTTTTTTTTTCCATTTACACATATACTTTTCAGTATCCAAAAATATATTTTCTGCTTTTATAAAATTTTTATCGTTAGTGTTATTTTTTTTTTTATTTTCTAGCTCGGTTCTTTTAATTAAGATTCTTATTCTTTCAACTAAAATTTTTTGTGAAAATGGTTTTGTAATATAATCATCTGCACCTATTTTTAAACCTAGTAATTCATCAATTTCTGTATCTTTAGAAGTTAAAAAAATGACGGGCATGTTTGATGTTTTTCTTAATTTTTTTAATAATTCTATCCCATCTAATCTAGGCATTTTAATATCAACAACAGCAATATCAGGATAGTTTTCTAGTATTGCTTTTAAACCAGCTTCACCATCAGAAAAAGTTCTAACTTTATAGCCTTCGTTTTCTAGTAACATTGAAACTGAAGTTAATATATTTTTATCATCATCAATTAAAAAAACATTATTTTTCATATTAAATATCAATCTAGTGGGCTTCAGCCCAATTAGATCCTTGTCCAAGGTCAGCTATCAACGGTATGTCCAACTTTATTTCTGGTAAAGTCGAATTTTCCATTATTTTTTTTATATCCATTGAAAGATAGTTAATTTCTGATTCATACATTTCAAACAATAATTCATCATGAACTTGTAAAATCATTTTTGATTTGGTTTTTTTTTCTTCAAGATATTTATGTATATTTATCATAGCTTTTTTTATAATATCTGCTGCTGAACCTTGAATTGGCGCATTAATAGCTGCTCTAATTGCAAAATTCCTAAATCTGGGATTTTTATTGTTAATTCCTTCAATATAACATTTTCTTCCAAACAAAGTTTTAACAAATCCTTTTTTTTTACAAAAATTAGTTGTTTCATCAATATAATTTAATATTCCTTTATAATTTTTAAAATATTCCTTTATAATTTGTTCTGATTCTGACTTACTAATATTTAATTGTTTAGCAAGGCCAAATGCACTAATACCATAAATAATACCATAATTTATTGTTTTTGCTTTTCTTCTTAAATCATTATTAATGTCTTTTAATTTAACATTAAAAATTTGTGAAGCTGTTTCTTTATGAATATCTATATTTTTATCAAAAGCTTTTTTTAAATCATCAACTTTTCCTATATGAGCTAATAATCTTAATTCTATTTGGGAATAATCTAATGATACTAATTTAAATCCTTTTTGGGATATAAAAACATTTCTTATTTTTTTTCCTTCATCCGTTCTTATAGGAATATTTTGTAAATTTGGTCCAGTTGATGATAATCTTCCTGTGTTCGTAGCAGCCATAGAATAAGAGGTATGTATTCTTAATGTTTTTTTATTAACTTCATTAATTAAAGAATCCGTATAGGTGTTTATTAATTTTGATATTTGCCTCCATTCTAAAAGAGTTTTTGCAATTTTATGTCCTTGATAAGATAAATCTTCTAAAATATCTACGCTAGTACTATAAGAACCGCTTTTACCCTTTTTTCCACCTTTAAGACCCATCTTATCAAACAATATTTCTCCTAACTGTTTAGGTGAGGCAATATTAAATTCAATATTTGATAATTTAAAAATCTCTTTTTCTATTTTATATAATTTTTTTTGAAAAATTGAACCTAAATCTTTTAATTCTTTTACATCAATTTTAATACCTTTTTTTTCCATTTCAGATAAAACACTAATAAGAGGTTTATCAATATATTCATAAACACTTAAAACTTTTTCTGAAATAATTCTTTTTTTTAATATTTTATATAATTGAAATGTTATATCCGCATCTTCTGCAGCATAAATATATGCTTCACTTATACTAATTTCATCAAATGTTTTTTGTTTTTTTCCAACACCAACAACATCTTTATATTTTATTGTTTCATGATTTAAGTAAATTTTTGCTAAATCATCTAAGTTATGTCTAAATTTACCTGCATCTAGAACATAAGACATAAGCATAGTATCATCAACTGGGTTTAAATTAATTTTAGAATTTGATAAAACAATTTTATCATACTTAATATTATGCCCTACTTTTATAATAGATTTATCTTCAAGAATTCTTATTAGACTTGGCAAAAACATTTTTAGATCTAAATTTTTAAATTTATTATCGTTTTTTAGATTATGTTTAAACGGCAAATAAAAAGCTTCATTTTCAAAAATTGATAATGAAATTCCTACAAGTTCTGCTAAATTTGCATTAAGCGAATTAGTTTCTGTATCAATAGAAACTAATTTTTCTTTTTTAATTTTTGCTTCTAAATTTTCTAAATCATCTAAATTCTGTATTACGTAATATTTTTGTTTTTTTTTATTTGAAGTTTGATTAGTTGAATCATTTTTGTCTTTTTTAGTAAATCTTGAAATTAAATTTTTGAAGCCATGTTTTTCGAAAAATTTTAATGCTTCTTTTTGATTAATGCCTTGAAACAAATTAAAATCATATTTATTTTTTAAATCAATATTATCTTTTAAAGTAACTAATTTTTTACTTATTAAAGCCTTATCTTTTTCGTCTATTAAAACTTGTCTTCTTTTTTCCTGTTTTATTTCATTAACTTTTGCTAATAAATTTTCTAAATTATTGTAATTATTGATTAGCTCTGCTGCAGTTTTAATACCAATTCCAGAAACACCAGGAATGTTATCTATTCTATCGCCAGCAAGGGCTTGTACGTCTATTAATTTAGAAGGTCCAACCCCAAATTTTTCTTTAACTTCCTTTACTCCGATATATTTGTTTTTCATTGAATCATACATTTTTGTTTTTTTATTAACTAGCTGCATTAAATCTTTATCTGATGATACAATTGTCACTAAAATACCTTTTTTTTCAGCTTGTTTTGTGTATGTAGCTATAATATCGTCAGCTTCGTATCCATCTATTTCTATTCTGGGGATTTGTAATGCATCAGTAGCATCTCTAATTATTGAAAACTGAGGTATTAATTCTTCAGGAGGTTCTATCCTATTGTTTTTATAATCTTTATAAATATCTTTTCTAAATGTTTTTTTTTTAGTATCAAAAACTACTATTATTTGTTCAGGTTTAAATTTTTCATATACGCTTAAAATCATATTACAATACCCGTAAACTGCATTAATAGGAATTCCATCTGGATTTTTTAAAAGTGGAAGTGCATAAAAAGCACGAAAGATAAATCCTGAACCGTCAATTAAAAATAAGTTTTTCAATTTTAACTAATTATATACATTTTAAAAAAAGAAGTTATTTTTATTATCATTAAAAAATAAATATGATTTTAATTAGTGGTAAAAGAAATTAAATACGCGGTAGACATAAAAAAACTAAATAAAAGTTTTGTTAATAAAAAAAAAAAAGAAAATGTTTTAGCTCTAATTGATATAAACTTACAAATTCCAAAAGGATCTTTATTTGGGTTATTAGGCTTAAATGGTGCTGGTAAATCAACTATAATAAATATATTAGCAGGGTTATGTTTAAAAGATTCAGGAACAGTAAAAATAAATAATTTCGATATTGATACAAATAGGAAACAAGCTAGTTGTCAAATAGGTATTGTTCCACAAGAATTAAATTTTGACCCTTTTTTTACTCCAAAAGAGATTTTAGAAGTTCAGGCAGGACTTTATGGAATTAAAAAAAAAAAAAGAAAAACAAAACAAATTCTTGAAGATTTAGATTTGTTTAATAAGGCTAATTCATATACAAGAAGTTTATCAGGTGGTATGAAAAGAAGACTCATGATAGCAAAAGCATTAGTTCATGACCCATCAATTCTTGTATTAGATGAGCCTACAGCGGGTGTCGATGTAACTCTTAGACAACAATTATGGAAATATATAAACAAATTAAAATCAAAAGGCAAAACAGTTCTTTTAACAACACATTACATTGAGGAAGCTGAAAAATTATGCGATAGAATATGTATTATAGCTAATGGAAAAATTGTCTTATCTGAAACCAAAAAAAGAATTATGAAAGAATCTAAGGAAGAGAAATTAGAAGATATTTTTATAAAATTCACAAAATTCTAATTGATGAAATTATTTTTTTTGCTTCAATTTTATATCTATCATAAAATTCCATTTCAGTCGCAATAAAATATACTGAATATAATTTGTTGTCTTTTATTCCGGCAACAGAAAACCCTTTATAATTTAAACCTAGTTCATTTTGAGCTTTTATATCAAATGATATGCCTTCAACATCACCAATTTTATAATTTTCTATATTGGTTGTTTCAAAACTTGTAAACTCATTTGACCAAATAATACAATTTTCAAGAAATTCCTTAATTTCAAATTTATTCATTTCTGAATTAAAAATTGGTCTTTTTTTATTTTCTTTTGTAAACCAACTATCATGATCAAATAATGATGTTCCATCTTCTATTGGTTTAAAAAAAACTATTCTGTCTAAAGTATATCCGTCTACTGTCCAAAAAAGAAAATTGTATTCATCTTCTTGGAATTGACTCCATTTTCTATTCGTACTTACAGAATAAATTTTTTTTATTTCAACTTTCCCAGGTTCAACTAAAATATATGCATCATCTTGTTGGCAAGAAATTAAAATTAAAAAAAATGTAATAATAAATATTTTTTTTATAATTGACATTTAATTTATATAACTTTGAATAATTGATGCATCTTTAGGATTTTTTGCAATCTCAAGGTATTTTTTAAAATTTTTCTTTGCTTTATCGTTTTCCTTATTTTTAAGCTGCAATAAACCAAGTTCTCTATATACATCTGGAAAATCATTTTTTTCCTTTATAGATTTATTATAATAATCAATTGCTTTTTCATAATTATCATCAATGTCCCCTTTTAGACGATAAACCTCTCCTCTATAAAAATTAAATAAATATTCATCTCCCGTACCTTCAAATGTTTTATCTAAAACAAACTCTGTTTGTTCTAATTTATTATTAAGCCTTATTTCATTTTTTATCCATTTATGTAAATGTTGCTGAATTTTTCCTTTTAATTCTTTCATATTTTTTTTATTTTTTATGTTTTCGTAGCCCTCCGTTTGCTTTTTCAAGTTTGCTATTCTTTCTTCAGGAGCAGGGTGGGATGCTAAAAAAGCTAATGGTTTATCTACTTCTCCTAATTCCATTTCCTTAATTATATTTTGCCATATTTTTGGTGCCTCTCTTGGGTCATATCCTGATTTTATTAAAAAATCTAAACCAATTTTATCTGCCTCTCTTTCATTATCTCTGCTATGCTTTGCCATAAAACCAGCTTGGAGTAATTGTGTTATATTAAATATGTTACCACCTGCTGGGACGCCACCTACCCCGATTCCTATTGATAAAAGTACCATTAAATCTGTTCTAGCTTTAGCATCTAACCATGATTTAAGAGAATGCCTTTTAATATAATGGCCAGATTCGTGTCCTATAACAGCAGCAAGCTGTGCTTCATTTTGAGCTCTCAAAAGTAATCCTGTCCAAACTACCATCATGCCATTTGGTGCCATAAATGCATTAAAGTAAGGAATATCTTGTACATAGACCCTAATATCTTTGCAATACTCAAAAGTTAAATTACACAAAATATTTTTTAAATATTTTTCTAAATTTTTATCTTTAAGTCTAGATCCTGAAGTTTTTAATTTTTCTTCATAATTATTCATTTGCATCCATAACCCTGCTTCAGTTGTTTCTATTGAGGGTTTTTCTTGAGGTTTAATATCTTCAACCTTTTTTGCACCACCTATTGGCGTTGAACAACTTGTAAAAAAAATCATTACATACAAAAATACTTTTTTCATCCCGGAAATTCCTCAAAAAGTTTATTTACAGTATCTCTTGCATTTTCTAAATCTCTTACATCTCCAAAAGATCTATAATAACCATTAAACCATGTAATTTCTCCATTATTTAAATTAACTAAACTACCAAATGCTAATTGTGAACCTCCTATAGGTATAATTCCAGGAAATAAAACTGCAGTAACAATATTATAAATAAACCTTTCAGTACTTGAGTATTGGTCTCTAAAATAAATAAATATAGCATAATCGCTTTTATATTTATTTTTTAATAATTTAACTTTTTTACCTATACTCCAATTAAATTCTTTTTTTGTTGGTAATTCAAATGGACCATATTCATTATTTATTATTTCTTGACCGATTTGAGTATGCAATTTAATTAGTTGAATTATGTTATCATTTTTCTCATTTATATTATATTTCTTCAAAACAGCATTTCTTCTATTTAAAACTTCTTTAAAACTTATAATAATATTTTCTTCCGAATTTTTAGTCCAAACTGCATTAGGTTCACACATTCCAGCAAGCGTTAGTTCACAAATTTCTATATCTATGGGCATTAATAAAATTTTAGGACTATTTTTATCAAATACACTAATGGTATATTTAGGTTCAGTATTAAAAGAAGAACAGCTAAATATAAAAAAAAACAAAAAAATTACTAATAATCGTGACATTTTTTTTTAATAATATAATTATTTTATAATAATCCTATGAATACAATATTACTAATACTATGTGGCGGAACAATAGGAAGTGCAAAAAAAAAAAATATAATTAATGTTTCAAAAAATAATCATTTGAAGTCATATTTATTAAAGAATAATAAAAAAATTAATTTTAAAACTGTACAACCTATTAATATTCAAAGTGAAAATGTTACTCCTAATATTTGGAATAAAGTAATTAAATGTATAGAAAAAAATTGGAATAATAAATTTTCCGGGATTATTATTACACATGGAACAGATACGTTGTCATATACTGCATCTGCCCTTTCACAATATTTTTATAATTTCTATAAACCTGTGGTCCTTGTAAGTAGCAATAAACCGTTAAAAGATAAAAATTCTAATGGTAGATTAAATTTTGCTGCTGCAGTTGATTTTATAGAAAAAATAAAATTACCTGGAACTTATATTTCATATAAAAATCCAAGAGATAGTTTTGTTTCTTTTTTCATTGGGAGCAGGGTAAGACAAATTAATAGTTATTATAATAACTTAAACACAGGATTTGGTGACCCCTTTTGTATATTAAAAAAAAAAAAATTTTCTTTTATAAAAAAAAATAATCCTTCTATATTATCAATTAAAAAAAACGGAAAAAAAAAAAACCTAAATACTAAATTTATCTTTTCTAACAAAATATCATTAATCCATCCATACCCAGGATTAAATTATGATTCTTTTAATTTAAATAAAATGAAGTCCAAAGTAATTTTACACACTTTATATCATTCTGGAACAACAAGTCTTCAATTTACAGATTTCATAAAAAAAAATAAAAAGAAAAAAATTTACTTTTTTTTAGCTCCAATTTCTAATAAAAAAAAAAACATATATGTCAGTTTAAAAATTTCTATGAAATTAAAAGTAAAATGTCTTAAAGGCATTACTGTTGAAACTGCCTTTGCAAAATTGTCTCTAGCATTTCGAACTTTTAAAAATGAAAAAGACAGAAATAATTTTTTAAGTAATAATAATTTTTTTGAAAAAATTTCTTTTTAAAAAGATGTATTTAATATTTCATCAATAATAATTGATGAACTAAAATTATTTAATATTTTAGCCCTTAAAATTTTTCCTCCATACTTTTTAACTTCTTTTGCACCTACAATCTGATTTTCTTTATAATCACTTCCTTTAATTAATAAAGAAGGTTTAATTTTTTTTATAATACTTAAAGGTGTTTTATCAGAAAAAACAATAATTAAATCAATAAATGGTAGAGAATTTAAAACCTGAAGTCTTGTATTTAATTTTTGTTTTGGTCTCAATGGACCTTTACTTATCTTAATAGAACTATCACTATTTACCGCAACAATTAACTTAGAGCAATTTTCTTTTGCTTGTTTAAATAAAGAAATATGTCCAGGATGGAGATAATCAAAACATCCATTAGTAAAACCAATTTCTTCTCTTTTTTTTAACCAATAATTTGTGATTTTCTCTGCTTCAGACAAATTCATAACTTTTGATAAATAATAATCATCTTTACTAGCTGAAATAAGCATCTCAGATAAATGTGCTACTGAGGTACCTGTTTTATTTACTACTATACCTGCGGCAATATTTGCAATTTTGACAATTTCTTCAATTTCTAATGAAGAAGCTAACCCTGCAGCTATAAAAGATACAACAGTATCGCCGGCACCTGATACATCGAAAACTTCTTTCGCCTCTGCATTCAGTTTAATTATATTCCTTCTCTCTTTTGAAACTAAAATCATTCCAAGCTTGCCCATGGTTACTAACAAATATCTGAAATTAAATTTTGAAATCAATTTTCTAGAAGCATCAACTATTTCTTTTTCATTGATTAATTTTTTCCCCACTACTAATTCTAATTCTTTAATATTAGGAGTAATAATTGTTGCCCCTTTATATTTTTCGAAATCTAAACTTTTCGGATCAACTATCACAGGTTTTTTATATTTTTTTGAATAAACTATTATTTTTCTTAAAATATTTTTCGTTACGAGCCCTTTATTATAATCCGATATTACAACTGCACTTGCTTTTAAAATCTCTTTTTTTGAACACTCATATATTTTTTTTTCTGTACTTTTACTAATAGGAAATATTTTTTCTTTATCTACTCTAAGTATTTGCTGATTATTTGCTATGAAGCGAGATTTTATGATTGTTGGCCTATTTGAATCTTTAACTATATTTTTATCAACACCTATTTTATCTAGTTTCTTTTCTACTTCTTTACTTATTGTATCATCCCCAAGTAAACTAACCAAATAAGTTTCTACCGCTAGCGTACTCAAATTTCTAACAACATTCCCAACCCCACCTAACATTTTGACTTCTTTCTTTATATCTAAAACAGGAATAGGACCTTCAGGAGATATTCGATTGGTAGTACCAATTATATATTTGTCTAACATTAAGTCTCCTAAACAAAAAATTTTACTATTTAATAATGACAAAATATTATCAATTGTTTTTTGCGACATACTTTTTTAATTAAAAAACTTCATCTATAACAGCACACATTAAATGTCCTACTAAAATGTGAAGTTCTTGTATTCTGGCAGTTTCATCAGCAGGAACTCCCAAGATAAAATCAGAAATTTTTTCTATTTGTTTTTTATTTGGATATTTTTTTTTTGTTAAAATAACTGATGTTATTTTATTTTTTTTAGCTAATTTCAGTGCATTAAGTATGTTTTTACTTTTTCCTGATGTTGTTATACCGATAGCAATATCTCCTGGTTTTCCAATAGATTCTATTTGTCTTGAAAAAATCTCATTGAATGTAAAATCATTTCCAATTGCAGTTAATGTTGAAGTATCTGTATTTAATGCTATTGCTGGAATAGATTTTCTTTTTTTTTTGTATTTTACAACTAATTCCGCTGCTATATGTTGTGCATCAGATGCACTACCTCCATTTCCAAATAAAATTATTTTATTACCTTTTTTTAAAGTTTTAATTACAAAATTTAAAAAATTTTTAAAATCTTCAAAATTATTTTTTAGAAAAAGATCAATACTTAAAATATGACTGCTTATTTCAGATTCAAATATTTTTTTTATATTTAACTTTTTCATATCTATGTTCTGAATTATTTACTAATATTAGTATTATTAATTAGGTAGTATAAAAAATAAAACTATATATTTCTTATGATAGAAAAAAAGGAAAATAACAATAATTTTGACATAAAGAATCCAAAAGAATATTTGGGTGTAATTAAAAAATATTTTTTTAAACTTTTAAAATTAGATGCCCAAACCTATTTTTTTATTGTACCTGGAATTTTGCTTTTAATCGCTCTACTTCCAGTTCCGGATTTATATTTCGGAGTACTTAGAATTTATATTTTTATTAGTGCTTTTGTATTAGGCTATAAATTTTATTCTGATCTGAAAGATAATATTTATGCACTAATCTTTGCTGGAATAGCAATAATATATAATCCAGTTTTTTTTATTAAATTCAGTAGTGAACAAATAAATGTTGGGCCTATCGTTTTTATACTAACTCTTGCTCTTTTTGTTTTAGGGTACTTAAAAATTAAGGAATAATTAAACATATTAATTTAGCAATTTTAATATTCTTTTATCTCTGCTGTTTTCTGCTATTTCTCTTAAAGTTCGACCTGTATAATCAGATTTTGATACATCTGCATTATTACTCAATAATAATTTAATTGCATAAAATTTATTTTTTTCTGCAGCATTCATAATTGCCGTCAAACCACTCTTATTTTGATGATTAATATCTGCACCATTATTAATTAAATAATCAGCAATTTCCAAATTTCCTTTCCCGGATGCATTTATTAAAGCAGTATTTCCATTTTCATCCTGAATATTAATATTAATTTCAGTTTCATTTACAAAAATTTTTATAATTTCTATATTATTTATCGTTGCAGCATGAGGAAGTGGGCTTACTCCGTTAATAACAAAATCTATCTGATTATCAGAATTTTTTAAAAATAACTTAATATCATCAATATTTCCCATATCAATATCTCTAAGAAAGTCCTGTTGTGTAATATTTTCAGCATTAATATCTTTTCTGCTTAACCCTAAAGCTTTTTCTCTTTGTTCTTCTTGAGTTAATGGTCTTTCTTTATCGCTATAAACTCCAGCTAAATTTTCTTCATTATTAATAAAGAAAAAAATAAAAAAAATTAATAAAAAAAGTTTAGCTTTTCTGATCATTTATAATATTTTTATTTATATATCAAGATTGACAACCTTTTTAGCATTTGCTTGTATATAATCTCTTCTTGGTTCTACTTTCTCACCCATCAATCTTACAAAAGTTTCATCTAGCAACACTTCATCTTCCATCTGAACTTTTAGAAGTGTTCTTTTTTCAGGATCCAAAGTTGTTTCCCAAAGTTGTTCAGGATTCATTTCACCTAAGCCTTTGTATCTTTGTATATTTACTCCTTTTTTTCCTACTTCTTTGACTGTTTCTAAAAAATCAAATGTTGATCTAACTGGAAATTTATTTTCTCCTGATATTAAGACATTTTTTCCACTATGAAAAAATTTAGTCAAAATTTCCATAGTTTCTTTTTGGCCAAGAAATTCTGCTTCTGGAGAATCCAAATGTTGTTTTTTTATAAAGAATTCTTCTATAATTCCTCTTGATTTTTTCTTAAATAAAAAATATTTTTCTTTTTTCTCTCTATCGTTAATAAATTCTCCAGTCCAATCTGCTAATTCTCTTCCAAACTGCTCTGATTTTTTTGCAACAAAATTTGAAGCTTCTTGTAGCTGTTTTTCACTGAGTTTAAAATTTGTTAAAGCTTTACCAAAAAAACATCCAATTGCAGATTGTTCCACAAGTTCTGTTGATCCTACCTTATTTGCAAGCTCTGAAATAGCATCTCTTATTTTTATTGTTTTTTTTATTAAGTTACTTAACTCTTTATCTTTAAATTTTTTTTTATCTGTTGTTATTAGTTTTAAACTGTTTACAGCATTACTAATTAAAAATTCATCCATATTTTTTTCATTTTTCAAATATTTTTCTCCAATTCTCGGGGTTTTAATTTTATAAAGTGGAGGCTGTGCTATATATAAATTTCCGTTAATTATTAATTCCTTAAATTGTCTAAAAAAAAAAGTTAGCAAAAGAGTTCTTATATGGCTTCCATCTACATCAGCATCAGTCATTAATATTATTTTATGATATCTAATATTATCATAATTAAATTCTTCAGGCCCTATACCTGTTCCTATTGCACTTATTAATGCACCAATTTCATCTGAACTTAAAATACGATCAGGTCTTGCTTCTTTTTCAACATTTAAAATTTTTCCTTTAAGTGGAAGAACAGCTTGATGTTTTCTGTCCCTTCCTTGTTTTGCTGAGCCACCTGCTGAATCTCCCTCAACAATAAAAAGTTCGCATTTTGCTGGATCTTTTTCTTGGCAATCTGCTAGTTTTCCTGGAAGGCTTCCAAAATCTAAAATGCCTTTTCTTCTAGTAAGTTCTTTTGCTTTTCTTGCTGCTTCTCTTGCTTGTGCTGATTCTACAATTTTTGTTAAAATTAATTTAGTGTCTTTAGGATTTTCTTCTAACCATTGTTCTAACCCACTATTAACTGCTGATTCAACAACTGGTCTTATTTCCGATGATACCAATTTATGTTTTGTTTGACTTGCAAATTTTGGGTCAGGCATTTTTACCGATAAAACACAAGTCATGCCTTCTCTGCAATCTGCACCTGTTAAATCAATTTTATTTTTTTCTAAAATTCCTGATTCGTTTGCAAACTTGTTAATAACTCTAGTTAGAGATGACCTAAATCCAGCCAAATGTGTTCCTCCATCAATTTGTGGGATGTTGTTTGTAAAACAAAGCATATTTTCGTAGTATCCAGTATTCCAAATAATGGAAGCATCTACTATTAAATCACCTTTTTTTTCTGTAAATGTTATAGGTTTAGAAATAAAATTTTCTTTTGATTTATCTAGAAACTTGACAAATGATTCAATACCACCTTTAAAACGAAGTTTTGATACTTTTTTTTCTGATGACCTTTCATCTGATATCTCAATTTCAATACCAGAATTAAGAAATGCTAGTTCTCTAAATCTATCTTCCAATTTTTTAAAATCAAAATTAATAGATTTAAAGGTATTTTTTGAGGGATAGAATGTTATTTCAGTTCCTGATTCACCACTATTCTTACGTATCTTTTTTAGCGGTTTTAGTGAAAATCCATTTTTAAATTCCATAAAATATGAATAACCGTCTCTATTAATTTCTAACTTTAATTTCTCAGAAAGAGCATTAACTACAGAAACTCCTACCCCATGTAACCCTCCTGAAACTTTATAAGAATTGTGGTCGAATTTTCCACCTGCATGTAATTGTGTCATTATCACTTCAGCTGCAGAAATCTTTTCTTGAGGATGTTTGTCGACAGGTATCCCTCTACCGTCATCCCTAACTGTAACAGAACCATCAGCATTTAAATTTATAGAAATTTTCTTACAATATCCTGCAAGGGCTTCATCAATAGAATTATCAACAACCTCATAAACCATATGGTGAAGACCAGAACCATCTTCTGTATCACCAATATACATTCCTGGTCTTTTCCTTACTGCTTCTAAACCTTTTAAAACTTTTATAGAATCAGCTTCATATTTATTATTTTTTTTTAAAGTAACTTCATTAGATTTAGGCATAATTATATTTTATTACTCTTTTAGTAAATCTTCAATTTCTAAATTAACAACTTCTTTATCTTTTATTATTGATGAAAAGAGACTTATATCTGCGCCTGACATCCATATCTGATTTTTTAAAGTTTTTAATTCCTCGAATAAGCTCGTCTTAATTTTATTATCTAAATGGGCAACAATTTCATCAAGTAAAAGAATTGGAAAATTTTTTTTATTATTCATCAATTTACAAAATTGAATAATCAATGATATTAAAATAATTTTTTGTTCACCAGTTGAACATTTTTCAGCCAACAATTTTTTCTTCAAAAACACAACCTTTAAATCACTTTTATTTGGACCATAGGATATACTTCTTTTAATAGAATCAATTTTTCTGCTTTCATACAGTTTTTTAAAATATATTTTCTTAACCAAATCTATATCTTTTGATAATAAAAATTTTTCTATCTTTCCTGTAAAAAAAATTTTTATTTTTGGAAAATTCTTAAAATTATTTGATAGAGCATTAAAATCATCAGAAAATTTAATTCTCTCTTGAAAAATTTTTAATCCTTCAATAACTAATTTTTCCTCTATTTTTTTTAACCATAAATCTTTTTCAATGTTTTTTCCTTCTATATAAAAAAAGTTTTCTTCAGATATATCTTTTAATATTTTATTTCTTTCTTTTAAATTTTTTTCATAAATTCTTAAATAATCCAAATATTCAGGCTTTAAATTAAAAATACATCTATCAATAAATTTTCTTCTGAATAATGAATTTGTTCGAAAGAAAATATCCATTTCCGGAGTTAACCAAATTAAAGAAACCAAGCTAGGCAAGTCACTTTGTTTTTTTAATTTTTCTCCATTTAAATTGATTATCTTTCTATATTGAGCTCTATTACCAGTACTTTCATTTAGAAAACCTATTCCAATTTCATTTTTTTCATTTTCATTTCCAATAATAAAAAATATAGAACTCTGATTCGTATTTGAATTAGTATTTATAACTTCATCTAATCTGCAATTTTTAAAGCCTTTACCAGGTGATAAAAAAGATATAGCTTCAAGTAAATTTGTTTTTCCTGTTCCATTTTTTCCTGTTAAAATAATAAATTTATTATTCTCAATTTTTATATTTATTTTTTTATAAGATCTAAAATTTTCTAAATAAACAGATCTTAATTTCATAAATATTTATACTCTCATAGGCATTAAAACATAAAGACTATCAGATTTAGAACTGTCTTTAATAATTGTAGGTGCTGTAGAATCTGAAAATAATATTGTAATTTCATCTAATGTAAATTGATTAATTATTTCTTTAAGATATGTTGAATTAAATCCTATATCTAAACTTGGTCCATCATATTTAATATTTATTTCCTCAACACCGCTGCCTCCTTCTTCCAAATTACTCGCTGAAATTATTAATTTGTCTTTATTTAAATTTAATTTAATTGCTTTTGATTTTTCTGATGAAATTGTTGATATTCTGTTAATAGATTCTAAAAATTTTTTTCTATTTATAGAAAATGTGTTACTTGTGTTCCTTGGTATTACTTTTTCATAATCAGGAAATTTACCGTCGATTAATTTTGAAATTATTATTGTTTCATTAAAAGAAAATTTTATTTTTCTTTCTGATAAATCAATTTTTATATCATTTTTCAATTCATCAATTAATTTTCTTAATTCAAAGATTAATTTTTTTGGTATTATCACTCCAAAATTGTTTTTATCAATCGTTGGTGGTGCACTTATTTGATATTGTGCAAGTCTATGACCATCTGTCGCAACAGTTCTTAAATAATTTTTATTATTTAAAGAAGTATTATGTAAATAAAGACCGTTTAAATAATATCTTGTTTCTTCACTAGAAGAAGCAAAATATGTTTTATCTATTAATTCTTTCATTATATCTGATTTTAGATCGAAACTTATTTTAAAAGTTTCAGATGTTGATATAGGAAATTCATCCTTAGATAAACATGAAAAAACAAATTTCGATTTCAATGAAATTAAATGAAGCTTTTTATTCTTTTCATCATAACTTAGATCAAT
>Ga0315338_1001104_pt1 | contig 39099 bp, 37 predicted proteins | sample ASW8metaG_FD_204518 | JGI IMG/M metagenome (GOLD analysis project Ga0315338, IMG submission 204518) | Ammonia-oxidizing marine archaeal communities from Monterey Bay, California, United States - ASW #8 | ecosystem: Environmental > Aquatic > Marine > Coastal | place: USA: California | collected... | reverse complement strand
TACTCTTTGTGCCTGTACTCTTTGTGCCTGTACTCTTTGTGCCTGTACTCTTTGTGCCTGTACTCTTTGTGCCTGTACTCTTTGTGCCTGTACTCTTTGTGCCTGTACTCTTTGTGCCTGTACTCTTTGTGCCTGTACTCTTCAAGCTCGAGTCTTTGTCTTCATCTGGATCCTTAATCTCCCCCGCACACCCGGAAGGCAGATACTCGTTTATGTCGGTACCGCTGCAACTCCACTCAACAGCCCCTCCATGATCGACTGGGGTCAGTTTCATGGAAGCGCTTTGAAGCTTTGAACTGGCATGTACAGAAAAAGTCGCAGTAATCACTCCATCCTCAACCTTTACCGATTCCACATACTTGCCGGTAATATCATCAGACAACCCTGCATCTGAATTAGTCGCAGGGAAAGTGCCCGTTGTGTTCAAATACTCGGCTACTGCAGTTTTGGCACCTGACGCCAGTGACAAGGCCTCACTCACTTGAGCTCTGGCCACGTAGTCCTGATACTGCGGTATCGCTATAACCGCCAGCAACCCTATGATCATTACCGCGATCATCAACTCTATCAAGGTAAAACCCTGCATCAATACCGACGCGGCTAACCGTACCGGGGCCACAGCATTTCTTTCGCGATTTAATGGGGGTCTTGATTTCGTCCCCTTCACTCGCTTCATAAGTTCCCTCGGAAACTCTGATGATTATAGAGGAGTCCAGCAATCATAAAGTGCCATATAGGTCTTTGTTTGGCCTGATAGAGAGTCACGTTAATTCTTGTTGCAGGTACATTCCGGTGGCTTACCAGGGGAGCTGGTTAATTGTATAACGAGGGAACCGACGCTACTACATACTCATTCTTATACAATTGGGAACTTTCTGACTCTCCGCCTACTGGTCCGTGGGCAGTTAGCGGGCAATTCAAGTGTGACAATTCAACGGGCAAGTGGAATGAGCATAGATCATTTGTTTTTGGTAGCCCTGATACTTGTTACCCCTAAACCCAATCAACATGTTCTCCTCAAATTGGATCCCAATAAATCTATAGAGTGTCATTTCTAAAGCAAAATTCAACTAGCTTGTCTTTATGATTAGAATCGTCCAGTTTACTATTTTTATGTCAAAATATCTTAGATGCCTGACCACCGGCGGCTAAACGACGCATGAAAATCACGTTCACCCCGGGTTCAGTATTTAGATTGTTCCTCCTGATCATCGGAGTGCTCACCTACCTGAATGTCTTGGTTTTGATTTTCTGGTTCGAGTACGACGATCCCTTCCCGACCTTCACCAAGTACTTCGACGTCGGACAGGAGCGGAACATACCCACGCTGTACTCGGTAATCGCCCTTACAGTCGCCGCTACCCTGCTTGCCACCAACGCTCGACACAGCTGGGAGAAGTGCGACGGCCAACACCGCTACTGGGCCGGGCTCGCCCTGATTTTCTTGTTCTTGGCTTTCGACGAGGGCACTAAAATCCATGAGAAGACGAGCAATATCATGGAACAATGGATAACACCACAGGGATACCTCTATTGGCTTTGGGTAATACCCTATGGCTTCGCGGTACTGGTCCTCGCGGCTGTCTACCTTCGGTTTCTGGTCCGGCTCTCACGCACAACCCGATACCACTTCTTCCTCGCGGCGTTGTTATTTCTCGGTGGAGCGATCGGTCTAGACATGTTGCAGGCCCGGGAAGCGTATCTAAACATCGGCAGCGACGACACGATACTGTACTGCGTATTGTACTCACTGGAAGAATTCCTCGAGATGATCGGAGTCGCAGTGTTTATTTACGCACTACTCAAAAATCTCGCCGACGAGTCCCCGGTGATACGCATCACGCTACTACAATGACTATAGAATTTTTCGCGTCGAAACTTGGAGTGCTACGTTTTCTGCAGCGAAACGCCCAAGCGACAGAAATTTCAGTGCCGCTGGTTGAATATAACTACGCATCTCAATCAAGTATCTATTGATTACGTGTTTGAATGAATGCCTTTTCAGACCGTTACGCAAACAAGATTCTAAGCGCATCCGGGCGAGACGATCGGCCCGATCTAGGAGACGGCTGGTCCGAGTACGCTGAGAGCGCTCGACATCGGGCCGCCATCTTATGATATTGACCAGACCTTATTTCGATTTGGTATCCAATCTGTTTCGCCTGCGTGGAGAGAGCGTGACCGTACGTTCGAGGGCTCTGCTTCCTATCCTACTCCTGCTCTCGGGATTCTGCGGGATTTCGTACGAAGTACTCTACGCGAAGCTCCTGGGCAATCTGCTTGGCGATCAGTTCACGATCAGTGCGGCGGTGCTCCTAACATTTATGGCCGGGATCGCGGTGGGATCGTTGTACGCGTACCGATTCGTGCGCTGGTTGTGGGCCATCGAGGCGGGGATCGGCCTATACGCAGTAGCGATGGTGGCGGCATACGATGGGATCGACCGGATGCTCTACTCGTGGGTCCCTGCGCTGGGAATTAGCCTGGCGGCCTGTGCAGCAGTATCGATCGTACTGCTGGCCGTTCCGGCATTTCTGGTCGGTTGCAGCGTTCCGTTGTTCGCGGCCTACCTGAGCACGCTGCGATCACGTCACGTATTCTCATGGACGTACGGTATCTACAACATCGGCGCGGCTTTGACGGCCCTGATGATGGAGTTCATGCTGTTGCGAACCCTGGGTCTGCGATCGGCAACGCTGGTACTAGCGTTGCTGAACATTGCAGTGGCCGTGGGCCTCTTGCTTCTGGTTCGCTCCGTGCCAATGATTCCGCCGCCACGTTTGGTCTGGTTGCGGTTCTCGCGTCGCGGCTTGTGGGGGCTGGCCCTAGCGAGCGTGGGCTCGGCCGTGTTCCAACTTTTGATGATTAAAGTCGCGGAGTTCATTTTCGGCCCCTACAACGAAACTTTCGCGTTGGTTCTGGCGGTGGTGCTGCTGGGGTTGGCGATGGGATCAATCGCGGCGGGGCGTCTGGGTCTGACGTTCAGAGGAGCACTCGTTGTTGCCCTAACAGGCTTGACTCTTGTGCTGGCGAGTCTGCCTGATGCCGTGGGGATCTATGCCGGACTGTATCAAGGTGCGGTCAAGAGCTACCCGTTGCTGGTGCTGCTGAAGTTCGGCCTCGTCACGGCCTTGATGGGGCTTCCCGCGATCGGCTTTGGTGCCATGATTCCTGCGCTACTCAAAGTCCACCGGGACGTCGCCCGGGAGTCCGGGAAACTACTGTTCGTCTCGTCCATGGCGAACGTGCTGGGTTTCGTTTTGATGGCATTCGTGTTGCATCGGCACTTCGACTACGGGCCGATCCTGACCATCGTTGCAGTGCTGACGGCCGCGGGCCTCGCGGTGCATGCCGGTCCACGACGTGCCACCGCCTGGGCCGGTGCGATACTGCTGCTGTTCGGCGTCGTCGCGCAACGACAGGTCTGGGACGAGTCGTTATTGTACTTCAGTCACAACCAATTCCACTCGACGCAACAGCTGGAGAAAGCACGAAACACCCGCTTCATCGTCGATCGGTTCAAGGGCCCCCAAGACGTGTTCGCGATCATCCACCGAGACGGGATCCCGTTCTTTTTCATCAATGGGTACGTGAGCTTCCCGCTCTCCTCGGCGTCCGAGACCATGGTCGGCGCCCTATCGGCCATGTTCGCGCCGCGTACGGACGAGGCACTCGTACTTGGAGTCGCCAGCGGCGCCACCGCGGGTACGGTGGGGCTGATCTTCGACCACGTGGACGCCGTCGAGATCAACGCGGTGATGCTGGAAAACCTGTTCCGCATGGCAGAGTACAACTTTGACATCGAGAACCTGTCCAGTGTCAACCTCGTTCACGACGACGGTATCCGTTTCATTAAGACCACTAAAAACAAGTACTCGTTGATCGTCAATAGCGTCTCGAAGCCGCTCTACTTCTCGTCCTCCAAGCTCTACACCCGGGATTTCCTCGAGTCTGTCTCAAGCCGGCTGAAACCCGATGGCGTGTATACAACCTGGCTCGATCGCAAGGTCGGCGACCGGGGCATCGACATTATCCTGGAGACGCTGAAGGGCACGTTCGAGAATTGCTGGCTGACCTACCTCAGATCGTCTTACTATCTGCTGGTCTGCTCGAACGCAGACATCGCGCCAAAAAGTCTTGGCGAGGTGGTCAGCAACGCACAACTGAAAAGCTACCTCGCTGAGAAGCACACGTTACCCATCGACCTGACCCGCTACAGCGTGCTATCAACCGACGCTTATGCCTTACGTTCGCGAGAAGGCGGGCCGGTCAACACCTTGGACTTCCCGGTCCTAGAGCACGAGATGGCTCGGGGGGGGGGCGAAAACCGCCTAATCCGATTTAAGCAACTCCTGATCGATCGTCTCGACTTGATCGGCGTACGCGATACGCTCGTCGATAACGTACGGTGGGAGCCGGCAGAATTTTTGTTCTGGAGCGACATCCAGTTATCCAGCAGCTCTACCCTCGGCAAGGCGCTGATGGAGGCCGTACCCCGCCAGTTCGGAGACGTCACTGAAAACTATGGGCGGGTTGTCCTGGACTATGCCACTAAGCTCGGGACCGCACAGGCCTACGAGCGGTTCGGGTACGAACTCTACAAACGCCGGATCTGCAGCGCGGCCGTCGAGGCACTTGAAGCTGCGCTCGAGGTCGACCCAATGCTTCACGAGGCACAATATTATCTGGGACGATGCTACGAGAGGCAGGGCAGGAACCAGTTGGCCGTAGAACGATTCCAGGCGGCACTGATCGCGAAACCGAACTACACCAGAGCACGAACGGCATTGAAAAGAGTGGGTCAGCCCGGAGAACTGGATGAGGGCGATGATGCGCTCGATCAAAACTAGTCTGCAAGGCGAGTGCGTGGGCCGACTTTCTTGCGGACATTGAGCAGACCCGAGTGATACCCATCACGCTGGGGATCAACAGGTTAGACCCTGCCCTGAACAGTCGATCCTCGTCCTTTTTCTGGTGTGCCTTAAATGTGCCTAACTCATGGCCTCTAGTGTCCTCTCATGTCCTGTAATCATAACTATGCGCTGGGTCAGTATGCAGAGTTATGCTTTGAATACAGGGTTTTTGAGTAGTGACATCTAGTGGCACAGTGGACTGTTAATCCATATGTCGCTGGTTCGAGTCCAGCCCGGGGAGCCAGTTTTATAGGGTTTTTTCAACAGTCCTTCCACGCTCTATTCCTTAACGTCGCTAACTTTGGTAGCTTAGCCATTGCTTCATGCGCCCTACAGTACCTACGCAGAGGGCGGCAAAGGTTAAACAGCTTCATGATCGATAGCATGAATTAGCTCGATCAAGTTTTCTTAACCATCCTTCCCACTGAAGTGAACCATCAAAGATATTTCTATTATTGGGATTACTGACAAATGCTTTTGACAACTCTTCTGCGGATTCTGCGGATTCTGGGCTCAAGGGCAAATTCTTTCTCCCAGTCTGTAGTCCAGATAACTGACATTGACAAGCATACTCCAACGTTATGGTAAGAAAGATTGTCTCAGCGACACTTGGAGTGGCAATTAAGATGCAAGGTTCATTTTTCATCTCCTGTATTTTCAAGTGTTTCAGACCGCCATCTTATTACTGTTTGGCAGAAGCATCCAGAACCGTGTGAGTGTGCGGTATAGATGTCTATATACTAGAACGAGTCTTAAATGACCGATTGGAGGATCCCTGATGAAGTCGAGAATTGTTGTGGCCGTGGTGTTCTTTGTGGGGTTCATTGTAGGGTTTTCGGCAGTAACCTTAGTAGCGCATGAACCAAGTCAACTGGTCGCCCTTATCGGTGGTATTGTCGGAGGTTACGTACTTTTGTTTCTCTACAAGCGCTTTAATACCTCATAGGTGGCTTTTGATTAGGTCCAGTAACCTACATCGCGCAAGCAGCCTGTACCTCTCCTCGTCGGTCGCTACTGAACGTATCAACCAGCGTGGCACGTTTCATTGCAGCTTAGACTTCTCTTGCTGATGGCTCACCTCGAGGATCCTTGCTAGCCGTAGTACTAAAGCATCCAAATATGGTTTTACCAGCTTCATCTACTACAATATTCTACATACCCCCTCTTATAGAGCGTGACACTTTGGAACCGCTAACTTCGACATAACAGTCAAGGGAAATGTCGAAGTTAGGATGAGAATTTGGTGGGGAGATTGGGTTAACAACCCAAAAAGAAACCTCGCATAAGCATTTAGTTTGCTAGTATTGGACTAAATCAATCAACCGACAGGAAGAATAACGATGAGAATGTTAGTCTCAGTAGATATCTCAAAAGGCTTTGCAGCTTGGAAACAAATGGCCAAAGACATGGCTCCGGAAATGGAAAAAGTAGGCGTAAAAATGGTATGGGGTGGAACCAATGCAGATGAGAGTAAGGTGTTTGTGCTGGTAGATATGGAAGATCCTGAACAGATGCAAACTTTTGGTCAAAGAGAAGATGTTGCTAAGGCCCGTGCCGAAGGAGGTGAAGATGTTGCAAGCACTACAGTGATCTCACCTATTGGCGAATACTATATGCCTTCCTAAATTTCTATATTTAAAGCATTATTAGCTACCGTCGCTAACTTAACGACGTTTCTAACGCGAAACGACCTTAAACAACCTCCAAGCACAGGATCAGAGTTTAGGTTTATGCTTGTTTGTAGGTGTTTCTTACTATCTACTGCGGTTGGAACGGTGGACTGTTAATCCATATGTCGCAAGTTCAAGGCTTGACCAGGAAGCGGATCTAATTATCGGCAACGACTACACGATACTGTAGTGCGTGTTGTACTCGCTGGAAGAATTCCTCGAGATGATTGGAGTTCCGGTGTTCATCTATGCACTAGTCAAACATCTTGCCGACGAGTCCCCGGAGATGCGCATCTCGTTATTGTAATGATTCTAAAATTTTACGCGTCGAAGCTTGGATGTCTACGTTTTCTGCAGTGAACCTCTCAAGCGGTGGAAATTTCAGACCCGCTGGGTCCATGTAACTACGCATCTCGGTCAAGTATCGATTAATTATCGTCTTCGGTTGAATGCCTCTTCAGCCCGGCACGCAGACAAAATTTGTTGTCGGGACCGTCGGCTCGACCAAAAGCACGCTTGAGTGTAATTGGCAGCATATCGTTATAGATCGATTGGAACTTCCCAAGCTGTTCGGGTACCGAGGAGAATTCGCGTAGATTCTCTACGCCATTTTTGTAATGTTCTTCTTCATCATTCTTCCGGCTATCAATAAGCCATCTTACTATGAGCCATCAGACCCAGTCTGATGGCTCAAATTGGATTAGCCCGTTACAGAACTCCAACAGGCCATAGTTATTCGACCATGTAAGCTTGTAGGAATTCAAGAATCAAACTTTGCACATCAGGGTTGTCAAGCAAATTGTGCTTGCTCATCAACGGACCGGTCCTATAAACCACTGATCGGCTACCATTGTCTGAATTCATGTACGCACCACAACTGCCCCGCGCCCACGCATCCTGGAACCACGGATCTTGATCAGCCACTAATGAGAGTACCGGCTCCGAAGACGATGCATTAATTCCCCGGTACTCACTCCATTCCGCATGGCAAGTCCATCCTTCAATAACTCTTGCATTAACTCCACTGTCCAAACCTGTCGAGACGGTCGCGCTAGTGATCCCGCCCTCACTGAACCCAACTAGAAATATATTCCTCGCATCGACCCAATCTAATTGTTTTGCATTTTTGATGGCATTAAGCGCATCGTACTGCCTCATCTTCAGTGTTTCCCGATAAAGCCCTGCTCTTTTTTTCTCTGGATCACAGGACTTCGGGTATTTGGTTCGAGCGAAGCTGGCTGGTGCAATTACAGCGAAACCATTTCCAGCGAAAAAATCCAGGCGGATGTACGTTCCCCACCAGAACCCAGAACATCCGTGGAGATAAATAACGGTGGGTAGTTTTTCCTTAACAGGCAGGGCCTCGAGGGGAAGATCGCTAATTTGTCCTGCATACACCTGATCCTGTTTGGGTATTCGTACCAGAGCCGCCTGCCAGGTACGGTGTAACTCGTCAGAACTAGACCAGTCTGTGGAACTTATCTCAGAGCTGGGCGTAAATTGCTTAGTCAGATTATCTAAGTCAGCGCCAACCAGTACACCACTATATAGCAACAATAGGCTCGAGATCACAGAAACGATGGATGTCAAGCAACCACAAGTTGGTGTGGAAGTCACGTCTCAATAAGCCTCTCTCAACTCTTAATCTCTATGAGATCTTGCCCCATCCTGCTTTCCCCATCAATTCGATGACAGGTCCGCATAAAGTTGGAGGCGAAAGATTCTGTAAAGACGGCAACCCAGCATCCGAATCGACTTTCAAAATTGAATTCCCACTCCCTTTTCCGATGCCTCGAAAACTGCCAGGGTAGCTTTCAAGGTTTTCGTTGCATCCACGGCACTGATTCTAGGCTGCTCTTTGCCGTTAATCACTGCACAGAAATGACGAATCTGTTCGGCATAAGCATCTCCGATTTCACTCTCGATAACTTCAGGGCTGATTTCGTGGAACCAGTCGGGTTCATTACCCGCATGTCTCCACAGAAGCAGATTTGGGAAATCTAGCGACGCCTTGGATCCGATAAACCGGTAGATATTTTGTGAGGTCTTAGGGAAATTTGGATTTTCGCCCGTAGCCTGCTCCCAAGACCAAGGAGAAGGGGTAACGTCAGATAGCAAAAATGTGCCTAGTACCCCAGAGTGGAACTCTAGCAAGAGAGCAATAGTTTCCTCTTTAGGATGGTCTCGAATTCCTTTACTGACTTTGGCTGATAACGAGACAATTTCCCCACAGACATATCTGAGGGTATCGATTTCGTGGATTAGATTGATCAGAACCGGTCCTGAACTTCGCTGCTTGCGCCATCCCAGTTCGAAATATGAATCTGCTTTTCGAACTGCCCAGATGCCTGTAACCCCAACCAGCTCACCCAAAACTCCATTTTCCATTATTCGCTTTGTTTGTTGCATTTGTTCGGAATAGCGCCGGTGATGCCCGACCAGAACCTGCCTATTGAATCTCTTTGAAAACTCAATAATCTGCTGCGCTTCTTCAAGAGATGGTGCAATGGGCTTTTCTACTAACACATGGGCATTGAACTCAAGCGACGACAGAACTGGCTCCAGATGCACTTCAGTCGGAGTACAAACGATGACACCATCTGGATGTATCTCACTCAGCATTTGACTAGCTGATGAAAAGAAACTGGCGTTGGCCTTAGTCGCGATTGATTGGGCGAGCGGATCTGTATCAACGATCGCCACCAGTTCAGCTTGGGTCACCTCAGAGATTGCCTGTAGATGCCTTTTCCCTATGGTGCCGGCGCCAACCAGTCCCAGTCTAGTTTTGTGCTGTCCCACGATTATTGTTACCCAGAAACCTACGAGTGTGGTGATTCATTTGATTCTTAAAAAAGGTTACGATAGCCGAACAATAGATACCCTGATCTCCGACATAGACTTGATACCAGGACATTTCACAAGTAAGAACAATTCACCGGCCAGCTTGACTTTACCCTACTAAAGGCGACGTCGTTCTTAATATCTGCAACCCAACTAACGCCAAATTTGAAACACTATATTCTAAGACGTGTTCTGCTGATGGTTCCAACCCTATTGGGAGCTGGGATTCTGGTCTTCTTTCTAATGAGAGTATTACCTGGGGATATCTGCCTTGTCAGGTGGGTCGACTACGGTACGAATCTCGATCCGGATTTGTTGGAATTCTGCCGAAACCAACTCGGGCTGAATGATCCCCTACTGACTCAATTTCTTCAGTTCATTGGCGGAGTATTAACATTGAACTTTGGTGAGTCCATGTGGACCGGGCGCCCTATTTTAGAAGAATTCGAGCTTCGGTTTGCACTATCACTCCAGGTTGCCGTCATGGCAACAGTTTTTTCTGTTTTGATCGCTGTACCTCTTGGTGTCGTGGCAGCTCTAAAACAGAACACATGGATAGACTATATCGTGCGTATTATCTCCATCGCGGGCGTCGCCGTTCCCTCATTCTGGCTGGGTATTTTGATCATTTTAGGGCTCCTTATTGCGAGCCAAAACATTTTTGGAGAGCCCTGGCTACCACCAATAGAATACGTTTCACCGTTTGATGATTTTGGTAGGAACATTTCACAGCTAGTATGGCCAGCGCTGGCTACGGGTTATCGGTATTCGGCAGTGGTTGCGCGTATGACCCGTTCCGCATTACTGGATATTTTGCGGGAAGATTATGTGCGAACCGCACACGCGAAAGGCCTTACTCGTAGAAAGATTGTCAGTCGCCATGCACTTAGGAATGCGTTTTTGCCCGTTATCACGATTATTGGGATGGAATTTTCGTTCTTTATTGGAGGTCTTGTAGTCACAGAGCAGGTATTTAACCTGAATGGTTTAGGGCGACTGATGGTGGACTCGGTGCTGTATTCAGACTATACCGTCATTCAGGCGTTAACCATGGTCATAGTGGCCGTTTTCGTTTTGGTCAATTTTGCAATCGATATTTTGTACGCTCGACTTGACCCACGTATCCGCTATACCTGATGCCGGTAGAACTGTGAATCCACGGCCTAGATCATATAGGGATCCAGGCCTGGATCCCTATTGGAAAACTCTGTAATAATCGGCTTTTGTCGCTCATAACCGAATTCAAAATTCGAACAATGCGGATGCGCTCACAGCTATCACAGGCGCAATGGCAGGGCATGGAGAAATCTAGGGCGATCTGAAAATCGATCCATCATCATACTGAAACATCGAGGATTTTGATGAACAGTCTACCATTTGAATTACCAGGACAATTTTTTAAGGGGAACCTTCATACCCATTGCACAGAGTCTGATGGCGACTATCCTGCCGAAGAAGTCGTCAAGCGTTATCGTCAGCATGGTTATGACTTTCTGGCACTAAGCGATCATTTCCATGAGCGCTTTGGCTATCCCATTACTGATACCCGCCCGTACCGCTCGAATCGGTTTACAACGCTTACTGCGGCCGAACTCCATGTTGGTAAAACATTGAATAATGAAGTTTGGCACATCCTTGCGGTCGGCATACCGCTGGATTTTAATCTTCCCCAGAAAGACGAAGACATTGTCGCAATATCAACACGCGCAGCCAACTCGGGTGCATTCATTGGCATTGTGCATCCGGCTTGGTACGGCCTCCAGCCCGAGGACGCGCGAATTCTTCCCTTTGCGCATGCAATCGAGATATACAACCACGGCGCAGAAGTCGAAAATGACCGCGGGGATGGCTGGGGTCTGTGTGATGCGCTTTTAAACGAAGGCCACCGTGTTTTTGCCTATGCAACAGACGATGCCCACCACATGACCCACGATGCTTTCGGGGGCTGGATACACGTTAAAGCGGAAAATCTAGACCCGGAATCGATCCTCCATAGCATAAAATCGGGCTACTTCTATTCCTCTCAAGGCCCTTATATTCACAATATTCAAATCGAGGATAATGATGTTGTTGTCGACTGTTCTCCGGCTAACGTTGTTATTATCTCTGGTCGAGGCTCCCGATCCACTAAGGGAATGGGTAACGGCCTGACACGAGTTCGTTTGCCGCTTGCAAGATTTAGGGATACCCATTTTAGAATCACGGTAGTTGATGATAGAAATAGAAAAGCCTGGTCCAATCCTGTATGGCTGGATTAGACTCACTGGCGATGCGAAATTTTGGCCAGCGGAATTTAGCGCCTAATTCAATCGTAACACCAGCCCCTTATACGACAAGATAGGGCGATGTATGACAATACGTACCAAAGCAACCGCCATCGGTATCAACCATGTCGCTCTAGAGGTTGGTAATATCGCCGAGTCGCTGGCCTTTTACGGAAGTTTTCTCAATTTTACGATCACGAGTCAATCTGAGGATGCTGCATTTATCTATTTCGGCGATCAGTTCATAAATTTTTCCAAAGGTAGAACACAGGCGCCCGATGAAAAGCGTCACTTCGGAATTGCGGTAGATGACAAGGAGCTGGTTCGAGACGCCTTGATCGAAATGGACGTTGCCCTTCTTGAGGGTCGATTCTTAGATTTTCTCGACCCCTGGGGTAATCGTATAGAAATCACCACCTATACCAATATCATGTTCAGTAAATCCACTGCTATTCTTCGAGGGATAGGTATGGATCATCTACAAAAAACAGACGAAGCCCTTGCTGAACTAGACAAGCATGGACTTGGTACACTCGATGATTCCAGGTAGGAACATTAGTTCTACTCTACTTAGATAGTAAGTGCCATCGGAAGTTTGTTTGGCGAGCTGTTAAGTCACGCTGATCTTATCAGACTGGCAGGTAGTCACCCGATTCCAGCGACACCATTGTAAAGCAGTGTGTATCTTGCTTTAGAATTAGTTAAACTTTTAGGTCTAAACTGACCTAGTTGGCATTGAGGAATAAATTGATGACAGAACTATCAGGCGTGTGTGTTCCAGTGTGTACGCTCTTTAATAATGATGAGACCATTGATGAGCGGGGCTATTTAAGACACATTGACCGAATGATAGAAGCAAAAACTGATATTATCCTTGCGTGTGGAGGCACTGGCGAGTTTGCTTACCTAACTACCGAAGAAAAACGTCGCTTAGTTGAGATCACCGGTAAACACATAGAAAATCGTGCTAGTTTTATTGCACAGACGTCTGCTATCAGTTTGCGTGACACGATAGATGCAACCAAGCACGCTGCGGATCACGGTGCCGATGCACTCATGATTCTACCGCCCTACTTTGAAGGGCCTGATGCTGCTGGTGTATATCACCATTTTGAAAAAGTTGCGGAAGCCACCGACCTCCCAATTATGGTGTACAACATTCCGGTACATTCCGGTTTCGATATTACACCCAACTTCTTCAGTAAATTGCTGGAGATCGACAACATCAAATACATCAAAGACAGCACGGGGGATCTGATACGCATTCAGCAGTTGCTGCAGACCTCAGGAAAGGTTTTTAACGGGGGAGACCCCATAACCTACCCCGCTCTGGCTGCCGGCTGCGTCGGCTGCATCTGGGGAGCGATCAACTTCATTCCTGAAGAAGCAGTCGAACTCTATGAATTAGTACAGGAAGGAAAGCTCAGAGAAGCCAATCAACTGTGGCAACGGTTATTACCTTCCCAGCTGTTCATCTGGACACATGTCTACAACTCCGCTGTAAAAAGTGCTGCAAATCACCGAGGGTTTAATGTGGGTCAGTGCCGGGCACCGGTGCTGCCCCTGTGTAATCAGGACCTCTCGATCCTGACTCAGAATCTAGCCAAGATCGGCTAAATCTTACTGTTCTATTTTGTAATGATAGTTCTCTTGTTTCTCACTGACTTGTCGACCCAATGCTAACCGTAGACTCAATCAACAAAAGCTTTGGTGGACTGACCGCTGTCAATAATTGCAGCTTTACAGTCGAAGCCCAATCCATTACTGGACTCATTGGCCCCAATGGTGCGGGAAAGACAACAATTTTTAACGTGATCGCAGGTGCAATGCTACCCGACGGCGGTCGCATCCAATTTCAAGGGACGGACATCACTGGCCGGCCTGCGCATAAATTATTTCACCTTGGAATAATGCGAACCTTCCAGATTCCTCAGGAATTTTTCGCGATGAGTACTCTTGAAAATCTCATGCTAGTGCCAGCAGAGCAAGCAGGTGAGAACCTGTTTCAGGCCTTGTTATCGCCGAGAAAAGTCTCCCTTCGCGAGAAAGAAGTGCGAGATCGAGCAATGGATGTGCTGGATTTTCTACGGCTCACCCATGTGATTGATGAACTCGCTGGCAATCTTTCGGGCGGCCAGAAAAAACTTCTTGAGCTTGGCCGTGCGATGATGGCCGATCCAGATATTGTTTTACTCGACGAACCAGGAGCCGGTGTCAATCCAACGTTGCTCGGTGATCTGGCGGAAATGATTGAACGACTTAATCAAGAGAGGAATTACACGTTTTGCATCATTGAACATAACATGGATATGATCGCACGCCTGTGTGATCCTGTCATTGTCATGGTAGAAGGTGCGGTACTTATGGAAGGTGACATGGAATCTGTGCGCGCCGACCCACGGGTACTAGATGCCTATCTTGGTGGTGATTTACACGTGGCACCGAACTGACCTATGCCTGTACTTAGCATAGAAAACTTATCAGGGGGTTACGGAGAGGCCGACATTCTCCACGAGGTCTCACTAGAGATAGACACCGGTGAGATTGTTGTTGTCATTGGCCCTAATGGCGCGGGGAAGTCCACAGCTATGAAAGCCGTATTTGGGCTGTTGCGATTATCCAGCGGGTCAGTTCATCTCGCCGGTGAAGAAATCACTAACATGGATCCCGCGCAGGTGGTGAATAAAGGTGTTTGCTATGTCCCTCAAACCAACAATGTATTTCCGACGTTAACTGTACAAGAAAACCTCGAGATGGGCGCTTACATCAGAAAAGATGATTTTCGACCGCGTCTTCTGGAAATATACGAGATGTTTCCACCCCTAGCAGAGAAAAAGAAGCAAGCAGCTGGTGAACTATCCGGTGGCCAGAGACAGATGGTCGCTATGGGCAAAGCGTTAATGCTCGAACCAACTATCCTGATGTTGGATGAGCCCACGGCGGGCCTGAGTCCGATCTATCGAAATGAAATTTTTCAAATCATACGCCAAATCAATAGCTCTGGTGTACCAATCCTGATGGTAGAACAAAATGCCAAGCAGTCGCTTGCAATCGCCAACCGAGGATACGTTTTTGTTGATGGTCGGAATCGCACCACCGGAAAGGGGATCGACCTGTTGAACGACCCAGAAATCGCAAAAATGTTTCTAGGCGGATAACGGTTTTAACATGGATTTCATTAATTTTTATCTGATTCCCGGCATTGTGCTTGGCAGCATCTATGCTCTCGGTGCGATTGGTGTTTCGCTGGTTTTCGGAATCCTTCGGTTTGCGAACTTTGCCCATGGCGAACTCATGTTAATTGGCGCCTATGTCACCTACTCGTTGATCCAGTTTACGGGGCTGCACCCATTAGTTGTACTACCGATCGCCATGCTATTCACCAGCCTCGTCGCTCTTGGCATTGACCACTCCTTCTACAAGCCATTTCGCGCATCTAAGTCTACAATCGTCATAGTTGCATCGTTCGGCATCGCTCTGATGGCACGATCAGCAGTTCAAATAATCTGGGGTGTTGATCAGTTCTCCTATTCGCCTGGACGAATCCAAATGCCAATGGTGTTTTTCGATACATTACGGATTTCTCCTAAGCACATCTGGATAGTCAGCTTCACTCTCGTTCTGATGGCAATCACCCACGTAATACTGTCCTACACGAGAGCTGGGAAGGCAATGCGTGCAATGAGTGATTCGGCAGAACTTGCACGACTAACGGGAATAAATACCGAAAACGTTGTGAAAACAACTTGGGTGCTTGGTGCTTCGCTCGCCACAGCTGCAGGCGTATTCCTGGGCTGGGATTCTCACCTGCATTCTATGATGGGGTTTTACATGCTGTTACCAATGTTTGCCGCTGCAATACTGGGCGGTATCGGGCAACCTTATGGTGCAATGGTCGGCGGTCTTATCGTTGGCCTGGCCGAGGAATTATCGGCATACCCATGGATAGGGGAAAATCCACTACTTTCGCCCGCCTATAAAGCGGGTGTAGCGTTTGCTTTGATGATCATAATGCTGATCTGGCGACCCAGTGGACTTTTCCGAGGAAGGGTTTTCTAGGATGGACTCAGCACAAGCCTACGGCTACATGTTGTACTTTGTGTCGCTGATGACGATGGGTGGCATCTACGCGATTATGTGCTTGGGGCTCAACATCCAGTGGGGCTTCACAGGCCTGTTTAACGCGGGAATCGCTGGTTTTTTTGCGATAGGTGCCTATGTCTCAGCAATACTAACCACTGCTGAATCTACATCCCATTTGGGAGGTTACGAATTACCCATCGCATTGGGTCTCGTCGGCGCGATGGCCGTGACTGCAGTTATTGCCTGGCTCGTCGGCTTGCTGTGTATACGCCTAAGAAGTGACTACCTCGCAATTGCAACAATTGGAATTGGTGAGATATTCCGACTGATCCTAAAAAACGAGATCTGGGCCACTAACGGTGCACGCGGCATTGCAAAAATACCACTTCCGTTCGAAACCCTATCCGAACCCTGGAACAAAATTGGATTCATGTTACTAGTGCTGACTGTCGTCGCTCTGCTTTATTTTGTGATTGAACGAGCACGTTTAGCGCCCTGGGGCCGCCTAATGACGGGGATTCGAGAAAATGAACATTCGGCGAGAGCTGCCGGAAAAAATGTAGAACGGTTTCGTATTGAAGCATTCGTTTGTGGGTCTGTATTGATGGGATTAGCTGGAGGACTTACGGCCCACTACATCAAGTTCATTGGCCCTGGGGCGACCGAACCCTTGACAACAACCTTCCTGGTCTGGGTTATGTTAATTGCCGGTGGAAGCGGTAATAATCGAGGCGCATTGCTTGGGGCATTTCTACTATGGATGATCTGGTCGTTTACCGAAGTGCTTACCGGACGCTTGCCCGCAGAGTTGGCTGTTAAGGCAGCTTATTTCAGAATATTTCTGATCGGTTTACTGTTGCAGGTTGTACTACAACGTTATGCAGGTGGCATCTTGCCGGAACGTCGGCCAACCACTGCCCAACAAAGCGTAGAAGCAAGCTCTCAGTGAGTCGCGTTTGTCTAGAACAAACCGGACGAAGCTCACTTAACCAAATACCCATCAAAAAAATAGCCCCCACTAAATGGGGGCTATCTTGATCGGCAGATTCAAACTGCGGACGCCTAATCAATCAAGGTTTCTGCCCACTTTCCATCTTTTACAACACTCTTGCCGTAGATACCCGCAACATCGCCGTTAGCATCAAACTCATTTGCACCAGCGATGCCCTGATAGTTAATCTCTTCACCAGCAGCCAAGAGTGCTTTGGCTTTAGCCCAATCCGCAGGTCCCACCTCAACACCTGGTGCATTGGCTACCGACCGCACATGAGCGATCAGATCTCGTGTTGCACTACCGGCACTTTCCAGCGCCAGTGCAGCGATCATCACTGCATCCCAAGCCTGGGCAGTATAAGGATCAGACGGCCGATCAAACAAATCGGCAAAGGTTTTAAAATGGCTCGAAGTTGTGTCAGCTGTCCCTTTTGTGAAAACTGCATCACCGAGATTGTCGGCACCAATCTCATCAATTACTTCCTGCGCTATCATCCCGTCGCCACCGATAAATTTACTGAAAAATCCGTTTTCTAAGCTTTGACGCATGATCGTAATTCCACTGCCGTTGTAGTAGGCAAACAGTGCTAGCGCTTCTGGCTTCCCCTTTTCAAGAGACCAACTAAGGCCCGCCAGTTCTGAACGGTATGATGCTTTGTTAGCTTCATGCATCTGGTCTTTAGTGATGATTCCCCCAAGCTCTTCGAAAGCTTTGACGAACACATCGTGAAGACCAGCGTTATAGTCATCATTTGCATAAGTGGCGGCTAGCTTCGAATACCCCATGCTTCTTGCTAGTTTTGCGATTGTTACCCCCTGATACGCATCGGAGGGGCAGACCCTGAATACCAAATCGTTATCGTCCAGTCCAGTGATTGCAGGCGAAGTTGCCGACGGTGAAATATTCACAACGCCTGCTGGAATAGTGACAGCTTGCGTTGCTCCAATCGTCGCTCCCGAACAAAGGGGTCCTACGATAATAGAAGCCTGCTCCACGTTGACGATCTTAGTTGCTGCGTCTACGCCAGCTTTCGCGTCGCAACCAGAATCACCGCTCGCCAATACGAGGGTGTCACCCCCCCACATGCCGCCGTTTGCATTGATGTACGCCGCAGCAGCTTGTTCAGCTTCCAGTATCACGGCAGAAAGATCTGGAATTGGCCCCGTCAAAGCATTCAGTACACCAATCTTTACCTCACCGGCATAGACTGGACTTGCTGCAATCGATACGAGTGCAGCTGCGACCACCGTACGGCGCATTGTGCTCGCTGTCTTTCTCATCATTTGTCTCATACTCATATCCTCACACGTCTGTTTAGTTTAATGACCAAAGCAGCGTCGTCATAAGCCAACGCCACTACGCCACAATCATAGCATGTATTAAGCAACTGGTTCTCAATCAGCACAGATCGAAAAATTATCTAGATTTAGTCGGTCCAGTCCAAAATAATCGCCTGTGCTACATCTTCACCACTTCGACAAGCGCCTCCCAGGAGGGCGTGGGACAGATAGTCACCCGCATAATAGATCAGCTTCTTTCCACTGGTTTGATAACTTACAAACCTGCTCAGATCCTTAAGATAACCCGGATAGAACACGGGCAACATATTTTTTATCTTTTGCTGAACCACATGCTCATAACCGAGGTCCAGGTGTCTTGCAGCATCATCGGGCAGATCATTCCAGATAGCAGGTAATTCTCTATCAACTACCTGCTGAGATTTCCGTTCTCTAACCGCCTCCGGCGATAAATAAACAGATAAACGGCTGAGATAACTTGAGGGAATGTTAGATTGATCTACAATCTCAACTGCGGCTATTGAAGGGTTCACATCACGACTGAAGAACCGCACAGAAGGTTCAACCAAACTGTCGATACCGAAATGCACAATGTGCCCACTGCTGTACTTTACACGCCTGAAAAATTGAGATTCTTCAGGCGTAGGCTGTGAAACAATGCTCAGGGGCAACGAGCCAGGTACCGCACAGATAACCAAATCAGTATGCGTTGAATGCATCAGTCCTTTAGACTCATAAGAGAGCTCACTACCTCCGGAGGCAGCTCGACTAACCTTCTTGACGTCCGCACAATAGGTCACATCTAGGTTTTGGGCCAATTGCTCGGTGAGTAGACCAATTCCGTCGGTGAACGTGTAAGCATGAGACCCATACATATTCGCTGTCGTGCTGAGGAAAAATGACGGAGATACATCTGTCATGCGCCAGCCTCGGGCGCCCCGAAATATTGGTTCTATGTATATCTGAGAGGCCTGGTCTAGAGATCTTTGTTTCAAGAACTCGTAGAGTGTTCCTTTATCAGAATGCTGCCAATCTAACAATCGATCAGGGTTTGTTGAAAAGCGCCGCCCAGTCACCCCGACTCCCAGTCGTAGAAGGCGCAGTCTCTGGTTATAGCTTAGTGGCGAATTAAGCAACAGTTGAGGCCCTGGACTTATCTGAACTGAATGTTCACCGGCTAGAGAACAGGTCGATACAGGGATCGCAAGTCCATGACAGAGTTGATCGGTCAGATCAAGTTCTCGAATCAATCCCATAACAGATTTGCTGAATGAATAGATCAACCGGGCACCTGTCAGATAATTCAATCCCTTGTCATGGGCTTCTGCCATTCTGCCCCCTGGAGTCTGTTCACGTTCGAACACATTGACAGAAAATCCTGCCTGCTGAAGTCGATGCGCTGCAGTTAGCCCGGCCAGCCCAGCACCTATCACGGTAATTTTCATACGTGGACCGTATTCTGCAACAATCTGCGTTATCCTAAGGCCTGTGATGCCTTCTTAAATTACCCATATAAATTTCGCTTCAAACAATACCCACCTCGCTATGACACAAATACCGGTAAGAAACCCCCATACGGGTGACATTGACTATGCATTCGAGGAGCTCACAAAAAGTGAACTTGAATCCAAAATATCGCGAATTCGCGAGAATCAAGTCGATTGGTCTTCCTTAGAAGTCAGTGACAGGGGTGAGGTTCTGAAGCAGTTTGCTGATGGACTTGCCCGGCACAAAGATGAATTGACACAGGCTCTCTGTATCGATACCGGCCGTTGGCGCCTGTCGTTAATGGAAGTTGATGCGCTCGAAGCGATAACACGCAGTCGAGTAAACCAAGCAATCGTCACCCTACAAACCAAACGTATGCAATCGGAAAGCGACGACATTTCTCATCTGCAGCTCTTTGTCCCATATCCTGTCGTTGGCGTCATTTCGCCTTGGAATTATCCTCTAATTCTCTCCTTTCTAGACGCTGTACCGGCGCTTTTAGCTGGCTGCTCTGTCATCATTAAACCCAGTGAAATAACGCCCCGCTTTATTGAAGCTGTTAACCAAGTACTGAGCGATACAGTCGAATTAGGTGCCGTAGTAGATGTCGTTCCCGGCACAGCGTCTACTGGGAATAATCTCATCGATCTTGTGGATGTCATCAATTTTACGGGAAGCGTCGAAACAGGCCGACAGGTCGCAACGCGTGCAGCCAGCCAGTTAAAGCCGGCATTTCTGGAACTTGGTGGGAAAGATCCCGCCATCGTTTTGGAAAGTGCTGATATTGAACGCGCGGCTCAAGCGATTTTGCATTGCGCGACGGTGAACACAGGCCAAGCCTGTTTTTCGATCGAAAGAGTATACGTACACGAAGCGTTAGCTTCGAATTTTATCCATCTAATTTCGTCCTTGGCTGAAGACATTTCTCTGAATACAGAAGATCCTGCCAAGGGTGCAATTGGCCCAATTATTTCCGCTAAACAGATCCAGGTTATAGACCTGCATCTGAATGACGCCAGGGAAAAAAAGGCTAGATTCTTGACTGGGGGGGTCATCGAAGAACACGGCGGAAGCTGGCTCCGACCGACAGTCGTTACAGATGTCGATCATTCGATGTTACTAATGCAAAAAGAGACATTCGCACCCATCATCCCCATCATGACCTTTAAAGAAACTTCGGAAGCCGTCTATTTGGCTAATGACTCAGAATATGGACTTAGCGCGGCAGTTTTTGGCGACTTGGATAAATCGGAAACCGTGGCTCTAAAACTAGATGCCGGTGGAATCTATTGCAACGACGTCGATCTGATTGGTAGTGCTCACGAGTTGGCAGAAAAGATGAGTTTCAAGAATTCTGGTCTTGGTGGTTCACGTTACGGCCCCGAAGGTATTACACGGTTTACCCGCAAACAGTGCGTAGTATTCCAACATGGCAGCGCTGTCACAATAGATGAGTTATAGCGTATTTCAGCGTTAATCCAGTGAATTCCGTTTGAGTCTCTTGCAGACAAGTCTTTTTGAGCATCATCGTATATATTTTCAATAGTATCTGTAAGTAATTGATTACATGAGATAACTATCTGTGACTTCACTAACTATATATGTTTTCACTGTGATAAAATTAGACCACAAACAAGCGTTAACCTTTGATTTATGCATAAACAACTCATCCAACTAATTTTGGGGGCTTTGTGCCTATGGGCACCTGGACTCACATTCGGGCAAACTAGCCTACAGGCATTGCTATTAAGTGCGTGGGGATATCCAACTGGTTATACCGAAACCGCGCACACAACCAATTTCAATAAGTTTCTTGGCGATACCGGTCAGCAACCCATTTTCCATATTCAAAGCCGTTTCCCGACTCTATCGTTCCTCGTCGGAACGACCAATGGAACAGAATTCGCCACAGGGCCTCGTTCTGATTCCTATCAGAAGTTTTTTACGCTTGAAGACATTGGGCTATATCTTTCCTATAGATCTAGCGGTAACTTGTATTTTCGTGGTCTCGTCGGCGGACCGTTATATGCAACCACAAATAGTCTCCAGAACTACTTTCACAATGGTCAGAATGTTGACATAGAGTACCGCGGCGCCATTGGCCTGCGACTAGGCGAGCATGGTGCCTTCAATATAGAACTTGAATTCCTGGGTAGCCGACTAACCGGTGAGTCCAACATGATCTCTATTGGCGCACGCTATCAGTTCTAAACAGTTGCGACGGGTATGTTGGTGCAACCACATGCACTGGCAACGATGGTGAATATACAAACTTCAGTTCTGCATGTGCCCGCTCCAATGTTCTGACAACCTTGCCTCTTGACCTCGCTTCAGCAAAAATAAATCCTGGATACGCGCAACCCTCTGGCCAGGGAGTCAGAATCTGACCCGGCCTGGCATCTAACTCTACGCCCGTTACACCAGGTACCCGGACTGCATTTCCGAGCCCTTCTATCCTTCTAAGGACTCCCCCACTTCCAGATACTGGTATCATCATCACTCCGACAGCTTTTTCAATTACTTTGCTTTTCGTATCTTCCCCAACCGAATTCCGGACAATCATCTCTTCTAGAGCAACGCCGGTACCAGCCTTTATTAGCTGACTACACTGCCCACCAATCGATCGACTAGCGATATCGATAATCCAGACTCCTTGATCATTCAATCGACATTCACCGTGTATCGGACCCTGCCGCAACTCGAGCAGTTGGCAGGCATGGGACAGCACTGTTTTCACCTCTTGTTGTTCGGCTTCACCCAATGCGGACGGTGTTACATAGATAGTTTCCTCAAAATATGGACCATTCAAAGGTATCGGCTTGTCAAAAATTGCTAAAGTACTTAAGACACCATTTAAAAGTAATCCTTCAACAGCGATTTCCTTACCTGGTATAAATCGCTCTACCAGTGCAATTGGATACTTGTCTTTGCCTTCTTTCTGAATCAGTCTCCAAATCCTTGCCAGCGCTGATTTCAATTCGTTAGGATTGTCAGCTCTTATAACCCCTCGACTAGCTGACAATGTCAGAGGTTTGGCAACGCAGGGATAAGTGGACAATGATATCTGAGATTCAAACGGCTGGTCCAGCCGCACTTCGAACCCACTCGGCGATAGTACAGAAGAGTTAAGCAATGCATTTTTGAGCAAATCTTTACGACAAGTACGACGAACGGCTTCGACTGAATTTCCAGGCAGGCGTAACCGCTTGGCTAATGCCGCTGCAATCTCTACGACAGAGTCGTCCGTAGCGATTACACCGTTAAAAGGAGTACGGCTATGTTGGCTCTGCAGTCGCTCCAAATCCAAATCGGTACTGCCACAGTCCAGATTGATGATTGTACTACCCGGCACATGTGAAACCGCATGGCGCCCAGTTGACCCAACAATACAATCAAATCCCAATTGCTTTGTTATTTTTAGATAGGCGGCTGTTCTATAACTTCCATAAGGGGCAATGAGCAGAATTCGCTTTGCCTGTTTCACGAACACCTCCAGTAGTGCGACTGTCTGGACAGCACTCTGGAGTTTCGAAACCTATCTAGTGTGCACCACCACAACCACCACAGGCGCCGCTGCCACCGACTGCTTTAAAGACGTTATTGAATACAAAACTGGTGTTAACCCCATCGTCGACGTAATCCACTTCTGCGCCCTGCAGATAGCAAAGTGCTATTGGATCAACGACAACTTTGCAACCTTCCGAATCTTCTAGAACACTATCCCTGTTCTCCTCAAATTCAGAAAAGGTCATGCCATATGTCATACCGCCACAACCACCACCAGATACAAATATCCTGACCGAATGTATTGACTGGTCGGCTTCTTTGAGTAGTTCTACGATTTTGGCTCGAGCAGACTCAGTGACAGCCAACTGTTCAGATAATATTGCATTCATAGTATAGTCCTTGTGACTTGTGAGGTTGGTACGTGAATCGAACTACATCTGAGCCCATGTCTGGTTTGCTGAATGTGGCACATACTGGTTATGATGAGCACTCTCCACCACAATTATGTAACTCTATATTACCATGGCAACTGTGCAATGCGTTGTTCTTGAACAAGAAGCTGAGGCACTCGATGCCCCGCCCTACCCAGGCGAACTCGGTCAGAGAATTGTTGAGAACGTTTCAAAAGAAGGCTGGACTCAGTGGCTTGAACGACTTGTCCTAATCATCAATGAAAACCAACTATCTTCGGCTGATCCAGAAAACTTAGACCACATTGAACAACATATGGTCGGATTTCTCTTCGGTGAGGGAGATCTCGGGGACGTACCTCAAGGTTTTGGACCTCGTAAGAAGTAGGTCCTTGTTTAAGAAGATACCGAATCGATCAGTCTTTTCATTTCGGAAACTGCCTCTCCAAGACCTGAAAATAGTGCCCGTGCAATAATAGCGTGACCAATGTTGAGCTCGGCAAATCCGGGGATTGCTGCGACAGGCTTCACGTTATGATAATGCAACCCATGACCTCCATTTACACGAAGCGGCAGGTTTGACGCCACAGTTACAGCATCCATTATCCGCTCGAGTTCATCGTCACAATTACCTCGACCAGCATCGGCGTAAGCTCCTGTGTGGATCTCTATCGCTTCCGCACCGGCCTCACAGGATGCGTGTATTTGTTCCGGATTCGGATCGATAAACAGCGAGACGCGTATTCCAACTTCTCTCAGGCAGATGATATGTTCTTCCAGTTCTATCCTGTTGCCAACTACGTCGAGCCCGCCTTCGGTAGTCAATTCTTCACGCTTTTCGGGCACGATACAGACATCATCCGGTTGAACGTCAGAGGCTATTCTGATCATTTCTGAGGTTGCAGCCATTTCTAGATTCATTCGCGTCTGGATAACTTGTCTCAACTGGTGAACATCTCTATCTACTATGTGACGCCGATCCTCCCGTAAGTGTAGTGTAATCAGGTCAGCTCCTGACTGTTCGGCGATCACAACCGCTTGTGCTGGTTCTGGATAAGACGTTCCGCGCGCTTGTCTTAAAGTCGCTACGTGGTCAATGTTTACACCTAAGTCAATCACTGGCCTATTCCTCCTGTCTAAACGGATTAGAATTCGATATGCCTTGCCTGCGTTTCAGTTGAAACTTTGTCAGGATACAATTGAGCATACATTCGACGACTATTTAGTGGTTTTCCCTGCAAGTGTGTTGCGAGAACTGTTCGATTTAATTGTTTGAGTTCCCGCCTAACACGTTCCGTAAACACCTCTTCCTGATCAAGCGCGATTAATGCATCTCCGTGAATCAAAACACCGTCGCTCCGGTTACTGGTATTAGCGATCGGCCCTAGCTCGGGTAGGTAACGGTAAACAACCTGTTCATCAATTGGTAGCCCAGTGGACATATCGCGCTGCAGATGAAGGCCATATCCTACCTCCTCAAGTAAGTATTTTTCGAATCTTCTCAATGTGAATTCAGCCTCCGACTTGCGCGATAATTCATCCAGTGCACGCTCGTACACAGGATAAAGGGTTTCATAAGGATCGTAACGGTAAAGCATCTTTATGATCAGTTCGTTCAGATAGAATCCGCACATCAGATAATCTCTTGACAGAAGTATTCGTGAACGCACCGGCTCAGCTCCCGTCAATGTTCTCACATCGCCTTTACCTGTAAACAGCACGGATAATGGCTGAAAAGGCAGCAAGACGCCGCGGTAATTAGATTTAAGTCGCCGGGCCCCCTTTGCAATTGCAGTGATACGACCGGATTTCTCAGTAAATAAATCAATCAACAGACTCGTTTCCGAGTAAGGTCGATGCTGAAGCACAAAAGCGGCCTGGTTCTGGAATCGTTTGGGGAATGACGTCATCACTCAGCCCCACCTACTGTATCCCACTTTAGCTAGCATTCTTCTATCGTCAGCCCAACCCTTTTTGACTTTGATCCACTGTTTAAGATAGACCTTCTTGCCCAAGTAGCGCTGAATCTGTTCTCGAGCTTTAGATCCAATTATCTTCAATCGATCTCCATCGTCACCAATCAGGATTGATCGCTGACGCTTATTTTCACACCATATATCCGCCTCAATACTTACTAAACCATCTTTTCGTTCGCTAAAGCTACGGATATCCACGGCTGTCTCGTAGGGTATCTCATCCCCCACAAGACGGAATATCTGCTCTCTGATAAATTCTGCAGCAATGAATTCGTCACTCGAGTCAGTTACTTGTAGGGTTGGAAAACCTGATGGCCCTTCGGGCATCACTCCAGCCACTAACGCCATTAGGTGGTCGAGATTATCCCCCGTTTTTGCAGACAAGGGCACGATCTCTCCAAAGTCATAACGCCGACGCACCTGATCAATTCTTGGAAGCACTAAGTCAGGCCTGACCAGTAGATCTATTTTATTCATGATCAACCAAACCGATGCTTCAGTTGCCCCAGCATCAACCAGAACTCGGGTGTCGCCTGAAGTCCATCTTCTAGCATCCACTATCATCAAGATTAGATCCACCTCGTTAAGGCTAGAACGAGCTGTACGGTTTAGAATCTTATTCATCGCAACACCGGCTGATTCATGAATTCCCGGGGTATCGACAAAAACGATCTGATATTCATCCGTGCTACAGATACCCTGAATCCGATGCCGGGTTGTTTGGGGTCTACGCGACGTAATACTGACTTTGTTGCCTATAAGCCCATTCAATATGCTTGACTTGCCGACATTCGGTCTGCCAACTAGGGTTACTACGCCAAATCTAAAGCTTTCTGTATCCATTTGTTCAACGAAGGATTAGCAATATTTTTTTTGCTGCTGCTTGCTCTGCACTCTTTCGGCTTTGGCCCGTTCCAATTTGCAGCAGTTGGTCTTCTTCTACATAACAACTAACTACAAAACCAGGCTCGTGGGAAGAACCCGATATGCTTTCTACTTTATATTCTGGTAGCAACATTCCCTTACTTTGGAGAAGTTCTTGCAACTCCGTTTTGGGATCTTTCGCCGTACGCCTCGGGTCAATAGCGCTAAGCTCTTCCTCGAATATCTTCTCCACACTGACTTGAGCCTGCTCTAATCCCGCATCGAGATAAACAGCCCCAATTAGAGATTCAAGCGCATCAGCCAGTATAGAATCGTTATCCGCTCCCCTTCCCTTCGATGCACTGCCACCGAGTTTGAGGTAGTTTCCAAGTTGGAGGCGACGCGCCATCTGCGCAAGAGTGTCTTTTTTAACGACCTGTGCACGCATTCTGGTCAACTCACCTTCTTCACTGTCTGTATAAAGACGGTAGAGAATTGCAGACACGATAACCCCCAACACACTATCCCCAAGGAACTCCAGTCGCTCATTGTTAAACCCACTGAAACTTCGATGCGTCAGTGCGCGATCAAGTAGTCTTGAGTCAAGGAAATGATAACCAATCATTGATTCAAGCTTATCCAGATTGCTGACCATACTTAGAAATGCCGGTCTTATAATTTCCTTTGGAGCAGTTAAGCCTGGCTTATTGGTTTCCGACTTAAAGCACTAAGCCAGGTGCTTTCATGTGTAGACTTTAACAATCAATCTGGCGATAAATGAAAGATTCAATCTAGTCTATGGTATTTCCAATTCGCGGCCAGTTGGCACCACCACCAATGTAATCATTCCAAAAATGATCACTCTTATTACTATCCCAACTGAACCAGACGAAGAACGCCCGCCCTACAATATTTTCTTCTGGCACGAACCCCCAGAACCGACTGTCATTGCTGTGGTCCCGATTGTCACCCATAACAAAATATTTCCCTGGCGGGACAATTATTCTCGTGTAGTCCCTCGATCCCAGACTCGTATCGAGGAGTATCCCATGCGACGACTTACCGAGGCGCTCAATATATACCCTAACCTGCTCGTTCGATTGTGTGCCTTGTTTAGTGTTTTGCCGGTTCGACTTTTGAAGATCAACAACTTTGCCATTAATACGAAGTCTCTTATTTTTGTAATCAACGATATCACCCGGCAACCCAACAACTCGCTTAATATAATTTGTTTTCTCGTCATGTGGGTACCTAAACACCAGCACTTCTCCGCGTTTAGGTATTCCGATCGAAAAGACTTTCTGGTTAATCAGAGGCAGTCTTATACCGTAGCTAAACTTTGATACAAGAATAAAATCACCAATATAGAGACTCGGCAACATTGATCCTGAGGGAATTCTGAACGGCTCCACGATAAATGATCTAAGGACAAACACAACCAGTATCACGGGGAAAAAAGCACGGGCATACTCAATAATAATTCCTGTCGGTCTAGAGTCCGTGCTTATAGTCTCTTTTCCCTTAAAGTCAGTCTCTTTTGGTCTTTGCAGGCGATCCCAAAGCACAACTCCGCCAGTTATCACCAGTCCACCGAACAAAGCAAATGAAAAATCCATGCTAGCCGCCCACTCGCAGAACAGATAGAAATGCTTCCTGGGGTATGGCCACAGAGCCAATTTGTTTCATCCTTTTCTTGCCCTCTTTCTGTTTCTCCAACAGTTTGCGTTTCCGCGTAATGTCACCGCCATAGCATTTTGCTGTAACATTTTTCCGCAACGCCTTGACCGTCTCCCTTGAAATTACTCTCGAACCAATGGAAGCCTGAATCGCGACGTCAAACATTTGCCTCGGAATAAGTTTACGCATTCGGCTAACTAGATCTCGTGCACGATATTTTGCCTGTTCACGATGAACCAAAACTGACAGTGGATCAATACGATCACCATTAATCAGTATATCAAGCTTAACCATATCGGCTTTCCGATGATCGAGCAGCTCATAATCTAAAGAAGCATATCCCCGGCTTACTGACTTTAACTGATCATGAAAATCCAACACCACTTCAGCTAGCGGTAGATCAAACTCGATCAGGACCTGCCTCCCGTGATAATTGATGTTCTGCTGAAGCCCACGTTTGTCGATACACAACGAAATAATCGAGCCGACTTGATCCTGCGGCGACAATATTCTTGCTCGAATAAACGGCTCACGTATTTCGCTGATCACTGCCGAATCCGGAAGGTCGGCTGGATTTTCAACCATTACCAACTTTTGTTCAGTAGTTAGAACGTGATACAAGACAGTAGGCGCTGTTGTAATCAACTCAAGTTCATATTCACGTTCAAGACGTTCCTGAACAATCTCTAGGTGAAGCAGACCCAAAAATCCACACCTGAAACCAAATCCCAAAGCAGGCGACACTTCCGGTTCATATCTCAACGATGCGTCATTCAGACTCAACTTCTCAAGTGCGACACGAAAACTGTCATAATCAGCATTATTCACCGGATACAGGCCGGCGAAAACAGTTGGTTTTTCTTCCTTGAACCCAGGCAGAGCTGTCGTACCTACCGATCTGGCATCAATTATTGTGTCACCGACCCTCGCTGCTTTTACATCCTTAATGCCAGCAATCATGTAGCCGACATCACCCGCTACTAGTTCTCCAACTGGTTTCTTTTTCGGTGTGAATACGCCCAACTCCTCAACCTGGTGCACTCTACCAGTAGAACTCATCTTAATTTTTCCGCGTTTGGTAATCTTTCCGTCTACCACCCTAACCAATGAAACAGTGCCGTGATAGTTATCAAACCACGAGTCTATGATAAGCGCTTTTAAGGGATCGCTTTCCTCACCTTTAGGACCTGGTAATGATAAAACAATAGACTCTAGGACCTGTTCGACTCCAGCACCTGTTTTTGCGCTGATCGACACAGCGTTCGAACAGTCCAGGCCGATGAGATCTTCAATTTCTTGCAATACTCGATCTGGTTCTGCGGAAGGTAAATCTATTTTATTGAGCACTGGGATCACTTCTAAGCCTAAGTCGACTGCCGCATAACAGTTTGCAAGTGTCTGTGCCTCAACACCTTGAGACGCATCAACCACGAGCAAAGCACCTTCACACGCACTTAATGATCTGGAAACTTCATAAGAAAAATCCACATGACCCGGCGTATCAATGAAATTAAGCGAATACTGCTCTCCATTACGCGATTTGTACTTCAAGGATACACTCTGAGCTTTGATCGTTATCCCTCGTTCGCGTTCGAGTTCCATCGAATCAAGAACCTGCTCTGACATTTCTCGGTCAGTCAACCCACCACACATCTGAATCAATCGATCTGATAGGGTTGATTTCCCATGATCGATATGAGCAATAATCGCGAAATTGCGAATTTTCTTGTGATTTCTGGACAGCATGGGTAATCAGTCGAGTCTATGAAATAAGAGATGTACAACTGATGGGAGTAAGATTTGTCGAGCCTTTAAGCTTTTGTATTCTAACGGCTCGACAGCATCCGATAAAGACTCTAAGCGAAAAGTGCCTATAACTCCCTTCCGGTGCATCCGATTTCCGGAAAGCTGAATAATCGTATACTAAGTCGTAAGCTATAGCGGACGCTTTACTGTGCAGCAGTATAGGCTAGGCAGATAGCCCTGCATGTTCCGGTAGACCCAACATCAGATTGAGGCACTGCACGGCTACTCCGGAAGCGCCTTTACCTAGATTATCCAGCAAGCCAACCAGCAAAATATGCCCTGCGGGATTAGGGTATACATGAATCTGGAGTTGATTACTCTCATTAAACCGAGTTGGATCCAGATCGAATTCACTGGTCGCTTCAAAGCCGGCAAAAGGCGATACATGAACAAACCGTTCACCTTTGTAACGTTGATCAAGAAGTGACCAGATCTCTTCACCATCGGGCTTGCTGCAAAAAATCTTCTCGTGAAGCGGTACCTGGACCCGCATACCGCTGTGAAATGCACCCACAGCTGGTAGAAACTGAGGCTGGACCGTTAAGCCCGTATATCGCTGCATCTCAGGAATGTGCTTGTGGATCCGCTCCAATGCGTAGGGTGCTTCATAGGGGATGTTCGCCAACTCATTATCGGGGTTTTCCCAGCGCTCAATCATTGACTTACCGCCACCGCTATAACCGGATAGGGCATAAATCGAAATTGGAACATCAGTTGCTATCAGTCCGGCATCTATCAACGGTCGTAACAGTAGAATAAATGTCGAGGAATAGCAGCCTGGATTACTCACACGATCAGCCGAAACGATCTTGGCGCGTTGCTCTTCACACAGTTCTGGAAGTCCGTACGTCCAGTCATCCGCAACACGGTGACAGGTACTGGCATCCAGAACCCTAGTACCAGCTTTATCTGCCCAGATAGCGGCTTCCGCAGCGGCCTCATCTGGCAGGCAAAGAATGGTTAGATCGGCCAGGGATATGGCTTGCTGTCGTGCTGTCACGGAGCGCCGGTCACTATCAGCTAGAGTCAGGAGCTCGATATCACGACGATCCTGAATCCATTGTCTGATTCTAAGCCCGGTCGTCCCAGCTTGCCCATCTATAAATATTTTCTGTTTCAAAACGGTGGAGGATTCTACCACTACTGACTATCCGGATATGGCAGTTTTGGCTAGGGCCGATTTAACAGGCCACCCTACCACGAGAATACGCTTTCTAGCCAGATCGAGACTTCTAAACCGATTAGGTTGCCCTCGACTCTTTCGAATACCGTATGATCGAGTCGAGCAGCGTTCGAAGGCCTTCTTCATCAGGTATCTCCCGTCCGAGAATCCAGTCAAGTATTTGAGTGTCCTGGTAGCCGAGAAGCGTCTGCAGTCGAGTTCTATCAAGAGGTGACAGTTCGTCGTAGCAGTCCTCAGCAAAGGGCTTTAAAACCGAGTCGAGTTCCCGAATACCCCGACGGCATCGCCACAATATCTTTGCTCTGTCTGCCATCACTCCGTTATCGAGTTCGAGCGATCATTTGTTTAATCTGCCCAATTGCCTTTGCAGGATTCAAGCCCTTCGGACACGCGTTAGTGCAGTTCATAATTGTGTGACAGCGATACAATTTGAAGGTGTCATCTAGCTGCTCGAGCCGATCTTCGGTTGCCCCATCACGACTGTCAGCAATCCAGCGATACGCTTGTAGGAGTGCTGCTGGTCCTAAATAACGTTCACTATTCCACCAATAACTCGGACAACTTGTTGAACAACAAGCACAAAGAATGCACTCGTACAAACCATCAAGGCGTTTTCTTTCGTCAATAGTTTGAGTGCACTCGGTTAATTCTGTCGATTCATTTGTCTTGAGCCACGGCTCCACCGAAGCAAGTTGTTGAAAGAAATGGGTCAGATCGGATACAAGATCCTTAATGACCGGCATGTGAGGGAGAGGATATATTCGCACCTTACCTTTGACCTCCATAATTGGCTTTGTACATGCCAGTGTGTTTACGCCATCAATATTCATTGCACACGATCCGCAGATCCCCTCCCGACAGGATCGCCTGAAAGTGAGCGTAGAATCTGTTTCATTTTTTATTTTTATAACTGCATCCAACACCATAGGGCCACAGTTTTTGAGATCAACATGAAAAACATCAAGTCGCGGGTTCTCGTTTTTATCGGGATCCCAGCGATAGATCTGAAACTCTCGAGTCTCCGCACCTATCTCGCCCTCGTGCGTGCGGCCAGGTCTCACCCTAGAATCTTTTGGTAACCGTAAATTTGCCACAATCTGTTCTCTTCAATAGACCCTGTCTTTTGGTGGAACCGATTCTACCTCGGTGGTTCCAGTCTCAAGCGTGACAGGTCGATAAGCTGTCACGGGAACATCGCTCCCATTGACCCATGTAAGCGTATGTTTTAGCCATTTTTCATCGTCCCGTTTTGGATAATCTTCCCGAGCGTGGGCTCCTCGACTCTCCTCTCGTCGATCGGCACTATGGATTGTCGCAACCGATTGGACCAAGAGATTTTCAAGCTCGAGTGTCTCAACCAGATCTGTATTCCAGATCATAGATCTGTCAGCGACGCTGACGTCCGTAAATCGATCTCTTATAACCTGAATTTTTTCGATACCTTCTTTCAATACCTCTTCTGTCCTAAATACTGCACAGTTATCCTGCATTGCTTTTTGCATGCCCAGTCGGAGTCCAGCTGTGGGATAGCTACCCTGACTAAGTCGAATTTGATCGAATCGGGTTAGCGCTTGTTCAATATCACTATCCCCAGCTTTTGGACTCAAAGACCGGTGATCCAGGATTTCTACCAACCTTCTCGAGGCCGCTCTACCAAACACTATTAGGTCCAATAGAGAGTTGGAACCCAATCGATTCGCACCATGAACTGACACACAAGCCGCCTCACCAATTGCAAACAAACCTCCAACGACTTTATCATCGCCTCCCGTTCCCTGCGTAATGACCTCGCCCCAAAAATTGGTTGGTATACCTCCCATGTTGTAGTGTACCGTTGGTAATACCGGTATCGGCTCCCGTGTGATGTCCACTCCGGCAAATACTTGCGCCGTCTCCGAGATTCCTGGCAGTCGTTCAGCCAAAATGTCTGGTCCGAGATGCTCAAGATGAAGATGTAAATGATCTTTATGTTGCCCAACACCCTTACCCGATCGGATCTCTTTGGTCATGGCCCGGCTAACAACATCACGAGATGCTAGATCCTTCGCATTGGGCGCGTAACGTTCCATAAATCGTTCGCCGTCAGAATTAGTCAAATAACCACCTTCACCTCGTGAGCCTTCTGTTATCAGACAACCCGACCCATAAATACCGGTTGGGTGAAACTGCACGAACTCCATATCCTGAAGGGGTAACCCAGCCCGCAGTACCATTGCGTTGCCATCACCCGTACAGGTATGCGCTGATGTTGCAGAGAAATAAGCGCGACCATAACCCCCAGTCGCTAAAACAACACTCTTGGCTGAAAATCGATGCAAAGTGCCGTCATCTAAATTCCAACCAATAACACCAATACAGGCACCATCGCGCATGACTAAATCAAGTGCTACATATTCAATAAAGAACTCAACTTCGTGCCGCAATGATTGCTGATAGAGGGTGTGTAGTATCGCGTGCCCTGTTCTATCAGCCGCTGCACAGGTTCGCTGGGCCCGACCTTCTCCGAAATTAGTCGTCATGCCACCGAACGCCCGTTGATAGATCTTGCCGTCTTCAGTTCGTGAAAAAGGCACACCGTAACGCTCGAGCTCAATGACCGCGGCGGGCGCTTCTTTACACATATAAGCGATGGAGTCTTGATCACCCAACCAATCGGAACCTTTGATCGTATCGTACATGTGCCAACGCCAGTCATCTTCTCCCATATTGCCTAGTGCAGCGCTCATACCACCTTGCGCCGCTACCGTATGAGATCTAGTCGGAAAAACCTTGGTTAGACATGCAGTTTTTAGCCCCCCTTGTGCAAGACCGAGACAGGCTCTGAGCCCGGCACCGCCGGCACCAACCACCACTACATCATAAGTGTGGTCGATAATTGTGTATGCTTTCTTCAATTAATTATTGGGTCCACATAAAAGTGATCGAGAATACTGAACTTGCCGCCATTAGAATTGCAATCCACCTTACTAAATTAACGAGCTGTGTTTGTAGACGATGGCTGGATATGTAATCTTCAAGTACGACTTGAATTCCAGTTGCTGCGTGGAACCAGAGTACGACTATCGTCGGGATCAAAAGTAGAGAAGATGAGGGCAGAATTACCCACTGTTTTACCTCAACATAGCTCAACTCTGGGTGATAGATGATCCTGACAAAAAGCCAAAGCATTATTGGCGCTAACACCAAAGAAGAATAGCGTTGATATTTCCAATGCTTTGAACCTAGATTGTTTGCCACGTCCTTCGTCCAATGCTCATTTCAAACTAGTAAAGCCACGCCCTAACCACAATGAGCAGCGTAACCACAATAGACAGCAGAATAACTATAGCTCCGCTTAAATAGACGCTCGTTAACTCGAAGCCATATCCATGGTCCCAGACAAGATGGCGAATACCGTTAAAACAGTGATAGACCAAACTGAATACCAGTCCCATTGACAATATCTTCCCGGCTAGCGTTGACAAAATTGAGTTGAACATCTGAAAAGACTCCTCCCCAAAAGCAACACAGACTAGCCAACTGCAAATCACAATCAGTCCAAGCACTAGAAACAGTCCAGTCGCCCGGTGCAGAATCGACAGAATTGATGGCAGCTGCGGTCGGTAAATCTGTATATGGGGTGAGACCGGACGTTGCTTAATTGGCATCTTGGCTTAGAGGCGATACGCGAAATTTATGTTAGTTGATCGACTGCTAAAAATCGATGCAACGACCAGCATGCTCCCAATCACCAAATCGAGTTGGATCGGGATGAGATGTTATTGGTCCGTCGTCTACAGATCGTTTTACAGATTTGGACGCGGGCTGATTAGCCGTTGGAACCGCATCGACAAACGCCGTACCGTACTTACTCGATGCTGGCGACGAGACTACTGTTTTTTGATCTATACCTTCCATGCCCACCCATTAATTTTCTCCACTTTGTGGCTATAATACAAGCTCGGTCGTAAACGTTTTGTGAGTAATTCGCTTTGAGAACTCATCCAATGCTTACGGAACCGGAATCTATAGGCAAACCATATCACTCTGTGAGGAAACAGGGTTAAAACTAATGAGTGAATTAGTAACGACGCGCGACAGCAATACATCGCCACTGAATCGATCCTGGCTGGCATTTCTCGAGTCAAAAGGCGGGGAAATTGTTGAAGACCAGCGAACGGTATTTCCTCATTTTCAGCAAGAGATACCCGATCAGTACGTAATTCCATGTACACAAGAATCTGTCATATGCTTCGAGGGGGAAGATGTTGAGTCTTTTTTACAAAGTCAATTCACCTGTGATATCAATGATTTAAAAGATAAACATTTTCTTTTCGGGGCTTATTGTAGCCCCAAAGGACGAGTACTAGCGACGTTTCGCCTCTTCATAATGAATGGTGCCATCTATATGGTGTGTCACCATTCAATCGTTACACCTTTGGTTGATCGTCTGAAGATGTTCGTTATGCGCGCGGACGTGGCCTTCCATGCCCGTTCTGATTTGGCGGTTATGTGCATCAATGAAATTTCAGAGCTTGGTCGTTTCCCAATTAGTAGTTGGTGCCAAGTGGGACCTGCGTGGCCAAAAGAGTGTTACGACGAATCGAAATCCACTCAGCCCGCGCAACTTATTGTTGTCTCCGTATCTGATGCGATCGAGATAATTAAAGAAACTGAAGGACATATTACACTCTTAGATTCGGATTATTGGAACCTACTTCAAATTCGCCATGGCGTTGCCAGTATTACCGCATCGACTAGTGATCTTTTCACACCACAAAATCTCAACCTTGATTTGATATCTGGTGTCAGTTTTACGAAGGGTTGCTATCCAGGTCAGGAAATTGTTGCGCGTCTACGGTACCTCGGTCGAGTCAAGCAACGTTTACTTCGAGGAAAATTCCAAGATGAGTGTGAAGTTCGAGTCGGTCAGTCTGTTACTTTAGTCGACTCAACAGATAGCAAGGCTGGTGCAATCATCAACGCGAGTGCCTTGGAGGGAGTAACAACAGAGTGCCTGTTGAGCGTTCATGGTTTCTTGGAAGGCGAAAACGTCTTCTGTTCTAGGGCTCAACCTAGCAAACAGATCACCACCCTGCCTCTGCCCTATTCACTTCAATGACCTAGGTGGGGATTGTTATCTTCGAATCAATATCTGTTTCAATATCTATTTTTCGATAATTTGAAAAAACGTCTCGCCGGGCTTTATCAAACCCAATTCTGATCGCGCGTGTGCTTCTATCGCACTCAATCGACTTTTAATATCAATTACCTCAGCGTGTAGTCGATCATTTCTCTTTCGCAATTTCTTATTTTGCTCTGTTAACTCGGTCAGTGTTGAATCTAGAATGAACAAGTCAAGCACGCTATTTTTCCCAGCCCATATGGCGTATTGAAGAAGCACAAAAAGCAACAACAGTACACCGAGCAATACTCTGTGGGACATACATTTCTATCCGCTGAATGTCGGAGGCTTCGATGTTGAACTACTCTTTTTATAGTGGGGGAAACCGCTCAGCCCGGCAAATGACGCTGTCGGACCCAGTTCTTCTTCGATCACCATCAGTCTGTTGTATTTCGAAACACGTTCCGATCTACATAGAGAACCTGTTTTAATCTGTCCAGCACCCGTTGCAACCGCTAAATCCGCTATCGTCGTGTCTTCAGTTTCTCCTGATCGATGTGAAATCGTGACACCATAGTCCGCCGCTTTAGCCATATGAATCGCTTCAAATGTCTCAGTCAATGTTCCGATTTGGTTGACCTTGATTAGTATTGAGTTTGCGATTTTACGGTCTATACCTTTTTCAAATATTCTAGGATTGGTTACAAATAAATCATCACCTGTTAACTGTATACGATTACCAACGGCTCGAGTGATCAATTCCCATCCATCCCAGTCATCTTCTGCCATCGCATCCTCAATAGTCAAAATCGGATAACGCTCTATCCAGTCGATAATAAGTTGAACAAACTCTCCAGACGTATACGTCTGGCCGTCACCTTCTAAACAGTATCGGCCATCTCGGAAAAACTCTGAACTCGCGATGTCCAAACCGAGGCAAACATCTACCCCAGGTGTGTAGCCCGCTTGGGTTATAGCCTCGAGCACAATCTCAATGGCTCGCTCATTGGAACCTATTTCCGGGGCGAAGCCACCCTCATCACCCACACCAGTATTCAGACCCATTTGCTTAAGAATTTTTCTCAGCGTGTGAAATACATCGGCACCCACCCTGACTGCGCCGGCAATACTAGTCGAACCAACCGGTAGAATCATAAACTCCTGGAAATCAACACGATTGTCTGCATGAGCCCCTCCATTCAAGATATTCATTTGGGGCACAGGCAGAATCCATTCTCTATCGCCAAATATCTGTCCCAGGTAGCCATAGAGTGGCAGTTTGATACTGCATGCACTGGCACGTGCTATCGCAAGTGAAACGCCTAAGATGGCATTGGCGCCTAAGCGTGATTTGTTGGCTGTGCCGTCGAGATCAATAAGTGCATTATCTATCGCTGATTGCCCAAATGGGTCTAGCTTAAGTACGCATTCTGAGATTTCGGTATTTACATTCTCAACCGCACGTAAAACACCAAGACCAGAATACCTTGATGGATCACCATCCCTGAGCTCTACTGCCTCAAGGCTACCGGTTGAAGCACCCGAAGGCACTGCGGCACTCCCAATTGAGCCATCGGATAAGACGACAACTGCCTGTATAGTCGGGTTACCTCGTGAATCGATAACCTCACGACCTGTCACACTGGCAATCCTCACACTCACCTCATTTTCTCCCCAGTCAACCAAATAATTGGTACAAAATCTAAAGCTCGTGTGATCTCACCGCGATCCCATCCATTGCCATGAGCTCAGTCAACAATGATTCAAGCTGATTGAGTGGCAATGAATTGGCGCCGTCGCTCAGCGCCTTATCCGGATCTGGGTGTACCTCCATAAAAAGGCCAGACACTCCAGTGGCAATCGCTGCACGCGCCAGAATCGGCACGAATTCTCTCTCTCCGCCCGATTTATTTCCACCCTGACCCGGAAGCTGTACGGAATGTGTTGCATCAAATACGACTGGGCAATCAAAACCCGCCATGATCGCAAGAGATCGCATGTCAACGACGAGATTGTTATAACCAAATGACGTACCTCGTTCACATAGCATGATCTCTGAACCACCGACCATCCGAGCTTTAGACAGCACGGCCTTCATCTCGTAGGGCGACATGAATTGGCCTTTTTTGATATTAACTGGCTTACCAGAAGCTGACACAGCCTCGATGATGTCAGTTTGTCTACACAAGAATGCAGGTGTCTGAAGAATGTCAACGACCGAAGCAACAGCAGGCACCTGATCGACAGAATGTACATCGGTAAGCAAAGGTAGACCGGTGCTGCTTCGTACGTCACTGAGTATCTCAAGTCCTTTTTCCAGCCCAGGGCCGCGGTAACTCTCGCCTGCTGTTCTGTTTGCCTTATCGAATGAAGACTTGAAAATCAGTAATATTTTAAGTCGGTCGCTGATTTCCCGCAATGCTGTAGCGACTTCTAGAACAGCCTGTCTCGATTCGATAACGCAGGGCCCAGCTATCAAGAAGAACGGTTGACTACGTCCGACTTCTCTGCCCAACAAATTCACAGTGTCGCGGCTTCCATAAAGCCCGTTTCACCCTTGGAAACGGTTATGGCCGCTTGTATATAATTGGTGAATAAAGGATGGCCATCCCGCGGTGTCGAGGTAAATTCTGGGTGGAATTGACAAGCAATAAACCATTGGTGCTCAGATATTTCAATCATTTCAACAAGATCATCCATCGATTTGCCAGAAAATGTAAGCCCATATTGGTCCAAAATATCTACGAATCGATTGTTTACCTCGTATCGATGACGATGACGCTCCCGGATTTTTTGTTGTTGGTATATGTCTGAACATACACTGCCTTTTTCCAGGTTTGCGTACTGAGCTCCCAGTCGCATCGTACCGCCAAGATCGACATGGGTGTCCCTGTTTTCTGTCTCACCTGCTTGGTTTGTCCACTCGGTAACCAGAGCAATCACTGGATGCTTGCATTCTTTGTCGAATTCAGTGCTATTTGCATCTGACAGACCAACAACATTACGGGCATATTCAATAAC
>Ga0315338_1001103_pt1 | contig 39124 bp, 33 predicted proteins | sample ASW8metaG_FD_204518 | JGI IMG/M metagenome (GOLD analysis project Ga0315338, IMG submission 204518) | Ammonia-oxidizing marine archaeal communities from Monterey Bay, California, United States - ASW #8 | ecosystem: Environmental > Aquatic > Marine > Coastal | place: USA: California | collected... | reverse complement strand
CGGGAACCCACGGATCGAAATAGAGCGCCGGTGCGACGCTATTGTCGATGTCGACCTCGCGCATCTCTTCATAAAAGGCGAAGTTCTTGTTCACCTCATCGACCATCAAGCCCAGCTCTTCGTCCGTGAAATCGAGCCCCGCGAGGCGAGCCGACGTTCGCATCATCGGCAGACTGAGCTCGGTCTCCGCGGAATCCTGGAGCCGCGCCCAGGCTATCCCTGGCAATAGCGTCGAGCCCAACCCGACGCCCGTGAAATAGGCGAGAAAGTTTCTGCGAGCGCGCTCCTTTTTCATCACCGGACGGCCTCCCTCCCGAATCGTCCCCGCATCGTATACGATCGCGAGATCCGATAATCCATGGAGAGGCTCATGTCACAGATTCCGCGCGCGATTCTGCTCTGCCTGCTCGGGGCAAGCTTCGGCTGGTCGCAAGACGAAGACGTCACGCTCGAGCGCATCATGGCGCACCCCGACTGGCTCGGCCGACAACCGATGAACGCTTACTGGGCCGATGACGGTGCGTCCATCTATTTCGAGCGCAAAGTCGAGGGCTCCGAAGAGCGCCACTTGTTCGTCATCCCTCACACCGGTGGAGTCCCCCGACGCGTGGAGGAGAGCGAGAAAGCGACCGCCGGCCATAGAGGAGGCGAGCTCAGCCTCGATCGATCAAAGAAAGTCTACGCGCGCCACGGAGACATCTTCGTTCGCGACGTGGCGACGGGAAGCGTGAGCCAGCTGACCCGTACCGAGGCCTCGGAGAGCTCTCCTCGCTTCATGGCGGGAGACCAACGGATCTCCTACCATCGCGGCTCCAGTATCTTCGTACGCGATCTCGCGAGCGGTATGACCTACGAGCCGGCGGTGTTGCGCTTCGAGGACGACCCCGACGAGGACGAAGACGCGGACTACCTACGCGACCAGCAACGACGGCTCGTGGACTACGTCCGTGAGAAGAAGGAGAAAGAGGACGCCGGTCGTGCTCGTGACATGAAAGCCCGCGAGAGCGATCCGTCGCGGGTACCGAGTCCGTTCTACCTCGGGGATGATGTCGAGCTGAAAGCCCTTAGCCTCTCCCCTTCCGAGAAGTTCCTGTTCGTCCTGCTCGCGAAGAAGGATCGCGACGAGGGCAAGCGCGACGCGATGCCGAACTATGTCAGCGACGATGGCTATGTGGACCCCGAGGAAGTGCGGACGCTCGTGGGAACCTGGACACACGCATCGGATCGGGCGCTCGTCTTCAACCTCGAGACCCGCGAGCGCCACGACGTCTCCTTCGACCTGCTCCCTGGGATCAAAGACGACCCGCTCGCGCACATCCGTAAGAAGCAAGACGACGCCCCAAAGTCGAACGAAGAATCGGACGACGAACCTCCTTCTCGCGCCGTCTATGTCGGGTCTTCCAACTTCGGGACCACGGCATCCGCCGGAATTCTGTGGAGCCGCGACGGAGAGCACCTCGTACTCAACATCTTCGCGCATGATCACAAGGACAGGTGGATGGCTCGAGTCGGACTCGACGACGGGACGCTCCATCCCATCGAGCGCATTTCGGACGAGGCCTGGATCAACTGGCGATTGAACGAAGCGCGGTTCCTCACGAACGAGAACGCCTTCTACTTCACGTCAGAGGCGAGCGGGTACTCACAGCTCTACTTGCACCGACTCGACTCCGGCGAGACGGAGCGACTGACCGAGGGCGACTTCGTCGTCTCGAGCGTGCGCGAGAGTCCCGAAGGGCGTTACCTGTACTACAAAGCGAACGTCGAGCATCCGGGTATCTACGAGACCTTCCGCTACGACCTCTCGAACGAGAAGAACGAGGCCGTAACGGACCTCGACGGCATGAACGATTTCGCGCTTTCTCCCGATGGCGAACGCCTCCTCCTCGTCCATTCGACGACGACGATGCCGGCGGAGCTCTACGTGCAAGACACCCAGCCCGGAGCCGAGGCGACCCGAGTCACGGATACCGTCTCCGAGGCATTTCGCTCGATCGCTTGGGTCGAGCCGGAGGTAGTCGCGGTCCCGTCGAGCCATCACGAGCGCCCCATCTATTCGCGAATCTATCGACCGAAGGACGGGTCGACCTCGAACGCCAAGAAGCCCGCGGTCGTTTTCGTCCACGGTGCCGGCTACCTCCAGAACTCCCACCTCGGTTGGTCGGGCTATTTTCGAGAGTTCATGTTCCACACTTTGTTGACGCGCCACGGCTTCGTCGTACTGGACATGGACTACCGCGCATCGGCGGGCTACGGGCGCGACTGGCGCACGGCCATCTATCGACAAATGGGGACACCCGAGCTCGAGGACCTCACCGACGGCGTCGCCTACCTCGCCGAGCACGAGAACGTCGACCGAGAGCGAGTGGGTGTTTACGGCGGCTCGTATGGCGGGTTCATCACCTTCATGGCGATGTTCAAGCAGCCCGACCTCTTCGCCGCAGGAGCAGCACTCCGGCCGGTGACCGATTGGGCCCACTACAACCACGGCTATACGTCGCGCATCCTGAATACGCCCGGGGTCGACCCCGAAGCCTATGAGCGAAGCTCACCCATCGAGTTCGCCGAGGGATTATCGAAGCCGGTGCTGATCGCGCATGGTGTGCTCGACAACAACGTTTTTTTCAAGGACTCCGTCCGGCTCGTGCAACGCCTCATCGAGCTCGAGAAGACCGATTGGGAAATGGCGATCTATCCGGTGGAGCCTCACGGCTTTCGCGAGCCTTCGAGCTGGCTCGACGAGTACCGCCGCATCTTCAAGCTCTTCGACACAAGGTTGCGATAACGAACGATGCCAGAGAACGACAAGCAAGTTATTTTTTCTCTCGTCGGCGTAGGGAGAGTTCACCCGCCCAAGCGCCAAGTCTTGAAAGATATCTACCTCTCTTTCTTCTACGGCGCGAAGATCGGCGTGCTCGGACTCAATGGGTCCGGCAAGAGCACGCTGCTGCGGATCATCGCGGGCGTCGACAAGGAATATCTAGGCGAAGTCAGCTACTCCAAAGGCTACTCCGTCGGCTACCTCGAGCAAGAGCCGAGCCTCACCCCGGGAAAAACGGTCAAGGAAGTCGTACAAGAAGGAAGGAAGGAGCTCCTCGACTTGTTGGCCGCCTACGAGAAGGTCAACGAGCGTTTCGCGGAAGAGCTATCGGCCGAGCAGATGGACGACCTCCTCACCCAGCAAGGCGAGCTCCAGGAGAAGATCGAAGCGGCCAATGGATGGGAGCTCGAGACGGAGCTCGAGATCGCGATGAGCGCGCTTCGCTGCCCCCCGGCGGATACCAAGGTGGATGCGCTATCGGGCGGAGAGAAACGTCGCGTGGCCCTGTGCCGTTTGCTGATCCAAGAGCCCGACATCCTGCTCCTCGACGAGCCGACGAACCATCTCGACGCCGAGACGGTGCAGTGGCTCGAGCAACATTTGAAACGCTACGCGGGCACGGTGATCGCCGTCACGCACGACCGCTACTTTCTGGACAACGTTGCCGGATGGATCCTGGAGCTCGACCGTGGGCACGGGATTCCCTTCGAGGGAAACTACTCGTCGTGGCTCGAGCAAAAACAAGCGCGGCTCGCTCAGGAAGAGAAAACGGAGTCCAAGCGGCGAAAGACCCTCGAGAACGAGCTCGAATGGATCCGCATGGCGCCACGAGCGCGACATGCCAAGAGCAAAGCACGTATCGCGCGCTACGAGGAGCTGCTCTCGCACGAGCACGAGAAAGCGGCAGCGGATCTCGAGATCTATATTCCGCCCGGCCCCAGACTCGGTGACATCGTGCTCGAAGCCGAGCATCTGTGCAAAGGATTCGACGACCGCGCGCTCATCGACGATTTGAGCTTCATGCTCCCGCCCGGCGGCATCGTCGGCGTCATCGGCGCCAACGGATCCGGCAAGACGACGCTGCTCGAGATGATCGTCGGCAAGCAGGCTCCGGACAGCGGAACCCTGCACGTAGGCAGCACGGTCACCCTCGGCTATATCGACCAGAATCGAAATCTCGATCCCGACAAGAACGTCTGGGAGACGATCTCGGACGAACAGGACTCGGTGCAGCTCGGAGCCATCGAGCTCCCGTCGCGCGCCTACGTCTCACGGTTCAACTTCGGCGGGTCGGATCAGCAGAAACGAGTCGGCGACCTCTCGGGCGGTGAGCGCAACCGGGTGCACTTGGCGCGGATGCTCAAGGAAGGCGCCAATTTTCTACTCTTGGACGAGCCGACCAACGACCTCGACGTGAACACGCTGCGGGCTCTCGAAGAGGCCCTCCTCGAGTTCGGCGGCACTGCTCTCGTCGTCAGCCATGACCGCTGGTTCCTCGACCGCATCGCGACGCACATGCTCGCGTTCGAGGACGACAGCGTCGTGGTTTGGTTCGACGGGAACTACAGCGACTACGAGGCCGACCGCAAGCGACGGCTCGGAAAAGACGCCGAGCGACCTCACCCTATCCGGTACAAAAAGCTGTCGAAGAACTGAGCCCGTAACGACGCTCGAGGAAGACGACGAAGGTCACTGAGTCCCGGACGGCGGACGCGACCTTTCTTCCTCACTCCCGGAGCTCCCTCGCGGAGGCTCGACGAGCTCGAAGAGCTCGTTCTCCCCGTCGACGATCCTCGAGATGACGACGGCGCGCGGCGGGTCGTGAGAATTGACGTAGCTAACGGGTCCGGTGACGCCGACGAAGCCTTCGGTGGCCGCGAGCCCGGACCGAATCGACTCCGGCCGGGTCGACCCTTCCGCAGCGGCCGCAGCGATGATCAACTTCACGGCATCGAAGGTCATAGCTGCGGTGACTTTGGGTGTTGCGTCGTACTTACGGCGATAGAGCGCGACGAACTCCTGCGATCCGTCGGTACCGACCTCCGGATGCCATTGGTGGGGGACGAAGGCGCCCTGACTCTCGGGAAGATTCTTGAGAATCTCGAGATCCCAGGTATCTGCGCCGAGCAAGTCCGCCGTGATGCCCATCCCGTGCGCCTGTCGGAGCTGAACGACGAGGCGCTCAACATCGTTTGGGAGATAGAGGACATCGGGCTCCGCCGCCTTGATGGCGCGAAGCTGCTCGGAAAAATCGAGTTCCTGGTCACGGGCAAAGCTCTCACGCGCGACGACGGTGCCGCCCGCCGATTCGAAAGCCTCATCGAACGTTTTCGCCAACGTGCGGCCATAGGCAGTCGACCGGTCGTAGAGGATGGCGGCTCGCTTCGCGCCGAGCTCGATGATGGCGAGGCGGGCCATCAGCTGTGATTGCACTTCGTCGAGAAACGCGATCCGAAAGACGAATTCTTTCCCCGCGGTCGTGGCGGGGTTGGATGACATGGGGCTTACCATTGGCACCGACGCATCCTCCGCGACCACTGAGGCCGGGATGGCGTGGTGACTGACCTGCGGCCCTACGATGGCGCTCACCCGCTCCTGATTGATCAAGACCCGAGCTGAGCTCGACGCAGCGTCCGGACGGCCCTCGTAGTCGCGGACAACGATCTCGACGTCGTGCGCCGTCCCGTCGATAACGATCCCTCCCGCTTCGTTGGTCGTCTGGGCGGCAAGGAGCGCGCCCTCGAGCGAAGGTCGGCCCGAGGTCTCGTAAATGTCGCCTTCCAACACGGCCAGCAGGCCGATCCGCAGGCGCGGACTCTCAGGCTCGTCCGAGCGGCACGACGAGGTCAAAGCGACGACGAGCCACGTCGCTCGCGCAATCCAAGGGAAGGCTCGACGTCGAATGTGGTCGTTCATTGCTTTTGCGCCCGCGCCCCACGGTCGCCGGAACGATACCGCACCTCGAGGGAGCTTTCAAAATGAAGCCTTACTGAGCGACGCGGCACCAGCGGACGCACGAGACAGAAGCGTCACGATCCCAGCGCAAAATGCCAGAATGACAATCCCGAGACCGAGCAGCCGTGGTCGCGTCGCGCCAGGAAATAGAGGGACACGCCAGGAAATAGAGGGACACAATACTTAATTCCTGCCCGCCCACGCTGGCAATTAAGTATTGTGTCCCTCTATCTCCCTTGACAGATCCGGCGCCCGCCGGCGGCAAAGCAAGTTCGTCAGGACCGCGCCGGGCCCGGAGACGAGCGCTTCGAACCGGGCGAGAAGCTCGACGACGCGTTCATCGTAGAACGGTAGGATCTGCGTCATGACGACGCCGCAAATGTCCCGCGCGGGATCGACCCAATAGTACGTGTTGTAGAGGCCAGCCCAGGCGAGGCTATTCGCGGAGCGACCTGGCTGCTCGTCTCCGTTGAGCAGAAACCCGAGCCCAAAACGGTCGCGCGATCCCGGGAACACGCGACAATGTCCCTTCGCGACCACGTCATCGAGATCACCAGCCCACGACGTAGCTATCGCCCGTCGGGCTCACCCCACCCATCAGCGCCCCCGAACGCGGATCGATCAGGATCGCCTTGACGGAGCCCACGCCTCGATAGTCCCGAATCTCGAGATCGTGGCCTAGCGCGGCGAGGGCTTCGAGGACGTGCGCGGGCAAAGCCTCGGGAACACGAAGCTTGTTCACCTCATCATGGGGCCAAAAAGAGCTCTGGAAGTGGCTACTGATCACGGCCGGCGCTTCGAGCGCTTCTTGGACGTCCATGTCGAACTCGAGGAGGTTGAGGAAGAACTGAAGCTCCGTTTGCGGCTGCGTGTCGCCACCGGGAGTTCCGAAAGCCATGAACGGCTTTCCGTCCTTCAGCACGAGCGCGGGGTTGATCGTGTGCCGGGTGCGCTTGCCGGGGACGAGCACGTTCGTGTGCTCAGGATCCAGGAAGTAGTACACCATGCGGTTGTTCATGAAGAAACCGCCGTCTCCAGCGACCAGGCCACTCCCGAATCCGCTACACAGGCTCGACGTGATCGACACCATGTTGCCTTCGTCATCGATAACCGCGAGGTACGTCGTCAGTCCTTTGTCCCCGCGATCATCCGGGAGGACTTCCGTCGGCACTCCGTGTCGCGCACGGGCGTATAAGAGCTCCGCCTGGTCATCGGTCGATAGCCCCATGGGATCGCCGGCCGGGATCTTCCCGCTGAGCGCATGGGACGGGTCGATGAGCCCTCGCCGATGCGTCGCGTAGGGGTCCGACAGCAGTCCGTCGATCGGAATGGGCGCGACGAAGCGAGGATCTCCCAAGTAGCGATCGCGATCCGCGAACGCGAGCTTCAACGATTCGGTCACGAGGTGAAGATAGGGCGCGCTGTTGTGCCCCATATACGACAGCTCAAACCCCTCGAGCACGTTGAGAGCTTGGAGCAGCACGTGCCCCTGGGAGTTGGGCGCCGCTTCGTAAACTTCGTAGCCTTTGTAGTTCACGTGGATGGGCTCGGCTTCGTGGGCCTCGTAGCTCGCCAAGTCCTCCGTGCTCAGAAGGCCTCCCTCAGATGTTATGAAGCTCGTAAGCGCATCGGCGATTTCACCCTCGTAGAAGGCGCGACGCCCGGAAGCCGCGATCGCACGCAACGTTTCCGCATAGTTCTTCTGGACGACGATCTCTCCGGCTTCGAGCGGGCGGCCGTCCCGAAACCACACGGACTTCGTCGACGCGAACGAGCCGAGCTTGTCCCGGCCTCGCTTCAGCTGGCCGGCGAGATGATAGGAGACCGGAAAACCGTGATCCGCGATCTCGATCGCGGATGCGAGCGCGTCCGCATAGGACACGGTGCCGTAGGTCTCGAGGGCCAAACCGATCCCATCGAGCGCCCCGGGCACGTCCGACGACAACGCACCGGCTTGGGGGATCCCTCCCTGCTCGCGATAGAAGTCGGCACTCGCTCTACCGGGCGCAGGCCCGGTCGCGTTTATGAATTTCACTTTCCCGGACTTGGCCTCGTAGATCAGAATAAGAGCGTCACCTCCTAGCCCCGTCATCCCGGGTTCGACGAGTCCCTGGACCGCCCAAGCCGCAACCGCAGCGTCAACGGCGTTCCCACCGCCCTCTAGGATCCGCATCCCGGCAGTCGAAGCCATCGGGTGCCCCGATGCCACCATTCCGTGGTTCGCCATGACCACCGGCCTCCACGCCGTGCTTTGGCCAAAGGAAAGGGGCGCCACCCCCGCCAGAATGACCGTACCGAGACCGAGTAGTCGTGGTCGCATCGCACCACCTCCGAGCGCGTTATACCACCGTTTCGAGACCCGTCGTTGAAATCGTCAGGGACACGAACTATAATAGCTTTCGATATAACGAAAGCTATTCGATGCCCAAAGACCGAAAAGATGCGTCCGTTCGCCTCACGCCCGCGTTCTTCCACATTCTCTTGACCGTCGCCGCGCGCCCGACGCACGGTTACGCCATCATGCAGGCCGTCCAGGAGCGCACCCGCGGCACCGTCAAGCTCGGCCCCGGCTCGCTCTATTGGGCCATCAAGAGGCTCGTCGAGTCCGAGCTTCTCGACGAGGTCGACGCGCCCGCACGGGAGGATGACGACAGACGTCGCTACTACGCGCTCACGCCGTTCGGCCGCACGCTGTTGAAGCGTGAAGTCGAGATACTCGCGGACATCGTCGGCTACGCGGAATCCCAAAAGCTGATCGAGCGCGTGAAAGCGTCGTCATGAGCGAGAAGTGGTTTCGGAGGCTACTTCGCCTCTACCCACCCGCTTTTCGACGAGAGTTCGAAGAGCAGATGATCGCAGTCTTCCGAGAGATGCGCTCGGAGAGCGACTCGTCCTTCGAGAGGGCTCGCTTTTCGGCTACGGTCCTTCGCGACTTCTTCCTCACCGCCCCGCGAGCGTGGATGCACAGCGTCGTCACCGGCGAGCCCGCGCCGGCGCCGGGGGACGGCCCGCGCCGGCCGCTCGAGGACTTGCTGAGCGATACCCGCTTCGCCTTCCGCGCCATGTTCAAGCGGCCGGTCTTCACGGGAGTCGTCGTCGCGACGCTCGCCCTCGGGATCGGAGCGAACACGGCGATTTTCAGCCTCGTCAACGAGATCTTGCTCCGGCCCCTACCCGTCGGCAATCCCGATACGCTCGTCGACGTCTTCGCGGATTCGCCGGGAGGAAACAGCTTTAGCGGCTTCTCCTATCCTGACTTCATCGATTATCGCGAGCGCGCGGACGTCTTCGAAGGTCTCTCTGCACTCACCGGACGCTCGCTCTCCCTCGGCAGCGAAGGGCGAGGCGAATCGATTCGAGTCCAGCTCGTGACGGCCGATTACTTCGACATCATTCAAGTTCGACCGGCGGCGGGACGCACGTTCTCGGACGAAGAGAGCGTGGGTCGCGGAGGCGGAGCGGTGGCCGTCGTGAGTCACGGCTACTTGCAACGCCGAGCCGGTGGCGATCAATCCATACTCGGCACGACGATCGTCTTGAACGACGTCCCCTTTACGATCATAGGCGTGACCCCCGAAGGATTCGAAGGCACGTTCATCGGTTTCCCGATGGAGATATGGATTCCACTTTCGACCGCGGAGCGAGTCCTGACGAATTTCGATGTGGCGGACCGCTCCGCGACCAGCCTCGAGCTCGTCGGGCGACGACGAAAAGACGTATCCCTTGCACGCACGCAAGCGACCATGGATCGCATTACGCGCGAGCTCGAGCTCGAGGTGCCGCTCGAGGGACGTGCTCGCGGTGTGGGCATCGCTCCTACGACGGGAGTCGACCACTCGATGCGCGGGGGCGTGACCGGGTTCCTCGTCGCACTGTTGGCGACGACGGGGCTCGTGCTCCTCATAACGTGCCTCAATGTAGGCAACATGTTGCTGGCGCGCGCCGCCGCGCGGCAGAAGGAAATGGCCATACGCCTCGCGATAGGAGCACGCCGAGCGCGTCTCGCGAGCCAGCTGCTTACTGAAGCCGTGGCGCTGTTCGCGGTCGGCGCTCTCGCGGGTGCCTGGGTCGCAGTTCAAGCGAACGCGTGGCTGCTTCGCCTAGTGGCAGCGTCCGAGATGCCGCTTGGCTTCGCGCTCCCACTCGATTGGCGCGTGCTGAGCTTTACCGGCGTCGTGGCACTGGGCGCGGCGATGCTGGCGAGCGTTTTCCCCAGCCGGGAGGCCCTTCGAAACGACCCCTCGACGGTTTTGAGAGCGGGCGCCGGAGACGACCATGGCCCCGCCCGAAAGTGGCGGGACGCGTTCGTCATCGTCCAAGTCGCCGGGACGGTCGTGCTGCTGACGGGCGCGAGCCTGTTTCTGCGCGCCCTGAACGAGGGGGTTCGCATCGATCCCGGCTTCGAGGCCGATCAGGTAGCCGTCACGACGGTAACGCTACCCGAGACCGACTACGACGAGTCTCGCGGCCGCGTCTTCTTTACGGAGCTCGCGAGGCGCGCTTCGTCCCTCCCGGGCGTCCGACGCGCGTCCCTGGCGACGAAACGGCCGATCGGAGTGGGGTTGAGCTCCGTGCGCATCGAAGTCCCCGGCTTCGAGCCCGCTGACGCCGAGACCGGAATATGGGTCGACTCGAACGCGGTCACGCTCGACTATCTCGAGACCGTGCAAGTGCCTCTCGTGCAGGGACGCCACTTCGAGCCACGCGACGTGTCCGGGCCTCCCGTCGCGATCGTGAACCAAACGATGGCCACTCGCTTTTGGGGGGAACGAGACCCCGTCGGGCAGTCCTTCACCGCCTCAGGTATGACGCTCCGCGTGATCGGGATCGCGGCCGACAGCCGCACGTTGATCCAGGACTCGACTCCGATGCCTCACCTCTACCGCCTCTTCGATCATCAATACACGCCGAGCGTGAACCTGGTATTGCTGTCGGACGGAGAGCCGCTGGCCCTTCGCGGAGCCGTCGAGGAGCTCGTCTCGAGCCTCGACCCGACGCTACCGTCCGTCGCACTGTCGACGCCGAGAGAAGCGATCGACGACTCACTCCTTCCTCAACGTCTTGCCGCCTCGGTGACGTCCATTCTCGGTCTCGTCGCGCTCTTGCTCGCCGTTCTCGGCATCTACGGAGTGGTATCCCACGGCGTGAATCGCCGCACGAAAGAGCTCGGCCTCCGGATGGCGATTGGCGGACGCGCGAGAGATATCGTCGGCCTGGTCATGCTGTCCGGTATGCGCCTTGCGGCCGCGGGCGCGGCAATCGGCGGGCTGTTCGCGCTCGGACTCATGCCGCTCACGTCACAATTCCTTCTGGGCGTCAACCCCCTACACCCGCTCACCTTCATCACGGTCGTGCTTGGCTTTCTCGGCGTGGCCGCCGTCGCGAGCTTCATCCCCGCGAGCCGCGCAACGACGATCGACCCCACAACCACCCTCAGGTACGATTAAACGTCGTTTCCTCTTGACGACGTGCTGGATTTGCAGCATACTGCTAATTATTCAGCAGGAGCGATCAGATGGCACCGAAGAGCAAAACACGATTGAGCGGCCGGGAACGCCAGATCATGGACATCCTCTACCGAGCCGGGAGCGCGACCGCGGCAGAAGTACTCGAGCAACTGCCGGATCCGCCGAGCTATTCCGCGGTACGTGCGACGCTACGGATCCTGGAGGAGAAGGGCACGATCAAGCACGCGCAGGATGGGCCGCGATACGTCTTTCGACCCGCGGTCGCTCGAGACCAGGCGAAGCGAAACGCCGTAAAACACCTCGTCCAGACGTTCTTCGACGGCTCCACCGAGAGCGCGGTCGCGACTCTGTTGAACGACTCGGACGCGAGCTTGAGCCTAGACGACCTCGACCGACTCCAGAGGCTGATTGACGACAGAAAGATTCGAGACGACAACGATAAAGGAGAGCGATGATGGAAGCATTCGAGATCGTCACCCAATCCGCGATCGCCATGCTCGTGGCGAAGTCCACAGTCTTGTTGACGCTCGCGTTGTCCGTCACCTTTCTGCTCCGCACCGCGTCGGCGTCTAGCCGACACTACGTATGGGTGCTCACCTTCGTATCGCTCCTGGCCTTGCCGATCGCGAGCTATCTGTCGCGCACGAGCCCGTCGTTCCGTATTGGCGTCCCCGTTCTCACCGCGGCTGCGCCGCCGGCTTCCCTCGAAGCACCCGTGCGACCACGCCGCAGCTCGAGCACGGCTCGTGAGAGTGCGGCCAGTAGCTCCGCGCCCCGAGAGGAAGGCACCGCACTCGTGTCTAAGACAGTGCCTACATGGAAATGGCTGTGGGCATTGGGGAGCGCTCTCGTCGCTCTGCGTCTCGGTGCCGGCCTCATCGGCAGCATCCGCGCTCGGCGCGCCTCTCGGACGATGACCGAGCCCGCATGGCAACGCTCCTTCTTCGAGTCGAAAGAGAGAATCGGTGTCGAGAGAGCGGTCGACCTCCGAGTGCTACCAAAGGCCTCCGTGCCGGTCACGCACGGCGTTTGGCGTGCAACGATCTTGCTACCTCCGTCTTCGACTGCTTATTCCGCCGAGCGCCGCTTTGTCGTCCTCCTCCACGAGCTCGCGCACATACGGCGACACGACGTCCTCACGCAATGGGTAGGCCATGCGGTGTGCGCCGTTTTCTGGTGGCACCCGTTGGTTTGGGTCGCCGCTCGTAAGATGAGGGCCGAGAGTGAGCGCGCGAGCGACGATCTCGTGCTCCATGCGGGGACGCGTCCGGGCGCCTACGCGCACGACCTGCTCGACATGGCAAAGGGATTACGGGTCGACGCCATCGGGACTCCGGTGGCGAGCGTCTCCATGGCACACCGTTCTCGCTTGGAGGAGCGCCTGCTCGCGATCCTCGACGACACGATCGACCGCAGGGGCATCCGAGCCCGCGTCGCCGTTGCTTCCGCGTTCGCGTCCGCGCTCGTTTTCATCGCCGTGTCCTTGGCGACGCCCACGCGAGCGATCGCGACATCGATCGCCGCTCCAACACGGGCGCTCGCACAAACGACTCGGGAGTCCGAGCCCGCAAAACCCGCGCAGCCGGAACGAGCGGAAGCGCCCGAATCTGCCGAAGAGCCACAGACACCGGAGAGCCCGGAGAAGCAAGAGGCGCTCCGCCGCGTGCGCGAGGCTCTGGCCGAGGCGCTCGACGACCCCGACCCGGGCGTGCGCGAGCAAACCGTTGACGCATTGTCTCGACTCGGAGACGAGCTCGCGATTCCACACCTGGAAGAAGCTCTCGAAAGCACGGATGCCTCGATTCGAGCGCAGGCGGCCTGGGGTTTGGGTCGCCTCCGCGCCGCGCCATCGTCCAGTGCCCTCGAACGGCTTCTTTCTGACGAGGACGACGAGGTACGCGAGCAAGCTGCGTGGAGTCTCGGCATGATCCGGAGCGAAACTTCGGTCGACGCCCTGGGGACGCTACTCGCCGGTGACTCGAGCGCCGACGCTCGCTCGCAAGCAGCCTGGGCTCTCGGGATGATCCGAAGTGAATCCGCCGTCGAGACACTCGGCCGCGCCCTCGATGACGCCGATGCCGAAGTGAGAGCGGAATCCGCTTGGGCACTCGGCATGATCCGAGACGCGGGCGCCGTCGCGAGCCTAACGAATCGACTCACGGACCCGGAGGCCGAAGTGAGGTCACAAGCGGCCTGGGCGCTCGGGATGATCCGTGACGCGGGTGCCGCGTCGGCGCTGGCCAACGTGCTGACGGACGAGGACGCGGATGTCCGCGAGCAGGCGATTTGGGCGCTCGGCATGCTGCGCTCGGCGAACACGCTCGAGCCGCTGATCGCCGCTCTAGGCGACGCCCAGGCAGATATTCGAAGCCAGGCCGCGTGGGCGCTCGGCATGTTGCGCGACCTCGGTGCGGTCGACGCTCTCATCGCCGCGACGCGCGACGAGAACAGCGACGTCCGAGAACAAGCGCTATGGGCGCTCGGTCAGCTCGCCGCCGATTCAGGCCACGGGCACGACGACGGAGACGATCCCAACGTCGACGTTGAGCTCGGCGAGCTCGATATCGACGTGGACGACCTGGACGTCGAGGTCGGCGACCCGGATGTGGACGTCGGTGACCGACCGCGCCCGGATCCGCGAGGAGCCTCGCTCTAGAGAGCCCGGGACGAGCTCGCGATTCGTTTTCCGTCCAGCCTCCGATAGACTCCATCCGCAAGGGATGGAGGGGCGGCGACAATGGCGGACGCGACCGAGCTCACGCAACGTTTGAGGAGGCGCGAACGCCTCAATCTCTTTCTGGCAGCTACGGTAGTGGTCCTCACGAGCGCCGCTCTCGCCGGGAACGTATCGGGGTCCAGTCCTGCTCAAGACAAGGCGCCGTCCGCGTCGGCATTTCACCTCGTCGATGACGAGCGGAACGTCCTCGCGGCTCTGGCTCCCTCCCGAGACGGCGCGGAGCTCGTAATCCGAAACCAACGCGGCGGAGCACGCTTGAAGCTAAGCGTCGATCCGGACAAAGCCGGACTCTTCGTGATGGACGAATCCGGCGACACTCGTATCGGAGTCGCCCAGTTCGCCCACGGGGGCGGAGGTGTAGCGCTCCACAGCCCGGAGACGAAAGGAACCGCGGTCCTGTACTACGAGGAGCGAGGAAGTCTTGCCTTCTACGCCGAAGACGGAGCCCTCCTCGCACGCGTTCCGAAACGACGACTAGCGTTCATCGACAAAAAGGTCTTCCAGCGGGTAAATTGAGCGCCTTGAGGGCATCGTCTACCAACACTTTCGAGGACTCATGACGCTTCGTCGAATCCAAGCCGCCGTTTACGCCACGCTATTCTCCTTCGCCGCATGCGATAGCCCCCCTCTAGAGCAAGGGTCGGAGCCGGGACCAGAGCAACCGGCCGACGTTTTCCGAGCCGTCGCGAACCCGCTCTTCGACGACTCCGGCGCTCAACCCAACGCGTGGGCAGATTTCGACAACGACGGGGATCTCGACCTCTTCATAGGCTTTCGTGGGCGCCCGAACCGTCTCTACCGAAACGACGGAGGGGGCGACTTCACCGACGTCGCTGCCGAAGTAGGCCTCGCCGACGCAGAAGACACGCGGGTGGCAGCATGGGGCGACTTCGACGCCGACGGCCATCTCGACCTCTATATCGGCTTCACGGTCCGAGACGGTATCGGGAACCGCCTCTATCGAAACCAGGGCAATGGAGCGAAGTTCGAGGACATAGCGCCTGACTTGGGGGTCGATCTCCTCGGCAACACTCGCCAGACGTCCTGGGTTGATGTCGACAGCGACGGCGATGTCGACCTGTTCATCGCTTTCCGCGAGCAGCCGAACCGGCTATTCCGCAACGACGGCGGACGCTTCAGTGACGTCTCCGAGGCCACCGGCATCAACGACCCGAGAAGAACCGTCGGGGTCGTCTGGCTCGATCTCGACGAGGACGGAGACCTCGATCTTTTCGTGACGAATCAAAACGGGGACGCGGACGGCGTTTTTCTCAATCGTCTGGCGACGGATGGACGATTCGAAGATGCCGCGAGCGAGATGGGTATGGACGGCGGCGCACGGAGCGAAGAGTATGGCGGTGTCGGCCCGGCCGCGGCGGACTACGACAACGACGGAGACCTCGACCTCTTCGTCGCGATGTACGGCCCCGACTTTCTCTACGCGCACGGCGACAACCACCGTTACGAGGAAGTCGGCCGCGGCACTGTCATCGGACAGGACTACCATTCGACCTCCGCGGCTTGGGGCGACTTCGACAATGACGGATGGGCCGATGTTTTCGTCGTCTCCTACTTGCGCGACATCGCGGAGGTTCCCGACCACCTGTTCAGGAACGTGCACGGGAGCTTCGTCGACCAAACGCCTGCCGTCATCTTGGAACGGGGCGCGAGCCACGGTGTGCAATGGGCCGACTTCGACGGCGATGGCGACCTCGACCTGTCTCTCGCGAACAACAACGCCCTTGCCCGCCACCCTCTCTATGAGAACCTCCTCGATGAACGACTCCAGAAGCGGTCGATACGCGTACGCGTGCTCGATGCCAATGGCCGCCACACGCTTGCGGGGTCGGAGGTTCGCCTGTACGCGAGCAATGGTGGTGGAGTCCTCGGGACGAGGCTCGTCGATAGCGGCGGCGGCTATTGTTCACAAAGCGTCATGCCGGTCCATTTCGGTCTTCCCGAAGGGATCGACATGGTGGATGTCGAGCTGACGACGATGTCCACGACCGGCCGGGTCACGACGCGACTGGACGGAGTCGCTGCCGGCAGGCTCGTCGAGATCCGTCAGGACCCGCGCTAGCGGGGCTCATGCCGGATACGACCACTGGACTCGCGCGGGAGCTCGGCTCCTTTCGCCAAGGCATGATCGCCATTGGCGGCATCGTCGGGGTCGGTTTGTTTCTCGGGAGCGGGGCCACGATAGGCCTCGCCGGGCCCGGTGTCATCCTCGCCTATCTCATCGGCGCGCTCGTTGCCGTCGCACTCGGCCTCGTTCTGGCCGAAATGGCCATCGTGCATCCCGTCGAGGGCGGCTTCGCGGCCTACGCGGACATCTATCTCGGACCCTGGGCCGGATTCGCGACGAGGCTCTCCTACTGGTTCGGCGAGATGTTCGCGATCGGCGCGATGGTGACCGCGGTCTCCGTCTACTGCGCGTTCTGGCTCCCGGACTCCCCGCGGTGGATCTTCACGGCGGTCGCCGCCGCCATCGCGGTGGGCCTGAACGCTCTCAACGTAGGTCGATTCGGCGCTCTCGAATCCGCGTTCTCTGTCCTCAAAGTCGGCGCGATCGTCGCTTTCGTATTGCTGGGAGCCGTTGTCGCCTCGGGCCACGGCACGGAGAATCTCCTTGGTCACGGCGGCTTGCTGCCGAACGGCGCGGGCGGTGTCGTGTTGGCATTCACGCTCGTCCTTGCGAGCTTTCTCGGCGTGGAGGCGATTGCCGTCACCGCGGCCGAAGCCGAGCGGCCCGAGCACACCGTTCCACGGGCGCTGCTGGGCCTCGTGGGCACGCTCGTCGTTCTCTATATCGCGTCTCTGCTCGTGATCGTCTCGGTGATGCCGTGGACCGAGGTCGCCGATACGGGAGGCAGCGTCACGGGGAGCCCGTTCGTACAGGTATTCAGCGAGTTCGGCGTGCCCTATTCCGCCGGACTCATGAACGCCGTCGTGGTATCAGCCGCGCTTACCGGAGCGGTGAGCCACCTCTACCTCGCGTCGAGAATGCTTCACTCGATGGCCAAGCAAGGCTTTGCGCCGAGATCGCTCGCGGTCGTGGATCGACGCGGTGTCCCGATGAGAGCGCTTGCGGGCTCGACGCTCGGACTCGTGCTCGCGGGAATGTTCGCGACGCTCGGTGAACGGGCCTTCCTTCCACTTTACGGCACCGGCGTCGTTGCGTGCCTGTCCATCTGGGTGATGATCTTCGTCTGCCATGCGCGCTTTCGACAACGCTTGCCGGTCGAGAGGTGGCGCGCTCTACCCGTCCGCGTTCCGGGCCACCCATGGCCGTCGATCGTGGCCGTCGGTATCATCGTCTTCGCGCTTGGCGTCACGCCTTGGGTCGCCGGACTCCGCTATACCGTCCCTACATTCATCGCGTGGCTCTTCGCGATCGCCATCGTCTATCGACTAAGAACGAGAGGACAGGGTTCATGACGGACGACACTTTCTTTCGACCGCGGCGGCTCGGACACGCCAATTTGTGGGTCGACAACCTTGCGCGATCCGAAGCCTTCTATCACGACTCGTGTGGGCTGACGATCGAGTTCTGGGAGCCCGATCTGAAGGCGACGTTCCTCGGTACCGGCAACACGCCGCACGACCTGGGAATGATCGAGACGACGGGCGGTGAGGCGCGCTACGGAAGAAACGGCTTGCTCCAGATACCGGAGGGCGTCGGCGCGAAGGTGGGGCTCGGTCACCTCGCGTGGGAGCTCGGCAACGAGGGGGAGCTGGTGGCAGCCTACGAGCACGCCCTCGCGGCGGATATCGCGCTCGACATGACCGTCGATCATCAGGTCGCCCATAGCGTCTACCTCTATGATCCCGACGGAAACTACATGGAGTATTACTGCGACACCGTGAGGGACTGGCGAGGAGTACTACACGGTGAGATGGAGCTCATTACCAGCGGCTGGGACCCGACGGAGCACGCGCCCTCGACCGAGTCGCTCGTTGACCCTTCCCCCGAGATCCGCGTCGTTGCGAGCGCGCCGATCCATCCCCGGCGTCTCACGCACGCGGTGCTCGTCTCGGACGCGCCCGAGCGCCTCGTCTCCTTCTACACGAGCGTCGGCGGCTTGACCGAGCTGCATCGCACCGAAGACGTCGTGCTCCTGCGTGCCGACGCGTCCGCGTGCCCGTTCCACCTCGCGATTTGCGGCCGCCACCAGACGGCTCCCGGCTACCACCACATCTCGTTCGAGCTCGCCGATGAGCCGGCCTTGCTGAAAGCTCTCGCCGATACCGTCGAGCGAGGCCTCGCGCCGGCTCTAGAGGTCGATGACGAGCGGAAACGAAGCTTCTACTTGAGAGACCCCGACGGTTTCCTCAGCGAGTACTATGTGGGACGCTCGCCGGACTTGCCGGAGCTGACGGGCGTCGATGGCGATCGCCGCCCGTATTTGGTGTAGCTCTTTGCTACGTCGTCTGGTCGAGAGCGCCCACCAAGTCCGCCGTTAGATCATCGACGTGCTCGAGCCCCACGGACATCCGCAAGAGGTTCGGAGGCGCGGTAGAGCTCGCGCCCTCGCTCGACTTTCGATGTTCTAGGAGACTCTCCACACCGCCGAGACTCGTTGCGTTTACGACGAGCTCGAGCTTCGAGGCGGTCCGCAACGCGGCCGCTTCCCCGCCCGCGACACGAAAGGAAAGAATCCCACCGAACGCACTCATTTGCTTTCGCGCCACCGCGTTCCCGGGATGAGACGCGAGGCCGGGATAGTGGACGCGCTCGACCGCGGGGTGACGCTCGAGTCGTTCCGCCAAAGCCAGCGCGGTCGCCGATTGGCGCTCGACCCGGCAAGCGAGCGAGCGCAGTCCTCGCAGGATGAGCCAGGAGTTGAACGGAGACGCCACCGCACCGAGGACTTTGCGCACCAGCTTCAATCGCGTGAAGACGTCGTCCGCGCCGCGCACGATGATCGCTCCGCCCTGGACGTCGCTGTGGCCTCCAAGGTATTTCGTCGTGGACTGCAAGACGACGTCCGCACCAAGGGACAGCGGCCGCTGGAGCGCGGGTGTCGCAAACGTACCGTCGACGAGGACTTTCGCGCCAGCATCATGAGCGATAGAGGCGACCGACTCGATATCGATCACGTTCAATAGAGGGTTCGAGGGAGTCTCGAGCCACACGAGACGCGTGTCCTTTTCGAGCGCATCTCGAAGAGCGCCCGGCTCCGACATATCGACCATCGACGCCGTCAATCCCCACTGCGGGAAGAACTCCCGCGCGATGGTACGGAAGTCGTAATAGATGTCGTCCGCAAAGACGACGTGGCTTCCGGAGGGCAAGGACTGCAGATACGCGGCCCCCGCACCGATACCGGAGGCAAAGGCGAGAGCGACCTCCCCGCCTTCCAGATCGGCGAGGGCACGCTCGAGCCGAAGCGTCGTCGGGTTGTTCTCCCGAATGTACAACAAGCCGTGCGGTGTCTCTCCGGCCGGGCCGTGCTCGAACGTGGTCGAGAGGTGAATCGGGGGTGACACCGACCCGGTGGACGGATCGCGCTCGGCACCGCTATGAACGGCGCGCGTCTCGAACTTCATGCGGTTCTCCTCGTGGAAGGGTGGAAGGGACGAGATTCAGCCGATCCCGAACAAGGACGCGCTGTTCGCATAAGCGAGGCGCGTCCGCTCGTCCGCGGTCAGATCCGAGAACAGCTCGGAGAGTGTCTTCTCGGTATCGATGCCGACGGAGATCGAGTGCGGGAAATCGGAGCCCCAGACCACTTGCTGTGACCCGAGCTCTTTCACGACGCCGACGCCCTCCCGTTCATCTATGAGGCCGTGCCAGATTCGTGTCTTCAAGTAGTCGCTCGCTTTCATCTCGAGAGGAGGAAGCTGAACCCGGTTCGAGTAGACGCCTTGCACCATGTCGATGCGCCGCATGAAATTCGGAAGCCAGGAAAGCTCTAGCTCCGCGGTGACGATCGACAGCCGCGGGAAACGATCGAGGATGGTACCGAAGATGAAGTCCGACGCGAGTACGTGCGGGATCTCCTCCCAGGTATCGAGGAACATGTCCGGGCCCTGCTCCCACTCCGCGGGCGTGTGGCACGCCATCGGGTCCGGTACGCGGCCCGTGACGATATGGAGTGTCACCGGCAGCTCGAGCGCTTGGGCGGCGGACCAGAACGGGTCGTAGACGGGATCGCGATAGGGCGGCGACCCGGATGGGGGCGCAGCGTGGATCATCGGCGTCCGGAAGCCCATCTTCGCCGTGCGCTCGAGCTCCGCCACCGCCCACGGGACGTCGTCCATCGGGATCATCGCCGCCCCGATGAGTCGTGCCGGATCGTGCGAGCAGAACTCGTAGAGCCAGTCGTTATAGACGCGAGAAGCCTCGCGTACGATGTCCCGGTAGTCGTCGCGGTTGCTCGAATGCATCAGCGAGAGTCCGAGGGTGGGATACAAGATCTCCGCGCTCACCCCAACGCGCTGTTGAAACGAAACGCGTGCGGCTGGGTCGTGGCCGGCATCCGGCGTGCCGGCGCGGGCGGCTTTCTCTTGTTGCTCCTCGAACCGAGCATACTGCTTGCCGGTAAAAAAGAACGGGCCGGAGACGCCGCGATGGCTCTCGACCACGCGCGGCGTCTCGTCGCCGAACTTGTCCCCCAACGCCCGAAGCCACAAGTCGGGAGGCTCGAGCGTATGCGAGTCGGCACTGATAATGCGCACTCGAAAAACAGGGCCTCTCTTCTAGTTCTCTTCGCGCACGGTGGGATACTCGATACCGAGCTGCTCGAGATACGTGTCGTATTTTTCGGGGTCGAAGTAGTACTTCTTCATCTCGTCCCGATATTTCGCCATGATCTCTTCGTTGAGATGCGTCGCCGGAGCGTCGTCCGCGCTGATGAAAGGCGTGTAGTCGTGATCCTTGCTCTGGACGTCACTAAAATAGGTCCAGGCATCTTTCACGAGATCCTCGTCTAGGATCAAGTCGAGGGCGGTCATCGCCATGACCTTGGCTCCGGCCGTGGCGCCTTTATGCGCGATGGGAGTCGCCATCGCAACGGCGCTCGACCAGTGATGTCCGCCTCCGCCCGTTTGAAAGTTCGACGGAAAGCGGAGAGTCACGGTCGGCACGTTCCAAGAAATATCGCCGATATCGTCGGAGCCTCCACCGGTCCGCGGCTCGGGAGCCGGGCCTTGAAGCTCGGCGAGCTCGGTTTGCAGGCCGACGGTATCGACGCCCATCTCTTTTTGAAGTCCCTTCGCGAGTGCCTGGTCCGCCTCGCTCCACTCGGGGAGACCGACGACTTTGATGTTCTCGTACATCGTCTCGGCCACGACCTTGTTGAAATGACCCGGATAGGCCGTACCCAAGATGCGACGCTCGACTTCGGTATCCGTCATCATCGCGGCGGCTTCGGCAGCCTGGGTCCCGATGTCGAACAAACGCTGGATGTTCGGCTGGTCGAGCTCTCTGAAGTAGTACCAAACGGAAGCGACGGAGGGCACGACGTTCGGCTGGTCGCCGCCATTGGTAATGACGTAATGCGTGCGCTGCGACAATCGAAGATGCTCTCGTCGGGTATTCATCGCCGCGTTCATGAGCTCGACGGCATCGAGGGCGCTGCGACCTCGCCAGGGTGCGCCCGCCGAGTGGGCCGACTCGCCGCGAAACGTGTACTCCACCGAGACGAGCCCGTTGCCGCTGCGCTGCCCCCAGCTCGTCGTCAAATTCCGGCTCACATGCGTGAACAAGCAGATGTCGACGTTGTTGAAATAGCCGTCGCGCACGAACCACGCCTTCGAGCCAAGTTGCTCCTCGGCGACACCCGGCCACATCAGGATCGTGCCGGGTATGCCTTCACGCTCCATGATCTTCTTCAACACGAGCGCGGCGGTGACGTTGACGGCTTGACCGGAATTATGGCCTTCGCCGTGGCCCGGTGCCCCCTCGATGATCGGATCGTGATACCCGACACCCGGCTTCTGCGAGGCTTTCGGGATGCCGTCGATATCACTACCGAGAGCGATGACGGGTTTACCCGAGCCCCACGTCGCCGTCCACGCCGTCGGCATGCCGGCCATCCCCATCTCCACCGTGAACCCATTCTCGGCAAGGATCTCGGTCACGTATCGGGACGTCTCATGTTCCTGGAACCCGAGCTCGCCGAAGCTGAAAATCGAGTCGACCATCACCTGCGTGAATTTGCGCATGGACTCGACTTCGGAGAGGGCCTCCTCTTTGAGTCCCGGCAAACGCGGATCCGGAGGCTCCGCCGCCGCCAGCTGCGCGGCGAACCCAAAGACACACAAACTCGTAAATAAACGTCTCACGCTCATCTCACTTCCCTTTCCAAAACCCCTCGAGCCAGCGATTCTACGTCAACGCCCGGCTCAGTTCACCTCTCGAGTCCCGGGAGCGCGGCGGTGAGACGCTCGCCCAGGTCCCGATCCGCTTTCGCGAAATAGGACACAGCGCGCTCGACGACGCCGGGGTCCGTCACTTGCCCGAGACTCCCGGCGAGGTTCGAGACGAGACGTAGCTTCTCCTCGGGCTCCATGACGCGATAGAGCGCCCCCGCCTGCACGAAATCGTCGTCATCACGATGCTCCGACGGCGGCTGCGGCCCGGTTACGCCCGACACGGTCGCCGGGAACTCGTGAGCATCGCTCGAAGGAGCGGGCCCGCCGTTACCATTGGGCTCGTAGTTTTTCTCTCGCCCTCCGTTGTCGTCGAAACGCATCGCGCCGTCGCGACCATAGTTCCGAGCGCCGCCTTCGACCCCTTTGGGACGGTTGACGGGCAACTGTCCGTGATTGACGCCGAGACGATAACGCTGCGCGTCGCCGTAGCCGAACAGCCGCGCTTGTAGCATGCGATCGGGCGAAGGACCGACGCCGGGGACCATATTGGCGGGACTGAATGCCGATTGCTCGACCTCGGCAAAATAGTTCTCGGGCAGCTCATCGAGCACCAGCCGCCCGACGGGGATGAGCGGATAGTCTTGATGCGGCCAGACCTTCGTGAGGTCGAACGGGTCGAACCGATAAGTCGCGGCATCCGATTCAGGCATCACCTGGACTTTGAGCGTCCACGCGGGCGCATCGCCCGACGTGATCGAGTCGTAGAGATCCTTGTGCAAGTAGGCGGGCTCCTTCCCACCGAGCTCGGCGGCTTGCTCGCTCGTGAGACAACGGATGCCCTGCTCGGTCTTGAAGTGAAACTTCACCCAGAAACGTTCGCCTGCTTGGTTGACCCATCCGAAGGTATGCGATCCGAAGCCATCCATCTGCCCGTACGAGGCCGGAATACCTCGGTCGCCGAAGAGCCAAACGAACTGGTGCGTCGCCTCGGGCGTCCGGGAGAAGAAATCCCACACGTTATCGGGCTCCTGCCGGTTCGTGAAGGGATCGTACTTCTGCGAATGGACGAAGTCAGGGAACTTGATCCCGTCTCGAATGAAGAATGTGGGCGTGTTGTTACCCACGAGGTCCCAGTTACCGTCCTCGGTGTAGAACTTGACGGCGAAGCCTCGAGGATCGCGCGCGGTGTCCGCGGCGCCCTTGGATCCCGCCACGGTCGAGAAACGCACGAAGACTTTGGTGCGTTTCGATACCTCGGAGAACAGCTTGGCGTGCGTCCACTTCGGCACGTCGGCGCTCGTCGTCTCGAAGGTACCGTAGGCGCCGGAGCCAACGGCATGAACGACGCGCTCGGGAATCCTTTCGCGATTGAACCGCGCCAGCTTCTCGATCAGGTGTTGGTCCTGCACGAGCACGGGCCCGGCCGCGCCGGCCGTTTGGGAATGCTGATTATTCGAAACGGGCGCACCCGCCTCCGTCGTAAGAATCGAACGTTTCGTCACGTTGAAGCCTCCTTCGGCGGCTGCCACCATGGCACCCGGTTCACGTGACATCCTCGTCGATCCGATTGATATTCTCCAATACTCCTTTATTTACGTGTCGATAACTTTTACCTATCACTAAGTGTTCGATAGGAACGAGCCATCGTTCGCGCGAGCGCCCGTAATGTCGTCTCGACTGCAGAGCGAGGACGCCAGACCAGCGCGAGCGTGCGCTTGGGCGGCTCCCCGGCAAATCGGCGAACGTGCAACGTGCCTCCGCGGTTCTCCACGGGGATCGCGAGCGACGGCAATAGCGTCAAGCCGGCACCCGCGGCTGCCATTTGCACGAGCGTGGACAGGCTGGTGGCCCGGACCGCCATCTCGGACGCCCCCGCATTCGAACAAAACTCGAGCGCTTGATCACGGAAACAGTGGCCATCGTCTAGCAAGAGGAAAGAGTGACCGTCGAGCCTTCCCGCGGCAATCTTGCGCTTGCCGCGGGTCACGGGATGGCCGGGAGGCGCGGCGAGGACGAACGCATCGTCGCCGATCAAGGCGTGGTCGACCTCACCGAGCTTCGACTCGAGCGCAACGACCGCGCCTTCTAACTCGCCGTCTCGCAGGCGCTGCATGAGGGACTCCGTCTTGTCCTCGACCCAGATTTCCGTGAGGCGGGGGTATTCCTGCTTGAGTAGCGGCGCCATCTCCGGCAGCAGGTAGGGCGCGATGGTAGGGATGATGCCGATGCGGATCGTACCCGTGAACGGCTCCGTCAGCTGCGAGGCACGCAGGACGAGTTCGTCGGCCGCGAGGAGAAGCTCCCGGGCGCGGCTCAAGAGCTCCGAGCCCGCCGGCGTCAACAAGACTCTCCTCCGATCGCGGTCGAAGAGACGGACGCCGAGCGCTTCCTCCACGAGGGCCACCTGCGCCGAGAGCGCGGGCTGGGACACGTGGCATTCCGCTGCCGCTTTCCGGAAGCTTCTTCGCTCGCCGACGGCAACGACGTATTGCAGCTGTCGAAGGGTAAGCTTATGCGGAGCCCAGTTCATGATAGCTACCGGCTATCATACCGAAGCCGCGCGCTTCCTTTCGCCGCTACTCCCCCGATGGCCTCGCCGCATTCGTCCGGATGGCCTCTGCGAGAAAGCCCGCGAGCCCGTCGCCGTGCTTGTCGAAGCTCGCGCGGAACCGCTCGTCGGCGACGTACATCTGCGCGAGACCCGCGTGCATTTCGCGACTACACGGGTAGTACCAGCGGTCGATGTGACGCCGATGGGACTCCGCGAGAGCGACCACCGGCTCGGAGCTCGCGCCGGATCCACCGGCGAGATGCTCGGCAACTCGCTTCATCAGCACGTCGTTCTCGGCACGGATCGTCTTCCAATCCTCCGCGGTATAGCGCTTGGTTCTAAGCGCGGCCTCTTTGTAAGCGTCGGTGTCGCCAAAACGCTCCTTGACCTCGGCCTCGTGATCCTTGGGGTCGAAACCATCGAAAATCTCCTTCGCATTCATGTCCTCAACTCCTTTCAAAGCAGCGAGCGCCGTGTCCACCGACCGCAGGCGCGCGTGAGATACTTCGAGCTCCGCCTCCAGACGCTCGCGGTGGTCGGCGAGCGCTCCGATGCGGTCGTAGCCCGGCTCGTCCAGCATCTGACGGATGCGTTCGAGCGGTAGTCCCATCTCGCGGCAGAGCAAGATCTGCTGCAGACGCAGTAAGTCATCATCCGTATAGAGTCGGTAGGCCGCTTCACTCCGTTGATGAGGAGAGAGCAGCCCGATATGGTCGTAGTGATGGAGCGTTCGGACCGTCACCCCCGAGATCTGAGCAACTTGCTTGACCCGATAGGTCTTGCTCACCATGACGCTAGTCTAGGCCGTGACGTAACGGCAGGGTCAAGTTGAATCTCGCCTACGCGCGCGCTTATTCTCTGCGACGATGACGCAACGAATCCAACGGCTCGCCGCTGCGGGTGCCTTCCTCCTTGCCGCGGCCACGCCGGTCCGAGCCCACGTCAAGTGGTTCGTCGACGCGAGCTTCGGCAACGCCCCTCTCTCTTTCTCCGAGGCCGTCACGCCGACCTTCCTGGCACTGCTCGCGCTCAGCCTCGTGACCATCAGCCTGCTCGTGCTCGCAGAGGAGCGCCTTACCGGAGCCCGTTGGTACGGCTCGGTGAACGGATGGCTATCCGCACGACAGAATCAGAGCGATGTCGTCATGCGCGTCGCCGCAGCCGCGGTCCTGCTCATGAACTGGCAAGCCGGCGCGATGCTGGTGCCGGAGTTCACCGTCCAGAACGCCGCGATCGGATGGTTCCAGTTCTTGTTGGCGCTCTTGCTGCTATTTCCGACGTCGACGCCTATCGCCGGAGCAGGCATGATCGCGCTCTATCTATATGCGGTTTCCCGATTTGGGCTCTTTCACATGCTCGACTACCTCCACTATCCGGGAGTCGGCTTGTTTCTTGCGCTCAATCGAGCACCCGCCCGCGTGCGCGCCTTGCAGATTCCGGTTCTCTATTCGAGTATCGGCTTTTCCTTGTGCTGGGTGGGGCTCGAGAAAATCGTCTACCCGGAATGGGGACTCATCCTGCTTCGCGAGCACCCGCAGCTCGCGCTGGGCTTTCCGATCGAGTTCTTCCTGACCGGAGCTGCCTTCGTCGAGATTTCACTCGGATTCCTGCTCATCCTGGGCGTCCTCGAGCGGCCGCTCGCGGCCACGATTACGCTCGTCTTCTTTCTCACGACCCTCGTCTTCGGAAAGACCGAGGTCATCGGTCACACCCTGCTCCACGGCGCGTTGATCGTGTTCCTCCTTCGAGGCACGGGCGAGATGTATCGGCCTCCCATCGCGTTCCACAAGAGCCTGCCGCTGCGGATCGCTTTCGGTAGCGTCAACTTCGGAGTTCTCGTCTTCGCGCTCCTCTTCGCCTATACGGGCGTGGCGGGCGTCTTGCACGACGACTACGAGGGACCGGCGGCTCATAGCCATGAACGCCTCGACGTTTCCGGAGAGCCTTCGGTGCCCGAGATCGAGGTCACACTCACGCCCGATACCGATCCCGGCTGGAACGCCCATCTCGACGTGAGGAACTTCCGTTTCGCGCCCGAACATGCGGGTGGTCCTCACACGATGGGCGAGGGCCACGTCCACGTCGAGATCGACGGCGTCAAGCTGGCGCGATGGTACGGAGAATGGGGCCACATCCCCGCGCTCTCTCGCGGCTCACACGAAATCCGCTTTTCGTTGAACACGAACGATCATCACGAATACGCCGTCGGCGAAACGTCGATCGATTGGCGGACGACGCTGACCGTCGAGGACCGCTAGATTTACCGCATCAGCGGGAATAGACTGATCCTCATGGCATCGCCGAGTTTGAAACACGCGTCGATGTGCCTGCTCTTCGCGGCCACCCTTCTATCGGCCGGCACGATCACGGCCACCGGCGTTCCTGTCGAGCTTCTCCGGGTGCCGCAGGGCGGCATCCAGCCGCAAGCAGCGATCGACGGGTACGGCACGATCCACCTCGTCTATTTCCGCGGCGAGCCCAGTGGCGGGAATCTTTTCTACGCCACGAGAGGCGCCCGAGAGCAGCACTGGTCGGATCCCATCCGGGTAAATAGTGAGGCAGGGAGCGGGCGAAGAAACGGCGCGATCAGTCACGCACAGCTCGCCCTCGGTGCGAACAGGCGGGTTCACGTGAGCTGGTTCAACATGCGGCCGCCGAAGTACTTCTACACGCGATCGCGCGAAGACGCCCCCGGATTCGAAAAGCAACGCAATCTCGTCACGGACAACGTCGACGGGGTGGAGACCGGAGCCTCCGTTGCGGCCGACGGCTCCGGGAGCGTGGCGATCGTCTGGCACGCTGGGAGCATCGCCGCGGAAGACGCCCGCGGGGTCTTCGCCCGCGTGTCGCGTGACCACGGGCTTACGTTCGGCCCGGAATCAAGGATCGACGATGACCGCGGCGTCTGCGCCTGTTGTGGGCTCAGCGCCGTTTTCAGCCGCGATGGAGGTCTTTACGCACTGTACCGAGCAGCCACTGCCTTGGTTCATCGAGACATAACTCTGTTGAAGTCAACGGACCACGGGAAGAGCTTCAGCGCTGACAAGATCCACGAATGGAACATCGGCGCCTGCCCGGTCTCGACCACGCGGATCACGGCCGGCCCGGGAAATGGCGTTCTGATGGCGTGGGAGACGAAAGGTCAGGTATTCGTTTCGCGTGCGGGGACTGACGAAGTGCTGCAGATCGTCGCAGCGCCCGGCGAGCAACGCCATCGCCGCAAGAATCCTCTCGCCGTCATGAATCCGTCCGGCGCAACGCTGCTGGTTTGGGGCGACGGGCCGGGATGGCGCTCGGGTGGTGCTTTGAGCTGGCAAGTCTTCGACGCCGACTGGAAAGCAACCCACATCGCCGGGAGCGCCGAAGAAATGCCGGAGTACAGCGTTCCGGAGGCACTCGCGAGGCCCGACGGATCCTTCGTCGTGATCTACTAGTCCCCCGCTGACTTTCATGGCGTCACCGCGGTAGAATGCACACGTGGACTTGATTTCGATGCGAGTGGCGGCCAGCCTCCTGAGCGTGCTCGCGCTCTCCTCGGCGCCTTCGGCTCTTTGCGAGATGATTTGCGCGCCAGACACGATGGGCCATGGTACCCATTCCGACGCGAACCATCACGCTACGAGCACGACTGAGTCCGTGCCGTCTCACGGCCATCATCCGATGGGTTCGAACGGCAGTCCGTCTCACAGCGCAGCCGTGAGCACCGTTTCTCCCGGAGATGGTGGTTGCTGCGCTCACAGCGTTAGTGATCCGAACGCCGCGCGCTCCCGCATTCGGGCCACCCGTGAGACCCGGGTCTCGGTGCGGACGGCAACCGTGACCCTCGGGTCGTACCGCGCGCTCACTCCTTCGATCTCACCGCACGACCGGCTCGACGACGGCTCCGCTGCGCCGCCGCCACCGCAGAGTCTCGCTTCGCCCGTTCTCCGCGTTTGATACCTCCCCCAATCGCGCGGCCGCGACGCCGCGCAACCAATCTCCAGTTCTAATCGGGCCGGCGTGCGACCGCACGTCAGTCGCCCCGGGAGGACCTCCATCATGAAGACCCTTGCTCGTGCTTTACTGATCTTGATCGCTGTCGGCGCCTGTGCGAGCGCCGCTGTCGCGTATTCGATCGTCCGTCAGGGTCTTAGCACTCGGGTCCCACCGAGCGCGCTCGAAAAGGTGCTTGCCCGCGCGATGCGCTACGCAGCGACACCCGCGGACATTCGGGCCGCTCAGAATCCGGTCGAGCCGACCCAGGACGTGTTTGAAGAGGGACTAGAGCATTTTGCCGACCATTGCGCGTCCTGCCATGCCAATGACGGCAGCGGCGAAACCGAGCTCGGGCGCAGTTTCTATCCACCCGCGCCGGACATGCGCGCGACCAGCACTCAGGATCTGACCGATGGAGAGCTGTTCTCGATTATCGAGAACGGCATTCGCCTGACGGGGATGCCGGCCTGGGGAGCCGGGACGGACGCGGGAGAGCTTGGGAGCTGGGGGCTCGTGCATTTCGTCCGACGGCTTCCGGGGCTGAACGAGGTGAACCTCTCTCGGATGGAAGAGTTCAACCCGAAGAGCCCCGCACAATTTCGCGAGGACGAGAAGATACGACGCTTCCTCGCGCGTGAGGACTTGCCTGCGTCGGCAAAGCCCGCGCCTGGCGTTAGTGCGTCTCAACATTAGAGCGATGACGGCCCGAAAGGATTCAACGTTGAACTCGTATCCACGAACATCCCAAATTGTGGAGGACCCGCGCCATTCGCGAAGAACCTTCGTGAAAGGTTTGGCGATGGGCGGAGCCTTGGCCGGTGTCGGTCTGCTGGGCCGGTCGTCCTGGGCTGCTTCCGGCGCACGGCGTGACGTCGAACCACTCACGGGAACCGAGTTCGACCTCGAGATCGCAGAAACCCCAATGAACTTCACCGGTGCGCCGCGCATGGCCGTGTCGGTGAACGGCTCCGTTCCCGGTCCCACGCTGCGATGGCGCGAGGGCGATACCGTCACCCTTCGTGTTGCGAACAAGCTCGACGAGGACACATCGATTCACTGGCACGGCATTCTCTTGCCTGCGAACATGGACGGCGTGCCGGGCCTCAGCTTCCGCGGCATCCCACCCGGTGAAGCGTACGAGTATCGATTTCACGTGCGGCAGGCCGGGACTTATTGGTACCACGGTCATTCCGGATTCCAAGAGCAAAGCGGCGTGTACGGGCCGCTCGTTGTCGAGCCGAGGGAGCCCGAGCCTTTCACCTACGACCGCGAGCACGTCGTGCTGCTCTCCGACTGGACCGACGAGAACCCGTGGCGGGTGTTCGCGAAGCTCAAGAAAATGTCGGACTACTACAACTACCGCAAACGAACGCTCGGCGATCTGTTTCGAGACCTACGCCAGGACGGCTTCAGGACGACGGCGGCCGAGCGCAAAGCCTGGGGCGAGATGCGCATGACCCCGACGGACCTGGCCGACGTGAACGGGAATACCTACACGTACCTGACGAATGGTCACGCGCCCGCTGGCAACTGGACGGGGCTGTTTCGACCCGGCGAACGCGTCCGCCTCCGATTCATCAATGGCTCCGCGATGACCCACTTCGACGTGCGCATTCCGGGCTTGAAGATGACCGTCGTCGCGGCCGACGGCCAGTACGTGCACCCGGTGAGCGTGGACGAGTTTCGTATCGCCGTCGCCGAGACGTTCGACGTCATCGTCGAGCCGTCGGGACAAGACGCCTTCACCATCTTCGCCCAAGCACTCGATCGTACCGGATATGCCGCCGGCATCTTGGCCGTCCGCGACGGACTCGAAGCGCCCGTGCCCGATATGGACCCCCGCCCGTTGTTGACGATGGCCGACATGGGACACGGCGGATCGGGCCACGACATGGGTGCGATGACGATGGAGCCCGCACCCGTCGACCCGCACGCCGGTCACGACATGTCCACAGAAGCGCCGGCGGATCCGCATGCGAGACACACGATGCCCGCACGGGAGGCTCCTCCCGATGCGCACGTTGGCCACGACATGTCCAAGATGGAGGGCGGAGCGATGGCCTCTCACCCCGTCAGCGAGAACGGCAATCCGCTCGTGGACATGCAGACGATGACGCCAACGTCACGGTTCGACGATCCGGGTATCGGGCTTCGCGGAAACGGTCGACGTGTGCTCACGTATCGAGACCTGAGAAGCTTGTTCGACGACCCTGACGGGCGCGAGCCGGGGCGAACGATCGAGCTCCACCTCACCGGTCATATGGAGCGCTTCGCGTGGTCGTTCGACGGCATCAAGGCATCCGACGCCGCACCGATACGCCTCGTCTACGGCGAACGGATGCGCATCGTGTTGGTCAATGACACGATGATGACGCACCCCATCCATCTCCACGGAATGTGGAGCGATATCGAGGACGACGACGGACAGTTCCATGTGCGCAAGCACACCGTCGATATGCCCCCGGGTGGCAAACGCAGCTTCCGCGTGACGGCCGACGCCCTCGGGCGATGGGCATTTCATTGCCATCTGCTCTACCACATGGCGGCTGGGATGTTTCGGGAAGTACGGGTGGACGAGTGAGCTCGCGGTCGGGCTTCCAAGCCGTCGTGCTCACTACGGCCGTCGCGGGACTGTGGCCGGCATCGTCGAGCGGACAGTCCGCGCCGCCTCCCCGTGAGCAAGAACAGCCCGACCATTCGGCGCATCAAGAGTCGACACAAACGGAGCTACCGCCAGGCGTTCCCCCGATCACCGACGAAGCCCGCCGGGTAGCATTTCCCGATGTCGACGGCCACATGGTTCACGACAACGACGTGAACTACCTCGTGCTCGTGAATCAGCTCGAGTGGCAGAATACGGGCAGCGATTCCGCCGCTAGCTGGGACGGCAGGGGATGGGTCGGAAAAGACCGCGACCGACTCTGGTTCCGTACCGAGGGGGAGGGCGAGAGCGACAGCCTCGGCGACGCCGAAGCGCACTTCCTCTATGGACGCGCCATCGCGCGGTGGTGGGACATCGTCGCCGGCGTGCGTCAGGACGTTCGACCCGGTCCCGCACGCACGTGGGCGGCTTTCGGGGTCCAGGGGCTGGCACCCTATTGGTTCGAAGTGGAGGCAACCGCTTACGTAGGCGAATCCGGGCGCACTTTGTTCCGCTTCGAGACCGAGTACGAGTTGTTGCTGACGAATCGCCTCATTTTGCAGCCGCTCGTCGAAACGGATATCTACGGCAAGTCCGATCCCGAACGTGGACTCGGAGCCGGGCTCAGCTCTGTAGATGCGGAGCTACGACTCCGCTACGAGTTCCGTCGAGAGGTCGCCCCCTATATCGGGGTGGTATGGAACTGGAAGTTCTTCGGCACCGCAGACTTCGCCGAGGCGGCCGGCGAGAGCGCCTCGAGCGCCCGCCTCGCTCTCGGAGTTCGACTTTGGTTCTAGACGCAAACACTCAGGCCGTTCTACTCGGGAGCGGAACGGCCGCTCGCCGGCTATCTGCCGGCGCTCATTGCTCCCAGATACAAGGAGACAAGACCATGACACGACGCATTGCGATCACGCTACTCGCTTTGTTCGTACTCGGGCTCACGTTCGCGGCGGCCCACCCCGGTCACGAGCACAAGGTACTCGGAACCGTCACCATGGCGGCGTCCGATCACGTGATGCTCAAGGACACTGACGGGAAAGATGTGACCGTCTACATCACCGGCGACACGAAGGTGCTCAAGGACAAGGAGCCGATGAAGGTCGAAGACATCGCGACCGGCATGCGAGTGGTGATCACCGCGGTGTCCGACGAGAAGGACGAGAAGATGTTGGCCAAGACGATCGAGATCGGCTCGGCGCCCGAATCAAACTAGTTTCGAGAATCGGCTCGGTAGCCACGACAAGAGCTGGTATCAGCCGCGTGAGCGACCCATAAGCTCTCGACGCCACTAGCGCGGCGGCATATTCTCTTTTCCTTCGAAGCGGCGTTCTTTCCAAACGTCACCTCCGGCTCGATGCTTGTCTCGCTGGTCGGTTGGAGGTCCGCTCGTTCTAGTCCGATTTCGCTTTCCCAGGGAGAGTCGCTTCGAACGCCGTATTCTCGTTGACGGCTCTAACGAGCGCTTCTGGATTCGTTCGAGAGGGGTCGAACTTCGCCCAGGCCCACCCTTTTTTCCAGTCAGCCTTCGCCTGGTTGCAGCCTTCTACCTTTTCGAGCGCGGCTATGACCGCCGCGGAGCAGCTGGCTCACGTCATGCCACGGACTTCGAGCTCGACCTCGCTCGATTCCTCGGCTCCCCCGAAGACACTCAGCGAGAGGGCCACAAGCGTCATCACGAACAAGAGAACGCCCTTCTTCATCATTTCGTCTCTATCCTCTCTCCATGTGGGCCACAGGCTTTTCTTCCCGCACCCGTTGTTGCATCCGAAGAACCGCTCGATTCACATCACCGAGGCAGCAGTTGCCCGACGGGTTCTTCACGTCGCAGGCGCAGTTCCCTGCTTGAACCTCGGCGTTGATACTCTCGGCCACCGTCGAGCGACCCGTGGTCGCGAACTCGTCTCGGACGGACTCCTCGGTGTGGCCGAAGCAATAGCAAAGAAAAATCGGGGACTTCGTCTCTTTCATGCCCACTCGCACGGTGAGGTCATCCTTGAGGAAATACGATCCAGCTTCGTTCGAGTAGTAAACGACGTCGCAGTCCGGCGAGCGATCGAAAGAGTACGGCTCATCCGCAAGCCGTCCGAGAGCCTCCGGCTTCAAGAGGCTTTCCATCGTCTCACGGAGCACCAGACGTCCCTTCCCACCACACTGGCGGCAGCGATCATCAGCCGCGACAACCGGTTCGGGCACTTTGCAGCAATCACGCACTGTGTTCTCTCCGTGATCTCTAGGATGCATCAGGCATCGATGCCTTGTAGCCGGTGGAGTCCACCGCGTCGATCATCTGCTCAAAGGTCACTCTCCCGCGCTCATAGCGCACGAGCACTTTCTGCTCTGACGAACTCGCTTTCGCCTCGGTCACACCGTCGAGCTTCCCGAGAGCCTTCTCGATACCCCACTCGCACGTGACACAGGTCATGCCTTCCACCGGCAAGACGACTTGCGCCATCTCTCCCGACGAGCTCGTCGCCGCACCGGCGACTTCCTGCGCTTTCGACCCGAGCCCGAGAGCGCTCGATACGTTGAGTGCACCGAAGACGGCAACGGCGAACGTCGCGATCGCGAGAAGCGCGGGAGTGAAGCGCGCGTGTCGGATCTCGGAGCCCATGGCCCGGAGCCGAGTGCGTTCTCCCAGGAAGACATACCATCCGACCGCTAGAAGAGCGATGCCCGCGCCGGTGAAATACCAATGGTACTTTCCGAGGACGCTCCCGAGCCCGAGTCCGCCTAGACCGAAGGCAATCAATAGAAGGGGAAGGCCACAGCAGACGGATGCGAGCGTCGCGGACAACGCTCCCAGAGTGCCGGCGCTCGATTTCGTCTCAGCACCGACCTCGCAACAGCTGGTTTCAGACCCGTTGGTGATTTCGTTCGACATCGGACGTTTCCTCCAACTCCGAATCCAATGTACACCCTGTACCCGCGTACCGGGTCAAGTCCAAATTTAGTTCCTTCCTTACTCTAAATCTGTGGATCCGGCCACTGTCATGATGACGGGACAGCACGCGCCCTCGGCCAAAGCATCGTCGCACTGCTTCCGATACCCGGCGAGCTGTCGGTGGAAGCGCTTCATCTCGCGAATCTGCGCAGCGAGCTCGTCCAGCTTGCCATCGAGCATACTCATGACACGATTGCAGCTTCGAGGGTTCTCCGGCTTCATCTTGAGAAGGGCGTGGATTTCCTCGAGCGAGAACCCGAACCCTTGCGCTCGCTTGATGAAATGAAGACGTGCCGCCGCTTCTCGATCGTAAACCCGATAGCCCGATGCCGTTCGACGCGCGGGACTTAGAAGTCCTATTCTTTCGTAGTAGCGCAACGTCTCTCGGTTCACGCCGGCACGCTCGGCCAGCTGTCCGATGAGATAGTGGTCGTCGTCGCTCAAGAGGCCTCCACGTTAGGGATGATAGGTACCTCAGTACCCGTACAAGGTTCAATCTTCGATAACTTCGACTTCGCCTTCCTTCAGCGCAAGCGAGGTCGACGGCCCCTCACGATGCACCGTCAGTTTGCCGGTGACGCGCAGCTTCCGTGACTCCTCCAGCGCGGCGTCCTTGAAATCGACGAGCTCGATCTCGGACTCTTCCCAGAGGAGATAAGCACCGTCCTTCCGACTCGCAAACGTACCCACCACTGTCGCAATCATGCCACGCGGCGTGAAGCCGGCACTCTTGACCGCGCGATCGACTTGATCGGCACGAATGGATCGCCCCTCTGTCGCCGTAAGCGTTGCCGTTCCTTCCCCGACATGAATCTCGATCGTTTCCACCCCTCCAACGTCATCCAGACGTTTTTCGAGTGAAGCCGCTCAGAACACGCAGGCAAGGCCGTCAACGCGAACCACGACACGTTCCACCTGCCCGAGCGCAACAGACGCGGGGAACGCAATCCATACGAATATCAGGGATGCGAACACTCTTCTCATCGTTACCTCCAGCCTAGAACAGTAAGACTCGGATGCCTACTAGCGTCGTCCAGCTCGTCGCGAGTTGACGCCCATTCGTTTCGTCTACGATTGGAACCTGAACGCTCCCCTCAACGAGCCAGTTTCGACCACCGACGTATTGCAGTCCGGGAGACAGCAACAAGAGAGTGCCACCCGAATCCTCTATTCGCGCTCCCGCCCGGGCGCTTCTCGTGTGGGTGGTTCCATTCAATTCCATGAATAGATTCAGTTGCCGTGCGGGATAGACTCCGTAATCGGCCGGTGAGACACGAAAGCCGAAAGCCAGATTGTAGGCAACACTGTCCCCGATCTCGATGGAGTCGTTCGACGTGTTGATGTTGTAGATTCCCTCGCCGTAGATGCCCGTCCGGCCACGAACCCACCCCGCGACCACGGTCATGAAGGCGTCCGTGGAGTCCGTACCGAGTGGCGGGATTTTGCTCCCGTCGCCGCTGGGAAACTTGACTCCCGCCTTCGTAGCCACCCGGAATGTCTCGTTCAAACCATCGCGCTGGTAGAGCAGGTATTTTCCGAAGACACGCACATCGGCCAAACCGGAGCTGGATCTGGACGTCATCACCGTGCGCGCGTCGACGTTCGCAAACGGAGCGATGATACCCACCTGGACGCGCTCGCTGAAGAGATTGTACGGAACGACAACGGGAACCTGAATGACGGTCACCTCCCGACGATCCGGATTGTCGATCGTCTCTCCGTCGTCGATCAGACGTTCGCGGCTAATGACTTTGGCGAACGTCCGAACGCCGCGGCCGGCGAGTCCGAGCATGATCGGCGTGTCGGTATGGATCGGGGGGCCTTGAGCCGAGGCTTCACGAGCGACGACCGCGGCGATAAGGCTGACGAGCACGAACGCACGAACGCGCATACTCACTTGGTCAGTTTGAAAACGATCTCCATGAGCTCATCGAACACTTCTTCCTCGCGACCGCCCTTGATCGCTTGTGTGGCGCAGCGCTCCAAATAGTTGCGGACGACGAGCTTCCCGACTCCGCGTAGGGCCTGCTGCGCAGCGGCCACCTGTGTCAGAACGTCGACGCAAGGGCGGTTGGCGTCTAGCATCCGCTCGATCCCGTCCATCTGGCCGCGAACCCGTTTGAGGCGCTTTCGGATGTCCCCTTTCCGTTCATCGGGCACGAAAACCTCGTTGATCACTTCAAGCGTTGCAGTATCTTTTGGCATTAGCTCACTCGCTTCCTCAAAGGCAGGGCCCTGTCCAAGGTGGCTGAGTCACATACATTTCGTATTCCCATACCCCGTATAGGTATACGATCTTAGCCGTCCCGTCAAGGCCTTCGCAACGGTGCTCCCCGCCTGAAAGAAACCCTCCAATCAGCCGAGGACGGGTCACTAGGCAAGCCGTGAGTTCGACACGCTCTCCTTCGGAAGGCCTCTCGAACGCCATAGAAAGTAAAGCACGGGGAACAGCAGGAGCACGACCAAACCCGAGCTCACCACACCTCCGACCAAAGGCGCTGCAATCCGTTTCATCACGTCGGCACCCGTCGCGGTGCTCCACATGATCGGCAAAAGGCCCAGAAGATCCGTCGCGACCGTCATCAAAATCGGGCGTATGCGTTTGAGTGCTCCGCCCTTGACGGCATCGATGAGTGAGAGACGATCCGAGCCGCGGCCGTCCCGCAACGCATCCTTGTAGGACAGATCGAGGTAGAGCAGAAACACGATCGCGGTCTCCGCATACAGGCCGGCGAGAGCGATGAGCCCCACCCAGACCGCTACGCTCAGCTCGTAGTCGAGAACGTAGAGAAGCCACACCGATCCGGTGAGCGCGAACGGTGCGCCCGCGAGAATCATGATCGTCTGCACTACCGACTTCGTGTTTAGAAAGATGAGCGTCAGTACGATCAGCGCCGTCAGCGGGATCACGAGCATCAATCGAGCCCGGGCGCGTTCCATGTACTCGAATTGTCCGCTCCAGGAAAGACTGTAGCCCTCGGGCAGCACCACCTCCCGCGCGACCACGCGCTGCGCTTCACGCACGTAGCTCCCGACGTCGACGTCACGGATGTCGATGAACACCCAAGCGTTCGGCTTCGCTCCCTCGCTCTTGATCGCGGGCGGCCCCACCCGAAAGCGGATATCGCTCAGCTGGCCCAGAGGGATCTGGTGCCCCCTAGGCGTGGGAACGAGGACAGCGCGCAGAGACGGCAGGTCGTCCCGCAACTCGCGGCTGTAGCGCAGGTTGACCGGATAACGCTCGAGCCCATCGACGATCGTCGTCACATTCGCGCCGCCAATCGCGGTCTGAATGACTTCTTGAACGTGTTCGATCGTGAGGCCGTGCCGCGCAATCGCATCGCGGTCGATGTCAAAGTCAAGATAGTTGCCTCCCATCACGCGCTCCGCGTATGCACTCGTGGTACCTGGGACCTGTCGAACGACGGACTCGACGAGCCGGCCGATCCGCTCTAGCTCCACCAAATCCGGCCCTGCGACTTTGACCCCCACGGGGGTTTTGATCCCTGTCGACATCATGTCGATCCGGGTTCGGATCGGCATGGTCCACGCGTTGGTGAGCCCCGGAATCTGGAGCGCCTGGTCCATTTCTTCGATGAGCTTGTCCTTGGTCATCCCGGGGCGCCACTCGTTTTCCGGTGCAAGCGTGAGAGTCGTTTCGATCATGGATAGCGGTGCGGGATCGGTCGCCGAATCAGCTCGGCCGATCTTGCCGAACACCGTTTCTACTTCGGGGAAACCCGCGAGGGTCCGATCGGTTTGCTGAAGAATCTCTCTCGCCTTCGTTGCCGATAATCCGGGAAGCGTTGTCGGCATGTAGAGGATGTCGCCTTCCCAAAGAGCAGGCATGAACTCCGAGCCGAGCCTCGTCGCGGGCACGATGGTCGCAGCCCCCGCCGCGAGGACAAGAAGAACGACGACAAACTTGAATCGAAACACGAGGGCGAGCAGAGGTCGATAGAAGAACGCGAGTACGCGGCTTACCGGGTTGCGCTCGTCAGGCAGGATCTTGCCTCGAACCAAGAATCCGGTAAGAACGGGAACCAATGTGATCGAGAGAAGAGCCGCGGCGGCCATCGCATAGGTCTTCGTGAAAGCGAGCGGCTTGAACAAACGGCCTTCTTGGGCTTCGAGCGTGAAGATGGGCACAAACGAAACCGTGATGACGAGGAGAGAAAAGAACAAAGATGGCCCGACCTCTTTCGCGGCTTCACGAATGACGCTCCAATGGGGTTTGTCAGGCGCAGCACGGGCCAAATGCCGGTGGGCGTTCTCGACCATCACGATACCGGCATCCACCATGGTCCCGATCGCAACCGCGATCCCTCCGAGGGACATGATGTTTGCACCAAGCCCCTGGAGCCGCATCACGACGAAAGCCATGAGGATCCCGACCGGCAAGGTGACGATGGCGACGAGGCTGCTTCGGAAATGAAACAGAAACAAAACGCATATGAGGCCCACGATGATGAACTGTTGCACGAGGCTCCCACGCAGGCTGTCGATCGAGCGGTCGATCAGGAGCGATCGATCATAGGCAACCTCGACCCGGACTCCCTCAGGCAGTCCTCCCTGCAGCGACGCGAGCTTGGTTTTGACATCATCGATGACGCTCCGAGTATCGGCACCCGAGCGCACGACCACGATGCCGCCCACGGCCTCGCCCTCCCCGTTCCAATCCGCGATGCCTCGTCTCATCTCGGGTCCGAGGCT
>Ga0315338_1001102_pt1 | contig 39202 bp, 42 predicted proteins | sample ASW8metaG_FD_204518 | JGI IMG/M metagenome (GOLD analysis project Ga0315338, IMG submission 204518) | Ammonia-oxidizing marine archaeal communities from Monterey Bay, California, United States - ASW #8 | ecosystem: Environmental > Aquatic > Marine > Coastal | place: USA: California | collected... | reverse complement strand
ATGGAAATGTAAATCTTGTAAGTGTAATTGTAAGATCAAGCTTATCAAAGTTTTCATGAAAACCTGGTGCAATAATAAAAACAAATCCAGGCATAAATATTTCAACTATTAAAACCACAAAAAGTAAACTCATTAATAATAAATTAAAAATTTCACTTGCAAACTTTTGTGCTTTCTTTTTCCCTCTAGCTAATTCAGAGGAATAACTTGGAACGAAAGCTGCATTAAATGTCCCCTCAGAAAATAATCTTCTAAAAGTATTGGGTATTCTAAAAGCTACAAAAAAAGCATCAGCAACTGGTCCAGATCCAAGATAGATAGCAATCAAAACATCCCTAAAATATCCAAGTATTCTGCTTATTAGGGTAAAAAAACTAAATGTACTTGTTGACTTAATCAGGTTCATAAATCATATTAGTCTTAAATTTGCTCTATTTGTATATCAAATTACATCTTGCATATCTAACTACATCAAATGAAAAAAAGTAAAATTGAACATTATTCAGATAAAGAAGCTTTAGATTTTCATAATAGTAATAAATCTGGCAAGATTGAGATTATTTCTTCAAAACCTATGATAACAAAAAGAGATTTGGCTTTAGCTTATTCTCCTGGCGTTGCTGCGCCTGTAAGAGCAATATCAGAAAATCCAAATGCTGCTTATGATTATACAAGTAAAGGAAATTTAGTAGCTGTAATAAGCAATGGTTCTGCAGTTTTAGGCATGGGTAATTTAGGTGCTTTGGCATCAAAGCCAGTGATGGAAGGAAAAGCAGTATTATTTAAAAGATTTGCTGATATTAACTCCATTGATATTGAAATTGACTCCTCAGATCCAAATGAAATTATTCAAAGTATTAAAAATATTGCAGGTAGTTTTGGTGGAATAAATTTAGAAGATATAGCTGCGCCTGACTGCTTTGTTATTGAAGAAAAGTTAAAAGAAATACTAGATATTCCAGTATTTCATGATGATCAACATGGCACAGCAATAATAACTAATGCAGCATTGATTAATGCGCTTGATATATCAAAAAAATCAATAAAAAAAATTAAAGTAGTTGTAAATGGAGCTGGGGCTTCGGCTATAGCTTGTACTAATTTACTAAAAAAAACCGGCGTTCCTCAAAAAAATATAATAATGCTTGATAGTAAAGGTGTCTTATATCGAGGTAGAGATAATTTAAATCAATGGAAATCTGCTCATGCAATTGAAACAAAAAAAAGAACTCTAGATGAAGCTATCAATGGTGCTGATGTTTTTTTTGGATTGTCTTCTAAAAGTATTTTATCAAAAAACATGGTAAAAAAAATGGCAAAAAATCCAATTATTTTTGCATGTGCAAATCCTGATCCAGAAATTACCCCTGAAGAGGTTGAAGAAGTTCGTAAAGATGCAATTGTAGCAACTGGTAGATCTGACTATCCTAATCAAGTAAATAATTTAATTGGTTTTCCATATATTTTTAGAGGAGCTCTAGATGTCAGAGCTAAAACAATAAATGAAGAAATGAAAGTTGCCGCCGCACATGCAATTGCAGCTCTTGCGAGAGAAGATGTTCCTGATGAAGTTGTTGCTGCAATGGGAGGTGAAAGACCAAAATATGGAAAAGAATATATTATTCCCTCAACTTTTGATCCAAGATTAATTAGTGAAATACCGGTAGCCGTTGCAAAGGCTGCTATTAAAAGTGGTGTAGCAAGAAAGGGAATAGAAAATTTTGAAATTTATGCTGAACAATTACAACAAAGATTAGATCCTTCTGTTACAATAATGCAGGGAATAAATTCTCAAATAAAAAAAACTCAAAAAAGAATTGTTTTTGCTGATGGAGAAGATGAAAATACTTTAAAAGCCGCAATAGCATTTAAAAATAGTAGTTTAGGTATTCCATTATTAGTAGGTAAAAAGGATAGGATAAAAGAACAACTTAAAAATATTGGTTACAGTGAAAACTTTAATATCGAAATAGTTAATTCAAGAGACAAAAAAAAGAGAGAGAAATACGTAAATTATTTATTTAAAAAATTGCAAAGAAAAGAAGGTTTATTAGAACGAGATTGTGACCGAATGATAAGAAATGACAGAGTAATCTGGGCATCTTGTATGGTTTCATGTGGTGATGCTGATGGTGCTGTCACTGGTAACACTAGAAAATATGCTACTTCGTTAGAAAAAATAAATAAAGTTATCGATGCAAGACCTGGGGAAATAATGTTTGGTTTAAATATGGTTGTAAACAAAGGTAAAACTGTATTTATAGGAGATACAAGCGTACATGAAAATCCAACCGCAAACCAACTTACCGAAATAGCAATTTCATCAGCTAGAGTTGTAAGACTATTTGGTTTTGATCCAAAAGTTGCTTTTGTATCTCATTCTACTTTTGGACAACCAGCAACGGACAGTACAAAACATATAAGAGATGCTGTAGAAATATTGCAAGATAGAAAAGTCGACTTTCAATTTGATGGTGATATGCAACCTGATGTAGCCTTAAACGAAGAGTACAAAGAGCTATATTCTTTTTCAGGAATTGTAGGTAATGCAAATATATTAATTATGCCAGGTCAACATAGTGCCGCTATTTCATACAAGATGATGAAATCATTAGGTGGAGCAAAAGTTATTGGCCCTCTATTAATTGGATTGGGTCAACCAATTGAAATTGCACCTTTAAGATCATCTACTTCAGATATTCTAAACTTAGCATCAATTGCTGCGTATTCTTCTGGTGTTATTAACTATAATAAAAAAAATTAATTTTTTTGTATTCTTAAATCATCTAATAATAAAATACTTGAAACTACATCTTCTACATCAAGTATTTGTTTAGCTTCATTTATTACTTCTTTAGTTTCATCTTCTGATTTAGAAATTCCATAAATATAAATTTTCTTCTTATATGTATCTATGTTGTAATTTCTTGAATAAATCTTTTTATTTAATATTAGCGCTGTTCTTAATTGTGAAGTTATAAGAACATCTTTAGCTGATTGTTTAAAATTAAATTCTTCTTTAATTTTTAAATCGTTTTTAACAGATCTTGCTCCTTTTGTTTCCCATGCCAATTTTGTTATTTTTAATTTTTCCTCAGGATTATCAACTTTACCAGTTATAAATATTCTCCCATCTAAAACTTTAACTTTTACTGATAAAAAATAATTTTTATTCATAAGTAATAATCTAGTTCCAAGATTTTTATCCATGATTGTATCATCAATTTGAGTTCCAAAAGACCTTGGGTCTAAGCCAACTTTCACTCCTGATCCAAAAATACCCGTGGAAGTAGCGCCCACACAACCGCCAAGCATAATTATAATACAAAAAATAATTATAAGTTTAATTTTCATTTTTTATTCTTAAACAATAATTATAAATCTCTTTTTTTGAAATATCTCGGTTTTCACTAATTAAATTTGTAATTTCTTTTACCGATAATTTATTAATTAACATTTCTATTTTTTGTTTATCTGATTCGCTCAAAATTTTCGAAATATTTTTATTATATTTTTTCTCAGAAATTACCATGGTAATTTCACCTTTAAGGGTTTTTTCAAAAAAATTTAACTGACTTACCTTATGTCGATAATATTCTTCATAAAATTTTGAAATTTCTCTACAAACAACCAAATCTCTATCAAAAAAATATTCTTTAATTGGTTCTATAACTTTATTAATTTTTTTTGCCGAAATAAAAAATACTATTGAACAATCTAATTTAGATAAGTCTTGTAAGTTTTTTTCAATTTCAGATTTTTTCTCTGGAAAAAAACCATAAAAATAATACTTATCAGAAAATCCACTAATTGAAACTGCAGCTGATACCGCTGAAGGTCCTGGGATTGGAAATATATTAATTTTGTTTATTGAGCACTCATTGACAAGTATCTTTCCAGGATCAGAAATTGCTGGAGTTCCTGCATCTGATATTAACGAAACTACTTTGCCTGATTTAAGAATTGTAATAATTTTATCAATATTTTTTTTTTCATTAAACTTGTGATTTGAAATAAGGCTTGATTTTATATCAAATTTTGACAATAGTTTTTTTGAAACTCGAGTATCTTCACATAAAATATAATCAGATTTATCTAATATTTCTATTGCTCTACTAGTTATATCTCCCAGATTTCCAATAGGAGTAGCAACAACATAAAGTCCGCTTTTTAGTTCACTTATATTTGTCTCTGATTGTAGATTCATTGTTTTAATTGATTATAATAATATCATTAAAATGAAGATATTTATTCAATTTATTCTTTTTATTTTTTCTAGTTTATTTTTTGATGTTCAAAAAAGCTTTTCAGAAGAAAAAATTAAAATTGGTTTGATTATTCCTCTTTCGGGAGAATATAAAGAAATCGGACAATCAATCGTAAATGCAACAAGATTAGCAATAAATAAAATTGATAACCCTCAAATTGAAATACTTCCTCGTGATACAAAGTCTAACCCTGAAACAACTTTAAAAGTTTCTAAAGAACTTTATAATGTTGGGGCCAGAGTAATTATAGGTCCGGTCTTTAATAAAAATTTAATTTATCTAGATGAATTAAAGGACATAATATTTTTATCATTAACTAACAAAGTAATAAATAATCCTAAAAATGTAATTAGTGCAGGAATAAATGCAATATCTCAAATTAATACAATCATAAAATTCCAAAAACAATACAATATTGAAAGAAGTATTTTTCTTATTCCTAATTCAGATTTTAAAAATGAAATAGAAGAAGCAATCTCCAAAACAAAAATAAAATTAAAAGATAAGTTTGTTTATGATACAGACCCAACGCTTTTAACTGCTCAAATTGAAAAGTTAACAAGATATTCTCAACGAAAACAAAATCTAAAAGATGAAATAAAAAGATTAAAAAAATCAAATGAAATTAATAAAGAAAACAAAATAGCAGAATTAGAAAAAGAAGACACTCTAGGTGGTATAAACTTTGACTCCGTAATAATTGCAGATTTTGATGAAAGTTTAAAAAGTGTTGCAACATCTCTACTTTACACGGACATTTCTTCAAAAAGAATTCATTATATTTCACTTAACCAGTGGTTTGATAACTCACTTCTTAAAGAAAACTCATTACAACCGATTTATTTTCCATCTATAAATAAAGAAAACTATGATGAATTTATAAAAGAATATTTTAGCATTTACCAAAAATATCCCAACCAAATATCTTTTTTAAGCTATGATTTAGTTGGTTTAATATATTTTTTAATCTATCAAAATGATTTTAAAGTTGATGATAAAATTTTTTATAAAAAAAATAAATTTAAAGGAAAAGTTGGAATATTTGAAATAAATAAAAATAAGATTAGTCACTTATTAAATTTTTATGCAGCAGAAGATAAAAAATTTAAAAAAATTTTTTAATTTTCTTAAAAGCCTTCATTCTATGATCAATTTCGTATTTTAATGAAAGTTTCATTTGACCAAATGTTAATTTACTATTTTTGGGTATAAATATAGGATCATAACCAAATCCATTTTTTCCCTTTTTATATTTAGAAATAGTTCCAGAAACTTTTCCGACTACAGTTACAAAAGAATTATTTGGCCAATAAATAGTTAGGGCACAAACAAAACTAGCATTTTTGTTTTCAACAAACCAATTTTTATCTTTTTTATTTAGCTCTTTATAAACTTTATTTATTGCTAAATTAAAATTATTATTTTTTCCAGCCCATCTAGCAGAATAAATACCTGGTTTATTGTTTAATATATCTATTTCCAAACCTGAGTCATCAGCTAAGCAAATCATTTTAGTTTGTTTTGAAAAAAATTTGGCTTTAATTAAAGAGTTTTGTTCGAAAGTCTTGCCATTTTCTTTAGGACTTCTCAAATTATAGTCACTTGGAGCAAGGATTTGAATATAATTAGGTAATAAATCCCTAATTTCCTTTATTTTACCTTGATTATTTGAACCTATTAATAATTTTAAAATTTTTTTTTTTTTCATCTAGAAATTACAGTTTTACTTACCATATAGGTAGTTATGGAAAAAGAAGAAAGCTCACAACAAAAAAATAAAATTAAAGATCCAGATAAAAAATCTAAAAATGGTAAACCTGAAACTACTTTAGAACCAGAAATTAGTAATGTTAGCAATGATTCAAAAAAAAAAGAATTAACCTCCGAAGATAAAATAAAAGATTTAGAAGATAAATTGGTTAGAGCTTATGCTGAGATAGAAAATCAAAGAAGAAGGTTTGAAAAAGAAAGAGAAGATGCATTTGACTATGGCGGTTTCTCATTTGCAAAAGAAGCATTAAACTTAGTTGATAATTTAGAACGTTCAAAAGTTTCTTTAGAAAATGATGAAAATTTAAAAAACACTGAAGCTCTTAAAAAAACTATCAATCATTTAGAAATTATCAATAAAGATATGATTTCAATTCTAAAAAAAAATAATATTGAAGAAATAAAATCTATCAATCAAAAACTAGACCCAAATTTTCATCAAGCAATGATGGAAATTGAAGATGATACAAAAGAGTCTGGAACGATAGTGCAGGAAATACAGAAAGGCTTTATGATAAAAGATAGGCTTTTAAGACCTTCATTAGTTGCTGTTTCAAAAAAACCATCAAACAAAAATGAAGACCAAGATCAAGATAAAGACAAAAAAGATCAACAAAATCAACAAAAAAATGAAAAAAATTAATTTTAATAGGAACTTGTAGATTAAGAATTAACACATATATGAAGAGAATATTTTAAACATGAGCAAAGTAATAGGAATAGATTTAGGAACAACAAACTCTTGTGTAGCCATTATGGAAGGCTCACAGCCAAAAGTTTTAGAAAATGCAGAAGGTGCAAGAACTACTCCTTCAGTAGTTGCTTTTACTGATGGTGATGAAAAGTTAGTTGGCCAACCTGCAAAAAGACAGGCTGTAACAAATCCTGAAAATACAATTTTTGCAGTCAAAAGATTAATTGGAAGAAATTTTGAAGATACAACAGTAAAAAAAGATATTGAATCAGCTCCATTTAAAATTGTTAATTCTGACAGTGGAGATGCTTGGATTGAAACAAAAGGACAAAAATATTCACCTTCTCAAATTTCAGCTTTCGTTTTACAAAAAATGAAAGAAACTGCAGAAAAATATCTTGGTCAAGAAGTTTCAAAAGCTGTTATTACAGTTCCAGCATATTTTAATGATGCACAAAGACAAGCAACAAAAGATGCTGGAAAAATTGCAGGATTGGAAGTTTTAAGAATAATTAATGAACCCACAGCTGCATCTTTAGCTTTCGGATTAGATAAAAAAATAAATAAAAAAATTGCAGTATATGATCTTGGAGGAGGTACTTTCGATGTATCAATTCTAGAACTTGGAGATGGTGTATTTGAAGTGAAATCAACTAATGGAGATACTTTCCTAGGTGGTGAAGATTTTGATAATGCAATTGTTGATTATTTATTAAGCGAATTTAAAAAAGAAAATGGAATAGATTTAAAGTCTGATAAATTAGCATTACAAAGATTAAAGGAAGCTGCTGAAAAAGCTAAAATAGAATTGTCTTCTGCTACACAAACAGAAATAAATTTACCTTTTATTACTGCTGATAAAACTGGTCCAAAACATATAAACTTAAAAATGACTAGAGCAAAATTAGAAGCTTTAGTTGAAGATTTAATTTTAAGAACAATTCCACCATGCAAAACTGCATTAAAGGATTCTGGACTATCTGCAAGTGAAGTTAATGAAATCATATTAGTTGGTGGAATGACTAGAATGCCAAAAGTTATTGAAGAAGTTAAAAATTTTTTTGGAAAAGAACCAAATAAAAGTGTAAATCCAGATGAAGTTGTTGCAATGGGTGCAGCCATCCAAGCTGGTGTGCTTCAAGGTGATGTTAAAGATGTATTGTTATTAGATGTAACGCCTTTATCTCTTGGTATTGAAACTTTAGGTGGTGTTTCTACAAAATTAATTGAAAAAAATACAACAATACCAACAAAAAAAAGCCAAGTCTTCTCAACTGCAGAAGATAATCAACCCGCTGTGTCAATCCGTGTTTTACAAGGTGAAAGAGAAATGGCATCTGATAATAAAATGTTAGGTAATTTTGAATTAGTTGGAATAGCTCCATCTCCAAGAGGAGTTCCTCAAATTGAAGTTACTTTCGATATAGATGCTAATGGAATTGTAAATGTTTCTGCAAAAGATAAAGGAACTGGAAAAGAACAAAAAATTCAAATCCAGGCTTCTGGTGGTTTAAGCGAAGAAGAAATTAGTAAAATGGTTAAAGAGGCGGAAGCTAACAAAGAATCTGATAAAAAGAAAAGAGAATCAGTAGATGCGAGAAATCAAGCTGAAACATTATTACATTCAACAGAAAAGAATTTAAAAGAGCATGGAAGTAAAGTGCCCGTAGCAGATAAAAAAGCAATTGAAACTGCTTCAGCAAATTTAAGGAATGCATTAAAAGGAACAGACGTTGAAGAAATTAAAAAGAAAATACAAGATTTAGTTCAATCATCAATGAAATTAGGTGAAGCAATTTATAAATCTCAACAAGGTGCAAAGCCTGCCGAAGGTGAAGCTTCGAAAGATAAAAAAGAAGAAGGAAAAAAAGACGATAATGTTGTTGATGCAGACTTTGAAGAAGTAAAAGAAAAAGACGAAAACAAAGAAAAAAGCGCCTAAACTAGCAACTATTTGTCTTTAATTAGTTATGGCAAAAAGAGATTTTTATGAAGTCTTGGGTGTCACTAAAGATACTCCTTCTGACCAAATTAAAGCAGCATACAGAAAATTAGCTGTAAAATATCATCCAGATAAAAACAAAGGCGACAAAGCTTCTGAAGACAAATTTAAAGAAGCTTCTGAAGCTTATCATGTTTTATCTAATTCTGAGAGAAAACAAAATTATGATAACTTTGGTCACGCAGCATTTGAAAATGGTGGCGGTGGAAGAGGTGGTTTTGGAAACTTTGATTTTTCAAGTTCTTTTTCTGATATTTTTGAAGATTTTTTTGGAGATTTTGGTGGGGCTGGTGGACGAAGAGGAAGAAGAAATTCTAATTTAAGAGGATCAGATTTAAGATATGACTTATCAATTTCACTTGAAGAAGCTTATACTGGTAAAAAACAAGATATAAAGTTTTCTACATCTGAAAAATGTAATACTTGCAAAGGAAGTGGTTCAAAACCAGGTTATGAAGCTGGTGCTTGTTCAATGTGTGGAGGAAATGGTCAGGTAAGATCTAACCAAGGTTTTTTTACAGTACAACAAACTTGTCCTCAATGTTCTGGAAATGGAGAAGAAATAACAAATCCATGCGGAGATTGTAATGGTCAAGGTAAAAAACAAACCTCAAAAAGATTATCGGTTACAATTCCAAAAGGAGTTAATGATGGAACTAGAATTAGACTAGCCGGAAAAGGAGAAGCAGGATCTAAAGGTGCTGGAAATGGTGATCTATATCTATTTATAAATGTTCATTCTCACGATTTATTTAAAAGATCAGATGAAAACTTGTTCTTTGAATGCCCAATATCTATTGCTGATGCTGCTTTAGGAACTTCAATTGAGATTCCAACAATTGATGGTGGAAAAGCAAAGATTAAAATTCCTTCGGGAACACAAAGTGGAAAACAATTTAGACTGAAAGGTAAGGGAATGCCCTATATGAGAGGAAGTGAAAATGGTGATCTTTACGTGCAAGTAAATACTGAAGTCCCTGTATCATTAAATAAAGAACAAAAAGAATTGCTTGAAAAATTTAGAGAAATCGAAAACGAAAAATCAAACCCAAGTATTAAAAAATTCTTTCAAAAAGCTAAAAGTTTTTGGAAAAGTTAAATGAATTGGGATCAAATTATTCCAGCAATTTTTATGATTGCTGTTCTAATTTTAGTTCTACCAGCTTTTTTAAGAACTAATTCAAAATTAAAACAGTTTTTAACAAATCTATCTATTTGGGCTATAATTGTTACCTTTGTTATGATAGTTTTGTATCTTATCTTCTAAATGAAAAAAATAAACTTAGCTATTACTGGATGTATGGGAAGAATGGGGCAACAGTTCATTAAGTCTGTAAAATCAGATAAAAATTTTAATTTAGTAGCCCTTACAGAAAATAGAATTATTAATAAAAAAATTAGTGGAATTAAACCTGAACTTAACACTGAAAAAGCATTTAAAAATACAAACGTAATTATAGATTTTACCGTTCCAAAATGTACATTTGAAGTATTAAAAATTGCATTAAAATTAAAAAAAAGAGTAGTTATTGGAACAACAGGATTTACCAAAAAAGAAGAAAATTTAATTAAAAAATATTCAAAAAAAATACCTATACTTAAAGCCGGGAATATGAGTTTGGGTATAAACTTATTGATGTATTTAACTGAAATTGCATCAAAATCTCTTGGTGATAATTTCTTAAGTAAAGTTTCTGAAGTTCACCATATCCATAAAAAAGACCATCCATCAGGCACAGCTTTGATGCTTGGAAAAGGTATAGCGGTTGGAAAAAATAAAGATTTTTATAAATTATTGGGTAAAAAATATTTAGATAAAAAATCTTTTCCTTATAGTAAAAAAATTAACTTTAACTCAATTAGAAAAGGTGAGGTAATTGGTGAACATAAAGTAGCTTTCTCAAACGGTAAAGAAATTGTTACTTTAAATCATGAAGCATTTGATAGAGCTCTTTATTCAGAAGGTGCATTTACAGCAGCTAAATGGTTAATGAATAAAAAATCTGGGCTTTATTCGATGAGAGACGTTCTAAATTTTCTATAGTAATAAAATAAATAATGAATCAGAGTAAAAGAGCAAAAGTAATATTAAAAATTCTTAATCAAATTTATCCAAAAACTCCTATTCCTCTTAAACATAAAAGCAAATTTACTTTATTGATATCTGTACTTTTGTCAGCTCAAACTACAGATATTAATGTCAATAATGTAACCAAAAATATTTATCCAAAATACTATAAGCCAGAGCATTTTGTAAAATTAGGAAAAAAAAAAATTGAAAGGTTAATAAATAGTATAGGTATTTTCAGAATGAAAGCTAAAAGTATTTATTTACTTTCAAAACAACTAATAAAAAATCATAGAGGAAAAGTACCTCAAACTTTTGAAGAGCTTGAAAAGCTTCCTGGTGTTGGTCATAAAACTGCGAGTGTAGTTATGGCTCAAGGATTTGGTCATCCAGCTTTTCCTGTTGATACTCACATTCACCGTTTGACTCAAAGATGGGGATTGACTAATGGCAAGAATGTTATTCAAACTGAAAAAGATTTAAAAAGATTATTTCCTAAAAAGTTCTGGAATAAACTTCACCTTCAAATAATTTATTATGGAAGAGAATATTGTAAAGCAAGAGAATGTTATGGTTTAACTTGTAAAATTTGCTCTACTTGTTATCCTAATAGAAAAACTCCAACTAAAACAAAGAAAGCTTAATATGAAAATTTTAGGAATAGGAAATGCAATCGTCGATGTTATTTGTAAAGTACAAGATAGTTTTTTAGCTGATAATGAATTAACAAAAAGTACAATGAAACTTGTGGATGAGTCTGAGTTTAAAAAACTATTAACTAGCCTAAAGATTGAAGAAACTGTTTCTGGCGGATCTGTTGCTAATTCTATTGTTGGACTATCTCAACTGGGAAATAAAGTGGGGTTTATAGGAAAAGTTAATGATGATGATCTTGGAAATAAATATGAAGAAGGTTTAAAAAAAGAAAATGTTGAATATTTTTACTCTAAGAAAAAGGAAAAAATGCCAACTGGTACTTGCCTAATATTAATTACACCTGATTCTGAAAGAACCATGTGTACATTTTTAGGTACTGCAGGACAAATTAGTGAAAATGATGTTGATGTTAATGCAGTAAAAAGTAGTGAAATAACTTTTTTAGAAGGATATTTGTGGGATGAAGGAGAGCCTAAAACAGCATTTGATAAAGCAATACAAAACTCAAATAAGGTTGCAATGTCACTATCTGATTTATTCTGTGTAGAAAGACATAAGCCACATTTTTTAGATTTAGTAAAAAATAAATTAGATATTACATTTGCAAACGAACAAGAAATAATTTCTTTAATTAATGCAAAAAATTTTGATGAAGTAATTTCATTTACAAAAAATCTTGGAAAATTGATTGTTCTAACTAGAGGTGAAAAAGGAAGTATAGCAATCAGTAAAAAAGAAGTTGTTGAATGTGATATCCAAAAAAATTTAAAAATTATTGATTTAACAGGCGCAGGAGATCTTTTTGCGTCAGGATTTTTACATGGTCTCGTAAATAACTTATCACTTAAAGAAAGTTTAGAAAAAGGCACAGAAATGTCGTCTAAAATTATTCAACAAATTGGTGCAAGACTTTAGGTTATTTTTTTTTTCTTTTAAAACTGCCTTTTCCTTTTTTTGGTTTAACAACTCTTGGTTTATATTTTTTAGATAATAAGTCTTTTGCAATTAAATTTCTTTTTTTCATTGAATTTTATAACCTTCTTTAGTGCTGATAATAAATTTATCATCATCAAAAATCTCCATCAGTTTCTTTCTTAATCTATAAATGTGTGTTTCAACTGTGTGAGTTTCTAAATCTGAAACATGGCCCCAGACTTTATTTTGTAAATTTTCTATTGATTGACTTGTTTTTGAATTATTTAAAAAAATTATAATTTCAGCTTCTCTTTCTGTTAATTTCAAACTTTTCTCTTTATTTATTAATTTTCTAGAATTTAAATCTAATTTATATTTACCAATAGAAATTTGTGATTGATCTTGAAATTTTTGCTTAAGAAATAAAATATTAGCTTTTTCAATAATTTTAAAAACACTAATAGGAAAATTTTCAAAAACTAATTGGTTACTTTTATTTTCACTTTTATTTTTATAATTAGTTAAAATTATATAATTTCCAAATTTTTTACTATCAATTTTTTGAAAATCAGATTTTTCACTAAAATTATATAAATTGAATTTAAAATTTTCTCTTATTTCATTTAAAATGTTATATAAAACTGGTATTTTATAAATAATAAGGCTTTGTTTACTCATATTTAATTAAGTTATGATAATTACTCTTAAAAATAAAGATACATTAATTATAGATGAATTTAGATTAAAATGTTGCATTGGCAGAGGAAATTTAAAAAAAGATAAAGTAGAAGGAGATGGTAGTACTCCAAGAGGAAAATTCGGAATTGGAACTTTATATTGGAGATCGGACAGAGTACGAAAACCAAATACGAAATTATTTTGTAAACCTATTAATAAAAAAATGGCGTGGTGCAATGATTCAAAAAGTAAATTTTATAATAAGGAAATTAAAGTAAATAAAAAAATTAAATTTGAAAAAATATATAGAAATGACTATAAATATAACTACTTCATTTTATTAAAATATAATTACATTAATCCAAAAAAAAACAAAGGTAGTGCAATATTTATTCATCTAACAAAAGATTATAAAAAAACTGCTGGATGTATTGCTTTATTCAAAAAAGATTTTTTAATTTTAGTAAAATTAATTAATAAAAAATCAAAAATAATTATAAATTAAGATCTTTGACCAAATATTTTTGACCCAATTCTTAAAAATGTAGAATGATATTTGAGTGCAATTAAATAATCATCAGACATTCCCATACTAATTTCACTAAGTCCCAGTTCTTTATTTATTTTTTTCATTTCTGAAAAATAAATTTCAGGCTTATTGTCATTTGGTGGTAAGCACATAGTACCAATAACATCTAAACCAAGTTCTTTACAATAATTATAAAAAAAATTTATTTCACTTTTAATAATTCCTGATTTTTGAACTTCATTACCTATATTCAATTGTATAAAAATTTTAGGTTTTTTATTATTTTTTTTTTGTTCATCAGAGATTTTTTTTGCTAACTTAATATTATCAACTGAATGAATGTAATCAAAAATTTTAATTGCAAATTTTACTTTGTTTGTTTGAAGCTTACCAACCATATGTAATTTTATTTGATTATTTTCATTTTTAATTTCTGACCACTTATCCATAGCTTCTTGAATTTTGTTTTCACCAAAATGTATGTGTCCATATTCAATAAGTGGCAAAATATGATCAATTTTAAATGTCTTTGAAATGGCTATTATATGGGGATTATAATCTTTTATTTTATGTTCAGAAATTTTAGATTTAATTTCATTTTGAATATAAATTAAGTTTTTAATATTTTTATGCATAAAAAATTACCAAAGATTTATTACTTTATTAATAATTTTGATAAAAATCTCATTAATAATTTGAATTCTAATATTGCGTTAATATATAGAAATTATAATGAAAAATTTAACATAAATCTGTTAACAGATTTAAAAGAATTTTGTAAAATTAGAAAAAGGAAGTTTTTTTTATCCAATAATATAAAATTAGCTCTAAAATTAAATTTAGATGGTGCCTATATTCCTTCTTTCAATAATGATTTAAGGCATTGTAATTATATTAAAAAAAATAACTTTATATTATTGGGATCTGCACATAATTTAAAGCAAATTCACGAAAAAGAACGTCAATCTGTGGATGCAATTTTTCTTGCTTCCTTGTTTAATAAAAAAAAAACATATCTTGGATTTAATAAATTTAAAAGTTTATCAAAACTTGCAAAAGTTAAAATAATAGCTCTTGGGGGTATAAATAAAAATAATTTAAAAAGAATAAGTTTATTAAATGTGTATGGTTATGCGGGTATCAGTTTTTTTGATCAAAAAAAAAGCCCTTGAAATAAATTCAAGGGCTTTTTTAAATTTTTATCTAACTTAGATAATTAGAATGATAATGACATAGAGATATGTTTCTCTGCATCATCACTACCAGCTGTTCCACTTACGTCTGATTGTTTACCAACGTAACCCGAGAAACTAATTGATCCCATAGAATAAGAAGCCGCAATCTGAGTGATTTGCTCATCTTGAGCTGCTGTATCTCTTGAGTTATTAACAACTTGATAAGATAAAGTTAAGTCATCATTTACAGCATAAGAAACACCGTAAGCTTGGTTATCTATATCATTTGTTGTTGAACCGTAGTCAGTTGAGTTATGGTTAGCACCAATTTTGAAAGCACCTGCTGTGAAAGAAGCACCAATAGCTTGCTCATTATCTCCACCACTTCCGTTATCTGGTTCTAGTTCTGAAGTACCCATACCTATGCTAATACCCATATCAGCATCAGTCCATTTAAGTGACATTGATCTATCATAACCACCAGCGCTAGCAACTGCTTGCTCAACACCAATTGTTAATCCAGTATCACCAACAGCTAATTGATAACCTAGTACACCATTAGCAGTATTTGCACCACCTACTGCCGCAAGATCAGTGAAACCCATTGAAACTGCCGGAGTATCTGCACCTGGTAAAAAGTTTTTAACAGCGTCTATACCATATCCATGACCTGCATTACTACCAAATCCAATAGTACCCATGTCACCCATAGCTAGAGTTAATTTTTCATCGTCATAACCGTCACTATTTGCTTCATCAAGCTCTATATACGCAGTTGCAGTCCAACCATTATCTAATTCACCAGTTGTAGTGAATGTAATGCTGTCGCCTGATGTCCAAGAAGCTGTTCCTCCATTTTCATCAGAGTCCGCACTTGTGTAACTTAATGACCAACCCATTCCTACTGATACATCAGCAGCAGTAGCAGCTGTTGCTACCATTGAACCTGCTAAAGCAGTAAGACCTACTTTTTTTAGTTTGTTCATATTTTCTCCTTTATTATTGTTTAATAATTAATTATAAACATGCTCTTATTATCAATTAGAGGTATTATTTTCATACAATTTAAGTTATTTAAGTTAAAATTTATTAAAGTGTTGTAAATTTACATCACTATTTTTCTTGTATTTATTGGGCTTTTTTTTATTTCTTTATCAATTTTGATTTTATATGTTATTTAAGCCTAATCTTGAAATTTATCATGAAAAACATAGTTTTTTTAAAGTTAATAATTTTTTTACTTGTATTAATACCCTTAATACATTCTTGCGGACCCTTTAAACCCAAAAAAGTTGATGCACGTAATATACCAACAAAAGGTACGGACCGAGTAAAAAAAAACATTGAAGAAGGTAGAGGTTTTAAACTTTTTGATTCTAAAAATTTTGGTGGTGGTGGAAAATTTGATTTTGCAAGTTCTAATGAACTGTGGAGAGCGTCCTTGGATGCTATTGATTTTATGCCTTTAGTATCAGCAAACTATAGTGGTGGAATTATAATTACTGATTGGTATAGCGAACAAAACTCAAATAACGAATCTGTAAAAATTTCAATTAGATTTTTAACAAATGAAATAAGAGCAGGCGCTTTAGATATAAAAGTTTTTAAAAAAGTTTGTCCCATACCAAACCAATGCGTAACAACTGAAACAGGTGATGAATTAATAAGAGAATTAAAAAAAAATATTTTAAGAAAAGCAGCAATTTATGAAAAAGAAAATCAACTCAAAAGAGGTAAAAAATTTCACAAAGATGCACAATCTGATATCTTTGCCAAAGACGAACGAGTTAAAAATTAGAAAAAATAATAATTTAATTACTTTACATAAGATTTCATAAATTTATGGAAAGATACAATTTTAAAATAGTAGAAGAAAAATGGCAAAAATATTGGGAAGAAAAAAAATCTTTTAAATCAGAAATAAATACTTCAAAAAAAAAGTTTTATTGTTTAGAAATGTTTCCATATCCATCAGGCAAAATTCACATGGGACATGTGAGAAATTATGCTATTGGAGATGTTTTATCTCGTTACAAACTAATGCAAGGGTTTAACGTATTACATCCTATGGGTTGGGATTCTTTTGGAATGCCTGCGGAAAATGCAGCACGAGAAAACAATTTAAATCCAAAAGAATGGACTGCAAAAAACATTTTAGTAATGAAAAAACAATTAAAAAAATTAGGACTTTCGGTAGATTGGGATAGAGAAATTTCTACATCCTCTAAAGAATATTATAAAAATCAACAACTTTTATTTATTGATCTCTATGAAAAAGGATTAGTTTATCGAAAAGAAAATTATGTAAACTGGGACCCCGTAGATGAAACTGTGCTAGCTAATGAACAAGTAATTGATGGAAAAGGCTGGAGGTCTGGAGCACAAGTTGAAAGAAAAAAATTAAATCAATGGTTTTTTAAAATTTCAAAATTTTCTGATGAACTTCTTGAAGGTTTAGATGATTTAAAAAATTGGCCAAACAAAGTTAAATCAATGCAAAAAAATTGGATTGGTAAATCTTTTGGGTGCGAGATTGATTTTAAAATAGAAGGTAAATTCCCTGTTGATAAAATAAAATGCTATACCACAAGACCAGATACATTATTTGGTTTTTCATTTTTAGCAGTCTCCATTGATCATCCAATTTCAAAATATTACTTAAATGATCCTGATTTTAAAAAATTTAAAGACGAATGTTCGAAAACAGGTACAACAGAAGAATCTATAGCCCTAGGTGAAAAAATTGGCTTCAAAACTGATTTATTTGCAATTAATCCACTGGACAATACTCAAAAAGTACCAGTTTATTTTGCTAATTTTGTTTTAATGGATTACGGATTAGGAGCTGTTTTTGGATGCCCTGCCCACGATCAAAGAGATTTAGATTTTGCAATAAAATATAATTTGTCAGTAACTACAGTCGTAAAGCCGATAGATATGAATGATAATTTTAAAATTAAAACTGAATCTTATACAGGACCAGGAGTACTTATTAACTCTAAATTTTTAAACGGGTTAAAGGTGCCAGATGAATCTATAATTAAAACTATAAAAATATTAGAAGAAAAAAAATTAGGTAAAAAAAAAATTAATTTTAGACTTAAAGACTGGGGTGTTTCTAGACAAAGATACTGGGGCTGTCCAATTCCAATTGCATACAACAAAAAAGGTGATGTCTTTACAATTCCTAAAAAAGATCTTCCTGTAGAACTACCCGAAAATATTGATCTAAATTGTAAAGGAAACCCTCTAGACAAACAATCTGAATGGAAATCAATTAAAATTAATGGAAGCGAGTGCACAAGAGAAACGGATACACTTGATACTTTTGTTGACTCTTCTTGGTATTTTTTAAGATTTTGCTCTCCAAAAAATAAGGAATATGGATTTAATACTGATGAAGTTAAATATTGGATGCCTGTTGACCAATATATAGGTGGGGTTGAACATGCAATTTTACATCTCCTATATTCAAGATTTTTTATGAGAGCTATAAATTTTAAAAATACAAATTTTGAAATAAAAGAACCTTTTCAGGGTTTATTTACTCAAGGAATGGTTTGCCATGAAACTTATAAAGATGAAAAAAATAATTGGTTAAATCCAAATGAAGTTGGAACAGAAGATGGAAAAAACTTTTATCTAAAAGAAAATTCTAAAATAAAAGTAAAAATTGGATCTTCAGAGTCTATGTCTAAATCTAAAAAAAATACTATAGATCCTGAGGAAATGATTAAAAATTTTGGAGCTGATGCCGTTCGCTTATTTATTTTATCTGATAGCCCTCCCGAAAAAGATGTTCAGTGGTCTGAACAAGGAATGGTTTCATCATTTAAATTTATTCAAAAATTATGGGATTTACACATTAATATTAAAAGTAAATTACAAAATAGTTCAAATGATGAAGATAGTTCGAATGAAATTTCAAAATATACTAATTTACTAATAAATAAAATAAATAATAATTTAGAAAAATTTAATTATAATGTTATTATTGCAAACATGTATGAAACCTACAATTTTTTAAAAAGAGAGGTTAATAAGCCACTTAATCAAAATATGCTTTTAGTAAATTACAAAAAAATATTATCTATATTTTCCCCAATTATTCCTCATTTTACCTCAGAATGTCTTACAGATTTGGATAAAGAACCATTTCAAGAATGGCCTTTGATCGATAAAAAAATGTTAGAAAATGAACTAATTGAATATGTCATTCAATTTAATGGAAAAAAACGTGCTACTTTGGTTGCAAATAAAGACATTTCTGAAAGAGAAATAATAGAAAAAATAAAAGAAGATAAAAATATTAATAAATTTTTTGAAAAAAAAGAAATTAATAAAACTTTTTTTGTAAAAAATAGGTTAGTTAATTTTATTATTAAATAATGAAAAAATTTATTCTAAATTTTATAATTTTTATTTTCATAACAAATTGTGGTTATTCTCCATTATATAGTGTTACGAATAAAAGTGTTAATTTTAAAATTGGGAAAATTAATATAACTGGAGACAGAGATTTAAATCAAAATATTGTTAATCAACTAAAAAATGTAAAATTAAAAGATGAGAATAGTAATAAAATATATATCTTAACTATAGAAACTGGAGTAGAAAAAATTGTGACATCTAAGGATTCTAAAGGAAATCCTAAAACTTATAAAATGATATCAACTATAAATCTAACAACAATCAAGGACGGAAAAGAGTATAATATGCAGTTAGAATCAGTTGAAAATTACAATGATATTTCAAGTAAATTTGAATTAGAAAATTTTGAAAAAAATTTAAAAAGGAATAGTGCTTCAAAAATTACTCAAGAAATAATTCTTTACTTAATCACACTTTAAGAAAATGATAGTTAAAAATTTCGAGTTAGAAAGGTTAAAATCTACCAAAATTAAAAAAATTTTATTTTATGGAGAAAATGAAGGTTACAAAAATCAAATAATAAATAACTTTTTTATAAAGAAATTTGCTGATAATTTCGAAAAATATGAAGAAAATCAAGTATTAAATAACTATGAAGATTTTTTTTCTAGTTTACTAAATAAATCTTTTTTTGAAAAAGATAAGCTAATAATCATTAATAGAGCTTCAGATAAAATTTTAAGAATAATTGAGGAAATCTTAAGCAAAAATATTAATGATGTAACTATTATTGTTAATTCAGGAGCTCTAGAAAGTAGATCAAAATTAAGAAAATTTTTTGAAAAAGAAGTAAATACAATTTGTGTACCGTTTTATAGTGATGAAAATAAAACACTAATTTCTTTAGCACATAGTTTTCTTAATGAGAGAAAAATCAGTTTGTCACAGGAGATGATAAATATTATCGTCGAAAGAAGCTCTGGAGATCGACAAAATTTACATAATGAATTAATTAAATTAGAAAATTATCAAAAAAATGGTCAAAAAATAACAATTGAACATGTTTTAAAAATATCAAATTTAGCCCAGAATTATAGTGTTTCTGAGTTAGTAGACAATTGTTTGTGTAAAAACTTAAAAAAAACAATTAAAATTTTAAATGAAAATAATTATTCATCGGATGATTGTATTTTAATTTTAAGAACCTTACTCATAAAAGCTAAAAGATTATTAAAAATAAAAGAAAGTTTAAATAATAATATAAATATAGAACAAGCAATATTATATTTCAAACCTCCAATTTTCTGGAAGGATAAAGGATTTGTAAAAAAACAAACTTCTCTTTGGACCTTAGAAAACATACAAAAATTAATTTATAAAATAAATAATATAGAACTATTATCTAAAAAAAATAATATAAGTTCATTATTTATCGTTTCTGACTTCATTTTAGAATCTGCTCAATAATTTAATAGTTGTCCTTAACAACCATAATTAATCTGTTTAGCTGATCAAGGTCCTTATACTCAAAAGTAATTAGGCCTGAATTATTTTTTTTATTTCTTATCAGTACCTTAATCCCAGTTTTGTCTGTGATACTTTCTTCAAGACTTTTTAAATTTACATCTTTTAAAGATGATTTAATTTTGATTGGATTTTTTAATAAACGAACTAAATTTTCAGATTGTCTAACAGATAAATTTTTATCTACAATTTTTTTTGCTAACAAAAGTGCATTTTCTAAACCTACAAGTATTTTTGCATGTCCCTGAGATAGTTTTTCTTGTTCAATTAAATGAACTATCTCATTTGGTAGGGAAAGTAATCTCAGTGAATTTGTAATGTGCGATCTACTTTTACCAATAAATTTAGATACTTTATCTTGATCATAGCCAAACTCATCAATTAATTTTTTATACCCTTCGGCTTCTTCTATTGGATTTAAATCTTTTCTTTGAACGTTTTCAACAATTGCAAATTCTAAGGATTTAAGATTATCAGCTTTAATAATAACTACAGGCACTTCATGCAGTCCAGCATTTTGTGCTGCCTGCCATCTTCTCTCTCCCGCTATTATCTCAAATTTACCATCTTGATCATCTGACTTTCTTACAATAATAGGCTGAATAATACCTCTCTCTTTTATAGAGTCAGTAAGTTCTTCTAAACCTTCTTTTTCAAAATTTTTTCTAGGTTGATATCTGTTTCTAACAATTGAACTAATTGAAATATTAGATCTACTATCTTTAATATCACTGTCACCAATTAAAGATGACAAACCTCTTCCTAGACCTTTTTTTGATTTAAAAGGATTTATCATGCTGCACTCTCCACTGGTTTATCTTGATTTAAAAACTCATCAGTAAAACTAAAATAGGATTTGCTTCCTAGACAAGTTTTATCATAAACAAGAACGGGTAAACCATGAGATGGTGCTTCTGACAGTCTTACATTTCTTGGAACCACCGTTTGATAAACTTTTTCCTTAAAATAATTTCTTGCCTCTCTTTCAACCTCACCTGAAAGCTTATTTCTTTTATCATACATTGTTAAAAGTATTCCTCTAATGGATAAATCAGGATTTAAATTATTTTTAATTCGTTCAATAGTTTTCATCAACTGCGTTAGGCCTTCGAGAGCAAAAAATTCTGTCTGAAGTGGCACTACTAAGGCGTCAGAAGCAACCAATGCCATGATTGTGAGTAGACTGAGAGAAGGAGGGCAGTCTATAAGTATATAACTATATGATCCTCCAGAATCATTTAAATAAGCGGTTAATTCGTCCTTCAAAATAAAGGCCCTTCGACTATCTCCAGCTGTTTCAACCTCTAATCCTGATAGATCAACGTTTGATGTGATCAAATCTAAATTTTTAAACTGAGTTCTTTGAACTACATCAGAAATTCTTTTGTTTCCATTAAGCACGCTATAAATAGTTTGTTCAGAATTTTCTGTATTTGATAATCCAAGTCCTGTTGTTGCATTTCCTTGTGGATCAAGATCTATAACTAAAATTTTTTTTCCTTGCATAGATAGTCCAGATGCTAAATTTACTACAGTAGTAGTCTTCCCCACTCCACCTTTTTGATTGATTACTGAAATAATTTTTTTACTCATTTTTTTTTTAGATTTGAAATTTTAATAATAAATGAATTGTCATTTGTAATACTTTTTTTTTCTTTATACTGAAATTCCCACTTCGTTAAAGCTTCCGACAAAATTTCTTTTCCTGTTTTTCCCATAAATAAAATTATACTTTCAAATTTTTGAAAATTTTCTTTCGCTAAACCTAAAATAATCGGCAATGGTTTAAACGCTCTTGAAATTATAATGTCAGTTCTTAAATTTTTTTCTTCAAAAATATTTTTTTGATGTATTTCGGTGTTCAATTCAAATTTTTTAGAAATTTCTTTTAAAAAATTGCTCTTGTGAAAACTCTTTTCATAAAAAATCACCTTAAATAGCGGTTTCTTACGTTTCATCAAAATTGCTAAAACTATACCTGGAAGCCCTGCACCTGATCCTATATCTGTGCACATATTAACATCGTTTTCTTCAATAAAATCAATACTTTGAGCACTATCTAATATATGCCTTGTTTTTATTGACTTTTCTGTACTATTACTTATTAAATTAATTTCTTTATTACGCTTAAGTATGGATGAACTATACTCTTCAAGCTCTTTAAATGTTTCACGTGAAACATTTAGAGGATCAAATTGAGAAAATTTTATAAATTTCGAATCAATCAAGCTATATGCTTAATAGACTTTCTTTTTAGATGAGACAACAAAATATATACAGCAGCAGGCGTAATTCCATCAATTCTTAATGCTTGACCCATCGTTTTTGGCTTAATTTGCTTAAATTTAGATTTAACTTCGTTTGAAAGACCGCTAAATTGATCATAATTAAGATTATTTGGTATAACTAGATTTTCATCTCTTTTAAATGCTAAAATATCAGCATTTTGCTTCTTTAAATATCCTTTATAATGAGCGTTTATCTCTAACTGTTCGTCAATTTCTTTTGAAATAAATGAGATTTCAGGCCATATTTCCCTAATTTTACTCATATTTACTCCTTTTTGGCTCAAAATTTGATTCGCTGATCTTAAAACTCCATCCTTAGCTATACTAATACCATATTTTTCAATTTTGGATGGTGTAATAGTTAATTTATCAATTTTTGATAAAATTTTATTAAGTTTACTAGATTTTTCATTAAAATAATTCTTTCTTTCACCTAAAACTAATCCTTTATTTATTCCTTTTTTAGTAAGTCTAATATCTGCATTATCTGCCCTAAGTGTAAGTCTGTATTCTGCTCTCGAAGTAAACATTCTATAGGGTTCAGCTACTCCTTTTGTTACAAGATCGTCGATCATAACACCAATATATGCTTCTGATCTATCCAAAATGAATGGTTCTTCATTCTTAAAAGCTAAAGCTGCATTTGCACCAGCTATTAAACCCTGGGCAGCTGCCTCTTCATATCCGGTTGTTCCATTAATCTGGCCAGCAAGATAAAGATTTGTGATTTTTTTAGTCTCTAAAGTCAAAAAAAGCTCTCTAGGATCGACATAATCATATTCTATTGCATATCCTGGTCTTAATATTTTAACATTTTCTAAACCATTGATTTTACTACATATTTCATATTGAACTTCAGCAGGTAATGAAGTCGATATTCCATTTGGGTAAATTGTCGGATCGTTAAGTCCTTCTGGTTCTAGAAATATTTGATGTTTCTGCTTATCTGAGAACTTTACTACCTTGTCTTCTATGGATGGACAATATCTTGGTCCGACCCCTTGGATATTTCCTGAATACATGGCACTTCGTTTTATATTTTTAGAAATAATTTTGTGAACTTCCTCGTTCGTATAAGTCATTCTACATGAAACTTGCTTATTTAAATTTTTTTTAGTTAAGAAAGAAAAAAAGTATGGATCATCATCTGCAAACTGTTCTTCTAAATTTTCAAAATTAATTGTTCTAGAATCTAATCTAGGAGGTGTTCCAGTTTTTAATCTTCCAATTTTAAAATTAAATTTTTTTAATTGATCACTTAAACCAGTTGTGGGTTTTTCATTGTACCTTCCTGCTGGTGTTTGTTTTTCACCAACATGTATCAAGCCATTTAAAAAAGTGCCAGTAGTTAGTATTAGCTTAGATGTTTTAACTTTTTTTCCGCTCTTAGTTAAAAATCCATTTATACTATTTTTTACAAATATAAACTCAGTTACAGTATCCGAAAATATGCTTAAATTACAATAGTTTAGCATTTTTTTCTTCATATATTTTTTATATAATGATCTATCGCTTTGAGTTCTTGGACCTCTAACAGCAGGTCCTCTGCTTCGATTTAGAAGCCTAAATTGTATACCAGACTTATCTGCTACATCAGCCATTACACCATCTAATGCATCTATTTCTCTTACAAGATGTCCTTTTCCTAAACCACCTATTGCAGGGTTACAAGACATCTCTCCAATTGTTTCAACATTATGAGTGAATAGGGCAGTATTAACTCCTATGCGTGCTGATGCTGCTGCTGCTTCACATCCAGCATGTCCACCACCAATCACAACTACATCAAATGACAAATCGTTATTCATACATGTAATTTATAATTGATATTTTTTTTTACAAGATTTCAATTAAAAAAGTTAAAAAATACAGTAAAATCAATATTTATTTACCTATACAAAAATGATTAAAAATTGAACTTAATATTTCTTCAACATCAACTTTTCCAACTATCATACCCAAGTGTCTAGTTGCCAATCTAAGATCTTCTGCAGCTTTGTCAAAATCATCTATTTCATTTTTATTTTTGAAACTTTCTAAATGAAAAACACATTGCTCTAAATGCTGTCTATGTCTTTCTCTTGTAATTAAAATATCTTCAGAATTTATAAACTGATTTTTTAATTTATCTTTTATTGCAGATATTAGTATATCTAAATTCTTTTCTTTTTTTAAAGAAATATAAATTGGATTATATTTTTTAAATTCATAAACCATATCTTCTATGCCAAGGTCAGATTTATTTACAACTAAAATAGATTTGGAGTTATTGGCCAATTCCTTCAAAAAACCAGAAAAATAAGCACTTTTTGGCTCTATTATCACTAAGTTTAAGTCTGCCTCATATGCACTTTTGAATGCTAGTTTTATACCTTTTTTTTCAATTTCATTTTTAGAATCTCTTATTCCTGCAGTGTCAGAAACTATTACTGGGAAACCATCAATATTTAAATGTGTTTCAATTACATCTCTAGTTGTTCCTGCTATCTCAGAAACAATTGCAACATCTCTTCTTGATAAATAATTTATTAAAGATGATTTTCCAGCGTTAGTTGGTCCTAAAATAGCAATTTTAAACCCCTCTCTAATTCTTTCACCAACTTTTTGATCATCTAATATTTTTTGAATTTCATTTTTAATCTTATTTGAACTAGTTTTGATATTACTTAAAATGTCCTTTGGTAAATTTTCATCTGGGAAATCTATTTTTGCTTCTATTTTTGATAAAATTTTTATTAACTCATCCCTCCAAGAATTAAATTTATCTGAACTTTTCCCTGACATTATTTTAATTGCTTGTTGTCTTTGAATTTCAGTTTCAGATGAAATTAAATCTGAAATACTTTCGGCTTTTAATAAATTAATTTTTCCGTTTAGAAATGCTATTTTTGTAAACTCACCTGGTTCAGCAAGCCTACAATTTTCTATTTTTGATATAGAGCCGTGTATAGCTTCAATTACTGCTCTACTACCATGGACATGAAATTCAGCCATATCTTCACCTGTATAGCTCTGGGGTCCAGGAAACCATAGGACTATTCCTTCATCAATAAGATCATTTGTGTTGATTTTATTGATTTTTTTAAATGTTGCTACCCTAGGTTTTGGAAAATTTCCCTCTGTAAGCATCGAAATAACATTTTTTGTTTCTGGGCCAGAAATTCTGATTACAGATACTCCGGAAATTCCAGGACCAGATGATAAGGCATAAATTGTCATTAGAATAATTATATCTGTAAATTATTTTTAATATATATATTATTTTTTAATGATCATTTGGTTAGCCTCATATCCTAAAAGTGGAAATACTTGGGTAAGATCTTTTTTGACAAGTATATTGTATTCAAATGAAGGAAATATAAATTTAAATGATCTAAACAAACTTGGTGGTCAATATCCTTTAAGAAGTCAATTTAAAAATTTTGTAAAAGATTTTAATAATATAAATGAAATTAAAAATGAATGGATAAATACACAAGATTTTTTAAATTTAGACGACAAAACAAAGTTTTTTAAAACCCATCATGTAAATTGCAAAATTGGATCTTCTAGTTTTACAAACTTAAATAATACCCTTGGTGTAATTTATATTGTAAGAGATCCAAGAAATGTAATTACATCAATATTACATCATTATCACAAATCTTCCTATCAAGAAGCAAAAGAATTTATTTTTGATGAAAATAGATGGCTAGGGTTATTAAAAGAAACCAATGTAGAAGCTAGAGACATTGATCTGCCCACTTTAATCGGTTCTTGGAAAACTCACTACAACTCCTGGAAAGTTGTTAATAAAAATTTTTTACTTATTAAATATGAGGAATTGCTTTCAAATCCAGAAAATGAATTTAAAAAAATAATAGAATATTTAAAAAATCTAATTCAAATTAATATTGATAGTCAAAAATTTAAACAGGCTATTGAAGCTTGTTCCTTTAAAAATTTAAAAACAATAGAGGATAAAGAAGGTTTCATTGAAAGTGTGCATAACAGAGAGTCAGATAGTAAAAAAAAATTCTTTAATTTGGGTCCCAGTAATGATTGGAAAAAATTATTAGATAAAGATATAAGGTTAGAAATTGAAGAGAAATTTGGTATAGAAATGAGGGAATTGGATTATTTATAATAAAAATATTTTTTACAATTTTTAATATATATATTATTTTTTAATGATAATTTGGTTAGCCTCATATCCTAAAAGTGGAAATACTTGGGTAAGATCTTTTATATCATCAATATTATTTTCTAAAGATGGAAAAGCAAGTTTTGATGATTTAGAAAAAATTAAACAATATCCATCTAAAAAATATTTCAAAAATTTGGTAAATAATTTACAAGACATAAATGAAGTAAAAAAAAATTGGATTACTTCTCAAGACATAATTAATTTAGATAATAAAATTAAATTTTTAAAAACTCATCATATAAATTGTAAAATAGGGAATGATGATTTTACAAATAAAGATAATACATATGGTGCAATTTATATTGTAAGAGATCCAAGAAATGTAATTACATCAATATTACATCATTATCACAAATCTTCCTATCAAGAAGCTAAACAATTTTTATTTGATGAACATAATTGGTTGGGTTTTATAAAAAACGAATATGAAAAAAATTTAGAAAAAAAAATACCCACCCCAATAAGCTCTTGGCAAAATCATTATAAATCATGGTTAAAAAGAGAGAAAAATCTTCTGCTGATTAAATATGAAAATTTAATTTCAAATCCTAATAAAGAGTTTAGCAAAATTATCAAATATATAGAAAATTCAATGGAAATAAAAATTGATGAAGAAAAAATCAATAGAGCAGTTCATTCTTGTTCATTTAAAAATTTAAGTGAACTTGAATTAAAATCGGACTTTGCAGAAAGTGTTATTGATAAAAAAACAGGTAAGAAAAAAAAATTCTTTAATTTGGGTCCCAGTAATGATTGGAAAAAATTATTAGATAAAGATATAAGGTTAGAAATTGAAGAGAAATTTAAAGATGAGATGCTTGAATTAGGCTATTTATAATTAGGTTATTTTGTTTAATTTTGCAAAAAATTCAGCTAAATGGTCGGAGTAATTTTTACTAAAATTAACAGAACTTTTATAAATAGGTCTTCTCGCCTCTGTTAAACTTACAGTGGCTATAGGTGTTTTAAAATTTTTATGGTGTTGTAGACAATTATCATCCCATTCTAAATCACAATAATTTAATAATTTCTTAATTTCATTTTGGCTGTCAGAAACTAACGTCTCATAACTTAAATTATAAATTTTATTCTTAAATTGTTGGTTCCAAAATTTCATTAAACTTGCATATAAATTATAGTATTCTACGGTATTTGTTAAATTACTAGACCAAAACATGTTTCGAGATGGAAAATAATTTTTAAATATAGAAACTATATTATCTTCTGGATTTCTATAGCAATGAATTATTTTACAATTAGGAAAAAAATAATTTATAAAACCAATCCAAAAGAAGTTAGCTGGAGCTTTGTCTATTATTATAGATTTATCATAACCATGAAAATTAAGTAGCTTAAAATATTCATTATTTAAAATATTTTCTTCAGATTCAAATGAATCTTTAATTTTTTTTGGAATTATTCTTCCATCTTCGAAAAATAATTTTTTAATTATCCGTTCTAGATAAAATATTTCACCTGCTCCAACAACTTTGTTGTGTGATGCTATAATTTGATGAGCCAGTGTTGTTCCTGATCTTGGCACCCCGCATATAAATATTATTTTTTTTTTAGAACAATTTTTATTAATATTGTTAAAATTTTCTTTTTGAAAAATATTTTTTATTTCTTCAATAACCTTATTAGCATTAAGTAATTTTTGATTGAAAAAACGTTTTCCATTGTTAGCTTCATATTGGATTTCATTTGCTTTTATTAAATATTTGTATGATTCATCATAATTATTAATACTTTCATAACCTTTCCCAATTGCAAAACATAATTTAGATCTATCTAGTATTTCTAAATTTTCTTGGTTTAGCAAATTAATTAACAAATTAAGATGTGTATTATTTTTTTTATAATCTATTAATTTACCAAGCTCTATGTGAGCTGAGACGTTATTTGGATTCTTTTTAATTATATTGGTAAAAATTTCTTTAGCTTTGTTAAATTCTCCTAAATTTGTATAGTTGCTAGCTATATTTGTTAATGCTCTAATTTTATTTTCTTCAGATTCTAAATATTTCATAGATTTTTTATATAAATCTATGGAAGATGAAAAATCTGATATATTTTTTTTTATTAAAGCTAGATTTTGAAGAATTATTGGATTATTAGGAAACTTATGTAATATTTCTTTGTATATTTTTTCTGCTTCTTGAGGATTTCCGGATGATTTATAAGAATTTGCAAGATTATTTTTACAAACCATATCGCTGGGGTTAATCTCGCTAGCTTTTTTAAGATATTTAATAGAAAGATCTAAATTTTTAATAGAATAATATGCCAACCCAATAATTTGATTTAAAATAAAATTATTTTCGTTTTTTTTAATTAGCTTTTTACATTGCAATATTACATCATTAAATTTTTTTAACTTAAAATTTTCTTCAATTTTTTTTATATGTTTATTTATATCCACATTTGATTTTTAGATTAAAACAAATAATTTATAAACAGATAATTTTATGCTGGTTTATTCATTGAGTTAAAAAACTCGGCATTACTTTTGGTGCTTTTTAATTTCGAATTAATAAATTCTATCGCATCCATTGGACCCATAGGAGCAATAATTCTCCTTAAAACATTCATTTTTTGTAGATCATTTTTATCAAAAAGTAATTCCTCTCTTCTTGTTCCAGATTTGGTAATATCAATAGCAGGAAAGATTCTTTTATCAGATATTTTTCTATCCAATATAGTTTCACTATTTCCCGTGCCTTTGAACTCTTCAAAAATTACCTCATCCATTCTGCTTCCAGTATCTATTAAAGCCGTAGCTATAATTGTAAGTGAACCACCTTCTTCAATATTTCTTGCTGCACCAAAAAATCTTTTTGGTCTTTGAAGAGCATTAGCATCTACGCCGCCTGTTAAAACTTTTCCAGAACTTGGGACAACAGCATTATAAGCTCTTCCTAATCTTGTTATGGAGTCTAACAAAATAACAACATCTTTTTTATGTTCGGTTAATCTTTTTGCTTTTTCAATAACCATTTCAGCTACAGCAACATGTCTTTGTGCTGGCTCATCAAACGTTGAGCTAATAACTTCTCCTTTTACAGTTCTTTGCATATCAGTAACTTCTTCCGGCCTCTCGTCAATCAAAAGAACCATTAAATAACATTCTGGATGATTGGCAGTAATTGAATTTGCAACACTTTGCAATATCATTGTTTTCCCAGCTTTAGGTGGAGAAATAATTAATGATCTTTGTCCTTTACCTATCGGACTTACCAAATCAATTAACCTTGGTGTTAAATCTGGTTTTTTTTCAATTTTATTACTTTCAACCTCCAATAATAATTGCTTGTCAGGATACAATGGTGTCAAGTTATCAAATGCAATTTTATGTTTTGATTTTTCAGGCTCTTCAAAATTAATTTTACTAACCTGTAAAAGGGCAAAATATCTTTCTCCATCTTTTGGTGCTCTTATCGGTCCTTCTATAGTGTCGCCTGTTCTTAAACCAAATTTTCTAATTTGATTTGGGCTGACATAAATATCATCTGCTCCGGGCAAATAATTTGATTCCATGGCCCTTAAAAAACCAAAACCGTCTTGCAATAATTGTAAAACTCCCACAGCTGTGATCTCTTCACCCTTTTCTGCAAGTTTTTTTAATATTGCAAAATATATTTCTTGTCTTCTGAGTGTGCTAGCATTTTCGATTCCAAGTTTTTCTGCATCTGAAATCAATTGCTCTGAACTTTTCTTTTTTAATTCTTGTATATTCATGTTGTGGGATTGTTTTTAATTAGATTTACCTAATATATATACTCTTAATTATTTTTCAAGAGCTAGAGTGGCTTAAAAACGACAATAAAAACTATCAATATTAGCAATATTGTGGGAACTTCATTAATTATTCTATAAAATTTTGAAGAATTTACATTTTGATTTATAGAAAAAAGTTTTACACATCTGCCTAGATAAAAATGATAAAATGTTAATAATAGTACAAAAACTAACTTTAGCTGCATCCAAATTTCTGAAAACACTGAAAATCCCAAAAAAGATACCAATAACAAGCCAAACAACCAAGACAAAATCATTGCCGGCATCATTATATAGTTAAATAATTTTTTTTCCATAGTTTTAAAGATTTCAGAGGTATTTTGATTGTCATTATTTTCTGAATGATAAACAAAAATTCTTGGTAAATATAATAAACCAGCCATCCAAGATATTACTGATATTAAATGTAAACTTTTAAACAATAAATACATATTCATATTTTAGTTCAAACAATGACATTTTTTAAAATTTGATGGACATTGAATTTTTGGAGGATAAAAATTTTCACTAATTTTATATGTATCTTTGTTTATTATTAGTTCTGACATAGCTTGTATAAAATCCTCATTTGTACCTAAAGCAGGCACTCTTGTATATTCGTTACATCCATTGTCAGTAGCTAATTTTTTATATTCAATGTCGAGTTCCACTAAAGTTTCAGAATGTTCTGACACAAAAGCTATTGGCACCAACACAATATGTTTTCCAATCTTGGAATTCTCTACAATCACATCATCTGTTGAGGGTCCGATCCATTTCAACGGTCCAACTCTACTCTGATAACTTAAAACCCAATCTAAATTATTGTAATTTAAATTTTTAACTATTTTATTCACAGATTGCTCAACTTGCCACTGATAAGGATCTCCTTTTTTAATATTTTTTTTTGGCAAACCATGGGCAGAAAAAATTAATTTAAAATTATTTATATTTTTTATTTTTTTACTAATTTCTTTCACATGGGCATTAATAAAATTTTCATCTGTTGGATAACAACAAATAGTACTGGTTTTAATTTTATAATTATTTTTTTTACAAACTTCATTCCACTCTTTGATTGAAGATCCAGAAGTTGCTGCGGAATATTGAGGGTAAAGGGGCATTAGTATTATTTCATTTGGATTGTATAATCTAACATTTTTAATCACCTCATCAGCTCTTGGGTGCCAACATCTCATAACTACAAAACATTTATATTTTTCGTTTAACTTATTTTGATTTAATTTTTTTTCTAAAGCAACCGATTGATCTTCTGTCAATTTAAGTATTGGTGAAGAGCCTCCTAATTCATTATATATTTTTTTTGCAATTGGAGCTCTTCTGTTTGAAATTAATTTAGCTAATGGATACCTAAAAATAGCAGGTAAATTTAAAATAGCAGGATCATTAAATAAATTAAAAAGGAATGGTTCAACACTTTCTAGCTTATCTGGTCCTCCTAAATTAAATAATATTATGGCCTTTCTCATCTTAATAATCTTTTACAAGTTTAACCAAATAATCAACCATCATAGGATTTGTTTCGGGTAAGACTCCATGCCCCAAATTAAATACATAAGGATGATGTTTAAATATATTCAAATATTTTAATGTTTTTTTTCTTAAATTGTTTTTGTCTGATAATAAAATTTTTGGATCAAGTCCTCCTTGAACGGGTATTTTTATTTGTTTAACTATCAATTTTGGATCAACATTGTAATCAATACTAATAACATTTGGTTTTACAATTTCACAATAATTTTTATAATTTTTTATTTCTCTTGGAAAACAAATTACAGGCACATTAAGTGATTTAACATAATTAACTAAATTTAACGTTGGTATATAAACATATTCGGGTAAATCTTTTTCTTCTAACAAACCAGCCCAACTATCAAATATTTGAATAACTGTTGCTCCATGACTAATTTGTTGTTGGATATGAATTTTTAAGAATTTTTCTAAAATTATTAATATTTTTTTAATTAAAAACTTATCTTTAAAAAAATGTTTTATTAGTTTTTTTTTAGGTGAAAATTTATTAATCATATAAACCAATAGTGTCCAAGGGGCACCTACAAATCCAATTATTTCTTTATTATTAGTTAAAGAATTGTTTTTAACTTTTTGAATAGATTTATAAATTGGGGATAATTTGTTTGAAAAATTTATTTTATTAATTTTAGAAATTTTTTCTAAATTAATAGGACCTAGTAATGGACCAAAATTCTTTTTGAAGGAAACAGCTTGATTTAATCCATATGGAACCATTAATATATCTGAAAAGATTATTGCTGCATCTAAGTCAAATCTTTTTAGTGGTTGTAATGTAATTTCTGAAGACAGTTTTTTATCTAAACATAGTTTAATAAAATTAGGATTTTTTTTTCTTATTTGTCTAAATTCAGGCAAATATCTCCCTGCCTGTCTCATTAACCAAATGGGCTTAATATTCGTTTTTTTCTTTTTAATACAATCTAAAAGTTGACTCATATAAAATAGTAATAAGAATCTTTATTATTTGTTATATGTCATGTGAATAGTAATAATTATTATTTATCAACAAGTTACTAACTTTATATTAACAATTTTTACAGTCTAAAATTCAATTAAATATGGTATTTTATGATAAATTAACAAAATATTTAATTATGTATATTAGTTTTAAATATGTTTAATTTTGTTTATTAAACCACATTTTTTCATACTTAAAAAAAAATATCGCTCCCATAAAGTCTTTAGTTGATTTATTAATAATATATAAACATCATATACATGAGTATTACATACCAAATTTACTTAATATCAGACTCTACAGGAGAAACCATAGATAGGATTTTTCTAGCATTGAAAGCACAGTTTAATAAATTTAAATCTGAAGATCATCAATATTCTTTCTCAAGAACCGAAAATCAAATTTTAAAAATTTTAGAATTAGCTGAAAAAAAAAAAAATTCAATAATTTTATATACAATTGTTGATAGTAAACTTGCTAAATTTTTAGAAGAACAAGCTGAAAAAAAAAAATTACCTTGTTTTGGTGTCTTAGGTGACCTTATATTGAATTTTTCAAAAATTTTGCACCAAAAAGCATCCCATGTACCAAGCGGCCAACATAAACTAAATGATGATTATTATAATAGAATTGAAGCTATACAATTTTCGATGAATCATGATGACGGAAACTTAATTGAAGAAATTGATAAGTCAGACATAATATTGCTTGGTGTTAGCAGAACAAGCAAGACACCAACATCTATATATTTAGCAAATAAAGGATATAAAACTTCAAATGTACCTTTGGTAGACAAAAATTCCATACCAATTTTTCTTAAAGAAAACCCGCATAAAAAATGTGTTGTAGGATTAACAGCTGAACCAGAAAGACTTATTGATGTAAGAAAAAATAGAATGACTTCATTAAATGAAAAACATGGAACAAATTATACAAATATAGAAACGATTAAAAATGAAGTTGAAGAAGCAAAGAAAACATTTAAAAAATATAAATGGCCAACTATTGATGTTACCAGAAAGTCTGTTGAAGAAACTGCAGTTTCCGTTATTAAGATTTATGAAATAAAAAAAGAAAATGTATAGAGTTGTACTTGCGTCCAAAAGCGAAATTAGAAAAAAAATTTTGGAAGAAAATGGATTTAGATGCACTGTTGAACCTTCAAATATTGATGAGGAGCCAGTCAAAGAAAGCTTACTAAATGAGGGAGCAACCCCCACTATAATATCTAAAAATTTGGCTGAATTAAAAGCAAACAAAGTAAGTTTGAAAAGAAATAATGAGCTTGTATTGGGTGCTGATAGTATAATTGATCTAAACAATAAAATTATTTCAAAACCAAAAAATAGAGACGAAGCTTTAAAAATATTAAAAGAACTAAATGGAAAAACTCATTATTTAATAAGCTCTGTGTGTATTTCAAAAAATGGTTCAATGCTTTGGAATTATAGTGACAAAGCGTCATTAACTATGAAAAAAATGACAGATGAAGAATTAAAAAAATATTTATCAAAAATAAAAGATGAGGTTTTATATGCTTATAATGTTTATCAAATAGAAGGAGAGGGCAGAAACCTATTTTCCAGAATAGATGGAGAAGAAGAAACAATTATGGGGTTACCTATAAATTCAATAAAGGAGTATTTTATTTTGCAATAACGACCCAAAAAAAGATGAAAAAATATTTAGTTATAGGAAACCCAATCGATCATTCATTATCCCCAAAATTACACAATTATTGGATAAAAAAAAATAAAATTGATGCGACCTACGATAAAAAATTATTAAATAAAGGTGATATAGATAGTATTATTTTGAAGGTCAAAAATGAAGAAATTACCGGAGTGAATGTGACCGTTCCGTTTAAAAAAGCAGTAATATCTTTTCTTGATGAATTAACTATTGAAGCAAAAGAATCTCAATCAGTTAATACTATCTATAAAAAAAACAACAAGATTGTTGGTCATAACACAGATATTGCTGGCTTCGAGCTAGGGTTAAGACATTTTAAATATAATGTTTCAGGTAAAAAAGTTTTTATTTTAGGAGCAGGAGGAGTTGTGTCGTCAATTATTTTAGCCTTGAAAAGAATGGGTGCTTCTAAAATTATTTTAACCAATAGAACTAAACAAAAAGCATACGATATGAAAAAATCTTTTTCTGGTATAGAAATTATTGATTGGGGAAAAATACCTGAATTTGACATGATTATTAACGCAACAAGCGTTGGGTTAAAAAAAGATGATGAATTTGAATTGAACTACACTGATTTAGGATCAAATAAATTTTTTTATGATGTGATCTATAACCCAAAAGAAACAAATTTTTTAAAAAAAGCAAAAAGGGAAGGAAATCAAATTGAAAATGGAAAAATGATGTTCATTTATCAAGCACATCAAGCATTTACTATTTGGCATAAAGTTATGCCTGAAATTGATGAAAAAACTATTGAACTATTAGATAATGATTAAAATTGCAATAATTGGAGATATTGGTTCAGGAAAAAGCTTTATTGCAAAACAGTTTGGTTTTCCTGTATTTAGCGCAGATAAAGAAGTTAATAAAATATATAAAAATAATAAAAATTGCTTTAAAAGTTTAAAAAGTCAACTTCCTAAATACATTTCTTCTTTTCCAATTAAAAAAAATGAACTTGGCAAAGCAATTTTAGATAGCCAAAATAATCTTCAAAAAATTATTAAAATAGTTCATCCACTTGTAAGAGATAGTATGAATAGATTTTTAAATAAAAATAAAAAAAAAAATTTTTTAGTATTAGATATTCCTTTGTTTTTAGAAAATAAATTAAATAAAAAAAAAAATATTTTAGTTTTCGTTAGTGCAAAAAAAAAAGAAATTCAAAAAAGATTAAGGAAAAGGCCGAATTATAATCCAAAAATATTTAATAAACTAAGAAAACTTCAACTGCCTTTAGAATTTAAGAAAAAAAAATCTAATTTTATAATTAAAAATAATTTTAAAATTATATCTGCCAGAAAAAGTGTTAGGATATTAAAAGATAAAATTTTAAATATATAGTTATGAAAGAAGTGGTTCTTGATACAGAAACAACCGGTTTATCGGTAAAAGAAGGTCATAGAATCGTGGAAATAGGTTGTATCGAACTTAACAATCTTATTCCTACTAATAATCAATTTCATTGTTATTTAAATCCAGAGAGGAAAGTTTCAGAAAAGGCGCTAGAAGTTCATGGATATACAGATGAGTTTTTGTCAGATAAAAAAAAATTTATTGAAATAGTAGATGAATTTTTAGAATTTATAAAAGATAAAACACTTATAATTCATAATGCAGATTTTGATCTAGCTCATTTAAATAATGAATTAAAAATAGCTAAAAAAGATAAAATCGATAAAAAAAATACGATCGATACATTGGAGATTGCCAGAGATAAATATCCTGGTTCAGGGTTAAGTTTAGATGCACTATGCAAAAGATATAGAATTGATAATTCAAAAAGAGAAAAACATACAGCTTTAATAGATTGTGAATTATTATCCAAAGTTTATATAAATTTACTTGGTCAAAGAGAGCCAACTTTAGATTTTAATTCTAAAACTGAAAATAAAAAAAATTTCGAAACAGATATAACCATAGATTATTATAAAAAAATAATAATGCCAACTCCGGAAGAATTAAAATTACACAAAGAATATATTAAAATCTCATTAAAAAAAAATAATTTTAATTAGTTTTTTGCTGGTTAAATAATTTTTCAAAATCAATTTTTTTTTCAATTTTAATAACTGGATAACCTGAATCTTTTAGTAAATTTAAAAATATTTTTTCTATATTTGGATAAATTTTATTTTGAACTTCACATAAAATAATTTTTTCCATTTCATTCTTATCTTTAACTTCTTCTTCAATCTTTACAATAGTTGCATATATAATTTCAAAATTTGATCTTTTTTTAGAATTTTTAGAGTCTGTAAAATTTAATTTTGTGTTTACTTCTACTAATCTATTTTTTAAAGGTGAAGTTGTTATATCTATACTGAGATTATAATTTTTTAAATAATCTTTAACATACAAATATGTTTCAATATCAGGTGTTTCGCTTGATAGATCTTTTACAAATTCTGCAATTATTTTAAATTTTTCAGACATTATTGATTTTTATCATCTATATCCTCGTATTCTCCGTCGATAAAGTTTTTTTTCTTTTGTGGGTAATTGGATGTAATTTTTTTAAAAAAAAGTTTCCTAGTTGGTGGAAAAATTATTAATAATCCAATAAAATCTGTCAAAAAACCAGGTAATATTAAAAGTAAAGCAGCCATAGCTATGGCAGCACCAGAAATTATTTCATAAAATGGAATTTCATTTTTTACTAGCTGGCTTATTGCAGACCTCAAGGTGTTAAATCCCTCGTATCTTGCATAAAATACTCCAAGTATGGCAGTAAACAAAATTAAAGAAATTGTACTGATAGCACCTATTTGCGAACCAATTTTTATAAATAGATAAATTTCTATTATTGGAACAAATATTATCATTAATATGGCTGCGTTCATTTGTTTTTAATTTAAATTGTCAGTTGATATTAATCAATATAGTAAATATTATTTAGTTATGAGTTATAGTTTTGAATACATTGATATAATACTTTTGGCAATGATTGCTGGCTTTATTTTCCTAAGATTAAGAGGAATATTAGGAAAAAAATCAAGTTTAGACGAAAATTTATCAACAAGTTTTCCTCATGAATTTCCCTTAAAGAAAAAAGAAGAAAAAATAAATGAAAACAATTTTGATGAAAAAGCTAAAACAGAATTTATAAAAGGAGCTGAAATTGCATATGAAAATATTATATCAGGTTTTTCTTCAGGAAATTTAAAGAGCATTAAAAGTCTTTTAGATAAACATGTGTTTGATGAATTTGATCAAGCGTTAAAAGATAGACAAAAAAATGGTCTGGTAACTGATGCAACATTTATTGGAATAAACTCAGCATCAATTAAAAATTACAAACAAACAAATAATATTCTAGAGGTAACAGTTGATTTTGTTAGCGAAATTATATCTTGCATTAGAGATAAAGATAAAAAGATAGTTTCTGGAGATGCAGAAAAAATAAAAAAAGTTTTTGATACTTGGAAATTTGCGAGAGATACAAGATCTTCAAATCCAAACTGGCTATTAGTTGACACACAAGCTTAATTGATTAAAAAAATTTCAGAAAAAGATAAAAAAGATTGGTTAAATTTTATCAATAACAATGAAAAATTAACTGATAAAGAAATTTCAGAAAAAAAAAAAAAAACAATTTATAATGAAAAAACAATTGATCTTCATGGTTGTTCTTTAGAGAATGCTAATAAGATTGTTGAGGAATTTATTTTTTTATGTTCTTCAGAAAATGTAAGTAAGATAAAAATTATAACTGGAAAAGGGTCTAGATCAAAAAATAAGGAAAACCCATATTTATCAGAAAACTTGAGTATATTAAAATACTCTGTACCAGAATTTATCAAAACCAAACCAAACCTTATGAAAGTGATAAAAAATATAAACTATGATGATGTGGAAAATTCATCCACGGGAAGTTTTGATATTTTTTTAAAAAAAATTAAAGAATAAATTTTGATAAATCAGTATCTTTAACTAGTTCTCCTAAATTTTTCTTAACATATAATGAGTCAATAACTATTTTTTCACCACTTCTATCAGTTGCAGTAAAACTTATTTCATCCAAAACTCTTTCAATAATTGTATGTAATCTTCTGGCTCCAATATTTTCTACTTTAGAATTTACGTCATA
>Ga0315338_1001101_pt1 | contig 39334 bp, 36 predicted proteins | sample ASW8metaG_FD_204518 | JGI IMG/M metagenome (GOLD analysis project Ga0315338, IMG submission 204518) | Ammonia-oxidizing marine archaeal communities from Monterey Bay, California, United States - ASW #8 | ecosystem: Environmental > Aquatic > Marine > Coastal | place: USA: California | collected... | reverse complement strand
GAAGGGGCGCGAGGGAGAGCGAACAGTTGCCGTGCACGACGGTCGTCACGCCGTGTTCGAGGGCGGGCTTGGCCTGGGCGTCGAAGAGCAGCTGGGCGTCGAAATGCGTATGCGGGTCGATGAAGCCTGGTGCGACGACCTGGCCCTGGGCATCGATCTCGCGCTTCGCCTTCTCGCTGAGCTTTCCGCCGACGCGACGCAGGCGACCGTTCTGGATGCCGATGTCGCCTTGATAGGCGGGCATGCCCGTTCCGTCGACGATCTTCCCGTTTCGAATGATGATGTCCAGCATGTTCTTCTCCCGCCCGACCGGCGGTCGGGTCTGCGATCGAGGCGATCGCGACTATCGGTTCTCGAGGACTGCCAGGAGCCGCCGCCACGGTTGACCCGCGAGCTGTTCGGCACTCTCCGCCTGGCAATCTTCCATCAGTTTCTGTGCACAGCGCGCGTCGAGGGTGACGGAATCGATGACGCCGTTCTCGTGTTCGACCCGTACGACGAGTACGGCCTCGCCGTCGTGACCGGGCGCGACCCGTGCGTCGGCGATCACGGTCTCAGCCACCCAGTCCGTCGCTTTGCCGCGGCGGTTCGACGAAGACGACGTCGCTGCCGAGGAATTCGCCCGGTGGCATCCGCGCGAAGAGATGCAGGTTCCAGCTCTTCAGTTTCTCGATCGCCGTGTCGGCGGGCTCGTCCGGTAGGACGCGAGCCGCGAGTGCTGTCCAATCCTCGTCTGGCTCGGGGCTGACGAAGGTCCTCTGTTCACTCAACATTTCGATTCTCCATTCATGGATCGGTCGCTTCCGTCGTTTCGCGAGAACCGCTTCATGCGTCGATCTCGTTCAGGAATCCGATCAAAGCCTCGTTCGTCTCTCCGGGGGCCTCTTGCTGATTCCAGTGTCCAGCGCCCTCGATGAAGACCTTTCCGCGAAGGTCGTCACAGAACTGTTCGAGCATCTGCACGCCCGGTCCGGGTTCCTTGAACTCGGGACCCGTGACGACCGCGTCGCGTAGGCCGCCGATGAAGAGCGCGGGCACGGTGATCTTGCTGTCGGCGAAGGGCGCGAGCAGCTCCCAGTTCCGATCGAAGTTGCGATACCAGTTCAGCCCGCCGCGAAACCCCGTGCGCTCGAACTCGCCGACGTAATACTCGACGTCCGCTTCGCTGAGCCAGTCGGGAAGTTTCTCGGGTGCGGCCATGCCGTCGAGGAACTTCGCCGTCTTCGGCAGGTCCATCTTCTGGTAGTGGCTCGGATCGATCGAGCCGGATGCCGTGTAGAGCATGTTCGCCATCATCTCACGCGCGCGCGGATCGAGTTCGGATTCTGCCTTCCCCGGTTCCTGGAAGTAGAGGATGTAGAAGAAGCGATCGCCGGCCATCGTCTTCATCATCTGGAGCGGCGAGATCGGCAGGCGCGGCATGAAGGGCACGCTCATCGCCGCCACGGCACGAAAACGATCGGGGCGGAGGAGGGCGGCGTTCCACGCGACCATCGCGCCCCAGTCGTGCCCGACGATGACGGCCTGTCGTTCACCGAGTGTGTCGAGCAGGGCCGTCATGTCGCCGACGAGATGGAAGATCGTGTACTCGTCGACGCGCTCGGGGGCCGTCGTCTGGCCGTAGCCGCGCATGTCAGGAGCGACCGCGTGGTAGCCGGCGTCGGCGAGCGCCGTCAGTTGATGACGCCACGAGTACCAGGATTCCGGGAAGCCGTGACAGAGGAGGACGAGCGGGCCTTCGCCGGCCTCGGCGATATGCATCGAGAGCGGGCCGACCTGGAGCTGGCGGTGTTGGATTTCGTGGGACAAGTCGCGGATCGCCTTTGTCTGAGGGGCTGGGTCTGTGGGTTGGGTCTGGGCGTGTTGGGCCTGGAGATCCGGGCCCCGTTGGATGCGAAGGTCGAGCAATCCTATTCGACTCCAAAGATGGACACAAGTCCAGTTATGAAATAGGATCCCCCGAATGCAGGACATGGCAGCCGAACCGACCCTCTCGCGCCGAGAGCGGAAGAAGGAGCGGACCCGCGGCGAGATCTACGACGCGGCCATGCGTCTCTTCTCGCGCCGGGGTTTCGCCGGCGTGACGATCGCCGAGATCTGTGAAGAGGCCGACGTCGGGCGGGGGACGTTCTTCCTTCATTTCCCGCACAAGGCTTCGCTGCTCCACGAATTCAACACCCGCGTCGCCGATTCCTTTCGCGCGACGCGGACCGAGCCTCGGGAATCCGCTCGCGCGGAGCTCCAGGCGCTGGTCGAACTCATGTCGAGCGCGCTGCAGACGCACGCCGAGATCATGAGCGCCATGCTCGCCGAGTTCTTCAACACGCCCGAAGTCGTCTCCGCTGCCGCGATCGAAGGCGACGCGCTCCCGTCGCTCGTGACCGAGATCATCGAATCCGGTCAGGCGCGCGGGGAATTCGATTCCGGGATCGACGCGCGGCTCGCTGCGGCGTCCTTCTTCTCGACCGCCGCGACGATCGTGAGCGGCAGGGTCTTCGCGCGGGACGAACTCTCGCCCGAGGAGATCAATCGGCAGTTCCTGCGAATCACCTTCTACGGACTCTCTCCGACGGGCGCGGCCGACGCACGCGCGGACTGACGACCTCCTTCGAGCGAAATCGTCGCCCCTCGAATCGAAAGGCACCATGCAAGAGAAACACGTCATCGTCATCGGAGGCTCCGTCGCCGGCCTGGGCGTCGCACTCGCGCTCTCCGCGCGCGGACATCGCGTGACGGTCCTCGAGGCGGACGCGACGCCGCTTCCCGATAGTCATTCGGAAGCCTTCGAGAAGTGGGACCGGAAGGGTTCGCCCCAGGCGCGCCAATCACACGCGCTCCTGGCCCCCCTGCACAACCGGATTCGTGACCATGCCCCCGATCTACTCGACGAGTTGAAAGCCTGCGGCGCCGAGGAACTGCGGTTCATGGATCGCGCGCCTCAGCTCTTCGACGACCCCGAGTTCGAGAAGGGTGACGAAGACATGGTCTTCCTCGCCTGTCGTCGAATGACTTTCGAATGGGTCCTGCGGCGTCATGTTCTCGGCACCCGGCGGGTCGAATTCCTGGACGGCGCCGAAGTCGTGCGTCTCGAAGCGCAGTCGGACGGAGCTTCGGGTCTGCCCAGCGTGACGGGTGTCTGGGCGAAGCTCGGCGGCGAGGCCGAGACGCTCCTCGAAGGGGATCTGGTGGTCGATGCGTCCGGACGGCGATCGCCTCTGCGCCGCTGGCTGCCGGAGATCGGCACTCCGCCCGTCCGCGAGGAATCGAGTCCCTGCGGCATCTTCTATACGTCGCGTTTCTATCGCCTGCTCGACGGGGCCGAGCCCCCGCCGCTCGACGGCGGCATCGTCGGCGTCGATCTCGGCTATCTCAAGATCGGCCTCTTCGCGGGCGATTCGCGCGTCTTCTCGATCACCCTCGCCGCGTCGCCCCAGGACGACGAGATACGAGGCGTGCTGCATCGTCCGGCCTTCGACACGGCGGTCGCGGAGATCCCCCTCCTCGCCGGTTGGGCCAACCCGGAGATCTCGGAACCCGTGTCCGACGTCCACGGCATGGCGAATCTCAACAACACACGACGCTTCTTCGTAGAGAACGGCGAGCCGCTCGCGCTCGGCGTGATTCCGGTCGGGGACTCGATGGTCCACACCAATCCGATCTCGGGCCGGGGCTGTTCGCTCGCCTTCACGAGTGCGTTCGCCCTGGCGGACTGTCTCGACGAGAACCCGGACGACCTTCACGCGCTTGCGCTGGCCTACGAGCAACATGTCGAGCGCGACGTCGTCCCCTGGTACGAGCTGCAGGTCGCCCAGGACACCGACGCCATCGAGGTCGCCGAGGCCCAGCGCCGAGGGGAAGACCCGTATCGAGTGACGCTCGAAGACGGCACGCCGAATCCGAAGGGTCATATTCGGAGCCTGCTCCGCGATGGACTGGGCCCGGCTCTGCAGGAAGATTTCCGATTGCTGCGACATTTCATGCGGACGGTGCACATGCTCGACGGTCCGGGGGAGATGATCAAGAATCCCGAGGTCATCCAGAGCCTTATGGCGTCCTACGCCAAGCGCGACGAGCGGGAGAAGGTCGTGCTCGGTCCGAGTCGAGACGAGATGGTCGAACTCTTTGCGGCGCTCGACGCCGACACCGACAGCGGAAGCTGAGTCCCCTTCGATGTCCAGAATCGAATTCTTCTTCGATTGTTCGAGTCCATGGACCTTCCTTGGGTTCGAGTCCATGCAGGGCGTCGCCGAACGACATCCCGAGGTCGAGATCGACTACCGCCCGATCCTCGTCGGCGGCATCTTCAACTCGGTGAATCCGTCTGTCTACGAGTCGCGACAGAATCCGGTGCCGATCAAGATGAAGTACTACGGCAAGGACCTTCGGGACTGGGCGCGCTATGTCGGTGTGACGATCGGCCAGCCACCCGTCTTTCCCGTGAATAGCGTGAAGGCGATGCGCGGCGCGTTCGTCGCGATCGAGGCCGATCTTCTCGTGCCCTACGCGAGGCGTGTCTTCGAGCGCTACTGGAGCGAGTTGAAGGACATTTCGCAGGACGAGGAGCTCGAGGCGATCTGCGCCGATGTCGGTCTCGAGCGCGACGACTTCTTCGACAAGATCGCCCGCCCCGCGTACAAAGATCGCCTGCGCGAGAACACGGAAGAGCTGGTCCTTCGCGGGGGCTTCGGCTCTCCGACGATGTTCCTGGACGGGGACGACATGTACTTCGGGAATGATCGGATCGTGCTGCTCGAATCGCGACTCGGCTGAGGCGAGACGCGGCGGCTCTCCGGCTGATGAGTCGCCTACTGGGCTGAAGCGCTCGCGGCAGAGCCCGGCCTCATGACACGGAGCAGCAGTCGCCTCCGTCGTCGTCCCGCGCCACGCAGATCGCCGAGAAGCCACCGCCGGGACTGCGCATGTTCGTGACCTGGCCCTGGTAGACGCGGGCGCCGAGCAGGAAGATCTCGTCGCGATACACATAGGCGCGAACGTCGAACTTCATTGCACGGTCGCCGTCGGGTGTGCGTACGTTCGTCGTTCCCGGGGCGACCTGACGCTGGGCGAGGAAGCCCGCCTCGGCGTAGATCTCCGCGAGCTTCTTCTTCGAGATCTTGTCTCCGCGATAGACAGCCTTGCTGCCGAAGGAGGCGGCGGGCTTGAAGACCCAGTCGCGCCGCGTGGACCAGGCTTCTTCAGGCGAGAGCGAGGAGAGCGCCCGGGTCTCGGGCACGACCTGCGCGAGGAATCGGGCGTCCTCGGCATCGACGCCGAGCGCTTCGAGGGCCGGGACCGACGAGAAGATCTCCAGCCTCCGCTTGTCGGCGAGTAGATGATGTTCGCGAGGGGAGGGCGTGACGACGACGGCGTTGGCGAGATAGGCCTCGCGCAGTTCCTTGGTTCGGGCGCCCTCGAGCTGGAAATCCGTATCGCGCAGGTAGACGAGATCGACCGGCCAGTCGTCGAGTTCGACCTGGCCCGTCGCGTTGCGTTCGAGTTCGGATGTATCCGCGACGCGCGCTTCGATCCCGTGGCGGTCGAACATCGACACGAAGAGATCGAACTCTTCTCGCAGGAACTGTTCGGCCGGTCGTTCGTCGACGATCGCAACGCGCTCGAGTCGGGCGCCGACGCCGCGGACGGCCTCGAACTCGGATCGGAAGCTGTCGACGATCCGCGTTTCGACGTCCTCGATCGTGGGCGGCGTGCAGCAGAGCCAATCGAGCTTGGTGGGCTCGCAGAGCGCCGCGGTATGCAGGCCGTTCAAGAGGGCGCCACCGGCGTTCGTATTGATTTCGATGAGGCGTGGGCCGTCTTCCGTGAGATGGAAGTCATAGCCCATGAACACGCCGTGAGCGCCGGAGGCGAAACGTGCGGCCGCGTTGGCATGCGAGTCGACGTCTTCGCCGTATGCGGGCGAATGCGCGACACGGAACAAGAGCCCGATCGCGCGCTGCATTACGGCCAGTTCAGACAGCGGCAGTCCCAGGATCGTCTGCGCGTAGGGAACGCGACCCTTCGCCAGGTCGATGGCAGCGATGGGTGTCGGGTTCTCGGGTGTCGTGGATTCCATGCGATAGGAAGCATAGAGCGTGCCGAATGCCGCTGCTGATCGATCGATGCGGCGGAACCTTCTGCCTCGACGGCGTCACTCACCCGTTGAAAGCACTGGCCGTCGAATGAGCCACCCTCGACCCCGCGGAGTATCATGAGGCAGCGATGAGATCAGACCCCATTTCGATCACGACCTCGTTGTCGACGAGTCGCCCGCGAACGATCGCCGGCCTGGTGGGAGTGTTCGTCGGAATCTACGCAATGTTCTTCGCGAGCCCCGCATGGTCGGCGGGCCTGGGCGCGAATTTCACGTTCGGCTACAGCGACGGAGAGGTCGAAGACGACGGCGACTTCTTCCCGGACATCGAGACCTCCGCCGACATCTTCGAAGGCGGCTTCTCCTTCGATACGAACCTCGCGCAGGATCGGTTGGTGAACTACCGACTCAGCATGAATGTCCAGATCGTCGAGCAGAAGCTCAACCAGGGGTCGGACAAGGTCAAGATCGACGGCGCCGGCTTCTCATTCAACCAGGTCATCGGCTTCGGTCTCGTGAGAACACCCCACGTGCGGGTCTTCATCGGCCCTTCGCTCCATCTCGGCTACGCCTACTTCGATGATCACGAAACGGTCCAGGGGGTTCGCGTCGAATACGAGGAAGGGCTATTCACCGCCGGCCTCGGTCCCGAACTCGGACTCAACTACCACATGGGTCGCCATGTGACGGTGTCGTTGAGCGCGTACTACCGCTTCGGCGCCCAGAGCATGTACTTCGATTCGCCCTTCAGGACTTCGGGATCGAGCGATCGGTACTTCGACGGCTGGGAGCATCGCGTCGGGCTGACGACGGCTGTGTTCTATCGATTCGGCAGGGATCAATACAAGAAGCGCCCGAGACGAGTCCGCAAGAAGCCTGTCGCGAAGCCGACTACCGCGGAATAGGCCTTCCGTTCGCGCGCCGCGCCGCGCCGCGATCGCGTCCAGGCTGAACCCGAAGGCTGGAGACACCTCTCCGAGATCAGTGACCCTGCGGCGCGTCGACGACCACGTACGAGATCGAGCCGCTCACGTACCGACGCTGGTACCAATAGGATCCGCATTGCGTGTAGGTGACGCCGCTGTCGACGACGGTGGTCTTCGTGCAGCTGTACGAAGACCACGTGGCGGGATACACGACCATCCCGACGTAGATGTCGCGGTCGCGCCAATAGTCGCGTCGATCGTCGATCTCGTCCCGATATTGATCCCGCCTGTCTTCGATCTTTTCGCGGCGTTCCTCGACGTCATCCGTTTCGCGAGGTCGGTCCCCCTCGTCCCTACGTCTGCGATCCTGCCGTTCCTCGGCACGTTGGTCGACCTGGTCGGGGCGTTCCGGGCGATTCGTTCGGTCGACCCGGTCCGTACGGTCGGCTCGATCCGGTCGTCCCATTCGGTCGGGGGATCCGCCCGCCCGCGGACGCTCATAGCCTCCGCCAGCGCGGTTCGAGGGGCGGCCCATGCTACCTCCTCGATCGAAGCCCCCCGGCCGGGTCGCGGGCCCACTCCGACCGATCGAGCCCATCTGTGCTCCGCCGCCTCGCGAGAAGGTCGGCCGCGCGCCACCGCCCATGCCGCGACCTCCACCGCCCCGGCGTCCGCCCCGAGCCTCGATCTCTGTTGCCAGGAAGAGACAGGCCAGGACGAGCCCCATCAACGCGGCGAGCTTGCGGAGTGAAATCATTCGTCCCCTTCCTTCCTCGCGAAGTCGCCGGTCGCGAGCCGTTCTGCATCGTCGGGCGGATCGAAGACGAAGGCCTTGTCGCGCGCCCAGACACCGAGCTTCCACTCGAGGAAACGAGCACGGAACTGTGGCTCGCCGGGACGATCCCTGTACGTGATCACAATGCGACAAGGGAGAGGTTCATCGTCGGCCGCGACCCAGATCTGGAAATCCAGCTCCTTGGCGCGATACACGGCGTGCGTACAGAGCTGATCGTCGATCCGCGACTCGCCGACGATGGCCGCGAAGCGGACCCGATCGGCGACGTCCGCATAGAAATTCGCATCCAGGAGATCCGAGAGAGGCATCGGCATGTGCAGCTCGTCGACGACGTAGTCGAGCATGCTCTCGACCGTGCCGCGATGTTCGACCTGCACGTAGGCGTTCTCTTCTTCGAACAACAGGGAGACCGACTCGCCGTCGTAGCGGAACGTGCGCTTCGCTCCCTCTCGATCCCGTCGCTCGATCCGAAGGCGATCCGGTCTGCGGAGCAGGACTTCGCTCTCGCCGCCGAACTCCAGACGAAGACCGCGTCGTTGCATGACGTCGTAGCTGTTCTCGGCCTTCATGCGGAACGTCTTCTGTTTCGCGAGGAAGTTCGACGTCTCTTCGAGCAGCTCGAGCGCTTCGGCCTTGGCTTCGGCTTCGCCAGGGTGTGCGGTCGTCCCGGGCCGCGCTGTTGGCTCGGGCTTTTCTGCGTATCCAGCGCTGGCGGTCGCGAGGAGTCCTGCGATGAGGAATCTCGAGACCAGGCGAATCCCTTTCATGCGTGACCTCCCGGACGCGACGCTAACACAGCCCCCGTACATCGAGCCGTAGACGACCCCACGAGATGGTCCGCCTCGGGATTGACGGTTAGGATTCGTGTCGCCACGTCCCGAACCCCGAGCGGAAGCGAGCCCCCCCGAATGCCCAGCAGTGGAAACGTCGTTCTCTACGAACACCCCCTTTCGCCCTACGCCCAGAAGGTGAAGATCGCCTTGCGCGAGAAAGACGTTCCCTTCGAACTGGCGATGCCCGACGCGATCGGCTCCGGCGCGACCGGCGGTGAATTCATGAAGGCCAACCCGCGTGGCGAAGTGCCAGTCCTGATCGACGGCGATACCGCCGTCTTCGACAGCACGATCATCCTCGAATACGTCGAGGACAGATGGCCGATGCCGAGCTTGCTGCCCAAGGCGCCGGCTGCGCGTGCACGGGTTCGCATGATCGAGGATGTCATGGATACCCAATTCGAGGCGATCAATTGGGGACTCGGGGAAGTCGCCTTCTTTCGCAGAGCGACTGGCGACGAAGCGAAGGCGATCGAGACGCGTGCCGCGACCCAGGCTCGATCCTACTTCTCATGGCTCGACCGGGAACTCGGCAGCCAGGACTGGTTCAATGGAGAGACTTTCGGTTGGGGCGACCTCGCTGTCGTTCCCTACCTGAACGGAGCCGCCGGTTTCGGAAACGTCCCGGCCTCCGGGTCGAACCTCGAAGCCTGGTTCGCGCGCGTGAACGAACGACCGTCGGTCGCGACGACCGCGGCGGAAGCGCGGGCAGGAGCCGAAGCCATGACCCAGGTCGCGAATGTCCTCGAGCAGGGACTCTTCAAGCGAGAGTATCGTGACCATCGTCTCGAATGGATGATCAAGATCGCTGGACTCGACGTGATTCGCGAGGGTCTGGCGAGGGACGACATCCGCTTCTCGAACGACTTTTCATAGACGGCATCGATGCATAGACGGCATCGATGCGAAGACCCGTTCCGGGTCCGGCGGGCCACTCAATAGCGTCCCAGCGAGGAATTCCATGACCGATCGATCCAACGTCATCTTGCTTCATCAGTACGACGTGTCGCCCTTCTCGGAGAAGGTGCGCGTCGCGCTCGGCATCAAGGGACTCGAGTGGTTCGCGGTCGAACAGCCCGTGATCATGCCGAAGCCAGAATTGACCGCGCTCACGGGTGGCTATCGGAAGATTCCGGTCATGCAGATCGGCGCCGACGTCTATTGCGATTCACAGATGATCCTGCGCGAACTCGAACGTCGCTTTCCGGAGCCTTCGCTCTTCGTCGGTGGCGATCGTGCGCTCGGCTGGGGCCTCGGGCTCTGGACGGACCGTCCATTCTTCCAGTCTGCCGTCGCGGTCATCTTCGGTAGTGCGGGCGACGCCGTCGACGAGGACTTCAAGAAGGATCGGGAGAAACTGACTGGACGCCCCTTCGACACGAAAGAGATGGAGGCCGCCGTCCCGGTCATGAAGGAACAGCTTCGCGCGCAGATCGATTGGCTCGAGACGCAGCTCGGAGATGGGCGTGCCTTCCTGATGGGCGGCGATCCCGGAATCGCCGATGTGAACGCCTACTACAACCTCGCCTTCGTTCGCTGGATCACTCCGGACGGGGCAAAGCTGATCGATGCCTTCGAAGGTGTGACGGACTGGGAAGGACGTATCCGCGCGATCGGGCACGGGAACCGAAAGGAAATGGATCGCGAAGAAGCGCTCGAGATCGCACGCGAATCGACGTCGATCGAGACGCCCGGGATCGATCCGGGCGAGCCGAACGGCCGGAAACCGGGCGATGCAGTCACCGTCATGGCGGACGACTACGGGCGTGACCCGATCGCGGGAGAGCTGGTCTCCTCCTCGGCCCAACACATCGCGATCAAGCGAAGCGATCCGCGCGTGGGGGACGTCACGGTGCACTTTCCGCGCGCCGGATTCTTCGTCGTGTAGATTGGACCGCGCCCGAGAGAGATGTCGGGGGTCGAATGAACTCGCGTCGTCGGGGCGCGGCGAGCGCTGTGGGAGCATTGGTATAGTCAGCAGAGCCCTGGAGGTCCCGCGCATGAACGCGTCGAAGTCGATACTGATCGCACTGCTCCTTCTCTTCGCTGTGATGGTCGGGTGCCAGACGCCCGCCGGGTCGCCGCCGCCGGAACCGTTGTCCGGTTGGCTCTATCGGACGCAGGGACTCGTGGGTGTCTTTCCTCCGCGCGAGGACGTGTACGTCGGTGACGTGCATCTCTACCTCAGTGATCCCGATGGAGGGGGTCATACCGAACTCTATGCGGCTCCACGATGGACTCATCTTGCCGCGCGCGAATTGCTTCGGTCCAGTGATCGCATCCGCCCCGCCTATCCGCCGACCCCGCGCGACTACCTGAACGCGGATCTCAGAGTGGACGACCGGGCCTGGCCGGAGTCGACCGGCGAGATCGAGCCCCTCGAGTCCGACACGACCAAAGAGCGCCTGCGCTCGATTCAGCTGCCCCCCATGGTTCATCATCGGAGCCGTTCCGGGGAGCTTCCGCCGAGTTGGGGCATCCACGAGTTGCTAGAAGAGAGCTACGAGGACTGGAAGCTCATTCGGCTGCGGATCGAGACGGCAGAGCGTGCAGGCCTGGAACTGGCGGCGGCCGTCGATTCCTTCCTCGACAGTCGGGATTCGACGTTCTATCTGCCCGCGGAGCTGAAGCAGAACATTCTGGCTCTCGCCCCGCCGCATGTGAAGAATGTCTGGGTGCGTATCGTCACCGAAGTGATCTACATGCGCGCGATGCGGGTGACGATCGTCCCGGAAGACAGTTTCGACCCACTGGACGACGACGTTTCTGCCGCGGAGCTCGGTGACGATGATGTCGATCCCGAGATCGCGCGCGACGACCTGGATCCCAGCTACGCGAGTATCGCGAGGGCCAACGCGATGAATCGAGAGCTGATCGAGAGCGGCACGGATGCACTCCCCGATAGCTTCATTCGCTTCCTCAGCGTGAGCGAGCACTCGACGACGGCGCGTCGCGTGTTCCGGCGACCGATGGCGATCGGAGTGGGTGGCCTCTCGCTTCGAGTGAATGCCGGGACGGGTGAGGTCGAAGCCATCAGACTGATCGGACGAAACCTGTCTCCGCCGAGACCGACCAACCGGGTGGCGAGCGAGGAGGGTGTCGTCGGTGCCGAGGCGGACCTGGATCCCGCGGCAGACGACGGATCGTCGGCCGAAGCGATGCCGAGCGAGGAACCGCAGGGCGCAGAACCGCCGATCGATCCGTGAGCTCTCTCGACGGCCGTTCGACATCGTGTTGGCCTGGAGACGGCGTGTCCGAACGATCGGAAATGCGGACCGAGACGAGGTGCATGGCATGAAGGCAGCGATTCTCGAGGACGGCGATCTACAGATTCGTGACGTGCCGATTCCCGAAGTCCCGCGCGACGCCGCCCTGGTCAAACTGAGCGTCGCCGGCGTCTGCCATTCGGATCTACATCTCGCTCGCGGCGACTGGCCCGAGCATTATCTGCCGCCGGGGCCCAACGGCCTTGGACATGAGGGAATCGGGATCGTCGAACGACTCGGGGACGGCGCCGAACAGTTCGTTCGGGAAGGCGATCGAGTCATCCTGGGACTGGGCGGTACGGGTGGCGGCTATTGGTGCGGGGCGTGCGAGTTCTGTCTCTCCGGTCGCCCACGTCTCTGCAGCCACGCGAAACCGCTCCTCGGGACCTACGCCGAGTACGTCAGCGTCTGGGCGCCCGCGCTGGTCAAGCTGCCCGACGAGATCGGCAACGAGCACGTGCCACTCGCTTGTGCCGGTTTGACCGCGTATAGCGCCGTCAAGAAGCTGCATCGATCGGGCATCCTGCCCGGCAAGCCCGTCGCGATCGTCGGCGCGGCGGGCGGTCTCGGTCATTACGCCGTCCAGATCGCCAACGCCTTCGGCTACGAGGTGATCGGTGTCGACGTCGGCGAGGATCGGATCGACTTCGTTCGGTCGCTCGGGGCGGCGAGTGCCTATGACATCGGCGAAGCCGTCGGTCGCATCAAGAAGGAACATGGCGGTGCGTACGGAAGCATCGTCTTCGCAGGTCGGGTCGACGCCTTCGCACTCGGGCTGAAGCTGCTTCGACGCGGCGGCCTGTTCGTCGGCGTCGGGATGCCCGCTCTCCAGGAGGGTGCGCTCGGAATCGTTCCGATCGAACTGCTCTCCAGAGATACGACGATCATGTTCTCCGCGGTCGGCACCGTCGAAGACATGCGCGAACTGGTCCATCTCGTAGCCGCCGGTCGGATCGAGACACATGTCGGACGCACCGGCGCGATGTCCGAGTTGAACGAGATTTTCGCGGAGCTGGAAGGCGGCGCCTACGCCGGCCGCGCGATCATCGACCGGCTACAGGACTGAGGGGTGTCGACGTCGAGTGAAAACTCCGGGTCGAGGTCGAGGTCGAGGTCGATCGCGATCGTAGGCGTCGGAGCGATCGGCGGCGCTGTCGCCGGGGATCTCTCGGACCTGGGTCACGAGTTGATTCTCTGTTCTCGCTCGCCCTTCGCGAAGCTCGTCGTCGAACATCCGACCGGGATCTCCACGGTCGACGCGGCGGGTGCTTCGCGGCCGTCGGACCTCGCCGCCGAGGTGAACTCGAACGCCGACTGGGTGCTGCTCTGCACCAAGGCGCATGACTCCGCCGCCGCCCGGCCCTGGCTCGACCGGGTGTGTGGCCCGCATACTCGCGTCGCAGTGCTGCAGAATGGCGTCGACCATCGCGAACGGATCGAGCCCCTGCTGCCGTCCGTCCTTTCCGACGCCTCGGCGCTTCTCCCCGTCGTCGTCCAGCTGCCGTCGGAGAAGATCGAACCCGGGCGGATTCGGCAATCGCGCGACGGCGTCCTGATCGTTTCCGACGACGACCTGGGTCGCGACTTCGCGTCGCTCTTCGACGGGGGTCGAACGCACGTCGACGTGCGAGAAGACTTCTTCACCCAGACCTGGATGAAACTGATTTCGAACGCGACGATCGGCGGCATATGCGCGCTCGCTCTGCAGCCGAATCGGGCGGTGGCCGAACCGGGGGTTCGCGACCTGACGCTGGCCTTGATGCGCGAGGTCGCCCTGGTCGGTCGCGCCGAGGGAGCAGACCTACCCGATGATGCGCCCGAGAAAGTGCTCGAGCGGATCCTTCGTGCCGCGCCGGATCATTGGTCTTCGATCAGTGTGGATCGGCGGGAGGGGCGCCCGATGGAGTGTGAGGTGCGCAACGCCGTGGTCGGTCGCCTCGGACGACGCCACGGAATCAAGACGCCTCTGAACGACATGCTCGTTGCGCTGCTTCGCGCAGCGGAATCGTCAGGTTGAAGATTCGGACGCCGTGGACAGACGACTCCGGAAAGCGAACTCGGATTCTCCGCTTCGACGGTGGATTGGCAAAACAAGCTGCGTTTTCGGCACCGCCAAAACCGGACATTCTGACGGTCAAGTGCCCAGCGAGGCTGCGCGGCCCCTGCCGAGGCAAGAAGTCGGTCTGATGCCTATGCATCATCGACTCTCAGCGTCTAGCGGGACAACTCGAAGCAAACCGTCGACGGTACGCGCTCGGCGTGACGCCGAGGTTTCGTTCGAAGGCGAGTCGAAGGCCATCGGGTGTTGCATAGCCGCAGCGTGACGAGATCTCTGACAGGGCGTCCTCCGTCTCCTCGACGTACTGGCGAGCGCGTTCCAGACGGCATTGCTCGACGTATCGGCCCGGAGCCAACCCGATCTTGCGTGTGAAGACGCGGGTGAAGTTTCGCGGGCTCATGCCAAATTGATTTGCCAGCGTTTCGACACGTAGGTCGTCTTCGAGATTCTCGGAGATGTAGGTTTGGAACTCGCGCGTGATCCCAGCGTCGGGAATCTCGGGGCCCACCTGGACACTGAATTGTGCTTGGTTGCCGGGGCGACGGAGGAACATGACGAGCCCCTGTGCGACGCGGCGCGCGAACTCGGTTCCGAAGTCTTCTTCGACGAGTGCGATCGCGAGGTCCATGCCCGATGTTGCGCCGGCCGAAGTGTAGACGTGGCCGTCCCGTACATAGATAGGGTCGGGCTCGAGGGTCACCTTCGGATAGCGTCTGCGGAAATCGTCGCAGGCAGACCAGTGCGTGGTCGCGCGGCGGCCGTCGAGTACGCCGGCCTCCGCCAGGATGAACGAACCTGTGCAGATGCTGACGATACGGCGTACCTGCTGGGACATCTTCGTCACCCAGGCAATGAAGCGCTCATCTCGTAGGCATTCGTCCTGTTCGTCGACGGCCTGGAAGAGCAGCGTATCGACGCGCCCCCGCACCCGGTGGTAGGGCGTCGGAGCCGAAATCGAAAAACCCTTGCGGTCGTAGATCGGACTCGTTCCCGTCGAGACCACCTCTATCTCGTAGTTGAGGTCAGAGCGGCCCGAGTAGTCGAGGAAGAATTTGGCCTCGTCGAATACCTGTAGGGGCCCCATGTATTCAAGGGAGCCAGCGCGGGGATTGACGACGATGACGATTCGTCGAGAGGCTGGATCGTCGGCTTCCGGGAGATCGCGGACGATCGGGACCTCGTACTCGGGCATGGGATTCTCCAGAGAGTGACCTGATCCTTCGGATTGTTGTCATTGTGCCAGTCGAGGGCCGACGGCACAATAGGGCTGAAAATCGAAATCGACGCGAGTCTGGTCCCGCGAAGAGGAGAGGAGATGCGAGATGTCGAATCCTGCAACGATCAACGGCCTCTGTGAGTCCGTCGAGAAATTGCGCCCGCTCATCATCGAGCACGCACCCGCCGCGGAGAGAGATAAACGCCTGCCAACGCCCGTTCTCGAGGCGCTGCGAGACGCCGGCTTCTTCCGAATGTTCAGGCCGAAGACGCGAGGGGGACTCGAGCTGAGTCCGTCGGACGAGTTCCGCGTCGCGGAAGCCCTGGCTCGAATCGACAGTGCGGCGGCGTGGAATGTCCAGATCTGCAATGCCAGCGAGTTGTTCGGGGGATGGTTCTCGGACGACGCGTCATCCGAGGTTTTCGGTTCTTCAGAAGCAATCGTGGCCGGCGCGTTCAACCCGCATCGTCGTGCAGTGGCGGTCGATGGCGGATACCGCGTTACGGGGCGGACGCCGTTCAGCAGCAATTGCCAAGGGGCGACCTGGATGATCGGACTCGCCGATGTCTTCGACGGCGACGAGATGAGGGTCGACGCTGACGGTCAACCCGAAACGCTCTTGACCGTAATCCCAGCTCACGAGCTTCAGATCATCGAGAACTGGAACACCCTTGGAATGTCCGGCACGGGGAGTCACGACGTCGACGTGGTGGATGTATTCGTTCCGAGCGCGCGTGCCGCGCCATTCGTACCCTTGGACGAGCTTTCTGGCGCGTACGCGACGCCGCTTACTCCACTCGCGGTCTGGGCGACGATCGGCGGGATGGCTTCCGTCGCGCTTGGCGTCGCGCAGGCGGCGGTCGACGAACTCACCGAACTCGGCTCGAAGGTGCCAGCCTACACGGAGCGCGCACTTCGCAATCGAAGCACCGTCCAGCTTCGGTTGGCGACGTCGGAGGGAAACCTCGCCGCCGCTCGCGCACTCCTGCATGCCACCTACGGCGAAGCGTGGGATATCGCGAAGGCAACCGGTCGGCTGGACATGGCCGACAAGGCGCGCTGCCAGCTCGCAAGTTCCCATGTTGTGCTCGCGGCCGCCGAGGCCGTCCGACTCGTGCATTCGTGTGTGGGGACGGCCGGAATTCGCAATGAAGAACGGTTTCAAAAGCACTTTCGCGATGTGCACGTGATCACCCAGCACGCGTTCGTGAGTGAGACTCGCCTCGAGGCGGTCGGGCAGATCATGCTCGGGCTCGAGCCGGACTGGGGGTTCTTTCACTTCTAGCGATTGCCCAGAGCGGCACCGTCGCCAGCCTGTTCAGAGAGGAGCACGCATGCAATTTGGACTGAATCTCCCGAATTTCGGATATCTGGGTGATGTGCGAACTCAGCTCGAGCTGGCACTCGAAGCGGAGGCGGCGGGTTGGGACGGTGTGTTCGTCTGGGATCATGTGAACTTTCCTGGCATGCGGCCGCATGCAGATCCCTGGATCACGCTCGGCGTGATTGCTGCACAGACCAAACGTCTGATTCTGGGGACGGCGGTCACGCCCGTTGCACGCCGCCGCCCAACAAAACTCGCACAGGAAATCCTCACGCTGGACGCACTCGCCGACGGACGCTTCGTCTTTGGAGCTGGCAACGGCCTGTTCCAGGGCGAGTTCGAACATCTAGGAGACGAGGGCGATCTGCGCGTGCGCGCCGAGATGCTGGATGAAGGCTTGGAGCTACTCCAGTCCCTCTGGACCGATGAGGACGTTGCGTTCGAGGGACGCCACTACCACGCGAAGACACAAGGCTTCGGGCCGCCCGCCGGAAAGCGGAAGATTCCGATCTGGATCGGCGCCACCTGGCCAAAACGAAAACCGGTTCTTCGCGCCACTCGCTACGACGGCATCATTCCGATCCTCGATCCGTATACCGAACACATCTCTCCCGAGCAGGTCCACGAGATTCGTACCTTGGCCACAGAGCAAAGGGGCCCTGCTGAGGGCTTCGATATCGTGATCCCGCAGATGGGCGGGACAGGAGACCCGACGGCCGATAGGCGCCGAATGCTGGAATTCGCCGACGCAGGTGCGACGTGGATTCTGGACGCTGCGTTCCCAGGCGGCGAAGCGCTCGATGCGATTCTGGAGCGGGTGCGACGCGGTCCGCCGCAGCTCGACGCCTGAACGAGGTATCGGCTCGGCGGTCGAGGCAAGAGCGGCCGAGGCCCAGCGAAGCGAGCCATCTCTGTCAACTTCGTGGCGACCGTGAGCTTGCGCAAGCGGCTGGGCCGTGGATGAATTCGAGCTGTGTTGCGAGAGCCTCTCTACCACCCGGCGTTTCGCCCGTCGACGTTTCGCCCGCCCACGGGCATCGGAAGCGGGGCGATCCAGCTCGATCAGTGGCTCGTTTCCTCGACCTGTGATTCGAGCTTGGCGACGACGTCCGGGCGCCCTTTGACCAGCAGGAGGTTCGTGAAGAATTTTCGCGTCGGCGCATAACGCCGCAGGAGCAGCTCGTCCGTTATGGGCTTTACCAGGTAGGGATCGGTTCCTCCCATGCCGAGGTCGTATTTCGCCATGCCGAGGCTGGCGATCCCGTCCAGGAGGTCCTTGGCGTCGGCGCCGAATCCGGCCAGGTGATGCGGGGAATATTCGAAGGCCATCACGACCTCGGGTGATCGGTTCAACAGATCGAGCATTCCCTGGAGGATCACGAGCTCCGCGCCCTGCGTGTCGACCTTCACGAAGTCGACCGAGTCTTCGACCTCGGCGAAATATCCGTCCAGCGTGACCGCCTCGACGTCGACTGCTGCTCGATGCTCCCCTTCCGGCTGGTAGATCCGGTGATCGCCATGATTCTCGTCGTCGAGAAAGAGTTGGATCGACCCGGGTTCGTTCGACACCGCCTTCTGCTCGAGGACGACGTTGTCCAGACCATTGAGCGCGACGTTTCGTCGAAGGATCTCGAATGCCGTCGGATCGGGTTCGAAGGCGTAGACTCGCCCGGCCTCTCCGACGAGTCGGCCGGCGAGCACCGTGTAGTATCCGATGTTCGCGCCCACATCGACGACGACATCGCCGGGCCGCAGGCTCTCGACGAACCAACGCGTCTCGGTCGGTTCCCAGACGCGCCCCGCCCACATCCAGGGCGACACGACCTTGTCGCCCTTCGCGACGAAGAGCGGAACGTCTCCGACACCCTCGATCGAGAGAGTGGTGACCATGGCGAGCGGCTTGAGGCTGCTGCGGAGCTGATGCTGAACGGCCAGTCCGATCTCGGATCCGCGCAGCGCCCAGATGCTAACGACCGCGACGCCGACCGCGAGTAGAAGGAAAGACCTGGTTCTCATCGTCGTGCGAGTGTAACACCCCGTGCGCCACGAAGGTCGACTTCTCGACCCTCGCCCCTGCCCTCGACACGGCCTGTTCCCGTTATGCCGCTTCGCTCTGTTGCAGTTGCTCCTGGATCGCCGGCAGGCATCTGGGAGACGAGGGCGATCTGGGCGTGCGCGCCGAGATGCTGGATGAAGGCTTGGAGCTACTCCAGTCCCTCTCGACCGATGAGGACGTCGCGTTCGAGGGACGCTACTACCACGCGAAGACACCCGGCTTCGCGCCACTCGCTACGACGGCATCATTCCGATCCTCGATCCGTATACCGAACACATCTCTCCCGAGCAGGTCCACGAGCTTCGTACCTTGGTCATAGATCAAAGGGGCACTGCTGAGGGCTTCGATATCGTGATCCCGCAGATGGGCGGGACAGGAGACCCGACGGCCGATAGGCGCCGAACGCAGGAATTCGCCGACGCAGGTGCGACGTGGATTCTGGGCGCTGCGTTCCCAGGCGGTGAAGCGCTCGACGCGATTCTGGAGCGGGTGCGACGCGGTCCGCCGCAGCTCGACGCCTGAACGAGGTATCGGCTCGACGGTCGAGGTAGGAGCGTCCGCGGCCCGGCGAAGCGAGCCCTGCGAGCGCAGCGGTCGACGGTCGGCAAGTCATGCGCAAGTCGAGGCCAGTCAGAGCGGTCGGCATTTAGAGGAAGTCTACGCATTCGATCGCAGAGGGCGTATCGGGCAGTCCAAAGGCATCCAACGTTACGCAACCGAGTACATTGAGATGCTAGAGTCCGCGGGCTGCGGGAATGAATCTGCATCCGGGCGGCGGACCTCGAACACCACGGAGTCCGGTTCTCGCGAATGGGTTGGAGCGAACGGATGAACATCGAACGAGTGAAGTCCTTCCGAATCGAGATCGCCCTGATCTCGCTGGCCGCGATCCTGCTCGAAGTCAGCATGACCCGGATCTTCTCGTTCAAGCTCTGGTACTACTTCACCTTCCTCGTCCTTGGCATCGCCCTCCTCGGCCTCGGCGCCGGCGGAATCTTCGTCGCCATTCTCCCCAGACTTCGCAACCTCGATCCAGCGAAGCTCATCGCGCGCTGTAGTTTGAGCGCCGCTCTCGCAATCCCATTCGGATACGCATTCGTCGCCATGATGCAGGTCAACACGATCGACCTTGGCGGGAATCCGATCGAGATCGTGAAGCTCTTCGTCGTGTGCCTGGTCCTCTTCCTTCCCTTCCTGTTGATCGGCATCATGCTGTCGACGATTCTCGGAAGTCGCGTAGAGGATGTGAATCGCCTCTACTTCGCCGATCTGGTCGCCGCCGGTCTCGGGTGCGCGCTCTGCGTTCCGCTCTTCGCGACGGTCGGACCGCCGGCCACCGTACTACTGGGCGCGCTGATCGTGGGCCTTGCGGGCATCACGGTCAGCTGGGACGATCGCGATTGGACGTTTGGCGCGAACGTCGCCATCTCGATTCTGCTCGCGGCGGCGATCCTCGCTCCGAATCGCATTCCAGACCCCGTCGTGGACGCTTCGAAGACGATGAGTCCCCAGAAGCTGGTCGACCGGTCGGTCCTCTTCTCGGGCTGGAGTTCCGTGTTTCGCGTCGATGTGGTGGCGGCCAGCGTCGCCGCGTCGAGCTACATCATCCATCACGACGGAATGGCCGGATCGGCGTTCTGGCGCTTCGACGGCGACTACTCGAAACTGGACGGCGTCCGTCGGACACCGAGTGCCAAGCCTTTCGCGGTTCTCGAGCCGGGAGCGGATGTCCTGATCATCGGCGCCGCCGGGGGCCGGCAGATTCGCGATGCCCTCTACTTCGGTGCAGGATCCGTCACCGCCGTCGATCTCAACCCGGTCACCGTGTCGCTTCTCTCCGACCGTTTCGCCGACTACACGGGTGATATCGCCAATGACCCGCGAGTGACCCTCGTGAACGCGGAAGGCCGATCCTTCCTGGAACGGTCGGCGTCCGAATTCGATCTCATCTGGCTGGTAGCCCCCGATAGCTATGCGGCAGCGAGCGCAGCGAGCGCCGGAGCCCTCGTGCTCGCTGAGAGCTATCTCTACACGGTCGAGATGGTCACGGAGGGCCTGAAGCATCTGCGGAAGGACGGCATCATCTGCGCACAGTTCGGCGAGCCGAGCCTCCATACGAACCCGAATCGCGCCCCGCGCTATGTGGCGACCGCACGCGAAGCCTATCGCCGGATCGGGATCACGGACTTCTCGCGTCACATCATCGTCAGCACCGCACGCGGCATGCTGCCTCATTCGACGACGATTCTCGGTCGCAACGAGTTCTCACCGGCCGACCTGGAGAGCTACCGGCAAGCGCTCGACCACGTCCCGGGCTCCGAACTCTGGCATCCACTTCCCGGCAATGTCGCGCCGAACGTGGTCAGAAGACTGATCAGCGCACCCGACGCCCAGCTACCGAGGCTCTTCGACGACTACATCTTCGACATTCGACCGGTCTTCGACAACGCGCCCTTCTTCTGGCATTTCGTGCGATTCCGCGACACGTTCAGCGATCACCGGGCGTTCACTACGCTGGAGAGCGGTACCGGGGAGCGAGCGCTTCTCGCGCTGCTCGCCTTCGCCGTGCTCTTCGCCGCGGTCTTCCTCTTGATCCCGACGGTCGCGATTCGAAACGTCTGGAAGGAGATCCCCCACAAGAGCCAGGCGGGGACATACTTCGCCTCGCTCGGCCTGGGATTCATGCTATTCGAGGTCTGTCTGATCCAGAGGCTCACCCTCTTCCTCGGCTACCCGAGCTACTCGCTCACGGTCACGCTCTTCGCGCTCCTGGTCTTCTCGGGGATCGGGAGCCTCATCAGCAGCCGATATTCGCGCCATCGCAATCGATCCTTGAGCTTGCTGCTCGTCGGCCTGGCGCTCTCCACACTGTTGCTTCAGTTCGGAGTCGCGCCGATCAGCTCGCTGTTCTCGAACGTGGGCCTCGGCGTGCGCGTCGTCGTCTCCATCGCCTTGCTGGCACCGCTGGGTCTATGCCTCGGAGCGTTCATGCCACTGGGCATCACATCCATCACATCGGTGACGACACACGACAAGGAATATGTCGCGTGGGCCTGGTCGGTGAACGGGTTCTTCTCGGTCGTGAGCTCCGTGCTGGCGATGATTCTCGGAATGACCATCGGCTTCCAAGCCGTGTTGTTCGTGGCGCTCGCGGTCTATGTCGTGGGTTGCCTCGCACTCTCGCGATTCCCTGAGCCCGCGACCGACGAAGCGTAGTCGGCGTCGATCCGCCGATGGATCGCGCAGTTCGCTGCATGCGCGATCGGAGGGACCCCGCGTGCCGAGCGCGCTCTGCGGGAGGTCAGTGACGCGGAGTGGACGACCCGTCTCGAGATCCCTAGGAATCCTCGATCCTGCGATAGACCAGGATGGGAAGGCGGTCCCGGACCTCCGGGATCGGCCATGGTCCTTCGCGATCGAAGACATGCAGCCCGCCCTTCGGATCGGTCACCGTCGCCGCGGCCACCAGAAAATGGCCCTCGTCGACGAACGCCTGGGTCTTTCGCGCGCTCCAGAGATCCGCCTTCCCGTCCCAGAGGAAGGAGGCGAGTGTGCGCGCCGTCGCGGACCCGCCGATCGCCTACACGCTCGTGTCGGACACGATCTGTAGGCTCGTCGACCACCTCGACCGGGAGGGCGTCGAGCCCGATCGTGTCGAGATTCGGGAGGTCTAGCCGGACAGGGGGAGACTCTGATCCGCAGGTCGCTCTACACGAGCGCAGAGGGCGAGTGGCTGATGCGCCCTGTGATATGCCGATCCTTCGAAGAACTCTATCCCGCCCATACGCGCGGTGGGAGTTGCACCTGCAGCGAACACGACGTGGAAGTCCTTTAGCGCCGAGCGGTCGCCTCTGTTCCGATCCACCATGCGCCCTGGTCCGATTGACCGTCCAGGTGCCGGGACAGGACGTGAACTAGGGACGCACGGTTTGGAGAACAAGAGGGGGGATCGGAGGCGCTCTCATATTCAAGCGTTCCCGCGGCCCAGCCACGCGAGCGCAGCGGCAAAGAATGGCTCCCCGGGCAGGACTCGAACCTGCGACAAGGCGGTTAACAGCCGCCTGCTCTACCAGCTGAGCTACCGGGGAACGGATGCTCGGGCCGCCGGAGTTTAGAGTCTGCGAGACCGATCGCAACGGTCTGGAGGCGGCAGATTCGCCTCCCGCGGGAGCTTGGCGGGTCCAGTCGGATCACGAACTCTCGGACTAGAGCGGATCGAAGCGGATCTCGAGGACTTCGAACTCGCGGACGCCCTTGGGCACCTTCACGCTGACCTCGTCGCCGACTTCCTTGCCCATCAGGGCCTGGGCGACGGGGGAGGTGATCGAGATTCGACCCGCCTTCGCGTCGGCTTCGTCCTCGCCGACGAGGGTGTATCGGACCTCTTCGTCGCTCTCGACGTCCTGGAGTTGCACTGTGGCGCCGAAGCTCACCTTGTCGGGATTGGCGCCGGCCGTGTCGATCACCTGTGCTCGGGCGATCCGATCGTCCAGCATCGCCATCTTGCCGGCGATGTGGGCCTGTTTTTCCTTGGCGGCATGGTATTCGGCGTTCTCGGAGAGGTCGCCGTGGGCGATGGCCTCTTCGATGTCCTTGATGTTCGCCGGCCGTTCGACGCTCTTCAGCCGTTGGAGTTCCTGTTTCAGGGCTTCGAAGCCACGCGGAGTCATCGGGACTCGCTGGTCCATGCTCTTCCTCGTTGAGATGGCGTGTCGAACACGAGACGCCGTTTCGATCGGGACGCTCGCCCGGTCCGTGTGGCCGGGTCCTGATGGGGGGCGTCGTTGGGGGACTGGCGGGGATCGCCTGCTGAAATAGGCTACCCACGGCCTGTCCTTGGGGCAACCAAATGGGCCCCTTTGGGGAAAATCTCGTTGGAGATTGGTGACCGAGGATCGGGTTGCTGGTCGTATAAGCGCGGACCCCGAGCACGCGGATGCGCGGAGAATGGACTCTCGAGATGTCGGACGAGCACGATGAAGAGCGCGATCCGTTCGAGCCTCGTCAGCGGGAGGAGCCCGCCCCCAATCCGCAGGGCTTCGTTCGCGGCGCGCTCGTCTTCTATGGCTTGATGGGAAGCGCGGCGCTGCTCTGGCGCATGGCGGTGCCTGGTCAATCGATCCTGCATCCGTCGATCGCCGCAGAGGCGACCGCTTCGAGCCTTTCCTTCGCCGCATTCGCCGGGCTCGTCGTGGGTCTGCTCTCGATCGGCGTTTCGGAGCTACTAACGCGATGGACCGATCTCGGCGAGGGATTGGCCGACCTGCTCGGCGAAGGCCTGGCCGGCATCGGTCGCGGCGACGCGATCCTGCTCGCGCTCGCCAGTGGCATGGCGGAGGAGATGTTGTTTCGCGGAGCCTTGCAGCCGGCAGTCGGCCTCTTCTGGGCCAGCGTGATCTTCGGTGCCTGTCACTTTCTCCCGCGCAAGGAACTCGCGCTCTGGAGTCTCTATGCGGTCGCGATGGGCTTCGCGTTCGGCTGGCTCTACGAATGGACCGGACATCTGGCCGCGCCGATCGTGGCGCATACGGTCGTGAACGGCATCAACCTGCCGCGTCTCGCGCGCCGCTACGAAGCGCGTCCGGACGAGTGAATCAGCCCTTCGAACCCGCGAGAGCGATCGCATCGATCTCGACGCGCGCGCCCAGCGGAAGCGCGGACACCTCGACCGTGGCCCGCGCGGGAGCGGGCTCGGAATCGAAAGCCTCCGCATAGATCGCGTTGACTCGCGGAAAGAGGCTCATGTCCGTCAGGTAGACGGTCGCCTTCACGACGCGTGTGAGGTCGCTGTCGGCCGCTTCGAGAACGGCCGAGAGATTCTTGAGGACCTGCCGCGCCTCGTCCTCGATCTCGCCCGGCACGATCTTGCCCGTCTTCGGGTCGAGCGGGATCTGTCCCGAAGCGAAGACGAGATCGCCGAGACGAATCGCCTGTGAATAGGGACCCACGGGTGCGGGTGCGGCTTCGGTCCGAATCTCGATCAGGGTCGTGTCGTCGGTCGGCATGGCCGCAGCTTAGACCATCGGATGCGAATCCGGTGCGGCATGGATGTCGCTTCGCGAGTTCGCGCGCGAAACCGATCGCTTCGATCGAGGCGACATCGAACCCGATCGGTTCGAAGCGGATCGTCTCGAAGCGATTCGGTTCGAAGTGAGTCGGCTCGAAGTGAGTCCGCTCGAACTAGGAAGGTTCGGGCAGGAGTCGGTCTTCGAGCACGCGGATCAGGTAGCCGAAGAGCAGGAGGTTCGGCAGACGTCCGCGCGTCTCGCCCTTGATGCCCGCGCCGTCGGCGAACGCCTCGGCGTATTGCGAGAAGAACTCGATCGTCTCGTAGGGGACGTTCTTGGCGAGCATCTCGTTGATCTGCTCGGCGGGGAGTTCGTCGAAGATCTCGGCGAACTCGAGGGCAATCTCTTCCGGTGTCATGTCGTCTCCGCGAAACATTCAGACGTGCGCGAATTCGTCACGCGCGTCTCAGCATTTCCAGCAATTTGTTTCGAACGGCAGTCCTCGGATTCGAGAGCTCGTCCTTTGCGCGCATCTTCCCATCGGGCCCATCGACTGTCAACCGTGCAGAACGCCCAGACGCCTCGATAACGCAGGCGAGAGCGCGTCTCCTGCGTTCGTTTCCTGTGACTTGCGGGGGCGTGCAGCTCCTCGCGATCCGAGTTTTCCCTTCATCGTCGCGACTACGCAGGGCGAGTTGCCTATCGCCGCGACGCGCCGTCGAGTCGCAGCGGCAACTTCGACGCGGACGAAACTATTTCGATGAGGGCTCGTCAGAACTGCGCAGCACGTGCAGATGGAGTCAGCTCGCCGATCGCGCTCTCCGCATCGAATCGAAACTGAAGATGGCGAGACCGACCCAGACAAAACCGAAGCCCGTCGCCTGCGCCGAACCGAACGGTTCGCGGAACACGAGAATGGCGAGCAGGAGCGTGAGCGTGGGCGCGATGTACTGGAACATGCCGACGGCGACGAGAGGGAGTCGCCTGGTCGCCGCGTGGAAGAGGAGAAGAGGAACGGCCGTCACGACACCCGACAGCGCGAGGTAGGCATGCTCGGAGAACGAAAGGTCGATCAGTTCCGATCCTCCGCTCGCGGAGAGCACGCCGAGTCCGACCATGGCCATCGGTGAGAGCAGCATCATCTCACGCGTGAGTCCGGCGATCGGCGGTTGCGGATGCAGTTTGTGGATCAGTCCGTAGATCGCGAAGCTCATCGCGAGAACGAGCGAGATCCAGGGCAGGGAGCCCGCGCGAATCGTCAGCGTCGCGACTCCGCAGGCCGCAACCCCGACGGCGAGGGCCTGCACGCGATTCAGTCGCTCGCCCAGGATCAGCATGCCAAAGAGAATGCTGACCAGCGGGTTGATGTAGTAGCCGAGACTCGACGCGACGACCTGATCGCTCTGAACCGCGTAGACGAATAGACACCAGTTGCCGGCCAGGAAGAGGGCGGAGAGCAGGGTCCAGCCCCATTCGCGACCGCCCTTACTCCAGGTCTCCCCCGCGCGACCGCTCGCGAGCGACGCGATCCATAGCAGGGCGAGGGTCCAGAGGATGCGCGGGACGAGCGCTTCGACCGCACTGATCTCGGCGATGCCCTTCCAATAGATGGGAACCCCGCCCCAGAGTCCGTAGCAGGCGACCGCGAACCCGATGCCGCTGGTCGAGAGCGTCGAGTCGGGGGCGGCGGGATCTCGCATGGCCGGGATCGTCGGGAATCGATCCGCTCATGTAAAGGTCATGCGCGCCGCTCGTTCGCGTCCTTCAGGTCAGCGCGCCCGAGGCCATCAGGTCGGCGATCGCTTCGGGGTCCATGCCGAGCTCGCCTTCGAGGACTTCGAAACTCTCGCCGCCGAGCAGTGGTGCTGGGAAGCGCGGACCGTGGTCGACCCCGCGAATCCGGAACTGGTGTCCGCTGTACGGCACGCGTCCCATCTCGGGGTGGTCGAGTTCCCTGTGGAAACCGCGATGTCGATACTGGGGATCCTCGAGCAGGTCGCGACTTCTCTGGACATGGCCCGCCGGGACGCCCCCGTCTGTCAGAGTCCCCATGACTTCCCGTGGCTTGCGTTCGCGGGTCCACGCGGCGAGTCCGGCATCGATCATGTCGTGGGCTTCGAGTCGTCCGGCGACGTCGTCGAGCGCGGGGTCACGTGTCCATTCCGGATCACCGACCACGCGGCGGAGCGCCTGCCACTGTTCGTCGTTCTCGACGGCGATCGCGCACCACTCGTCTTCGCCCGCGCATGGGTAGACGCCCTGCGGTGCCGCGTCGGCCGCGCGGTTTCCGTTTCGCGTGAAGACGAGATCGGTGGTCTGGCGCGCGATGATCTCGGGGGCGAGGAAATGCAGCGCGGCTTCCATCTGACTGAGATCGATGTGCTGACCTTCGCCGGTGCGGCGTTTGTGGTCGAGCGCGGCGAGCAGCGTCGTCGTGAGGAAGCGCGGGGCGATCGTGTCCGTATATGCGTTCCAGGGTCCGCCCGGATCCCGATCCGGCCATCCGGCCAGCTCGAAGAATCCAGCGACGCCCGCAGCGTGATAGCCGTAGCCCGCCATCGACGCACAGCGTCCCGTCTGCCCGAGCAGACAGGTACTGACCATCACGACTCCGGGATTCGCCGCGCGGGCCTCCTCGTAGCCGATGCCGAGACGATCGACCGCGCCCGGCGTGAAGCTCTCGAGGACGACGTCGGCCCAGGCGAGCAGTGGCTGGGTGACTTCGGCGGCGCGCTCGTGTTTCAGGTCGAGAGCGAGGCTCCGCTTCGACGTATTGAACTCGCCGTAGAAATGGGAGCGGTTCCAACCCGATTCGTCGTCTTTATATGGGCCGGCGGTGCGCAGGGCGTCGGCGCGGTTCGCCGATTCGATGCGAATCACGTTCGCGCCGTGATCGGCCAGATATTTCCCCGAGATCGGGCCGACGCCGACCCAGCTGAAGTCGGCGACCTTCAGCCCTTCGAGGGGCAGTCGGTCGCTCGTCGCGTCGCTCGTCGATCCGTCCTCGCGGAGCGGAATCCGGTTGCGCGGGGAGCGGTCGAGTTCTTCGAGTACCTCGTCGGTGTGCTCGCCGAGGCGGGGCGCCCGATGTCGAATTTCGAACTCGGTCTTCGACGGCCGCGCGAAGGCGCCGGGCGCACGGACGGTCTGCCCCGACGGTAGTTCGAGATCGACGAAATACTTCCGATCCTCGAGCTGTTCGAAGCTGAGCATGTCGTCGAGGGTGAGCACCGGCGCGAGCGTGATGTCGATCGCGAGACCGGGGATGAAGAGTTCGCGCTTCGTCTTCGTCGCGAAGAAGCGACGCATGGTCTCGACGAGCTCGTCGATCGGAATCGCGAACTCGCCCCCGCGAAAAATTCGATAGTCGTAGGTCGCCCAGTCCTCGCGCGCGAGCCATGCCTCGTCGATCGTGCCGGCTTCGAGCATCCAGGGCGTGACCTTCTGAAGCGAGGCCGCCAAGCAGAGCGCGATCACATGGCCGTCCTTGCACGGATGGCAGAGCGGGAAACCGACCGGCCCGATCTGAAGCGTCGCGCCGTCGCGCTCGTAGTCGCGCCCCTGGATCGCGTGGGCCGCCATCCCGTTCAGCATCGTCCAGGTCATCGTGCTCTGCGCCGAGACGTCGACGAAGACCCCGCGACCCGTCGTGCGCACGCGTGCATGTCCGATCATGGCCGCGACGGCCGCCTCGGCGCCCGCTTGCCGCCAGGACTGGGGCACGGTCACTCGCAGGGGCGCGCGGTCGCGTTCGCCCTGCAGAGACATCGGACCGCCCAGCGCGGCGACCGTGAGATCGGCCGCGGGAAGATTCGCGTAAGGGCCGTCGCTTCCGAAGGGCGTCACGCGAACCTGCACCAGCTCGGGATTTCGTTCGAGCAGACATTCGAAGTCGAGGCCGGCTTCGTCGAGGAGGCTCGGTGGCCCAGAGTCGAGAACGAAGTCGGCCCCCGCGACGAGTTCGAGGAAACGATCGCGTCCCGCGTCGGATTCGAGATCGAGTTCGATCGAGCGTTTGTTCCGGTTGTACGCGGCGAAGCTCAGGCTGCGATTCGACTCATCCCCCTCAGCGAGAAGCGGGCCAGATCGTCGCGCCGCACTGCCGCCCCTGGGTTCGACGCGAACGACGTCGGCGCCGAGATCGCCGAGCATCATGCCCGCGATCTGTCCGCGCACATCCGTCAGATCGAGAACGCGATAGGGCGAGAGGAGGTTCATCGGGGGGCACATCCATGTTCGATCGGGTGGAAGAAATGGACCGAGAAGGCGGCTGCCGCGTCGGGCTCAGGTGTCCGGCGTGAAGGCGCGTCGCGTGAAGCGCCAGCCATCGTCGGTCTTGGCCAGTTCGTCTGCGTAGCGACCGGTCGTGATGACCTTGTAGCCACCGTCCGTGAGATACACGATCAGGAAGGCCGAGCCCGTCGCGGACGGGCCGTCCCCGTCGATGACGATGTTGGTCGCGTTGTGTCGCAGGCCGGGCATGGCGGAATGGGTCTGGTTGGCGAACTCGGCGATGTCGACCGGGCCCACGAGCGCGTTCATGCCGTTGTCGAAGATGCCGTCGTCGACGAAGCAGCCGCCGAAGCCCGCACCATCCCCGGTGTCGATCGCCGTGCTGTATCGCGAATAGAGCTGAAGGATCTCGGTCGTATCTTCGGTAGGCAGGCTCATGGGGATCGGTTCTCCGGATGGGGCGGGCGCGCTCGATTCGAAGCGTCTCGACGCGGTTCTCGGAAACCGTACGGGATGCCGGACCGGACGCAACCAGGCGGGGCCCCGCGTCGATTGTCGAATCGTTCGAGGTCGCGCTATAACCCCGTCCCAACGAGTGAATGTCGACGTCCCCGCCTCGGGGCGACGCGAGGGAGCCGCAGATGGCAAAGATGGCAAAGGACGACGCGGTCCTGGTCGGCATCGTCATGGGTTCGACCTCCGACTGGCCGACCCTCGAACACGCGGCAACCACGCTCGAGGCGCTCGAGATCCCCTTCGAGTCGCGCGTCGTCTCGGCACATCGAACCCCGGACCTGCTCTTCGAATACGCGGAGTCCGCCGCCGATCGAGGCCTGCGCGCAATCATCGCGGGGGCAGGCGGCGCAGCTCATCTTCCCGGCATGCTCGCGGCGAAGACCTGGCTGCCCGTTCTCGGCGTTCCGGTCGAGAGCAAGGCACTCAGCGGAATGGATTCGCTGCTCTCGATCGTCCAGATGCCGGCGGGCGTTCCGGTCGGCACCCTGGCCATCGGCCGCTCCGGCGCGACGAACGCCGCGCTCCTCGCGGCTTCGATGATCGCGACGACGGATGCCGGTGTGCGCAAGCGACTCGAGGAATGGCGCGCCCAGCAAACGGCGAAGGTGCTGGAGTATCCGGATCCGGCTCGCGCGCCGAAGAAGTAGCTCGCGCCGCACGCATTTGCGGCGAGCCCATATAGATAGAAGGAAGTCAGAGGGGCGATTTCGATGAAGCTGGGGATTCTCGGTGGTGGGCAACTCGGGCTCATGCTCGCCCGCGCCGCCCGCAATCTCGGCATCGATTGCCTCGTCGTCGATCCGAAGCCCGGTGCCGTGGCGGGCCAGGTCGCAGAACTTCTCGCCCTCGACTGGACCGATCCGGCCGTCGTGGAAGCGATGGCCGGCTGCGACGTCGTCACCTACGAATTCGAGAACGTGCCGACCAGCCTCGTCGAGAGCCTCGCGTCGCGCGTGCCCGTGCATCCCTCGCCGATCTCCCTCGAACTCTCCGGCGATCGAATCGCGGAGAAGAATCTGTTTCGCGATCTCGGCGTCGAGACGGCGCCGTTCGTGCAGGTCGACTCGCGCGCCGATCTGGACCGCGCCATCAGTGAGATCGGACTGCCTGCGATCTTGAAGACGCGCCGCTTCGGATACGACGGGAAGGGCCAGGCGGTCCTGCGCTCGGTCGACGACGTCGACGAGGCATGGGCGCGACTCGGGGCGCATCCGCTCATACTCGAGGGTTTCGTTCCCTTCGAAAGGGAGGTCTCGGTCATCGCCGCGCGCGCCTCGGACGGATCGATGTGTTACTGGCCGCTCACGGAGAACGATCACGTGGACGGAATCCTCCACGTCTCCCGCGCACCAGCGGCCAACGTGCCTCCTGCGCTCTTCGAGTCGGCCCAGCGCGCGCTCGAATCCGTCATGGCCAAACTCGACTACGTAGGCGTCCTCGTCGTCGAGTTCTTCCAACTCGGCGATCGACTCATCGCGAACGAGATGGCCTGTCGGGTACACAACTCGGGCCACTGGACCATCGAAGGCGCCCTTACGAGCCAGTTCGAGAATCATGTTCGCGCGGTCGCGGGTCTGCCTCTGGGCGAAACGGACGTGGTCGGTCCGTCGGCGATGTTGAACATCGTGAGCCAGGCACCGCCTCTCGACGAACTCGAGAAGGCCCCTGCGATCCACGTTCATCTATACGGAAAGTCCGCCGCCGAAGGTCGTAAGCTCGGTCACGTGACCATCGTCGCCGACACCCCCGAAGAAGTCGAAGCGGCGCTCGACGAGAGCTTGAAGGCGATCGGAGATCGTGCCAGGCGGTCCGGGCGGTAAACCCCGGCGCTCGTCGAATCCGCCGCGGTCGGTGGCGTTCCCGCATGATGCTTCGAGGCCGCGTGCTCGCCGACCGCGTCTCCACGCTCGCACCGAGCTTTCCCACCCGGACCGCTCGGGACCGCTAGCTATTCGATTTCCGCACGTCAGCTTCTAGTTTGCAGTGCGACCGCCCTGCCCATTAGAAGCTGATGTGTGGAAATCTTCGAGCGTGTGCGCGACTGCGGCGCGGCCGGGAAAGCCATCCGCGAGCGTGGAGACGCTGTCGGTGAGCTAGAACGATCGATGCATCATGCGGAACCGCCACCGACTGCGGCGGATTCGCCGAGCGGCTGGCTTTACCGACCGTGACGCCCGGCACGTCATCCGCCCGCCCGCCTTCCGCGCGTCGCTACGCAGCACCCCAGGGCTTGATGGATTCCTTCAGAGCCTTGTAGCCCTCGAGGAAGCCGGGGCGTTCGCCGCTGTAGATCTCGTCGAACTTGTCGAGTGCGGAGTTCAGGAAGTCGGCGACCTCCTGGTTGCCGGGGTTCGCATCGAGATAGGCGTCGCGGATCAGCACGAAATGGATGCGCGGGTCGTAGGGCTTCTTCGTTCCGCCCATCGACTCGTCGCCGTCGAGAAGACGCAGGAGCATGGCGTCGGCCGAGCCGAGCGTCTGCTCGTGGATCGGCGGTCCGTCCATGCGATACATGACCGACGTCATGTCGCGCCCGTTTCCGGTCGTGTAACCCATCTTGCCCCAGACCTCGTCCATCTTGGCGTCGGCACCGAGATGATCGATCAGGAGCTGGCCAAAGCGGCGCAGCGGGTCGGACACATCGGCCAACAGGTCGGTGAGCCGATCGCCGTCGAGGTCGGTCGCGAGGATGATCGCGTCCTGCTTCTCGATCAGGTCCCAGAGGAGTAGGCCGTAGTTCGTGTCCGAGATGTGCTGCTCGACGCGGCCCGTCCAGTTCTCCATGCCCTTCTTGAAGTCCTTCGGGAGGAGGTTGATGATGCGATCGACGCGTTCGCGATGTTCGACGTAACCGTCGACCGCGTACTTTCGTCCGACCTGGAACTTCGTGTCCTGCAGCAGCCAGGAGAGGAGACCGGCGTTGATGCCGTCTTCCATCGCCTGGGTCGGCTTGAAGGCGACGCGTCCGAGCTTGCCCGTGTCGTTCACCATCTTGAGGAAGAGTCGGCAGGCATAGGCCATCTGGATGCCGGGCGTATTCATCTCGGAATGTACGACGCCGGTCTTGGCGTCGACATCGAAGACGGCGCGATCCTGCGAGTAGGGCAGACAGGGCATCGAGCGCACGACGGTGATGCAGCCGTAGGGTCGGACGTTGCAGAAGACGCCGGCCTGGGTGCGGAGCGGGGCGTTCCCCGACTTGCCCTTCACGACGACCTTGCCGCCCTTGCCATCGTTTACGTAGGCGTCGCCCGCCGTCGACCACTTGATCGAGGTGCAGGGCATGTTCCCGAACCAGGAGAGGGGAGCGAGGTCGAGGTCGTGTCGGTACTGGGACCACATGGGGACCATGTAGAAGGGAAGTCCGAGGACGTCGGCGGCGGCGATCGTGCCGAGCATCGCGTATGCGTCGGTCAGCGCATGGGCGACGGGTTTCGCGTCGGCGCTGAAGCTCCCGCCCTGCCAGATCACGGCGTCGGGATATCCCTCGGGTCGCATGTCGGTCGGTTCGTAGAGTCCGGAGAGAAGGCCGAGGAGGTCGCCGGAGTCGGCTTCGGTGCGGGCGATGTTCAATAGGTCGAGCATTCGAGGAGTCTCCAACTAGGTGGGGGCTTCGGGATCGTGGCCGGCACAGTCTTCAGGATCGCGGCCGGAGTTGTCGGTCGGGCTTCCCGGCGGCGCCAACTGGGGGCAAGTCTGACCGGGAGGCGCCTATATGTAGCATCTTCCGAGCGGGTTGCTGTCGCCCGGAACGCACGGGAGAGCCCGATTCGGAGCCTCGTCGGGACATTTCGGCTCTGCGCGTTGGATCGCGGCGTCTCGCTGGCTGTGATAGCAATGGGCAGGGCCTCTGGCCCGAAACCCAAGTCCCGCCGAGCGCCCGGATCATGCTGGCGCCGGTCACGCATCCAGCCGAGGAGACCCCCAATGGACAAGATCCAGTTCGACGATATCGCCGCCCTTCAGAAGCACGTCAGCGAAGAGTTCGGTGAATTCGGTGAGGAATACGAAATCACGCAGGAGGCGATCAATCAGTTCGCCGACGTCACGGGTGACCATCAGTGGATCCATCTCGACGTCGAGCGCTGCAAGAAGGAGAGTCCCTTCGGCACGACGATCGCGCACGGCTTCTTCACGCTCTCGCTCCTGCCGATGATGAGCGGCAAGATGAAGCAGGACTACGCGATCACGGGCTTCGCGAACGCTGTGAACTACGGCGCGGACAAGCTTCGATTCCTGAGCCCGGTTCCGGCCGGCTCGAAGATCCACGCGCGCGGCCGACTCGTCTCCGCGGACGCCGGCAAGAAGGGAACGCGGATCGAGCAGGAGACCGCGATCCACGTCGTCGGAAGCGAGCGCCCCGCGCTGCTCTACAGCGGAATCACGCTCTTCCAGGGCAAGGTCGGCTGAGCCGAAGTGGACGAGGTCAGGCCCACCGCGGGCCTCTCGGACCCGTACAAGAATCCGGAACTCTTCCGGTGGCTGGATAGCCTCGAAGGCGTTCCGGATTGGCTGGGCCCGGCCGAGACGGACGCCGAACGGGAGAGCTGGTCTCCCTGGCAGCGACGCGGCAATCAGATCTTCGCGCTCGTCGGGGCGACGCTGCCCGGGCTCGCCCTGGCGCTCCTGATCGCGATGGCAGGTCGGCTCGTCGCGGACGTGCCCGCCGCGCTCTTCGGTTTCGACAAGACACCCGTCAGTCCGATCCTCGTCGCGATCCTCCTAGGGCTCTTGCTGCGCAACGCGGTCGGACTGCCCGACGTGTACGAGGCCGGCCTCCAACTCGCGCTGAAGAAGGTGCTTCGTATCGGCGTCGCGCTTCTCGGCATTCGTCTCAGTCTCGCGACCACGGGCACGATCGGCCTGGTCGCGCTCCCGATCATCGTTTGCTGCATCGCGACGGCGCTCTTCTTCGTGACTCGGATCGCGAAGGTGGTCGGGCTGCCGCCGCGTCTCGCGACGCTGATCGCCGTCGGGACCGCCATCTGCGGGAATTCGGCGATCGTCGCCATGGCACCGGTCATCGATGCGACCGACGACGAGACCAGCTACGCGGTCGGCTGCATCACGATCTTCGGGCTGATCGCGCTCATCTTCTATCCCTATCTGGGACACGCCCTCTTCGACGGCGACGCGACCCTCGTCGGTCTCTTCATGGGCACCGCGATCCACGACACGGCCCAGGTCGCCGGCGCGGCGATGGTCTATCTCGCGCAGTTCGGAACGCCCGAGGTCCTCGACACGGCGACCGTGACGAAATTGCAGCGCAACATGTTCATGCTCGCCGTGATTCCCGTGATGGCTTTCTATACGAATCGTTCGCGCGTGCCGGGATCGATCCGGTCGCAGGTGCGCGCGGCGATGCCGATGTTCGTCTTCGGATTCCTGGCGATGAGCCTGCTGCGGACGCTCGGGGACATCGGCGAGCAACCCTTCGGTCTCCTCTCGCCGGAGGCGTGGCAGGCGACGATCGGTTGGGCCACATGGACGGCGACGCTCTGCCTCGCGGTGGCGATGGCGGCGGTCGGACTCGGGACCAGCTTCACACGCCTTCGCGGTCTCGGCCTACGGCCGCTCGGCGTCGGACTCTTCGCGGCCGTGATCGTGGGCTGCGTCAGCTATGTGCTCGTGCTCGTGCTGGCGCCCTATGTGTCTGGAGTCTGAAGCGGACAGCGTGCATGACCGGCCGTCCGACCGCGTCGCGGGCGGCACGCATGACCGGCCGCCCGACTTCGACGCGGACGGCACGATTCGGACGCGGGGATGCGATGCGACTCGAGGCGGATCGAGTCGTCAGGCGAAGCGCTTCTTCAGTGCGGCGAGATCGAGTTGGCTCGCGGCGGCGAGAGCAGCGCCCGTCGCTTCGTCTTCGAGGTCCGCGGGCGAGAGACGTGTCTGGAGCGAGCGTGCCGTCTCGAAACTCTCCGTCGACGTGTCGAGGAGACGTACGCGCGTCTTGCCCGTCTTCGGATCGAGGATGTCGGAGAAGGGAATCGCGACGATCTGCTGATTCTGTCGCGTGATCATCACGTCACTCGTTCCGCCGAGCAGCGTATCGACGGCGCCGGCCCCGAGGTCCCGCGTGTAATCCTGGTCGAAGGCGTTCGGCGCGACGCAGCGCAGTTCGTAGCCGACGTCCTTCACGACCATCGTCGCCTTGATGCCGTGCTCGACGAGTCCTGCCTGTACGCGCTCGCGCACGAGACGACCGAGCGGGAGCTCCGCCAGTCGCAGGTGACCATGCTCGTCACGGGGCAGGTCGGGCAGCGCCGAGAGGTCGGCCGGGTCGAGGCATTCGCCGAGGCCCTCTGCGAGAACGATCACGCCATGCGGTCGACCCGCGGCGGTGCTCTTCAGGATCGAACCCTCGACGCGACGGGCGAGCTGGTCGAGCTGGATCTTCGCCTCGCCGTACTCCTCCGCGACGATCGCGAGCGTGGCTCCCGCCGAGTGCGCGGCGCCGAGCGCGAGATGGCCCGCGTTCCGGCCCATCAGGACGACGATGTACCAGCGCCCGGCTGTGCGCGCGTCTTCGAGGAGCGTCGTCAGGATGGTGGTCGCGGTGGCTCGTGCGCTCTCGAAACCGAACGTCGGAATGCCGGTCGGCAAAGGAAGATCGTTGTCGATCGTCTTCGGTACATGGGCGACGCGGATCGCGTCTCCGGCGGCCTCGGCGACGGTCTTGGCCGAGAAGCACGTATCGTCGCCGCCGATCGAGATGAGATGGTCGATGCCGAGGCGCCCGAGACTCGAGACGACCTGTTCGAGATGCGCGGGGTCGCGCGTCGGATTCGCTCGTGACGTGCGCAGGATCGAACCGCCCTGCTCGTGGATGCGGGCGACGGCGTCGGCGTCGAGCTCGACGACGTGATCCGTATCGCCCTGCATCAGCCATTCGAAACCCTGCAGGATGCCGACGACGCGCGCGCCGCGCTGTCGCGCCGCCAGGGTCACGGAGCTGATCACGCCATTGATTCCGGGCGCGGGTCCGCCTCCGACGACCACACCGAAAGTTGCCATTTGAACGTCTCCTGCCGCGAATCGGACCGCGAGTCGGGCGGGAAAGTAGCCGGATCGCTCGCGAATGGCAGGTGGACGGCGCACGCGTAGATCCGACGGGATCAGTCGCCCTTGCTAGATTCGAGCGTAGGCGGGTCGGCGCTAGGCGACCTAGAATCGGGTCATGTCCTCTCGGCAATCACGCGCCAGCCGCCCTCGCCGCTTCGGAGGTGTGTCCCGACTCCTGCTGCCGATCTGCCTGCTTGCTTCTTGCGTGATGGGCTGCGCGGCCAACCGGGTTGTACGCGTCGTGCCCGGCGAGCCGATCGAGCTCGCCGCGGACGAGGCGTTCCTGATCGTGCATATCGATACGGACGTCGACCTGATGGGCGTGAAGATGCATACCGGCAGCGTCGCGCGAGAGCTGCCGAAGGGCGAACATCTCTGGATCGTCCGCGTGAGGGGAGGAGAGGGGCGATGGAGACGCGTCGACTTCGGCCGGGAGTATGGCCGTCGTGCGCACGCCGACCTGGATACGTGGACCGCGGCGCGACGCGGGGAATTCCTGTTCGAGATAGATCCGGGTGTTATCAACTATCCGGGCTCGCTGGTCGTTCGAACTGAGATCTATCCGGGCGTCAAGAATGGGAACAGGGTCGAGGTCCGGCATCGAAATCGTTCCGCCATGGCGATCCGGCATCTACTCGACACGCATGCCGAGTTCCTGGCTTCGCTCCCGCTGCACTACGGGGGTTCGAGCGGCGACGGTTTCCTCGAGTTCTACGGCGCGGAACGCCGGCGCGACCACACGGACGCCCAGGTCGACAGCGAATGAGGAAGATTGGACGGCGTGCCGCGTGGATACTCGTCTCCGGTCCTCTCTGCCTCATCTTGCTCGGTGTCGAGTCGCACGCCAAACAGTCTGCCGAAGTGCTCTTCCCAGTCGGAGGTGTGAATGAGGTCGCAGTCAGTCCGGCGGGCGACTGGGTCATCGCGCATGCGATCTATGGAAACGCGAACGGCCTTCTTGTGCAGAGTACGACCACGGGCGAGATCGCGAATGTCTTCGCGACGCGCATGTGGCTCCGGCGGCTCGCATGGGTCGACCGAAATTCCATCCTCGCGGAATACATCAGCCTCGGTCGGCGTCGCACGATGGTCGTCCGTTTTCGTCTCAGCGAGGATCGCGTCGAATTCGATCAGGAATGGATCGGTGTCGCCGGGCATCTGGTGGACGCCCTCCCTCTGATCGACGGGGAGTTGATCTGGCATACGCCGGAGCGCGCGGGGGCCTCGCTTCGGCGCGTCACGATCGATCGCCTCCTCGAGTATGGAAAACGCGGGGCGCGACGCGGTCGGCTCGGAAGTCGACTGGCGCTCCTCGACCTTTCGATCGGTTTGTGGATCACGGACGGCGACGGCGAGCCGCGTGCGGCGCGGCGGGATGGAGCAGGGAGTTCGACGGTCCTGTTTCGGGGCAAGGACGATTCGGAGTTCCGCGACGTCTACACGTACTCAGCCGGCGACGAGGCTGGCAGGATCGAACTCGTTGGGCTCGCTCCCGGAAACGGCAATCTCATCGTGATCGCCTACAACGGTCACGACACGAAGGGGCTCTTCGAGCTGGATCCCGCGACCGGAGAGATAGGCAAAGAGCTCTTTCGAAACGATGATGGCGACGTCTCCGACGTGTTGGTCGATCCGATCACCCGAGAATTGATCGCGGCCGAATATGTCGATCGGGGAGACGCTCACTATGCGTACTTCAGCGGATACCAGCAGAACATACTCGCCAAACTCGGCCAGGACTTCCCGGCGGAATCGGTCGCAGTACTCAGTAGTACGGCAGATCGTCGAAGTAGCGTCTTCTACGTGTCCGGGCCGAAGAATCCGGGAACCCACTATTTCTACGACGCGCGGTTACGCAAGACGACGCTGATTGCCGAAAGAGGATCGGGCATCGATCGCGATTCGCTGCGCGACGTCGAGAGCGTGCTCGTTAGATCGAAGGACGGAACCGAGATCGAGGCCTATCTCACGCTGCCAAATCTCGAGGAGGGCGAGAAGGCACCCCTCGTCGTGATGCCGCACGGCGGTCCCTTCGGTGTGCGCGACAACAGGGAGTACAATCCGCGGGTGCAATACCTGGCGAGCTGGGGATTTGCCGTCCTACAGCCAAACTTCCGTGGATCAGAGGGCTATGGGCGCGTCTTTAGCGAAGCAGGCAAGAAGAGTTGGGCGACGGGCATCGAAGACGACATTGATGCCGCGGTGGGATTTGCGATGTCGCTTCCGGCGATCGATGCCGACCGCATCTGCATCGTTGGCGGAAGCTACGGGGGGTTCTCGGCGTTGGCGAGCGTGGTGCGACACGAGAGCCGTTATCGATGCGCGATCAGCGTCAATGGCGTGTCCGACATCCCGCTTCTCTTCGACACGAGCGACTGGTCCGATTCGATCCGTTCGCGAGCCCGTATGAAGGAGCTCGTCGGAGACTTCGAGACCGAGCGCGACGACCTGATCGCAGTGTCCCCCGCGTACAGCGTCAAAGGGATCGAGACCCCAATCCTCCTGATCTACGGCACCGAGGATCGTCGCGTCGATCCCGATCATTCCCATCGAATGCTCCTGATGCTCGAGACCTATGGAAAGGAGCATGAATCGATGGAGATCGAGGGAATGGGGCACGGGCTGACGCGGGACCAATGGGTCGAGGTGGTGCGCCGGATGCGACGTTTCCTCACGAGCTACCTCCTTCCTGGCGAGACGTTTCGCGAAGATCCCATGCGAACGCGCGACGAACTGCTCCCGGCCAGCGAGGCGCCGTCGGGGGCGGGTCGAGAGGTGCCCGGCGGCGACGCGACTTCCGAACCCGACGCGAACGACGCCTAGAGCCGGATCGCGCTCCATCCAGCGGCTATGCTTCAGACATCATGAAAGCATCGATCTCGATCGGCAGTGCGTACTACGACGGCGAGGGTTGGGGCGATCTCGTCGCCTTCGTGGAAGCG
>Ga0315338_1001100_pt1 | contig 39357 bp, 39 predicted proteins | sample ASW8metaG_FD_204518 | JGI IMG/M metagenome (GOLD analysis project Ga0315338, IMG submission 204518) | Ammonia-oxidizing marine archaeal communities from Monterey Bay, California, United States - ASW #8 | ecosystem: Environmental > Aquatic > Marine > Coastal | place: USA: California | collected... | reverse complement strand
TCGCTCACCCATGACATGTCGCCGACGGACGTCCATAACCGCCGCGTCGCGGTGAGCCAGGACGAGCTCAATCGCGTCGTCAAGCTGTGGCACGACGAAGCAGCCGCGAACCGGAAGGAAAATCCCTATTCGGACCTGTTCGCGCACGTCCATCCACTCGTCATTGGCGCGGTGGATCGGTCGAGCTCGCTATCCGTCAAGCTCTGCACCGAGATACTGGGCTTTCACCTGACCGATCGCGGCAAGGCGGAGAGTATCAGCGCGCATTTGAACAGCGCCTATCCCGCGCACGACTACCCGATCCTTCGCAAAGAGGCATTGCGTGTCGGTTTGAACGTCACCGACCTGGATCCGACCGTCAATCAGATGCTCCTCGACCTCCACGCGCTTTATTCGGAGATGGGGCAGCAGGCGGTGACGGACTTCGATGAACGCAACTATCACAATAACGAGATCATCAACATCATCGAAAGCGTGGGAGTGCAGGTCTACTACCAGAACGACAAGGATTGGCACTATCGCACCGAAGAGCGACGGTGGGTGCCGCTGCACGACGAGAGCTCGTGGCGGATGATGGAGCGCGTCTCAGGGAAGACGGTCAGCTCCGTCGTTCACATCCGATAGGCTTCACGAAAGCCCGAGCTTGTCGAGCTGCTCCTGGGGACAGCCAGTCCACTCGGTGACGTGCTCGTTCCCCATATAACGAAGGTCTGCGACACCCATCTTGCTCGAGAAGAAGCCGGTGGCGGTCAAGTCGCGGAAACGGTTGAAGAATGAAACACCGTGCGAGAGCTCGTCTCGGGCCCGCTCCGGGTGCGCGATCTCATCGAGGAGGCCGCTGCGCTCGCTGGGGTCGCAATCAAGGAAGGTTCGATCGAAGCGCACCTGACATTCTGCGTCGAGCCAGGAGAGTCCGCCCCGCATCGGCGTGCGTCGTTCGGGCTGGTCGTCCATGAGAAAGTCCATGAACTGGGGCACGCCGGCATCGGTGGCGCTTCCCGACCGTGCGTCTTTGGGGATCAAGATATCGACGAGAACCCGCACCGTCTCGTACTCGGACTCCGTGAAGAACCGTGGTACGTAGGCGCCCGCGATCGCTCGCTGTGCCCGCGCCACCTCCGCGCCATTGCAGGCGAAAGCCGACGCGATGGGGGCGGCTGCCAGGAGCGCCAACGCTTCCCGACGCCTCATCTGTTTACCGTTGGGCCTCACGATAGCTCCTTTCTTGTCGATCAACTAGATCTCGCCCTTCCGCCTCTCTTCGGCGATGTACTCGCTCGTGCGCATCGCGAGTGCCAGGATGGTCCAAGTAGGGTTCTTGTGCGGCTGTGACACGAGCGGCCCCCCGTCGGCGACGAAGACGTTCTTCGCGTCGTGCGCTTGGCAGTAGGCGTTCAAGACGGACGTCCGCGGGGAGTCACCCATCCGGGTGACGCCGACCTCATGGATGATACGCCCGCCCGGCAGGATCCCGTAGCCCTCTTCGGCCGTCGGCATCGGCGTCAGGGGAGTACCGCCGAGCTCATGGATGAGGCCGTGAAACGTCTCGTGCATGTGCTTGACTTGCAACAGCTCGTGCTCGCTCCAACGAAAGTGGAAGCGGAGGACCGGGATACCCCAGCGATCCACTGCCTCGGGGTCGAGCTCACAATAGGTGTCCTCGTTGGGGATCATCTCCCCGCGGCCGGAAAAGCCGATCCGGGAGCCGTACATTTTTCGGTAGTTGTCCTTGAGCGCTTGGCCGTAGCCGCCTCCAAGCGGTGTCTTCTCGATCCCGTTGAGAAAGCCGTATCGGGGCATTCCGCGTCCACCCCAAAACTCGATGTGGTAACCGCGAGGAAAGTCGAGCTCACGGTTGTCGCGCCACCAAGGCATGTACATGTGGTTGCCGTTCGCGCCGTCCTCGTTATGCGGGACACCATCCTCGAACTGGGGGAAATAGCCGAGCGCATCGGTGCCGGTGCTATCCATCAAGTAGCGCCCGACGTTACCCGTGTTGTTTGCGAGTCCGTTCTCGTGACGGGGCGCCTTCGAGTTCAACAGGAGTCGCGCGCTCTCACAGGCACTGGCGGCGAGAACCACGATGTCCGCCCGGACGTGGCGCTCCTGCCCGGTCGTCTTGTCCACATAGGACACGCCGGTCGCGAGCCCCTCATCGTTCGTCGTGACTTCGCGCGCCATCGCTTGCGTCAAGAGCTCGAGCCGGCCGGTCTCGAGCGCCGGCGGCAGCAACACCGATGGTGTCGAGAAATTCGCGTGGGCCGCGCAGCCGCGTCCACACTGGCCACAGTAGTGGCACGCCGGTCGCCCGTTCAGGGGACGTGTCAGGATCGACATCCGTGACGGGATGCAGGTGATACCGAGTCCGTCGCATCCTCGTTTCACGAAATGCTCGTAGCACATGGGCTCCGGTGCGGGCTGGAAGATTCCGTCGGGCTCGTTGTGGAGGCCTTCATTCGAGCCGAAGATTCCTATGAGTCGGTCGATCTTGTCGTAATAGGGCGCCATCTCGTCATAGCCGATAGGCCAATCGTCGCCGAGTCCGTCCTTGGTTCGAGCCTTGAAATCGTCGGGGCCGAAACGCAGTGAGATGCGCCCCCAGTGGTTCGTTCTGCCGCCGAGCATCCGCACGCGAAACCAGTCGAACTCCGTACCGGGGGCCGTCGTATAGGGCTCGCCGTCCAGAGACCACCCGCCGAGGCCCGCGTGGAGCTCCCCGAAGTGACGTTCGGGAATAGCGGCACCGCGCCTCGGTGCGTCATAGGCCCAGGTAAACATCTCGGAGTCTTTCTCCGAGTCCCACATCGGTCCGGCTTCGAGGAGCGCGACCTCTGCGCCGGCCTCGGCTAGGACTTTCGCGGCCATCCCGCCGCCGGCCCCCGAGCCTATGATCGCGACGTCGTATTTCTTGCGTGAACGGATGATCTGCATTGGCGGGAAAGTACCGTCCCCACCCGGTCGCGTCAAGGAGAACGCTTCTGATAAGTTGTGACGATGAATCGACGAGAGTTCATGGAAAGAGGATCACTCGCGGCGGCCGCTGCCGCTCTGGCGCCGGGAGCTTTTGGCCAGAGCGCGGCCAGCGATCGCGTTCGTGTGGGTGTGATCGGCTCCGGAGCGCGCGCTCAAGGTCTCATGAGCGAAGCGTTGAAGCTTCCGGGTGTGGATCTAGTCGCGGTCAACGACGCCTATATCGGGCGCGGCGAACGGGCGAAAGCGATGACCGGGGGCAAGGCGCGGATCGTCAAGGACTACCGCGAGATCCTCGACGCTACCGACATCGACGCCGTCTTCATCGGGACGCCCGACCACTGGCATCGACAGATGTCTCTCGACGCTCTCTCGGCCGGCAAGGACGTCTATATCGAGAAGCCGATGACATACGCCGTCGACGAAGGACTCGAGATCATCGCTGCGGCCGCGAAGAGCGACCGGATCTACCAAGTGGGAAGCCAGGGCATCAGCTCCGCGACTCAGCTCAAAGCAAAAGAGCTCGTCAAGCGCGGTGCGCTCGGCCAGGTGACGATGATCCGCGCCTCCTACAACCGCAACACGGCGGGCGGGGCGTGGATCTACCCGATCCCTCCGGACGCTTCGGCGAGCACCGTCGATTGGAATCAGTTTCTCGGACCGGCTCCGCAGCATGACATGAGCCTCGAGCGTTTCTTCCGGTGGCGTTGCTATTGGGATTATTCCGGCGGGATCGCGACGGATCTCTTCGTCCATCTCGTCACGACGATCCATTTCATCATGGACGCAAAGATGCCGGAGACGGTCATGGCGGCGGGGCAGCTCTATCGTTGGAAGGAGTCACGCGACGTCCCCGATACGGTCAACGCCATCATGATGTATCCCGAGGGTTTCACCGTGAACTTGAGCTCGACGTTCAACAACCAGTCGAGTAGCGAATCGGGGTTCGAAATCCTGGGAACGAAGGGCGCGATCGCGTTTCGGGGAGGCTCTCTCGTATTCACGCCCGAGAACTTGGCGGAGGACAATCGCTGGGTCGTCGAGAGCTGGGACGAAGAGCTCTCACAAGCCTATTACGAAGATCCCGACGTGAGGGCGAAGGAAACACCGGCGACGTGGGAACCTCAGATGCATCCCACAGAAGAGCGCTGGGAAGAGTGGGGGCGAAACGCAACCGAAGTGCACCTCGCTCACTTCTTCGACTCGGTGCGCTCGCGCAAGCCGCCCGTGGAAGACGCGGTGATGGGCCACCATGCGGCTTCGTGCGCGCACATCATCAACGAGTCGCTCAAGCGCGAGGCCCCGGTGCACTGGGACTTCGCGGCGGACAAGCTAAAGACCTAGAACTGTAGCTCGACCCGCGCGATGCGCCCATCGGGGCCCACGAGAAAACCGACGCCCGAAGGGGTGAACGCGAGGCTCCAATAGGTGTCGTCGGAGAGGTTCGTCCACGTGCTCCCGTTGTCGAGCGAGTAGCTAGCGCCGCCGGGACCGACCGCCATGAGCGAGAGCTCCGGCGCGTGCGGTACGAAAGCGATTCCATAGACGGGGCCGGGAAAGGTCGGCCCTCCGACTTTCCACCAGCTTTCACCGAAGTCCTCGGAGACGGCGACGTTGTCATCGTAAGCGTCTGCGTTCCCGATATCGCCGCCGGCCGCGACGCCGGCGCCGGACTCCAAGAACGAGACCGATGTGAGTCCGGACATATCGCCCTCGTGAGGTACCGGCGTCTCGTGGACCTCCCAGCTCGCTCCTCGGTCGTTCGTCCGGAGGATGCGCGCCGCGCCGACTCCCATCGCGACGAATGCGCGTGCGTCTGCCGTGACGGTGACGCAGGTACCGCTCGCGGCAAAGCCGCCCTCACCCGGTAGCGCGGCGGGGAGGAGGCCAGGGTCGATCCGCTCCCAGGTCTCTCCATTGGTTGTGCGGACCATGACGATCTCGCCGTTTACGGAGTCGCTATAAGCGAGCCCGTTCCGCTCGTCCCAAAAATCCATGCAATCGAAGAACGCGTCGGGGATGTCGTTTGCGAACTGCTGTTCCCAATGCGCGCCTCCGTCCTCGGTCTTGAAGATCCGCGACGCGTCACCGCTTCCGGAGCTCAAGAGATAGGCGGTGTTTCGATCGACGGCGTGGATATCGCGGAACTGGCGCTCCTCGTGGCCCAAGACGACGCCGGCGGTCCACGTCCTTCCTCCGTCGACCGAGCGGACGAAGGTCCCCTCGACACCGCTCGCCCATATGACGCCGTCATACGGAGCGCTCACGGCTTGGAGCCTGACGTTCGTTCCCGACGCGACGAGCGCGAGGCTCACGGTCGCTTGAAGGAGCAATGCGGGCATGCTACTCCGCCTCTGTCAGCACGATATTCCGGTAAAGGACGCGCCCGTGATCACCCTGCAAGTAGATGGGCCCCGGTTCGCCTTCATGCGAATCGAGAGCCCCTCCGGTGATACCCGGGATCTCCTGATGAGCGATGATCGTCTCGCCGTTGAGGACGACCGTGACCCATCTTCCGAGTAGCGTGATGTCGAAGCTTTGCCACTCGCCGGCCGGAAGCGAGGGATTGGACGTCGGGGTGACCTGGCCGTAGACCCCGCCCATATGTCTAGCGTGGGGCTCCTTGCCGTGGTCGTCCTGGACCTGAATCTCGTGGCGCCCGCGGAGGTAGATGCCGCTATTGCTGCCCTCGGGAACGTTGACCTCGATGTGAAGCTTGAAGTTTTGAAACGCCCTATCCGTCACCAAATTGGCGCCCGAGTCCTCGTTCACGAGGACGCCGTCCTCGGTGGCCCATTGATTCTCCTGTCCGCCAAACGGCGACCATCCGTCGAGGTCCTTGCCGTTGAACAATTCCAGCGGTTCGCCCCACGACGGATTCTCCGGGGCTTCGAGGGCGGGCGCTCGTACGGCGGTCCAATCGAAGCTCGAGTCGTCGCGCCGGCCCGAGCCTCTCCACCGCTCGCCGTCGAACAGCCCCTCGTAGCTCGCGCCGGCGACCTGTGCGGCCAAAGTGTCGCCGAACGCCTCGAGGGTCTCGAAGGGGAGGGCGTGGCCGCCGCGCGGCTGGAGTCTGCCGCCAAGTCCGGTGCCGCTCCGTTCGAGCTCGAACCATAGCGGGTAGGGGTCGTCGCCGGAGACGCTCACGTCCCAGCGGCCGAGCATCGCTTCGTCGAAGGAGGCTTCAGCCGACGCACTGTCGTCGCCGTTGTCGGTACTCCCACAGGCGATGCCTATGAGCAAAAAGAAATATCCGAGCGGTCGCATCAGACCTCCTTCCAGAACTGGGGGTGGATCGAGTGCTGCATCATAGCTACGTTCTCACGGACCTCGTGTGGTGTTCTCGCTCCGGCGACGACGCGGCTGACCGCATCGTGTCGCAGAGGAAACTGCAGTGCCGCCGCTTTCAGAGGCACGTCGTGCAGCTCGCACACGGAGCGAAGCTCGGCGGCCCGCGCGACGACGTGTGGCGGCGGCTCGTCGTAGTCGTAATGGCGACCACCCGCAAGGATGCCGCTGTTGTAGGGGCCGCCGAGGAGCACCTCGACGCCGCGCTTCGAGCATTCCGGCAGCAAGGTTTCTCCGGCGCTCCGATCCAAGAGGGTGTATCGGCCCGCGAGCAGGACGCAATCGACGTCGGTCTCGCGCACGAAGTCGAGCAACATCTCCCACTGATTCATCCCGGCACCAATCGCGCGCACGAGACCCTCGTCGCGCATCTTGGTGAGCGCCGGAAACGCCTCCTCCAATGCGGCCTCGCGATGGTCGTCCGGATCGTGGACGAGCGCGATGTCGATACGATCCAGTCCCAAGCGCTCCAGGCTCGATTCGAACGAGCGCCGGATACCGTCGGCGCTGAAATCGAAGACCGGGTTCATGGGGAGAACGTCTCGATACTGATGGTCCTCGACGGCATCACCGTTGACGGGCACGAGGACGCGGCCGACCTTTGTCGACAGAACGAACTCATCGCGCGGGTAGGAGGAGAGCGCTTCGCCCAATCGAATCTCGCCGACGCCGTGACCGTAGAACGGGGCCGTGTCGAAATAGCGGATGCCAGCGTCGAAAGCGGCTTCCACCGTATCGTCGGCCTCGCGCTCGGATACGCTCGAGAACAGGCCCCCCAGCGGAGCACCGCCAAGTCCGAGGGCGAGCTCTCCTTCGGCGAAGACTTTCCCGCTCACGGATTGAACGCCGAGGCGATCCGCTCGAGCGATACGCCCAACGTCTTTCGCGCGATCGCGTCAAGCTCTGCTTCGGGGCCCTGGAAATGGAACGTCTGGTGGACGTGAGTCAGGCTCTCGCCGGGCTGAAGGGCGGCGGCCGCAGAAGATGTCTCTAGCTCGTAGAACGGGCCCAATGGGCTCGCTCCCGGCTCCGGGGGACCGTCGTTATAGCTGTTGACGACATCGCCGGCATAGGGCGCGTCCTGGATTTCCCACATGCTGTTGACGTAGTCGGTGGTGCCGTCGAGCAGAGTGTAGTGCACGAGCGTCAGCACCTGTCCGTCGGCGTCGTAGCTCCCGACGATCGGTCGGGCGCGCGCTCTCGAGACACCGATCTTGCTTCGGTACTCGCCGTCACCGCTGAAGAACAGGACGTCGTCCTCGACCGCGAGGCGATCCGACGGCACTTTGCCGAAATAGGCGTCGTTGACGACAGGTCCGAGGTCCTCCACGGTGCCCTCGACGAAAGGGATGACGATCGTCGTTTGGGCCGACGGCTTGAACATGCCGAGGATCCAGACCGACAACAGGCCGGTGTCCTTCTCCCACGCCGCGGCGCCCCCATTGGTAATGACGTTCTCGGACTCGAAGGCCACGACCGAAGTCGACTGAAGCGGAGTCAGGTCGAGTCGTTGGTCGACATCGCCCAGCAACCGGATGGTCCGGGCGACGGAGAGCTCGAAGCGGGTCCCGGAATAGTTGACCAGCTCCATGTCTGTCGTGAACCGCGCGTGACGGTCGCTCTGCTCGTCCACGCTCCAGCCACCCCAGTCGATAGGCGCCGGCGTCTGCCAGTGCTCGAGATCGAACGGGTCGCCACCTTTGAAGAAGATGGAGAACTGACCGCCCTCGGGCCCGAGCCAGAACCGGTCTTCACCCCCGAATGCGTTGATATGCTCCTGCCGCTCACCGGACGCGATCGCATCGCGGTGGATCCACCCGTAGCTCGTACCGTCGGGACCCTGAGAGCTACTCGTCATGACCCGGCCTTGGAAGCTAGCACTGAGCGCGACCCGCGCGTCGCCCGCGCTCAGGACGATCGCGTCGGCGTGCTCGCGAAGGAAGGAGACGTCGTCTCCGAACGTTATCGTCGGAACGCTCATAGGCCCCGTTTCCTCGTTTTCAGCAGGAGGCGACGCACACGCCGCCAGAAGGAGAATCGCGACTGCCGAGGCCCGTTTCACGCGCGCGATATTAGCAAAGGTCATACGCCCCGTGCTCGTAAAACAGCGGCACTCACCAGCCGATCACGTAGTTGCTCTTCGCCGGGGCGACCCCGCCGTGGAGAACGCCGCTCTCCGGGTCGATGAGGATCATCTTCACCGCCCCCGCACCGGAGCGGGATTGACGATAGGGCTGTTGCATCGCGATCACCTCGACCCGGTGGCCGAGTGCGGCGAGCGCTTCGGCGGCCTCGGCGCCCACGCTCTCGGGCATCGTGAGCATGCCCCGTACCCTGCCCGGATACATGGAGGCGGCGAAGTCACTGCTCGTGACCGTCGCAGCCTCGACCGCTTGTTGCACGTTCATTCCGAAATGAGTCAGCGCGAGGAAGGCTTGCAGCATCGCCTGCGGTTGGTTGTCACCGCCGGGCGTGTTCCACGCGAGGTAAGGCTTGCCATCCTTGAGAGCGAGCGCGGGATTGACCGTGTGCCGGGTTCGCTTCCCCGGCTCGAGGACGTTGACGTCGTCGGGATCGAGCCCGAAATACGGCATGCGATTGTTCAGAAACAGACCCGTGCCCGCGACGGCCATCCCACTGCCGAATCCGGCGTTCACGCTATGGGTCACCGAGACCAGGTTTCCGAATCGATCCGCGATGGAGAAGGACGACGTCTCACCGTCCAGGTTCTCGGCCGTTTCCGGACGCGAGACGGGCTCGGAGCCTTCGGCATATTCGACGTCGCGACCGGTGGCGACGGCTCGACCTCCTATCGGATCTCCGGGAGGCGGTGCAAGCAACGCGCGATCGTCACGGATCAATGAACGGCGCGTCGCCGCGTAGTCCTTCGATAGGAGCTCTTTGGTTGGGACGTCGACCCTTCGTGGGTCGGCGACATAGTGATTTCGATCCGCGAAGGCGAGCTTCATCGCCTCGGCGACTAGGTGCAGGTAGCGGGCGCTATTGTGTCCGAGGGAGCGGAGGTCGTAGCCTTCCAGGATGTTGAGGGCCATGAGCATGACGATCCCCTGGGAGTTGGGCGCGCTTTGATAAACATCGAGACCCGCATAGCTGGTCATGATGGGCTCGGACTGCTCGGGCTCGAAGGCGCTCAGGTCGCCGTACCGGAGCAGGCCGCCATTCGCTTCGTAGAACGCACCGATCCGCTTGGCGAGGGCACCCTTGTAAAGGCTGTCGGCGCCCTCTTCCGCGATGGTGCGGAGCGTTTGTGCGAGCTCGATCTGCGCGAAAATCTCTCCCGCGCGGATCGGCCGGCCCTCGGGCATGAGTAGCTGCACCGAGCTCGGATAGGGCGATATTTTCTCGACGTTTCTCAGATGTTGACTCGCGGCCCAGACGTCGAGCGGATGGCCCTCGGCGGCGTCGATCGCGGGCTGAAGAAGCTCTTCGTAGCTCATGGAGCCGTAGCGCGTCAGCGCGAGGTCGATCCCGGCGGCCATCCCGGGAACGTCCGTCGCCAGCGGGCCCGCGCTCGGGATCTCACCATGTTTCTCGTAAAACTCTCTCGTGGCGAGCTCCGGTGCCGTACCCGTCCCGTTGATGAAGACGACCCGTCGTTCTTGCGCGAGGTAGGCGAGGAGAAAGCCGTCGCCACCGATCCCGGCTTGGTGTTGTTCGACGACGCTCGTCATGTAAAAGACCGCGACGGCTGCGTCGATGGCGTTTCCGCCCGCTTGCAGCATCGTCATCCCGGCGAGGGCCTCGAGCGGATGCTCGGCGGCGACCATGCCCGATGTTCCCATGACGACCGGACGTCCCATGGGTCGCTCGCTCGTAGGTTGTGCGACAGCGACGGGCGTCGTCGCTGCGGCTAGCGATAAGAGTCCGGTTGCGAGTAGACACTTCATCGAGCCCCTCCGGTTCATGGCGCGAGCACTTCTCCGATCCGTCGGACGAGGGTGTCGACCTCCTCGTCCTTCAGCATGGCGCAGCCGATCTCGAGCTGGCCATCGGAGAGCGCGAGATAGGGCGTTCGAATAGAAGGCTCACCGTCTTCGAGCGCTTTTTGCGCCTCAGCGATGGTGAGTGGCGATCGAGTCTCGTCCCAGAAAATCTGAAGATGGGGACGCCCGCCTTCGGTCTCGGGGTAGGACACGCGCGTGGTGACGCCGGACAACGGCTCGAGCTTGCGAGCGATCAGGTTGACGAGCCTCGTTTCACGAACGTTCTCGACCGAATAGTCATAGTCGAGGCTGAACTCGACCGCGGCGAGCATCCCGAGCACCTCTTCTTTGCTCACCTTCATGCCGCGCCCGATCGTATCGGCATGCGGCGAGTTATTGAGTCTTGCCGCTTCGATGAGGTCCTGACGGCCGAGCAACATCCCGGCGCTATAGGGGCCGCGTAGCCCCTTGCCCCCGGAGAAGGCCGCGAGGTCGAATCCCGTATCGAGGTATTCCGACAGCCGGCTCATCGGAGGCACCGAGTTCGAGCCGTCGATGAGCGTCGGGATCCCGTGTTTCTTGCCGAGCGCCGCGAACTCGCGCAGGTGGATCCGCCCCTTCGAGTCGTTGAGAAAGAAGAAGAACAGCATCGCGGTCGACGGATTGACCGCGCGCTCGAGCTCCTCCGCGGTCTCGACCTCGACGAGCTCGACCCCTGCACTACGTACGCCGTGGTCGTAGGAGTAGCGGTGGGACTTCTGGATGATGACTTGGTTTTTTATCCCGCGAAGATCCGGAACCCGCCGGATGAGCGCTTCGTCCGTGCCGGTGATGCACGCGGCGGTCGCGAGGGTCATCGACGAGGTGGCTCCCGAGGTCACCATCGCAGCTTCGCACCCGATGATCGATGCGAGGCGTTTGCCCACGGCCTCTTGGAGCTCATCGATGATCACGTTCCTCGTGCGTGCGTACTCCATGGCCGAGACGACTGCCGGCCACATATTGCGACCGCCGAACGCAGAGTACGCGGCTGCGGCGTTGATGAAGGGCTTGACGCCGATCTCGGGGAAGTAGTCGCGGGCCGGGGACTGCGAGGCTTTCGGAGTCACCCACGTCGCGCCGGGAAGGGCACCCGCACCTTTGAGGAATGTCCGTCGGTTCGGCATGGACGCTAGACTATTAGAGGCTACTCGTTTGCGCGCTCTTGGACCCCTTGAATCGCGCCCCGGATCAAATTGTACGCGGCTTGCCGCGACAAGTCGTTCTCATCGAGCTCACCCCAAGGGGTTGATGCGATCCCGAGCGCCGACGCTTTCTCGTAGCGGAACATTTCACGAAGAGCGGAGCCGAGCTCGACGCTCGTCGGCCCGTTCGGCACGGTCAGCGGGTGTCCCGCGACCTCTTTCGGATCCAGGACGTCCATATCGATGTGAATATAGATCTTATCGACGAGCTCGGATAGTCGCTCCATCTGCGCGTGGATGTTCTCCGAGCGCTCGCGGATGTCGTCCACGGAGATGTGCTCGACTTGCGTACGATCCATGAGCTCCTGTTCGAGCGGGTCGACGTCCCGGAGCGCGCCCATGACGATGTATTTGGTCGGGAGCGCGAGCTCTAGCCCCGACTCCTGACGTAGGTTCCGCAGGCAGAGCCCCGCGGCAACCGCGACGGGCATGCCGCCGAGCATGCCGGAGAGCGTCGTCTCAGGCGTGTTGATGTCGCCGTGGGCATCGATGAACACGAGCCCGATCTTGAGCGGCCTCCGCGTCGGGCCGGAACGTTGCAGCCCTCCGAGAACTCCGGATAGCGAGCTGCAGTTCGACAGGAGACCGACACTCAAAAAGCCGTCGCGCTCGTTCGCGGCTACGTAGTCGCCGAGATGCGCGTTGGCCATCCCGAGTCGGTGCCATTCGCCGTAGTCTTTCTCTTCTTCCGCGCTCAGAGCTACCGTTGGAATGGATCTCGTAACGGCGCCGAGCTCGGAGACGAGATCGACCACGCCGCCCGCTTCCAGGTAGTCGGGGCCGCCCGAGAGCTCCGGGACGTTGCGCGCGCCCGAATACGGCATTTTGACGAAGCCGACGCGGACCTTGCCGTTCTCGTCCAGATATTGCTGTGCGTGGACAGAAACGGCCGATAGGAGTACGAGTAAGGCGACGGCGGCTCTCATGGAAAATATCCCTCCGACTGGACGCGCTCGAGAATCCGTTTCGGGTCATCCCAGCCGGTGTCGTCTTGGATGTCCCGGCAGCGAGCCAGTATATCTCCGAAATGTTTGCCGGGTCTCAACCCGAGAGCGATGAGGTGCCTGCCGAGGACGACGTCCTTTGGGCCTTCCTCCTCGATGTCGAGTGATTCCATCTGAGAGCGAAAATGGTCTCCGCCCGGAAAGCGGCGCGCGATCGCATCCGGCGTCGTGCGTCCCAGATGATCGGCGGTCGCGACGCGGAGCAACAGCTCCATCGTCGCGTCACATGCCTCGAGCTCGCGCGCGAGCTTTCTATAGGCTTTGGGCTTGGCGCCGCCCCGGTAGTACAGCCCCGGAGCGAGATGGTGTCGCACGAGTACGCCGACGCGTCGGACGAGGCTCGCCGGTGCGCGTAGACGTTCGAGGAGCGCGTCCGATAAGCCCACCCCGACCGCGTCGTGTTTGCGGGAGCGCGTGCGTCCGTCGACGACCTCGGTCGTCGCGGGTTTCCCGAGATCGTGACAGAGCGCTCCGTACATGAGCGAAAGGTCGAACGCGTCGCCTGAGCGCAGTCTCGCCGCTTCATCGATGACCATCATGGTGTGAACGAAAACGTCTCCCTCCGGGTGCCACTCCGCATCTTGAGGCACGCCGACCAGCGCTTGGATCTCCGGGAGAAAGTGAAGGAGGTCCGTCTCGAGAAGGAATCGAAACGCTACCGACGGTCGTTGCGCCTGGAGCAGAATCTTCTCGAGCTCGGCCCAAACGCGCTCCGCGGACAGCTCGGAGAGGTCGAGGCCACGACAAAGCGCCTTGAGCTCTTCATCTGGCACCATGTCGAAACGCGCGGCGAACTGCGCGACTCTGAGTCCCCGAAGAGGATCTTCGGAAAAGTGCTCCGGGTCGCTCGCACGCAGGATGCTTTTGTCCAGATCCTCGAGTCCGCCAAAGGGGTCGTGAAGCTCGCCCGTATGGAGGTCGTAGGCGAGGCTATTGATCGTCAGGTCTCGGCGTCGGGCGGCCTCCGGGAGACTCATACTTGGATCGGAATCGACCTGAAAGCCGCGATGTCCAGAGCCGACCTTGCTGTCGGCGCGAGGGAGCGAGAAATCGGCGTCGAGCTCTTTGAGGCGTCTTACGCCGAAGGCGCGTCCCACATGGATGACGGTGCCGAAGTCTTCGAGGATGGCGTCGAGCGCTTCCGAAGTGAGGCCGAAGACTTCCACGTCGATATCTTTCGACGGAATGCGCAGGAGCTGATCCCGGACGAATCCGCCGACGACGTAGGCTCTTCCGCCGGCGGCGCTAACGGCGTTCGCGATCTGAGGTAGAGGCTCGTCGAGCTCGAGCTTCAGCTCTCGCGCCACTCGACGACGTCTCCAATCTCGATCGTGCCATCGTCGAGAACCTCGCCGAAGACACCCCCGCGCCATCCGGTGCGCATCGCGCTCCTGAGGCCGTTCGCCGCCTCATCCATGCGCTCACAGGGTCTCGTCTCACCGTGAATGAGGATCCGCACACTGCCGACTGCAAGGACCCGATCGCGGGTCTCACCGAGGTCGATGCCGCTCACCATCATGTTGGCTCGTCTCTCAGAAGGATTCGCGTCGGCGCCCACTTCGGTCATCAACCCATCCCACGCATCTTTGGAGATGATCGTGACTTGGCGTTTCCCGCCTTGATTGGCGTTGCCTTCGATCCCGCGCCCGGCGAGCATGGCGGCTTCGCGCTTCTCGTCCATGGGGCCGCGTTTGAAGCGCTTGATCCAGATCGCTTCCAATCGTCCGTTCTCGGTCATGGCCCCATATTCTAGCAGGCATGCCTCGGTGTTCCGCCGACTTCGCGGAAGTCGCACTCTGGGCTAGGATAGCGTCCGCCGACAACGAGTCAGCGGGGGAGTGCTTAATGTTCGAAGAGTGGATGACGAGATCGTTCTACGGAAATAGCGTTGCCGAGTGGGCGGTGGCGGCGGGTATCGTGATCGGTGCCGTGATGCTAGGCAAGATCCTTTATTGGGTCAGCACCACTTACATGCGGCGGCTGACCGAGAAGACGGAGACCAAGCTCGACGACATCATCATCGACATGATCGAGGAGCCGATCGTCTTGGCGACCTCGTTCGCCGGTATCTGGTTCGGTCTGTCGACGCTGACGCTCCCCGATTGGGTGGTCGCGTTCAACGCGAACGTTTTTCAGGCTCTCATCGTCCTGAGTGGAGCCTGGCTCGTGACCCGAGTGGCGGATGCGATGTACGAGATGTACCTCGTCCCGCTCGCGGAGAAGTCGGAGAATGATCTGGACGACCAGCTGCTGCCGATTTTACGCAGAGGCACCCGGCTCGCGATTTGGCTCATCGGAGCGATCGTCGCGCTCAACAATGCGGGCTACGACGTGGGCGCGCTCATCGCGGGGCTGGGCATCGGCGGCATCGCACTCGCGATGGCCGCGAAAGACACGATCTCGAACATCTTCGGCGGATATACGATCTTCACCGATCGGCCGTTTACGTTGCACGACCGCGTCAAAGTCGCCGGCTATGACGGGATCGTCACCGAGATCGGCATTCGCAGCACTCGCATCCGAACTCTCGAGAACCGCATCGTGACCATCCCCAACATGAAGTTCGCGGACGCACCAGTGGAGAACGTCAGCGCGGAGCCGTCGCGCAAGGTCGGACTCGAGCTCGGGCTCACCTACGACACGACGCCGGAGCAGATGGAGAAGGGGATGGACCTGTTGAGGTCGATCGCCCTCGAGCACGAGAGCATCGATGATGACGACATCCGCACCGGCTTCAGCGCCTTCGGCGACTCGGCGATGGTCATCACCTTCGTGTATTTCATCAAGAAGGACGGCGCGATTCTCGGAACGCAATCGGACGTGAACATGAGCATCCTGAAAAAGTTCGCGGCCGAAGGACTGGACTTCGCCTTTCCCACGCAGACGCTTTACACGATACCCGTCGCCGCGGCGGAGGCCAACGGATAGATCGAGCCTCCGCGATCTGTCAGGATGGCGCCAGGAGTCGGCGTTATGGACGTTCGTCTTGAAAGGCTCGGAGCTCGTAAGCGCGGCACACCCTGCCGGCGCCTGGTATTTCGATGTTTCGTCTTGGCGGCCGTCTGTGTCGCTTCGGCACCGGCGACGGCGGGGCTCGTCTACGACTGGGTGAGCCTGGATGTGGTCCAGGCAAAGACGAGTCTCGTTGACCCGTCGAGCGTGGCCGGGCATATCGTCCTGAAAGACGGGGTAGGCACCGGCGAGCTCATCCTTGCCGAGGATATAAGCGTGTTCTACTTCCGCGATCCGAGCAACGACGACTGGACCACTGCCAGGCGCCTACGGGCCGAGGCGATTAGTGAGCCCACCGAACTGGGGATCGGGGAGTCCAGACCTATCTCAGGCGCGAGATTGAAAGAGGCGTTCTTCGACCTCCAGCAAGGGCTCAACGCGACGGGAACCGAGACTTCGTTGAGGTTCACGACCGCTCCGAGTGCACTGCAACGAGAAGGACTACCTCCTGCTCCGACGCTTCCCCGAGGCGTCGATCTTTGGTTTTGGGAGCTGACGTTTCGAGACGTCGGGACGAAAGAGCCCGTCACGCTCTATTCAGGCCAAGGGCTCTGGGCGCTAGACGCGAGCTCTTTACCCGTCCCGGAGCCGGCGACGTGGACTCTCATCGGCGCGGCGCTGATGGCGATGGGACTCCGCCGCTCGCGTGCGCGTCGCTAGAGCCAGCGCCGGACGGTTCGCTTATAGGCGAGATAAGACTCGCCGAACGCGCGCTCGAGATAGGCTTCTTCGCGGGCGATCACCTGTGTCCGGATCACGAAGACGGCGGGTAGAAGCATCACCGCGGCCCACAGGCTCGGAATGGCGAGCGCTATGGCCAGGTGAAGCGTCGCGAGCGACAGGTAGAGCGGATTGCGGGTGAAGCGGTAGGGCCCGCTCGACACGATCGTCGCGGAAGGCGCGTCGGGACGAAACGTCGTCTCGTGGCGCCTCAGCTCGCGGAAGCCCGAAACGGCGATCGCGGTCGCGCACACGAAGAGCGCGCCACTCACGATCCGAAATGGCGCGGGTGTCGAGATCGTGAACGGCCACAGCCATTCGAGCGCGACGCCGATGAGGATCGCCGTCAAGTAGATGAAAGGCGGGGGGAATCGAATACCGGCGTGGTCTTGCTGGGCGCTCACGCCCTATTCATATCGCAGTGCTCTCACGGGGGCAATGCGGCTCGCACGGCGTGCCGGGAGGTAGGCGGCGAGCAACGCGACACCACCTAGGACGGCCGCGACGACCGCGAGCGTCGCCGGATCGTTCTCGGAAACGCCGAAGAGAAGGCCCGACAACACACGCGATGTCGCCCAGGTGCCGACGAGCCCGATGCCGACCCCGAGAGCGGTGAGTCGCGCGCTCTGGCCGATAACGAGCCCGACGACGTTGCGGGCGGGGGCGCCGAGCGCGAGGCGCAAGCCGATCTCATTCGTCCGCTGCGTGACGTCGTAGGACAGGAGCCCATAGATTCCGAGGGCGGCTAGTAGCAAGGCCGAGCCTCCGAACAGTGCGAAGAGCTGCGTGTTGAAGCGGGGTGCGGCGACGGTCTCGTCCGTCAGCCGGGCCAAGCTGTTCACGTTTCCGATGGGGAGATCTGGATCGAGAGCCCATATCTCTTCGCGAATGCGGCCGGCGAGCGCGATGGGCGCTTGGTCCGTGCCGACGAGTAGGGCCATCTCGCCCAGCGGAAACTGAAGCGAGGGAAGATAGAACGCGGGCTCGTCGTCGGCCTCCGGTCCGAGGAATTTGACGTTCCCGACGATCCCGACGATCTCGAAACGCTCCGGAAGGGAGTCGTCGAAGGCGTGCGGGGTCGAGGTCTCGATGGCGGCGCCGATGACATCCCGGCTGCCCAAATAGGTCGCGGCGAAAGCCTCGTTGACGATGACCGCGCCCGGATGTGCCGGGTCGTCCAATGCCGTGAACGGTCTCCCCTGCAGGATGTCGAGGCCGACGGTTCTGAAGTAGTCGGGGGTGACGATCCGCAGCGTAGCTACGAGAGATTCCTCGGACTCCGTGTCGCCGACGACTCTGAACGAATCGCCCCAATTGGAGTCGAGGGGGTGATCATAGGCGAGCGATACGCTCCTTACCGACGGCAAGCGAGAGACTCGTTCGACGAGCTGCTGGTGAAAGCGTGAGATCGAGCCCACGTCGTCGTAGCGCGAGGACGGCAATCCGATATCCGCGACGAGGACGTTGTCGGCGCGAAATCCCAAATCGACCTGCCTGAGCTGCACGAAGCTCTGCACGAGAAGCCCGGCACTCGTGACGAGAACGACGGCGAGCGCTACTTCAGTGACGACGAGAGCCGAGCCCAAACGTCCTCGGCCGGTGACGCGAGTGGAGTCCGCTCGTCGTGTGCGCGAGACGGAGAGCGCCGGAGCCAGTCCCACGAGCAGGGAAGCCAGGAGCGAGGTCGCAAGGGCAAAGCCGAGCGCCGCGGGCTCGAGCGTTGCCTCCGCTAGGCGCGGGATCTCCTCGGGACTCAAGCGGACGAGCGCGTGAACGCCGGCGGCGGCAAGCCCGATCCCAAGAAGACCCGCGGTCGTCGAGACGAGTAGCGTCTCGGTAAGTACCTGGCGAACGATAGCGAAGCGGCTCGCGCCCAAAGCCATCCGCAGCGCGGCATCTTGGCGCCGTGATTGCGAACGGGCGAGAAAGAGGCCGGCCATGTTCGCGCACGCGATCAACAGCACGACTCCGACCGCGCCCAGTATCAAGTAGAGCGCTTCGCGCGTGCCGCCGTAAATTTCTCGCATGTACGGCTGGACCAGGATGTGCGTGTCTTCGTTCGCGCGCGGGTAGGCCTCCATCAGTCGTCCGGCGACGGTTTCCATCTCCGCGCGGGCGCTCTCGAGAGAGGTGCCGGCACCGAGGCGTCCGATCACGCCGAAGACGTGAGACCGCCGGTCAGCCCATCGTTCGTCAGTGAGAGCGAGAGGTACGAAGAACTGCTGATAAGACGGAAGCAGCGGCATGCGTCCGCTGTTTTGCGGCCAAGTTGGATAAACCCCCGGCGGCGCCACGCCAACGATCTCGTAGGGGGCACCGTCGAGCGTCAGGATCTCGCCCACGACATCCGCGGCGCCGAAGCGTCGTCTCCACAAGCCGTCCCCGAGCACGATCACGCGGGAGAAGCCGACTCGGCTCTCCTCTTCCGAGAAGAAGCGGCCACGCTGGGGCTCGACGCCCACGACCTCGAAGTAGTTCGTCGTGACCCGCGCGCCCTTCAAAGGCTCGGGCTCGCCGGAGCCAGTCCAGTTGTAGGCGGCAGAGCCGAACATCGCCAGACCTTCGAACGTTTCGCTTTGCTCTCGCCAGTCGGCAAAATTGGCCGCGGGAACTCGCGATTTCGTCAGCCGGCCGGAATCATCGCGATATTGCTCCCAGAGCGCCATCAGCCTGTCGGGCTCGGCGAAGTCCAGCGGGGTAAGGATGACGGCGTGGACGACGCTATAAATGGACGTGTTCGCCCCGATGCCGAGCGCCAGGGTAGCAACGACCACTGCTGTGAATCCGGGCGCTCTCAGAAGGGAGCGGGCTCCGACGCGCACATCGCGGATCAAGCTTTGCATGGCCTCTCTAACTCAGACGATAGAAGACACTGAAAGGTTTGCACGTCGCAGTATAGTTGCGCGATGAAGGTGGCGGTCCTGCTCTCAGGCGGTGTCGACAGCTCGCTGGCGCTCCGCTTGCTGAGAGAAGAAGGGCACGAGCTCACGGCGTTCTATCTCAAGGTCTGGCTCGAGGACGAGCTCTCCTATCTCGGCGATTGCCCGTGGGAGGAGGACCTCGAATTCGCGCGCTCCGTCTGTGCCGCGACCGATGTTCCTCTCGAAATACGTTCGCTCCAAAAGGCGTACTGGGATCGGGTCGTCCGGTACACGATCGACGAGCTGCGCGCGGGACGTACGCCGAGCCCGGATATCTTCTGTAACCAACGCATCAAGTTCGGGGCCTTCTTCGACGAGATCGATGACAGCTACGAACGGGTAGCGTCGGGGCACTATGCCCGGGCGGACCGTCTTGCCGGCCGCTCTCGGCTCCGCCGCGGTGTCGATCCCGTGAAGGACCAGTCCTATTTCCTCTCGCATCTCTTCCCCGAGCAGCTCGAGCGCGCACTCTTTCCGATCGGGCACCTGACGAAGCAAGAGGTGCGAGAGTCCGCGCGCCGTTTACACCTTCCGACTCAGAATCGAAAAGACAGCCAAGGTATTTGCTTCCTCGGCAAGATCAAATATCGCGACTTCGTGCGCCACCATCTGGGCGAGCGCGACGGCGACATCGTGGATCGCGAGACCGGTGACCTCCTGGGCCAGCATCACGGCTACTGGTTCCACACGCTGGGGCAACGCCAAGGTCTTGGGCTGTCCCACGGCCCGTGGTACGTGAGCGGCAAGGATACGGAGTCGAACGTCGTGTATGTCTCCCATGCGGAGCGCCGCATCGAGTCCGCCGTCCGGGATTACGAAGTGGAGAACGTCCACTGGCTGGGTCGGGCGCCCGCCCGTCGAAAGCTTCAAGTCAAGTTGCGGCACGGTCCGCGGCTCCTCGACGCGGAAGTCGAGTTTTCCTCGGAGGGACGCGGTATCGTTGGGCTCGAACGCCCCGAATCCGGGGTGGCTCCCGGTCAGTTCACGGTGTTCTACGACGGGGAGGAGTGTCTCGGCGGCGCCAAGATCAGCGCGGGTCGACCGAGTGGTCGAGGTGGTACCACAGCACACGTGCGTAAGACACGATCAACGGCCCCATGACGCCCACCCACAGCGCCACGATCAGGAACAGCCACGACATCGGTACCTCGAAATAGATCGCCGCCAGGGCGGCCGGGATCGCGACGCCGGCGCCGAGTCCGTAGCTCACGTAGAACGAACCCAGGAAATAGCCGGGCTCACGTTCGAAAACGAGCGCGCAGTTGGGACATTGCGAGTTCGGCCGGAAGGTGCTGCGGTAGACGGAGCCCTCGAGGCAGCGTGGGCAGCGTCTCCTCAGAATCGCTTTCCACCGTGTGCGCGTCGAGCCATTCTCCATGATCCTGGGCTAGCGCTCGCAGCGGTACACGAAAGCGGGCGGTACGTTTCGCCACACGATGTCGCTGCGCTCGACGCTCTGAAAACGTGCTTCGAGCTTTTCGCGAAAGCGCTTGGCGGACGGAGCCATGACGCCGTGTAGATAGACGAACGTCGAGAACTGTCCCTCCTGTGTGAGAGCGTCCACCGTGCGGTCCAGGAGGCGATCCTGGAGCTCTTCCCCGAACAGGACCCAGGGCAGGCTGCTGATGACGGCGTCGACTTCCGTGAGACCTCTCTCTTCTAGAATCTGGGGCAGGTTTTCGACGGAGTCGTTGTAGACGGATAGATCGGGGAAGCGCTCCGACAACCCTTCGGTGTAGCTCTCGCTGAGCTCGATCGCGAAGAACTCCCGGTCGCCGGCACGCTCGAGGAGCGCGGCGGTAATGGAGCCGGTACCCGGGCCGTACTCGACGGCGGTCTTCACTCGACTCCAGTCGATGCTGTCGGCCATTGCCGCTGCGAGCTCTTCCGAGCTCGGCGCGATCGCACCGACCGCCTGAGGGTTGTTGACGACCTCTTTCAGGAAACTTACCCGCTTGTCTTCCAAATTTGCATCGCCTCGCGGGCGAATTCTACCGTGAAACGCTAGGGGTTCGACGAGGCCTTTTCGAGCGTAAGCTCACGCACCGCATCGTACCAGTCGGCGTCGGGGTTGTTATGGTTTCGACCCGACCGGTAGATCTCGTAGGCGCGTGTGCGGATTTGCTCGGGCGTAACTACCGCTGCGGGCTCTTTCGGAGCGCTCCTGGTGGTGCTCGGCTTCGGTGTCGACTTCTTGCCGGCGACCTTCTTGGTGGCGGTCTTTCTAGCGGTCGTCTTCGAAGCAGTGGATTTCTTCTTCGCCGCTTTCTTCTTCGTCTTCGCCGTGGATTTCTTCTTTGCGATCTTCTTGTTCATGACGAGCTCCGTCAGGGTCCTGTAAAAGAAAAAGTGTGCGCGCGAGCGCTAGACGCCGCGCGCGTGATGCTGTGTGATCTGGAATCGAGATGTGTTTTGCAAAAAGGAGATTAGCAACTCCGCACAGGCGGAGCAAGGCTATCGACGTGCCCAGACTTCGCCGAGCCATGCCGTTGTCTCCCGGAGATAGGGCACGAAGGCGGGGGTGTTGTAGTGCGAGACATCGGCCGCGAGCTTCAGCTCGACCTTGGCGGCCTCCCAGGAACGCAGCTTCGTGAACGCTTCTTCGGTCGGCGCGAGCGGCACGACGGTGTCCGCCCTCGAGTGGATTGCGTAGAGCGGAAGCTCGACGAACGTCCGCAGCTCTTGCTCGGACGTGCCGCGCGGCGCACCGGCTACGGGAATGGCCGCCGAGAACCGCGCCTCGTTGCGAGATGCGATGTACCAGGTGCCCATTCCGCCAAGGCTGTATCCTGTCAGAACCACTCGGTCCGGGTCGACGGGGTAATTCGCGAGCATGAAGTCGAGCAAGTCCAGCACCGCTTTCTCGCTTTCAGGGTTGGTCCACCCTCGTCCCGGGCTGTCCGGTGCGGCGATGATTGGCTTTAGCTCTCGCAATCCGGGCTCGACCAGAGAGGTGAGGACACCCCGCCCGAAATGTCGTCCCGTTTGCCCACCGAAGTGGAGCGCGATGACGAGCGGTCGAGGCTCGTCGGCCGTCGTGCCTTCCGGTATCGAAAGCGTGTACAAGATCGTGGGATCGGAGCCTCGCGTGAGCTCGAGCTCGTGGATTCCGGGACTCGTCGCTAGGGATTGCATCGCCATGAGCCAGGCCAAAGGCAAGATCACTGGATCCCGCCTCGTAGCGAAGTGATTCGATTGGTGTTGAAGCCGAGCCAATGCATGCGGCCGACATAGCGCGCATGCTCTACTTTGATACACCGATCCATGATCACGCTCATGCCGCCTTCTTCCGCGATCCGTCCGCCCTCCTCGTTCACGACGGTGAACTGGCACCAGATGTTCTTCGCCTTCGCCGCGACCGCCTCTCTCGCGATGTCGGGTAGGGCAGCCGGGGCTCGGAAGACGTTGACGATGTCGATCGGCTCCTCGACCTCCGCGAGGCTCTTGTAGCTCTTCTCCCCGAGAATCTCCGATTCGCGCGGGTTGACGGGAATGACCCGATAGCCGTGACGCTTCAGGTAGAAGCCGACGAAATAGCTCGCCCGGAGCTCGTTTGCGGATAGCCCGACCACGGCTACCGTCTTTGCGTTGTGAAGAACTTGTTGAATGGTTGACGTGTCCTGATAGCCCGTCAAGTCGAATGGCTCACTCATGCTTCGACCTCCGTGGTTTCGTTTTCGAGAATCGCGCGAAAACCTTGCTCCAGATCCCAGATGAGATCGTCGACGCTCTCGATCCCGACGGAGAGCCGGATCGTGCCCGGCCCCACTCCTGCGGCGGTGAGCTCTTCGTCGCTGAGCTGCCGGTGGGTGGTGCTCGCGGGATGGATGATGAGACTCTTCGAGTCGCCGACATTGGCGAGGTGAGACCATAACGACACGCCTCGTATGAAGTCCTGGCCTGCCTGACGTCCCCCTTTGCAGTCGAACGAGAAAACGGCGCCTGCGCCCTTGGGGAGGTATTTGTCGACGAGCGGCCGATAGCGACTATCGGGGAGGCCCGGATAGGTAACTTTGTCGACGAGCCGATGCTTACTCAAGAACGCGGCGACGTGCAGCGCATTTTCGACCTGTCGTTCCATCCGGAGAGAGAGGGTTTCCAGCCCTTGCAGGAACAAGAACGCGTTGAACGGACTCATCGCTGCTCCTAGGTCGCGCAGCGTCTCGGCGCGGAGCTTCATGAGGTAGCCGTATGTGCCGAAGGTCTCGTGGAACGCGAGCCCGTGATAAGCGGGCGAGGGATCGGCGATGACCGGAAAGCGTCCGTTGGACCAGTTGAACTCGCCCGATTCGACGACGACCCCTCCGATACTCGTGCCGTGTCCTCCGATGAACTTCGTTGCCGAATGTACGACGATGTCCGCGCCCCATTCGATCGGTCGACAAAGATAGGGAGTCGCGAACGTGCTGTCGACCATCAGCGGTATCTCTCGCTCGTGACCGATCGCCGCGACCGTCTCGATGTCGAGGACGTTGCCGCCGGGATTTCCGATGGTCTCGGCGTAAAAGAGCTTGGTGTTGTCTCGGATCGCTGACTTCCATGCGTCGGGATCGTCAGGGTCGACCCAGGTCAGATCAACGGAGAGCTTCCGAAGGAAATGTTTGAGCTGATTGACGGTGCCGCCATAGAGCGCCTGCGACGAGACGACGTGGTCTCCCGGCTGCAGCAGGGTAAACAGCGCCGCCGACTGCGCCGCGATCCCGCTCGCGAAGCCGACTGCCCCGCAGCCGCCCTCGAGGTTTGCGATCCGCTCTTCGAATGCGGCGACGGTTGGGTTCATGATCCGGGAGTAGGTGTTGCCGTACTCCTTGAGGTTGAAGTACGCCGCCGCCGATTCCGGGTCTTCGAACACGTAGCTCGTCGTTTGAAAAATCGGAACGGCCCGTGCGCCCGTATTCGGGTCCGGCCGCTGGCCCGCGTGAACCTGTCTCGTCTCGAAACCGAAATCGCGCGCGTCTTCCGTGGTGCTCGTCATCGGGTAGTTCTCCTATCGTGCAAGAAATGATCGGATCATCGGCGTCTGGCGCTCTTCCTCCAGGAGGAACGAGTCGTGTCCGTAGGGTGCTTCGATCACGTGGAGCTCGACCCCCTTGCCGTGAGTCTCCAGTGCATCCGCGAGCGCCCGGGAGTTCTCCGGCGGGTAGAGCCAGTCCGAGCTGAAACATATGAGCAGCGTGCGCGCCTTCACGTCACGTACGGCGAGTTCCAGGCTTCCGTCTCCGTACTGTCTGGCGAGATCGAAGTACGACAGCGCGCGAGACGTGAATAGGTAGGTGTTCGCGTCGAAACGCTTGACGAATTTCTCCGCTTGATGGCGAAGGTAGCTCTCTACCTCGAACTCCGGCTCGTCGAGCACATAGGTGATGTCGCTGCCTTTTTGGAGGCGCCGTGAGAACTTGCGGCGCATCGATTCCGCTGAGAGATAGGTGACGTGGCCGACCATGCGCGCGATACCCATGCCGAGGTCCGGTTGCCGGCCCGTACCGTAATAGTGTCCGCCTTGCCAATCCGGATCGGACATGATCGCGTTGCGGGCGATGGCGTTCCACGCGATGCCCTGCGGGTTGAGCGCCGGCGTGCTAGCGATCGGGACGATCGTCCCGACGTCATCCGGATAGGTCACGGCCCACTCCATCGCCTGCATGCCGCCGAGTGAGCCCCCGGCGACCGCGAAGAGACGCGTGATGCCGATCTGCTCGAGAAACGCGCGCTGGACGCGCACCATATCGGCTACGGTCACGACCGGAAACTCGGAGCCGTAGGGCCTGTCGGTATCGGGGTTCAACGAGGACGGACCGGTCGTTCCGCGGCACCCTCCGAGAAGGTTCGTGCTCACGACGAAATACGAGTCGGTGTCGAAGGCTTTTCCCGGGCCGATCATGCCGTCCCACCAGCCGAGTCCCGCCGTCGCACCGGCGTCTCTCTCATCGGCCCGGAAGCCGTCGCGCGCGCTCTCCGTCTCCGGCGCCTTGCTGGCGCCGGCCGCATGGGCGTCTCCGCTGAGGGCGTGACAGACCAAGATCACGTTGTCGCGGTCGGGTGAGAGTTCCCCGTAGGTCTCGTAAGCGACCCGAACCTGGCTCAGCGTGCGACCACAGTCGAGCGTCACGGGGCGCTCGAGATCGAGAAACCGGGTCTCGACGAGACCGATGCTTCTGTTGGCCGCGTTGCTTTCAGGCGATGGCATGAGCGAATGATAGCGTTTTTGCGTGACGCCGCGAGGCGCCCGTTGCCGTTACGTCAAGAACCCGACGGCCAGAAACGCGAGCGTTGCCAAACCGGCACCGAGCATGCCGTACGGCAGTTGGGTGACGGCGTGTCGGTAGTTGTCGCAACCGGCGGCGGCGGAAGAGAGGATGGTCGCGTCGGAATAGAAGCAAATATGCGCGCCCCACACTCCCGCGGAGAGAACAGCGGCGACGGCGACCATGGGGTCGGCGCCGATCGACTGTGCGAGAGGGATCACGATGGGAAGGGCGATGACATACATACCCCAGTTCGTCCCCGTGATGAACTCCGTGACCCCGAGCACGAGAAACGTGATGGCCGGCATGAGCGCGGGAGACATCAGCGGCGCCGCGCCGTGGATGACATAGGACGTGAAGCCGATCTGCTCGTTCGCTTCGGCAAAAGTAAAAGCCAGGACCATCATGAGCAAGGGGAGCAGCATGTTCTTGACCCCCTTGACCGCGAGGTCGGCGAACTCGGTGGCATCTCCGATGTTCTGGATCAGGTAGAGGACGAACAGGAACGCCATCGTGCTCGCGACACCCTTGGCCATGTCGACGTCGAAATAGATCGTGGCCGCGACGAGGAACACGATCGGAGCGAAGAAGTTGGCGAGCCTCGGATTGTCGGGCACCACGAAGTCCTCGCCGGCCTTGATGTCGATCTTCTCCGAGCCTTCGGGAGCGAGGATGCCTTCGTCGCGGGCGCGTGTCTCCGCGCGTTTCATGGGTCCGAGCGCCGGGATGACGCCGATGATGACCAGGGGGACGAGAAGTGCGGCGAACCACGCGTAGAAGTTATAGGGGATGGTCCCGACGAACGTCGCGAGGCCCTCACCGGGAGCTGCGAGTCCGTTCGTTTCGAGCAAGCGGCCGACGAAGACGCCCCACGTCGAGATCGGGACGAGGACGCAGACGGGCGCCGCCGTGGAATCGACGACGTAGGCGAGCATTTCTCGAGAGACTTTGTGTCGATCCGTGACGGGAGCCATCGAGGAGCCAACCGTCAGCGAGTTCAAGTAGTCGTCGATGAAGATCGCCATCCCGAGGAGCCACGTCCAGAGCAACGCTCCTTGTCGGGTCTTGGCTCGTTTCGACACCCACGCGCCAAATGCGAGAGAGCCTCCGGCGCGCTCGATGAGCGTGATGATGCTGCCCATGAGGCCACAGACGAGGAACAGCCATGCCATGTCCTCACTTTGGAGCACTTTCATCACCGCGTCGTTGAACGCCTGAAAGAAACCGCCCCGGTGCACCATCAGGAAGCCGAGGAGAGAAGCGGCGATGAGGGATTCGAGGATGCGTTTGGTCGCGAAGATATAAATGATGAGGAACGCCGATGGGACGAGCGTGAGAACCCCGAACGCGTCCGTGTCCGAAGGAAGGAAGCGCGCTCCAAAAGAGGCCAGCGCGATCGCCGCGGCGGCGATGAGAAGCGAGGGACGCATCCGTGTCAGCCGCTATCCGCGGCGAGCTCCCGGTGATCGCGGGCGCGTGATGCGTCGCCCCATCCCGAGCTCGTGATCGTGGCCGCGCGCTCTCACGTCGGCGAGCGTAACACAGGCCGCCGACGCCTCGGTCGGCGGGATCTCAGTGGTTCGTGACCGGCTAGAACTCGGTCGAGGCCGCGTTCGCGCCGTGTCTCTCTATGCGAACGGATCCGTTGACGGTCTTGATCTTGAAGGAACCGCCGCCCGACCCGAGACTGCCCGAGAGTTTCTTCGGTCCCCATCGGCCAGTGGCCTTCAGCTCGTCGAAATCACTTCGGATGCGGCCGTTGACGGTGCGAGCCTCGAAGCCTCCATTCGCATCCCCGGCCAATCCGATCCGGACGCCGCCATTCACGGTCGAGAAGCGATTTCGACCTTGCTCATCGAGCGTCTCGTAGCTCGCTCTGATGCTGCCGTTCACGGTCGCCGCAACGACCTCACCTCGCGCGCGGACGATCTCGACCGAGCCGTTGACGGTCTCCGCTTCCGAACGGCCTCCGACCCCCTCGAGCGCCACTTTCCCGTTGACCGTGCGGACATCCACATCCGCGTTGGTCGGGACCGTGACTCGGTAGTTGACCTTGCCCTTCCTCGAGAAAAATCGGCCTTTTGCGAACCGTGTGCGCACGGTGACGTCCCCACCGGACTCGTCGATCTCGATCTCGATCCTGTCGAGGGCGCGTTCACTCGAGGCAAGTTTCTCCGCCTCGACCTTGATCTCGGGGCGGTCCCACGTCGAGACTTCGACGCGCCCGTTGACGTTGGACAAGGTGAGTGAGCTTCCACTCGCGCCGGTTGCGAGAGTTTGCTCGAAGTCTTCGCTGACGGACAAAACGCCGTCTCCGATGTCGATATGACATCCTGAGAGCACTAAGACCACTGCGAAGCCGACGAACTTTTCCGCGAACGAGCGCATGCGCACCTCCTGTCTCTGTTGGAGACGAGGATCCCGAGCGAAAAGTTCGCCCGGAGTGGCCAAGCTCTCGGGCCATACCTTGATCCCGCGGTAGGAGACTCAATACTATAGGCCGATACTTGTTCGAAAGAAGGGGCCTGTCCCGTTTGATCTTCAGTGAAATCAGGAGTTTGTGAAGAGAATGCACGCTAGATCCATTGCTGTCATCGTTGCCGCGTCCGCAATCATCGCCGGTTGCACCCCGCCGGAGCCTCCGACTCCGGAGTGGGAGCTTAAGAATCCGGTCGTTCCGCTGCCCGAGCCTCCCCTCGGAGTGGACCACGCGTTCTCGGAGCTCGACGATCCACCGACACCGGAGACGGTGCGGCTCGGCAAGTGGCTCTACTACGACACGCGCTTGTCGGCGGATAACACGATCTCGTGCGCGACGTGCCATCGTCCGGAGAACGCTTTCTCTGAGCCGACGCCCGTGTCCACGGGCATCGACGGACAGAAAGGCGGCCGGAAAGCTCCGACGTTCATCAATGCAGCGTGGGCGCTCCTCCCGCACACCTTTTGGGACGGTCGCGCGGCCTCTCTGGAGGACCAGGCCCTAGGCCCGGTGCAGAATCCGATCGAGATGGGAAACACCCTCGATCAGATGCTCGAGACCCTGCGCGCGATCGAAAGCTATCCGGGCTACTTCCAGGAAGCCTTCGGTACATCCGAGATCACCAACGACCGGGTCGCGAAAGCGATCGCCGATTTCGAGCGGACGCGCATGAGCGGCAACTCGCCCTATGACCAATGGAAGGCCGGCGACGAGAGCGCCGTCTCCGATGCCGTGAAGCTCGGAGACGAGCTGTTCTTCGACAAGGCCGGCTGTAATCAATGCCACCTCGGATACAACTTCTCCGATACGCTGTTTCACAATCTGGGCGTTGGCTGGGACCCGGAGACGGAGACGTTCGCGGATCAGGGGCGTGCGGTCGTCACCGAGGTCGAGGCCGAGACCGGAGCGTTCAAGACGCCGACCGTGCGTGAGGTGACCAAGCGCGCGCCTTTCATGCATGACGGCTCGGTGGCGACCCTTCGAGATGTGATGGAGCTCTACAATCGCGGGGGCGACCAGAACCCCTATCTCGACCCCAAAATCCAACCGCTGGACCTCAGCGAACAGGAAATCGATGCGCTCTTGGCGATGATGGAAGCCCTCGAAGGCGAAGGCTACGAGGACACACCGCCCAGCGCGTTTCCTCAATAGCCGTCCATTAGCGAGGCCTGAATGTGCCGATCGAACCGGGAACACGCCTCGGCCCCTACGAGATCGTCGAGCCCATTGGCAAAGGGGGGATGGGCGAGGTGTTTCGCGCCCGCGACACGAAGCTCGACCGCGACGTCGCGATCAAGGTCTTGCCGGACTCGATGGCGTCGGACGGCGAATACCTTCGCCGGTTCGAGCAAGAGGCTCGTGCGGCCTCGGCCTTGAGCCACCCGAACATCGTCACGATCTATCAAGTCGGTGAGCACGGTAGCACCCGCTATATCGCGATGGAATATGTGGCGGGGAGGACGCTTCGAGAGATTCTCGACGAAGGGCCCGTCGAGCACGAATTGTTCCATTCCTACGCGACACAGTTGGTCGAAGGCGTCGCGAAGGCCCACGGCGCAAGCATCGTGCATCGTGATCTAAAGCCCGACAACGTCGTTGTCGGCGACGACGGCTATCTGAAGATTCTCGACTTTGGCCTCGCCAAACTGTCCTCCGCGGGCGCGGTTGGATCCGAGATCGCTACCGCCGTCGTCGATACGACGACACCCGGAACGATATTAGGGACGATGGGATACATGTCGCCGGAGCAAGCCAGAGGCGAGCCGGCGGACCATCGCTCGGATCAGTTCTCGCTCGGAGCCATCCTTTACGAGTTGGCGACAGGTACCCGAGCGTTCGACGCCGAGACAGCTGCCGAGCGTCTCGCCGCGGTGCTCACCCACGAGCCGGCCCTCGAATCCCTTGACCTTGCCCTCGCGACGGTGATGGAAAAGTGTCTCCAGAAGGCATCGAACGAACGGTGGGAAACGACCGATGCGCTCTTGATCGCACTTGGGGATGCGCTAGAGCCGAAGCTTTCCGACGATCGCCCGCCTTCAGTCGCGGTCCTGCCATTCGACAACATGAGCGGCGATCCCGAGCAGTCGTACTTTTCGGACGGCATCACCGAAGACATCATTACGGACCTCTCGAAGGTCTCCTCCCTCATGGTGGTCGCGCGAAATTCCTCGTTCACGTACAAGGGACGCGCGGTGAAGGCCCAGGATATCTGTGCGGACCTTGGCGTGCGGCACGTGGTCGAAGGCAGTGTTCGGAAGTCAGGGAACAAGGTTCGTATCACGGCACAGCTGATAGACGGCTCGACCGGCGGGCACGTCTGGGCTGATCGGTATGACGGCACCCTCGACGATATCTTCGCGCTTCAGGACGAGGTCACCTGTCAGATCGTAGCCGCGCTGAAGGTCCGATTGTTGCCCGAGGAGCGAGACGCGATCGAGCTCGTGCCGACGGCGAGTATCGAGGCCTACGAGCACTATCTGAGAGGACGGCAGCACTTCAATTCCTTCAGCAAGGAGGATTTACGGCATGCGATGAATTGTTTTCATCGCGCGATCGAAAGCGATGAGCGCTATGCGCGCGCCTATTGCGGCCTCGCCGATTGTGGCTCGTTTCTGAACGTGTTCCACGGTGGCGACAGCGCGTCGTTGGTGGATGCAACCGTCGCGGCCACCAAGGCGATTGAGCTTGCCCCCGACTCGGCGGAGGCTCACGCATCACTCGGCCTGGTCCTGTCGACCGCGGGTGATTTCCCCGGGGCTGAAACGCAGTTCAGCGCTGCCATACGCCTGGACCCGAATCTGTACGAAGCGCACTACTACCGCGCGCGCTCATTCTTTGCGGAAGGCAAGCTTCAGGAAGCGGCCGAGTCTTTCGAGACGGCATGGGAGCGCTCTCCCAAAGAGCCGCAGACTCCCTCACTGCTGCTACAGACCTATCGCTCACTAGGAAGGCAAGCGGACCTGGAACGTGCGGCGCGAGCGACGGTGAAACTCGGTTTGGAAAAACTCGAGGCCGAGCCCGATAACTGGCGGACGCGCCTGTCCATGGCGTTTGGATATGCTCATCTCGGTCAATTCGATGAAGCTCGCGCGACCGCCGAGCCAGCGGCTCGAAATAATCCGGACGATTCGCAAGTGAATTACAACATTGCGTGCTTGTACTCGCGTATGGGTGAGCTCGATACCGCACTCGATCACTTGGAAGCTTCACTACGGCACAAGGTTGGGCTTCACTTCAAGCAATGGGTCGACAACGACAGCGACATGGACCCCCTACGCGATCATCCGCGGTTCAAGGAGCTGTTAAAAAAAGCACAGTCGTGACGTCCGTGCCCGGCGTGGGGCGAGGCTCTCCATTTTGGCCTTGAAGAAGGCTCGCCTCAACCGAGCGTCCACACGATCCCGTGGATGAGCAGGAACGCGAGCGGGAATAGAAACCGCGCGCCGCGATCCAGACGTAGGCTGAGCTCCGTTCGTCCGTCCCGCGCGAGGGTGGCGGTGACGATCGACTCCGCGAAGGCGATGAACACGAGGACGAGGGAGCCGAACAAGAAAAAGTCCATGCGGGTCAAATAAGAGATCGGAGGCAGGAGCGAGTTCAGGCTGAATAGAAAGGCGATCAGCGTGAGGATCGAGGTGGACGCGAGCGCGATTTGAATCCCGGCGTTTTCGGGCTCGATCCAGAACACCGCCCAGGACATGAGCACGATGAACGTGAGAGGCGCGATGGCGCGCCACAGGTAATAGCCGAACTCGCGCTCGACGGTCACGATGTAGTCGAGCCGTGAGCGTTCTTCGCGCCCGCCTTCGCTTCCGGCGAGCTCGATCACGCCGAGCTCGTGCCGGCTGTCGATTGTCCGCCATCCAGGCAGCTCGGTGCCGGTCTCGCTTTCGATGTTTCGATCCATCAGGTTGAGGGTCAGCTCCGACCTGTCGTAGGCCAGGGAAACGAGAGTGATCGGAAGCGCTTGTCGGTCCAACGGGAAGTCGCGGAGATTGAGCGGGGAGCGCAACGACCCTTGAAATCGGCGCAGTACGTCCGCGCCGCCGGAGTCATCCACGCGCACCGCAGGAGCGAGCTGGAGTCCGGCCTCTCGGCGGTTGAAGATCGTGAGGTCAGGGTTCCAGATATCGCTCGTTCGGAACTCGCAGCTCGTCAGGCCACGCTCGCTCGCGAGGCCGGCGAGCCGGCGATCCGTCCATCGTGCCCGGATGAAGAAGTCGGCGCGAAAGCTCTGATCGGTGTCGTAGATGCCATCGATGGCGACGACGAACAAGTGAAGCCTAACGCCGGTCGGGCCGTCGTCCGGGGCGGGTCGCGCCGCCGCGTCATAGTCGCCTGGGACGGTGCAGTCAGTGCTCGCCGCTGACGGCGAGGACGCGAGCACAGCGAGCATTATCGTGAAGACGAACCGAGTCATCATTTGCGCTCCAGACTAATCGACCCTGGTGCCGGTCGGGATGGGAATCACGAGGTCGACACGAAACAGGGAGTGCGGCGCTCCCTCGGGGCGGACCGCGTTCCAGTACCCGTGGACCGCGACGGCGACCGTTCGCGAGCCGAGTGCTAGCCTCTTGCCGAGGCCGCCGCCCACGGGAATGAGCCACCGTTGTTCGCCTCTCTCCTGGCTCCAGTTCGCGGTGATGATGGGGTTCGAGGTGAAGTACCAACCGGCGCCGAGCTGCCGGCGGATCAGCGCCCGAAGGAGCAGCTGGTGGACGTCCTGGCGCTCGCTGTCCCCGGCGAAAGAACCGAGGTTTGCGACGAGGGCTCCGAGGTTCCAGCGCCCGGGCCGATAAGCGATGCGAAAAGCCGGACCCGCGGACCACTTGCCGCTCCCGAGTCGCGCGTCGGTCGCCGTCGGGAGCGTCGCTCCGGCGCCGAAGCCGATAACGAGTCGGTCCGACATCGACGGCGGCGCGAGCAGGAACACGTTGGTCAGATCACCTAGGCCGAAGACGCTCGGGCCGGGGACCGGCTCCGGGTTCCCCGGCCGACCGGGAACGCCTCCCGGGGCGTTCGCAATCACCGCCAAGGTGAGGTTCTGGTACTGCCAGCCCGAGCCCAGCGGGACGGCGAACAAGGGGAGGTATCGATTGATGACGGCATTGCCGTTCGAGGCCCCGAAATCGAAGTCGATCTCCACCGGCAAGGCGAAGACCCTCGGCTGGGCATGGGCGGCCGCGGAGAGAAGAACGACCGCCGCTAGAGCGCCAACTCGACGAGAAACCGAAGATCCCAAACCGTGCCTTTCGATGGGCGAACCACGTTCCGGAACAACTACGCCCGGAGGTTCATGTGGGCTTTTCCGACACTCTCGCCATTGATGTAGAAGTCCGCGTCGCCCTCGAAGATGAGGATCGTGGGTTTGCGCATCGACGTTTTCCTTTTCTAGTTCACCGGAATCGTGTAGCTCACATTGGCGCGAAAAGAGTTCTTGACCGCGGGGCTCGGATAGCTGCCGTAGATCAAGCTCGTCTGATACTAACCGTAGAGGTTCCAGCTGCCGCTGTCCCGGACGATGACCTTGCCGACCCGAACACCGAGCGGTAGGTAGACCTTCTTGCTGTTCCAGTCGTAGAGCGCGACCATGTCGCCGTTGCCGACGTACCAACCGCCACCCAGCTGGAAGTTCAGGAACGGTGCGATACCGAGCGGGTTGGTGTTGTCACCGCCCGGCGGAAGCGCGGTGGGGTCGATGCCGCGCCAGGACTGGGTGAACAGCATCCCGTAGAAAAACTTCCCGCTGCTGTTCACGACGGCGGCGGCGAAGCCGTACCCCCACTCGTCCCGCGCGACGTCCTTGTTTCCGGGGAAGGTGACGAGGGGGCCGATGCCGGTGCGCCCCGAACCCCAGTCCATGAACTTTGGAATGATCAAGCCGAACAGCTCGGTATTACCGAGTCCGGATTGCTTCTGCGCGTTCTCGTAGTGGCGAAGGGTGAGGCGTGGGAGGATCGTCACACCCGGGAGCGGGAGTGGCGCGACGAATCGGAACTGCCGGTAGTCGGTCGAGCCGACGGGGCGGGTTCCGCCGCTATCTAGCTCGTCCTGGTGGTAGTCCGGCATCGCCGGATAGGAGAACTGGAAGCTCCACTGCGTCGCGGTCGAGTCGAGCGCCGTGTTCTCGGCGCTCTGCTCGTCCCCGCTCGATTGCGCGTGGCCCATCCATGCGACGAGCGAAAGCGCCACGGTGAGGCTCCCAATTCTCATGGCGTGTACCAGACCCGCGAGAGGTGGGTGTCGCCAAGGAAGACAAACGGGAGGAGTGATACGTAAGTACGTTTCATGGATGAGGTCCTCCGTTGAGTTCTCTTCCCGATGCGCTGGACAAACGGACAGCGCGCGAGCACTGGCCGCTGGTACGGTCGAGTGGCTATTTGTCGCCGGCCCCTTTAGTGATGGCTTCCATCACCCGATCGAGGTTGAAGCTCCCGGGCTTCTGCCGCGGCGGAAAGTCGCGAAAGCTCTGCAGCCATCGACCGACGAAGTTGGCCGCAGGAGCGATCGCGAACATGTGCTCGAACTGCCACTGCGGATAGCCGATTCCTTCGTGCACGGCGCGCTCGAAAGGATCCATGCGCAGGTTGCCGATCATCGGCATCCGCAGCTGTTCGAAGGGGGCTTGCCAGACGTCCATTCCGTGGGCGTTTTGCCGGAGGAACGTGATCTTCCAATTGTTGTAACGGAGAGCCGCGACGCTGCCGTCGTCAGTCCAGTAGAGGAACTCCTTGCGTGGCCACTCGGCCTCTCCCTTGAGCGCGGGCATGAGGTTGTAGCCGTCGAGGTGCACCTTGTAGGTGATGTCGTCGACGGTCCGGCCTTGGAGCAGGTCTTCCTTCACGCTGGAATCGCCCGCTGCGGCGAGCAATGTGGCGAGCATGTCCTCATGTGCTCCGATCTCGTTGTTGATCGTCCCGGGCTCGATGACGTCGGGCCAGCGTATGGCGGTCGGCACGCGGAAGCCGCCCTCCCACTGTGTCGCCTTCTCGCCGGCGAACATCGTCGAGCCACCGTCCGGCCAAGTGAATACTTCCGCACCGTTGTCGGTGGAGTACATGACGATGGTGTTATCCGCGATGCCAAGCTCGTCGAGCTTGGCTAGGAGTTGCCCCACCATCCCGTCGTGCTCGACCATCCCGTCGGCGTAGACTCCGAGACCGGTCTTGCCCTCGGACTCGGCTTTGAGGTGTGTCCAGACATGCATGCGGGTGGAGTTCCACCACACGAAGAATGGTTTGTCGTCGGCGACCGCCCGGTCCATGAAGCCGAGCGCGGCGTCGGTGACCTCCTCGTCCACGGTCTCCATGCGCTTTTTGGTGAGCGGTCCCGTGTCCTCGATACGACCATCCGCATAGGAGTGGATCACACCGCGCGGGCCGAACTTGTCGCCGAAAGTCGAACCGTCGTCGAGCTCCATGTTCCTCGGATAGTCCGGGTGCTCCGGCTCTTCCTCGGCGTTCAGGTGGTAGAGGTTGCCGAAGAACTCGTCGAACCCGTGATTGGTCGGCAGCATCTCGTCGCGGTCGCCGAGGTGGTTCTTGCCGAACTGGCCCGTCGCGTAGCCATGTGCCCTGAGTAGGCCGGCGATGGTGGGGTCTTCCTTCCGCATCCCTTCGGGAGCGCCGGGGAGCCCGACTTTGGTCAGGCCGGTGCGCATGGGCGACTGGCCGGTGATGAAGGCGGCGCGGCCGGCGGTGCAGCTCTGCTGCCCGTACCAGTCGGTGAAGACTGCGCCCTCTTTGGCAATGCGATCGATGTTCGGCGTCATGTAGCCCATCATGCCCATGTTGTAGGCGCTGACGTTGAACTGGCCGATGTCGTCTCCCCAAATGACGAGGATGTTGGGCCTGTCCTGCGCCAGTGCCGAGGCGGGCAAAGCAAGGCTCAGGAGCGCAAGGCTCCACCGTAAGAGTCGGGCGATCATGATCTGTCTCCTTTCGATGTGCTGGGTTCGGGTACGAGAGATTGAAGCGAGAGGCGCTGGATCTCCTCGACGCGACCGAGGGTTTCGGCCGCGCCCTTCAGCGCGTGATAGGTCGGCGATTCGAGGAATTGCTCGAGAGCTTCCGGGGTTCGCCAGTAGCCGAGCCAGCCGATAAGACTGTCATCGCTGAAGTCCTGGAGGATGAACCGGCGGAACGGTCGTACCTCCGAGGCCGCGATGAAGGCCGACAGCGACTGGATCATCTCCTGTCGCTTGTCGTGGGGCACCTTGGCTAGTAACCAGAGACCTTGCATCGAGAAACGACATTGCAGAAAACGAGCCAACTCGTGGCTCGCGGCTAAGTAGTTTCCAGTAAGCGGTTTATCGGGTGTTGCGCCGAGGCGGCGTTCCTGGTGGAGTCACCAAATCTCGTGGAACCACCAAATATGGTGGGCTTTGGCGCCCTCGGGAGCCGGGCGAATGCTCCACCAAAGACTTATTCACGATTCCCCGTCGCCCGGCTCGAGCGGGAAGCGAAGCTTCTTGCGTCGCTGAACCACCCGAACATCGCGAGCATTTGCGGCTTTGAGGAGAGCCGTCAGCCCGAGCGCAGCGCGACGCTGCCGGAGGGCTAGTCCGGCCTAACGCCGGACGGCCTGCGAATGATGTGGGGCCCGCGACACTATTCGATGTCTGGTTCTGGAGCTCGTGGAGTGAACTTGTAGTGTGTTCAAGTACTTGCACACGGGGAGTTAAAGTAAATTCTTAACGAACTCTGCCCGGACGGAGTAACTAAAAGTAACGAACCGTCATGCCTCTCATCCCAGGAACGAAGCTCGGCCGCGACGTTGCGATCGAGGTCCTACCCGACGAGTCTCACGCTCCCGCCGACACATCGAGCTCGTAGTCGAGCATGACGTCGTCGTCGAAGATGTAGCGCCCCGAGAACCGCGTGCCGTCGAGCACGAGCGGCACCCACAGGGTGTCGTCCTCCCACATCTCGGCATACGGGATCTTGTCGACGTCGCTCCAGATCGGGATCGCCTCGTCCGTCTCGGTCGGCTCACCCTCATAGCCCGTCGCTTTGAACACGTGCACATGGATCGAATAGCCGTCGACGAATTGAAACAGGTTCTCGCCGGAATAAGTGAGCCCTATCGGAGTGATGCAGAGCTCCTCCTGAGCTTCGCGGACCGCGCATTCGAGGCGGGTCTCGCCCGACTCCATCCGCCCGCCCGGCGCATTGATTTTGCCTGCGCCGAGCCCGCGCTTCTTCCGGATGAGAAGCACGCGGCCTTCGGTGACGACGAAGACGAGCGTCGCCGGGTCCTTGGCTTTCCACGTGGACCAGTCGATGTCCTGAAGCGTCTTCACGGCGGCGGGCATTGTGCCACAATCATGGTATGGGTAGGAACGGTATGGGCGTCGTCGGCGTGGCTTTCCTGGTCGTCGGGGGCTACGTCCTGTGGACGACGCTGCTTTCACCCGAAGCGCGGGTGGCTAGCGTCGTGAAGAACGCCGCGTTCGCCGCCGAGACGGTGGATGCGGAGAAGTTCCTCTCGCATTTCGCGCCGGAGTACCGAGATTTTCTCCATCCGAACCGAAACGCGCTCGAAGTACGCGTCGAGGATGGGTTCGGGCGCGTCGACCGTATGAACGTCACGCTGCAGTCCATCCGCGTCGATGTCGACGGCACCGACGCGGTCGCGAGCTTCGAGCTCATGATCGTCGTGTTCCGCGGCGAGGAGAGATTCCCGGTCCTCGGCACGCCGTTTCAGCCGGAGCTCATTCGGGCGACGCTGAGGCGCGAGGCCTCCGGATGGATGTTCGTGCGGGCCGAGAGCGGGCCGCCGTCGGATTAACGGCATGGGGCTCGTACTCTTCGACGGCGTGTGCGCGCTGTGTGACTCCTCGGTGCGAGCGCTCCTCGCCATCGACAAGAAACACGCGCTCCAGTTCGCGCCCCTTCAAGGGACGACAGCCGCCCGGCTTCTGGAGACCAATCCTACCGTCGACCGAGATTTGTCGACGATCCTCTACGTGCGAACGGGTGGGGACGCGGACGTGATCTTGGAGCGCTCCGACGCCGCCTTCGCCATCCTCGCGGACGTCGGCGGTTTTTGGAGCGTGCTTTCCGTGCTTCGCTTCATCCCGCGTCCGCTCCGGGACGGTGTCTATGCCTTCATCGCCCGCCGGCGCTATCGCTGGTTCGGCAAGTTCGAATCGTGCCGGCTGCCGCGTCCCGAAGAAAAAGCGCGCTTCCTGGATTAAACTTGTCGCCATGGCGACTGCATTCGATCGAAGAGAGTTTCTCGGCGCGTCACTCTCGGCGCTCCTCGTTCCCGAGCTGTCATGGCCCGTCACCCCGGCCGACGAGCTCTTGGGACTCGTCCCCTTCGTCGAAGAAGGTGGAAGTCCGCTGGGCACGCTGATCGAAGGCAGCCACCTGGGGAGGCTCGTCGTCGATCTCAAGAAGCTGACGAAGGACAAGCTCGTCACGCCCAACGAGGAGTTCTTCATCCGCACGCGCTACCCCGATGGCCTGCACCACGAGGGACCGTGGGAGCTCGCGGTGCGCGGCCACGTGCGCGAGGAGAAATCTCTACGCCTCGCGGATCTGCTGGGCGACGTCGAGCCCATGGGCACGCAGCTCCTTGAATGTTCGGGGAACTCCAAGCGCCGGGAATTTGGTCTGTTGAGCTCCGCAGAGTGGAGCGGCATCCCGATCCGCAAGGTCCTGGATCGCATGCATCCGAACGCGAAGGCGACGCGGTTGCTCGTCGTCGGCCACGACGAGCACTCGGACTTCCGCACGCCGCGTGGAAAGGGCGCGAGCTGGATCTTCACTTTCGATCAGCTCGAGCGCGCCGGCGCCTACCTGGCGACGGCGATGAACGCTCAGCCGCTTCCGAGAGACCACGGAGAACCGGTGCGACTCATGATGCCGAACTGGTACGGGTGCACCTGTATCAAGTGGGTGCACGAGCTGGCCCTCGTCGACGACGACGCTCCGTCGACGGCTCAGATGCGCGAGTTCTCGAGCCGGACGCACCAGGACGGCGTCCCCGAGATGGCCCGCGACTTCATCCCCGCGACGATGGACCAGACGGGGACGGCGGTGCGGGTCGAGAAGTGGCGCTCGGGGGAGGAGCTCGTCTATCGCGTCTGGGGTCTTCTCTGGGGCGGCGAGCGCACCACCGACGACGTGAGGATCCAATTCCGTGACGACTTGCCGGCCGAGCCTCTCGAGAGCTACGACCATCGCGTCAACAATAGCTGGACGCTGTGGTCCCACACGTGGCGTCCCAAGGAGCCCGGCCGCTATGTGATCACGTTATCGGTCGACGACCCGACGATCCGTACGCGGCGGCTCGACCGCGGCTATTACGCGCGGCAGATCGATATCGCCTAGCAGGCTGTACGAAAAACCCGCGAAATAGGGGGACAGGAAATAGGGGGACATAAACCTATTACGCGGTAAATAGGGGGACACAATACCTATTACTCTGTTCTTGCCGTAAACCATCCTCAAGAAACCGCGTA